>Ga0182024_10004917_pt1 | contig 30340 bp, 25 predicted proteins | sample P32metaG_FD_120480 | JGI IMG/M metagenome (GOLD analysis project Ga0182024, IMG submission 120480) | Permafrost microbial communities from Stordalen Mire, Sweden - P3-2 metaG (Illumina Assembly) | ecosystem: Environmental > Terrestrial > Soil > Wetlands > Permafrost | place: Sweden: Stordalen... | reverse complement strand
TGGCTGCCGCCGAAGCCGGAAAAGATGCCGGCACCGAAGCCCGCGCCGACGTGGACGACCAACCCGCTGCCCGAGTCGTTGTTCCCGCCAATAGCCTGGTTGTCGGCGAAGATGCTGGAGCTCATCGTCAGGCTCGCGCCAACTTCATTGGTAATGGCTCCACCTTCGGCAACCCCGGCCTCGACGATATCCGCGCCGGTGGCTGTGGCGTTGTTGCCGCCCATGGAGACGTTGTGGCTGAACGTGCTCCCGGTGATGTTCAGGATGCCGCCAAAATTGCTGACCGCGCCATAGGCGACGTCCACGCTAGGATCAGGCTGACCAGGACCGCTGTTGCCCCCGTTGCCGGCAATGTCCTGGCTGTGGTCGAATGTGCTGTCAGAAATGGTCACGGCGCCTGCGTCGCCATCGGCGGCCCCAAACTCGACAATGGCAGCCCCTTCGGCTTGACCCGCAAAGGAACCCGCGCCGCCATTGCCGCCAACGGCAAAATTCCCGCTGAAAGTGCTTTGCGAGATGGAGACCGGGCTCTGCGTTGCCAGGCCACCCCCTTCGCCGACGTCAAACGAGGCATTGTTTCCGCCAATTGCGCGATTGTCGCTAATCGTGCTGTTGTTGAGCACAAGGGTACCGCTGGTGGTCACGGTCGCGATACCTCCGCCCGCCGCGAGCCCGACGAGGCTGCCGGCGCCACCCTGGGCCAGATTGCCGCTGATCAAGCTGTTGGTGATCGTGAAGTTCCCGGCTGAAAAGGCAATGCCCCCTCCAAGGGCTTGGCCCCGTTCGGATGGGTTGGCAGCGCCGAGCGATTGATTGTCGGTGATCTGGCAGCCGGTGATGGTCACGGTGCCGCCCGTGCTCGCCAGGCCGCCCCCGTGGGCGGTCACTTCACTGGGGCTGTTGGTTTCGTACACAACGTTCTGGGTCAACTGGTCGCCGGACAACGTCAAATTACTCCCATCATTTTCGATCCCGCCCCCGAAGCCTGGCGCATAGCCGTGGCTGACGGTCAGGCCGCTGATGCTCACGTTGAATCCCGCGTCCACCTCAAAGATGCGGCTGGCATTGTTGCCGCTGATGGCCAGGCGATTGGCTCCCGGGCCGTCGATTGTCACGCTGTCGGCGATCTGCAATTCGCTGGCTAGAGTGATCGTGCCGTGTAGTCCGCGGTCGAACACGATGGTGTCGGCCCCTGAATTAGCCGCCGCAAGCGTCGCGCGCAGTGAGCCGGCGCCGCTGTCATTGAGGTTCATCACCGTAAACGTGCTGAACAGGGTCCGATGCTCCAACGGCAAGACCTGTGGCAAGCAACCCTTGGCGCGCTTGGGTGAACGACGAGCCGATGAACGTATCCGCTTCGACAAGAAATCGGCGAACATGAGGACCTCCAGGAAGAATGAAAGTGACGGCGGCACTTGCAGCCAACGCAGGTGCAGGGGGCATTGCCCGAAAAACGAGCCGCTCCCCTAAATGCGACGTTCGACGGCAGATCGGGCGCGCAACCCGAAACATTTTGACACTGCCGGGGATGAAGACCTGCAATCGAAGCAATGCACCTGCACCATAGCTCCGCCTTTCAGTGCGAGAGTTGGTCCGATTGACTGCCAAGTTTTATTGAATCTGTCGGAGGCGACGTATTTCGTCGAATTCAACCCCATCATCGGCGGTGGCTGTGGCACCGGCTCGCATGTCTCAATTCTTTGGGTGGGCGGCCAGCAAGCCGGGCCTTGTCGCGGGGTTGTCTGCTCCGACGACGCCTTGCGCTTCCCGAAGCAGGATCTGGCACACGAGCCAGTCCTCGGGGTTCTCGCCCAAGTCGTCGCGGCCGGCCCTGGGGAGCTGGGCGACCAATGCCTGCGCTCGCCGCATCGCGACAACAGCTTGGTCGTGGCGCTTCAGGTGCTCCTGGGCCATGGCAATCAGCGAGCAGTAGCTCGCCACATAACGCTTGTCGCCTCCTTTGTCCGGAGGGGCGACGGCGAGCGATCCCGAATAGTTGCCGGCGCGATAGAGAGCCCAAGATTGGCACACCTGGGCCAGAGTGAGGTTGTAGTCCATGCGCTCGGAACTGACGAGGTTTCGACGGGCCAGTGCTGCCACACGCAAGGGATCCACCGGTGGAGGCAACAGCAGGCACGCTTTTGTCGTCCTATCAATCGTGGACCAATCAGTGGCGTCGCCGAAGCGGGCAAGCATCGCCGAGCAATGTGTGCGGTACGCAGCGGCATCCCCTTCGTACGCCAGGATCGCCGCGCGAAAGTACCATGGCCAGAGGTCGGAGGGGTTGAGCTCAATCGCATGAGCAAAGTCATCGGCCGCCGCGGCAAACTGGCCGAGCTTGAGCCGGCCCTCTCCACGCACGTGAAAGTTTTGAGCTTCGGCGATGGCCCGCGCGGCGGTGACGTCCCGCAGCAGCCGGGTCGCGATCAGCTCCTGCTCGACGGCCCGGGCCTCGGCGGTCCGGGAAACGGCAAGGGCGGCGCGGGCGCGGACCAGTCCGATTCCAGTCCCCACCACGGCCAGCAGCAGCGCTGCGGCGACCGCTGCAGCGCCGATGACTGCCGTGCGGTGCTTCCGGCTAAACTTGGCCAATCGGTAAGTTTTGCTCGGCGGCCGTGCGAGCACCGGTTCGTAATCCAGATGCCGCTGTACGTCCATGGCAAGGCCGTTGGCAGTCTCGTACCGTCTCGCGCGGTCCTTCTCCATGGCCCGCATCACGATCCAGTCCAGTTCACCCTTGAGCACCTGTCCCAGCTTTGTCGGCTCGATCCGCCGGTGAGCTGCCACCGAGACCAGCGTGTCTGCGCGGGTGATCAGCCGCGTACTGGGTCGTTGCGGATCGACCTCGCGGATTATCCGCTGCATTTCCGTGTACGCCTTGCTCCTTAGCTCCTTGGGATCGAAGGGCGTCGACCCCACCAGCAGCTCGTAGAGCAGCACCCCCAGGGAGTAGATGTCGGAGCGGGTGTCGATGTCGATGCCGGCCATCTCCGCCTGCTCGGGACTCATGTACTCGGGCGTGCCAATCATTTGACGGAACTGGGTGAAGGCCGTTTTTTCCGCCAGCGGCTGGTCAGTAGCCTTAGCGATACCGAAGTCGATCACCTTGGGCGCAGGCCTGCCGTCGACCATAGTCACCATGACATTTGACGGCTTCAGGTCCCGGTGGATAATCCCCTTGGTGTGGGCATGCTGTACCGCCTGGCAAACCTGTACGAACAGAGTCAACCGCTCGCGGAGCGGCAGGTTGCTGGAGTCGCAATAGTCGGTGATCGGCACGCCGTGGACCAACTCCATGACAAAATAGGGCCGGCCGGAGTCGGTGGCGCCGGCGTCGAATACTTTGGCGATGTTGGGGTGGTCCATGATCGCCAGCGACTGCCGCTCGACCTCGAAGCGGGCGACCACCTCCTTCGTGTCCATTCCAAGCTTTATGATCTTGAGGGCGACCTTGCGCTGAATGGGCCGCTCCTGCTCGGCCACGAAGACGCTGCCGAAGCCGCCCTCCCCAAGGAGTTGCAGCAACTTGTAAGGACCGACCGTGCTTCCGATACATTCCTGGGGCCAGCGCGGTGATAACCGGTCGCCGTTCGCAGCGCCCATGAAATCGCCCGCTCGCTCGGCCGCCGAAAGCAAAGCCTCAACCTCGTAACGCAGACTGGGATTGTCGTTGCAGGCCTCCTCCAGGAATGCCTGTCGCTCGGCGCCCGCTTTTTCATGGGCGTCCACGAAGATCGCCTTGATGCGGATGAGTTCTGCCTCTGGCATGATGGCCTCCCGCGCCAATGATTACCTGTTTTCCAGCGCACGGAAGAGAAATGCTCGGGCGAAGGACCATTCCCGCATTACGGTGCGGGTCGAAATGCCCAACGCCTCGGCCGTCTCTTCGACGCTCAGACCCGCGTAGAAACGCAATCGCACAACGCGCGCCGCGGCGGGGTCCTGCACTTCAATGCGAGAGATCGCTTCGTCGAGTGCCAGAATAAGCTCCGAATCATCGGAAACGGCTAAATCCACGACGTCGAGTGGAAGTTTCTGCAGATTTCCGCCGCGTTGCGGCCCCTGCTGCGCCCGCGCGTACTCGATGAGGATTCGTCTCATTGCCTCGGCGGCAGCGGCGAAGAATTGAGCGCGGCTCGACCAATGTAGACCGTCGCTGACGAGACGAACATACGCTTCGTGCACCAGAGCGGTCGCCTGGAGTGTGTGGTCCGCCCGCTCGGCCGCCATGCGGTGGGCCGCCAACTTGCGAAGCTCTTCGTACACGAGTGGGAGCAGTGCCTCGGAAGGCTGAACCTTCCCCTGCTCGGCTTCTTTCAAGAGCCGGGTCACCTCATGGGCAGCCGGATTATCCGAGCCAGAGGGTAGAGTCATCCGCACGTCCAATCATATCGGAAAAGATGAGGAACGTGAGGCTAATTGTTGTCAAGGCGACGGTTGATAGGACCGTGCGTAAGACCCATCAATTACTTTGCCGGATGGCGAAGAGCTTCTCGCGATTGGCGAGATAGAGAATGCCGTTGACGAAAGGCGGTGAGCAATAAGTGGCTTCGCCAAGAGTCAAGTGGTCATCGTCGGGCGAGCGAACCGCTCTCCGTTTGTGGCATTCCGATTCGATAAGGCGCGCAGGATCGCATCCAGAACCGCATCGAGGCGCTTGCCAACGTCTTCGGCCAGAAATCGCAGCACGAGATAGCCATTTTCCTGAAGCAGGATGTCTTTGCGGCGATCGCGCCGGTAGGCATCGGCGTCGGCAAGATGCTGACCTCCGTCCACCTCGATCGCCAAGCGAGTTTTGGTCGCAAGCAAGTCCACTTCCATTTTTCCCCGGCCATCAAAGGCAATAGGCAATTCAACATTCAGCCGGAAACTGCCGGCCGTTTCCCGCAGGGTCTCCAGCCGCCGAAACAGAAAGGCCTCGGTAGCGCTTCGCGCGCGATCGACGCCCTCCGCGTTGGGATCGGGGCTCTTCGCAACATGCACAAACAGATTGGCCAGCGGTGGGTCCACCCCGTCGCGCACGAGCCGGCGGACGCTGGCGGCGTAATGGCTTTTCCATTCGGGATCGACCGGCAGCGAAACTTCCGCGGGCCAGCCCGGCACCGCGCTGCCGGGAACTTGAATCGCGTACCCCACAGCCTCGTACCCATGGCACCTTCGATCAAACATCCGCGAAAGCATCGGCACGTTAAGATCTGCGTAGTCGTAAACGCGCACTTCGCGCTTGGTATCGTAAAGCCGATGCAATCTGCCCACATACTGTGCGATTGTTCCATGCCAGGAGACGGGTAACGTCAGGAATAATGTGTCCAACCTCGCATCGTCGAACCCTTCGCCAACGTACCTGCCCGTCGCAAGCAGAACTCGTTCCTCATCGGTTGGAATCCCCGCCAGTTGGCCACTGGCCGCATCAAGTTTCTTTCGGGTCATCCCGCCGCGCAGCACGACGAGGTGACGAATCTTGGATGTCAATCGGCTGGCGAGGTGATCGAGGTGATCATTTCTCTCCGTCAATATAATCGGCGAGCGCCCGTCTCCAACTGCCTGCATCACATCACGGCAAATCAGATCGTTGCGTTCCTCGTCAGCGGTCAATTCCGCATAGAGTTCCTGGAACTGCATCCTCGCGTCGGGATTGGCGGGGCGCAGGGGTCGAAAGTCGGTCGGTCGTACGATCACGGCATGTTCAAATGGACGCGCGGCAGCCTGTTCCCTGGCATTGACGCGATGGCGCACCGGTCCACACTGCATAAAGATGATCGGGTGGTGACCGTCCTTCCGTGTCACCGTCGCCGACAAGCCCGTGACATATTTTGCCTTGGCCTGCCGCGCGACCAGCTCGAAACTGTGCGCCGAAAGATGGTGGCACTCGTCGACAATCAGGTGCCCATATTCACCAACAATATCATCGACAACGCCCTTGCGGACCAAACTCTGGATCACCGCTACATCTACAATGCCAGTCGGTTTTCTGCGCCCTCCCCCGATTCGACCGATCGAGCGCGTCGGCAAACCGAGGAAGGTCGACAGTCGGTCGATCCACTGCTCTTGCAATTGTCTTCGATGCACCAGGATAAGCGAGTTGACGCCCCGCTTCGCGATCAACCATGCCGCGACCACGGTCTTGCCAAACGCAGTTGTTGCCGACAATACGCCCGTGTCGTGCGCCAGCATGGCATCGGCGGCTCGCATCTGCGCAGGCCGCAGTTCACCCTGAAAGGCAGCCTCGATCGGCTTGCCCACGTTCCGTTCTTCTCGCACACACGCCCTGATCTTCAGTACCGACAAAAGCTCGATCAATTCATCAAGGCAACCGCGCGGCAAACCAATATGTTTGGCATGATCCACGGCACACGCAACGATTCGAGGCTTGTCGTAAGTCGACAATCGCATCGCCTGCGCCTTATAGAATTCCGGATTTTGGAATGCAGCCAACCGGATCAGCCTGTTGCGCAGCGCCGGAGATAGTGATTCCTTCTCGATGAATATTTCGTTGCCAAGCACGAGTTCGAGTTTCTCGGGCAACGGACCAACCATTCCGATTTCCCGCCGCCGGCGCGACGGAGGCGCGCTCCACGGCGGCGGTCCGTTCTCTTCTTCGTCATCCGGAGCAAACCGTACCCCAACAACATGCCCCGTCGCTTCTGCGCGCCGCACAACCTCCTCCACCTCACGCCGGCTTAACTTGCGGATCGAAGATAAATATGTCCACTGGTCCAAAAAAGGTTCAAATTGATCGTCGAGGAAGACGCTATTTCCCCGATCCCGCGCCCGTTTCTGCAAAGGCAGAGCGATCAGGTTTCCGAACCCACCATGCGGCAGCGTGTCTTGATTGGGGAAGAAACGGTCATACGAGTCGAGCCCTATGTCGGGACGAAGCACCATCGTCTCTGTCAGAAGGTACGCTCCCAATTTGCGCGCCAAGGTAGCTGGGATCGGTTCGTTAAAATACAGCCAGACGTGCGCCCCACGTCCCGAACGACTTCGCTCCAGTGCGGCAGGCAGTTTCAGTTGCCGGCATGTGTCGAGAAATGCCGTCGCATCCTCCTGCCACCTATCCTTGTCAAAATCGGCGGCTAAAAAGAAGCACGTCTCATCAAGGAGCATCGGATAGACACCCATGACGAAATCGTGGCCATTGTTATCCTGGCCGGAGAGATGCCAGCGAATTACTTCGTCTGTGATTGCAAGAAATTGCCGGTGCGGGCATTCAGCGCACTTGATTCGGGGCTTCTCGCAAACACCTCGAACCCACTCATTGGAGCAGGCGGGCGAATAGCCGGCCTTACCCGTCTTTCTGCTTTCGAATCGCCGGGGATAGATGTCATCGCGCCCCCGAAATAGCGACCGGAAGAGCGCGATTTTCGCGTCGGGCGGCGACATGTGATTCACATTCGCCGCTGCAGCCGAGACTGGCGCGGAGGGAAGAACCGTCGGGAGGGGTTTGGACCCGATGGCAGTAAGAACCTCAAGCCGGATCGTACGCATGTCGGCCTTCGAAAATCGCGTGTCGTAAAACTTCCGGAATCGTGCCCACCGACTCCACCTACCCGAAGTATCACTGACTGTCGTCGGCGCTGCCAGAGATCGAACCAGCAATCCATTACCAGATTGCGTGATGCACAGGAAGCCCCGAAAATCAAATCGATTTCTTTAACTCACATTGCCGGCGTTTCAGTGTGCGCGCCCTCATTTTTGCGATTGTCAGAATTTGTAAACGACTACCGGTGTATTGCCAAGACCCGGTGCATCGCATGAAAAGGGGGCATCGCATGGAAACCTCGTTGCGACGGCCGGTGTCTATATACAATGGGCGGCGTCAAGGAGCCCGCGCATGTCCGATTTGCCATGGTCTGTTTCCCGCCGTGAGGCTCTGGCCGCCCTGGCCGCCGCCGCTGGTCACGGGCGCGCCGCTGCTGCTGCCCGCGAGCCGGCCGGCTCCGAAAATGCTTGACCGGGCGATGCGGTGGGTGCAACTGGCGCTGGTCGAGAACGGGCCTGAAACTGCAATCGAGCCGGCGGTCGATTTCAGCCACTCGCCGGGTTGAATTCGACTCCCGACCTGTTTGAATTTCTCGACCCGTTTGAATTTCTCGTATTGAGCGCAATTGCGGGGCAGCTCAATTCTCCTGCCTTGCGGATCGATCGAAAGTAAGGCACAATAAAAAAGTAAGGCATACTGCAATAAGTAAGGAATTGTCATGCGACACTCAACGGTGACCAGCAAAGGGCAAACCACGATTCCCGGCGAAATCCGCGCGGCGCTGCGGATCAAGCCGGGCGACCGGCTCGAATACGCCGTTGAAGGCGACCACGCCACGATTCGGGTCCATCCCGGCGCCAAATCGCTCAAGGGCGCCCTCGCCAGCAGCAAGGGCAAAGGAATGTCGTTCGCCCGGATCCGCCAAGCCGCCGCTCGCAATGCAAAGGCGTCGCGATGAGTTCTCGGCGGCTGATCGATACCAACCTGATTGTCCGCCATCTGGTGCAGGACCATGAGAAGCATGCCCGGGAAGCCGCGAAACTGTTTGACGCCTGCGACAGCGGCGTTCTGGTGCTGGTCGTGCATCCGGCTGTACTGGCCGAATGCGTTTTCGTCCTGGAATCGTTCTATGAGCATCCGCGGCGCGATATCGCGGCGGCGATGGCAAAGCTGATCGGCAGTCCCGGCGTCGAGAGCGGCGACGCCGATGTTTATCTGGATGCTTTGAGCCGCTACGGTCGAACCAAAGTGCATTTTGTGGATTGCATCATTGCCGCCGCAGCCAGGGACCAGCGGGTTTCGGTGGCGACGCTCGATCAGGACTTTCGCAAGTTCCCGGATGTACGGGTCGAGGTTCGGTGAGAACGCCTCATCGGGCACGCGGGGTCTGGAACTGCAATTGAGCCGGCGGTCGATTTGAGCCACGCGGCGGGTTGAATTCGACTCCCGACCCATTTGAATTTCTCGACCCATTTGAATTTCTCATTTGAATTTCTCTTGAAGCCTGTGAAAGCGAGACTAGCGCAAACGGCGTTTCTATTCGAGGGGCAGGAGCACCGTACGGCGCAGACCCTAGTTCCAGCCCCGCTCGATGGACGCGAGGGTCCATGACTGAAACCACCTACACGGGCTTGCGCCGGAAAATGAACAGATCGCCGTCCAGTAGCGTCAGCGCCTCCAGCCGTACCGTCGTAGGCTCTGAGTGAACATGTTCAAAATCGGCGTCCATCACGGCGCGGATGTAGTGTGGCAGGTGCGCGAATCGGCCGGAGGTCAGCAGTTGATGGTTGCCTTGCGTAGCGCGCTCGGTGCTGAAAGCGAGCAGCCCGCCGGGCGTGAGCGCGACCGCCAGGGCACTGGCCAATGCAGTCAGATTTCCGAAATAGATCACCACGTCCGCAGCCACAATCACATCGAACACGCCCGCCGACTTACTCAAAAACGCTGTTAACTCATCACAGACTAATCGATCGTACACGCCGCGCCGCCTGGCCTGTTCGAGCATACGCGGCGAGAGGTCCACACCGACCAGCGTCCGCGAGAAACTACGCACCCATGGCCCGCACAGCCCGGTGCCGCAGCCGGCATCCAGCACGTTTAACCGCGCATTGTTGCTCACCAGCGCGGCTAGCAGGAACCCCAGTTTCTCCGGGATGTCGTACCCCAGCGTCTTGACCAATTGCTCGTCGAATCCATCCGAAAACGCATCAAAGTATTCCACCAGATAAGTATCCGGCGAGCGCTCGATGGATGCATCGCCGCTCACCGCCGCCAGCAGGTAAGCGGCCGTCGCGTTGTGAGGATCCAGCTCCACGCGCTTGCTGCCCACCCGCATTGCTGCTTCGAGATAGCCGTACGCGCTGAGCAGTGAAAACGTGTTCGCCAGCACCTGGCCGATCGCTTTGTCGTCGGGCGCGGGGTGCGCGATGGCATCGGCCTTGTACGCCTCCATCGCGCCATCAATTGGCTCGCCAGCGATCACCGCGCAGATAAACTGCATTTCCCGGTGCATGCGGCGATAGCCGGCACTTACGTCGTCCGTTTCTACTGCAGCGACGTAGGCATCGCGGGCTTTATCGAACTTCCCCGCCTGGTAATACAACTGCCCAAGGACCGAAAGCAGCGGGGCGGTGGGGGCGCTCTGTCGCATGCAGGTAATGAAGCAGGTGATCGCCTCCTCGGGCCGCAGTTGATCCTTCCGCACGAACCCCAGCCCCTGCCATGCCAGCGGGGAGTTCGTCTCCCGCGCGATAGCCGCCTCGTATGCCGCCGCCGCCCCGGCCAGGTCAGCGCGTTTGCGTCTGAGGTTGCCCAGGAAGATCCATGAATCGATCTGCGCCGGGTCGAGCGAGAGAGAGTACTGCACATAGCGAATGGCGGATGGCGTCTGGTCGGCGCGCTCGAGCATCACCGCGAGGTTATTGATATGGGCCGACTCATCGGGCGCCAGCGCCACTGCTGCGCGGAGCACTGCCAATGAATCGACCCAGCTTTCCTGCAGGCCGAGTTGCACCCCCAGTCGCCCCAGCGCCGCCGACAGGCGCACGCCCATCCCCACGGCCCTAGAAAATGTAGGATCAACCGCCCGCCAGTGACTGACCACCCGCTCCACTTCCGGCAATTCAGGTAATTCGCTCAGCAGAAAATCCATAAACCAGGTGTTGCCGGATGAAACTCCGCTGACCCATGTCGTCCGCAACTTTTCGCAGCATATCGAGGCTCGGCGCGCGGAACAACTGATAGGCCCGTAAAGCAGAAACCGCCCGGTGAATCTGGGCGGCTTCTGCCAATTCAAACGGGTCGGCCAATTCAAACGGGTCGGGAGTCGAATTCAACCCGCCGAGTGGCTGAAGTCGACCGCCGGCTCGATTTTAGTTCCAGACCCCGCGTGCGCGATCAGCGGCGCTAACCCCGCGGCGGCCAGAGCAGCGAGGACTTCACGCCGGGAAACAGACCAAGGCAAATCAGACATGCGCGGGCTCCTTCATGCAGCCCATTGTAATGGAGACAGGCCATCGCAACGAGGTTGCAATGCGATGTCTCGCTCTCATACGTTGGACTGACGCGCTCCCCGTCAGGGAAAAAGCGGCTCGGACTCGCGCGACCGGAATTTTCACAGTTCCCTTTCGGAACTCGGGGAACTTCAAAAGGGTCTATCTACGGGCGATTTGAGAGGCCTGGATGGCTGAATTCGACTCCCGACCCTTTTGAATTATCCGATACCAGGAATTATCACTCGCCGGGTTGAATTCGACTCCCGACCCGTTTGAATTGGCCTCGGGTTGAATTCGACTCCCGACCCGTTTGAATTGGCGACCCGTTTGAATTGGCCGACCCGTTTGAATTGGCCTTTTGAATTAGCCGATGCGTTTGAATTAGCCGACGGTCCGATCTCGGAAGCCTTTCACCTTGTCGCTCATGGGCAGAATTCGAATCGCCGGCACTTCATTTCCAATTGGTTGGTTCGGCTTTCACTCTCGTTGAATGGTCAGCGCCGCAAGCGCACGACGATTGCCACCGCGGCTCCGAGTAAGGCCAGCAAAGCGATAATGATCACGATGCGAAGCCGGCTGCGCTGCCGTGCTTCCGCGGCGATCTGTTGATCGACAGCCTCCAGCGATGCTAGCGCGGTTTCCGCTTGCCATCTCCCGTCCAACAACTTTTCGATGGACTCCGCGAACTCCGTCAGCATTCGCTGGATGGCCTCCGCCTGCCAGACGCCGAGCTTTCCGCTTTGAATCGAGATGTGATTCTCAGACGGGGGAAGCGATGCGCTGACTGTCACTTGATTCTCGGCCCATTCGATCTTCACCGCGTGGAGCCAGCGTCGCACATCCGTCGGCTTTCGCCATTTTAAGCCCCGTCGCAGTTCGATCTCAAAATGCCCTTTGGGAAGCGGTATCGGATTCGGCGGCGCGACGACAAAGCCGAGCGGAACCAGCAACTCGGTTGCGTGCCGAATCGCGGTCGGTCCATCCAGAGGTGTGGGAAACGTGTATTCGATCAACTTGCAGGCCTTCGTTCGAGTCATCACGCAAGATACTCGTTGTAAGTATCCACGCGATCTACAATGCTCGCCACAAAGGAGCCCCGCATGTCTGACTCGCCGCTGCTACTCACTCGGCGCGATGCTTTGGCCGTCCTCAGTGCCGCTATTCTCAACGCGCTTTTCTCGCTTCGAGTGTGGCAATCAGGAACGTTGCCATCGCCCCAGCAAGATTGACGGCCAATGCGGCGTGTCGCGCTAACGGACGAGCTGCATTCTTCCTGTGCCCGTGAGCATCGCTGAGCCGGTTACGCATTGCGCCTAAGCCTTCGACAACCGTTTGGCAGCCGCCAAGAATCTGCTTGAATATCGACTCGGCGTGCTGATCTGGTGCGAGTTTAAGATTCGAAGCTGCAAGCTTGTAAAGTTTCGGAAGGTCTGCAGAGTCATCGAAGTTAACCTTTAGCTCATCAAGGACATGTTTACAGGTTGACTCAAGGAGCGTCCTGGCGGCAGTAATTGCCGCCTCAGGGTCGGTGGTGCGGCGTTCGAGGGCTCTGGCCCAGGCGGTGATGAGTGATTCTGCCCCTGCCTTCTTCAACGAAAGAGAAATATCATTGTCTGCGGGATATGCCGTCGATGTTTCAAGCAGATTCAAAAGCGGATCAAATTCCTCGCGAATGTAATTTCGCCGCCCAGCATAGGTCGGGAACTTTGGCTTAATGAACCCCCAGAAATCACCAAGATTTCGGCAAACTCGTACCATTTCTGGTAGTGAATTCTTCGTCAGCGGGTTCTGCAACAGATTTGCACGTGCTTCAGAATATTCGGCATCGGCGGTGCCGCTCGTGCTTTTACCTGTCGCAACTGCGACAAGTAAGGTTCTGATTGATTCGACTTGATCAAGAATTGTCTGTTTCGGATACATTGCTGAACATTTTATCAACTTATATAGCGCGACGCGGTCTCCTAGAGAATTCAAAAGGGTCCGGAGGTCGGGAGTCTTTGTTTTTCCATTGCTGCCGGTTTTGTCCGACCCCTTTCGACCCCTTTTCCCCTCTAGCGCTGCCAGGTCGGATCACGAGGTGGATTGTGAGCCGCTGCGTCCCGGCTCTTTGTTATGTTCGCGGGGGCCAGACGTCAGATTGACCGGGAATACAAAGTTCTTGTATGGGGACTGCTTACGGCGATAGTAACGGATTAGCTTCTCAATATTCTCTTGATATCCATACGCGATGATAAATTGATGAAGGACTACCTCGCTTTGTATCTTGGCGACCCAATACCCAACGTCCTGGATGTCCGCTACCGAGAATAGCTTTCGGTCCAAAGCACTTGCGACAAGGCAGAGCCACGTAAGGAAGGAGTCCACGGTTGTCCTATAGATTTGAATGCGTGGGTCCTCATCCATCTCAGCAATCTTCAAATCCGGTCGCAACGCGTATGCGAAGACTCGCCGATTATGCTCGATGACTTTCGCACCATCGGGCATGTAAGGTCGAAGACTTTCCGGCAAGATGAGTTTGCCGCCATTCCAGTCAAGACAGCGGCCCGCAAACACAAGCTCGGGACTTTTGTTGAAGTCTTTGAGGTAATTGTTCGCGAGTTCAGCTCGTTTCCAACACACGGCCTTCCAACTGTTGAACAACGCGACACCACCGCCGATAAGGCCGACCGTTGCGCCGACGTATGCGATTGCTGTAGCAGTGTCACTCGGCATTGATCTTTCGCGAAGGACAAACAATTTCACCGCAAAATCATTGGCGAATCAAGCGATAACGCTGCCATGCCGGGTGGAAGCGTGGGCCGATCATCGCGCACGCCGGGTCTGGAACTACGACCGAGCCGGTGGTGACATCGCGTTGCAACCTCGTTGCGATGGCCTGTCTTCATTACAATGGACTGCATCAAGGAGCTCGCGCATGTCTGATTCGCCTTGGTCTCTTTCGCGCCGTGAGGTTCTTGCCGCTCTGGTCGCTGTTGGCGTTGTGCCGCTTGTTGGCGCGGCGCCGATCATTCCTGCGAGTCGGCCGGCTCCGAAAATGCTTGACCGGGCGATGCGGTGGATTCAGCTGGCGCTGGTTGAGAAGGATCCGGCGACGTTCGATCCGGACTGGTGGCTCGATCTGTTCAAGCGCGTTCACGCCGATGGCGCGTGCATCTCCGCCGGCGGGATGTGCGCGTTTTATCCGACCGACGTGCCGTTTCATCATCGCAGCGAATTCCTTGGGGACAAGGACACGTTTGGCTATCTCGTGAAGGGGTGCCGTAAGCTGAATATGACCGTCGTCGCGCGCGTCGATCCGCATTGCATCCGCGACGACGCGGCCAAGGCGCATCCGGAATGGGCGGCGGTCAACGCGAATGGTCAGAAGGCGCGGCACATGGTCATTCAAGACCGCTGGCTGAGCTGCGCGCTGGGGCCGTGCAACTTTGAGTTCATGCCGCGGGTGCTGAGCGAAATCGTGTCGCGTTATGGCGTCGACGCGCTGATGAAAAAGATCCGAGCACCAGCCCAGCGAGAGAGCTTGCAGGGCCTGCGGGACTACCTCGTCGCTCGGCTGGACCTGCTGGACTGTCGCACGGCACTGGCCAGGGGATATGACATTGGCTCCGGGCCGACCGAAGCCATGTGCAAGATCCTGACGTTACGGCTCAAACGACCCGGGATGAGATGGGACCGCGATCACGCGGCCGCCATGATGAACCTGACGGCCCTCTACGACAGCGGACAAGCCAAGGCCTACTGGACAGCCGCGGCGTGACGCCAAAAAAGACGGCCACGCCCATTACAAGACTTGCCAAGTCGCATCAGTTTGAATTGATTCCTCCGGATCAGGACTGATAATGGCTGTCGCAACTCCGATCGCATGAGCGACACTTCCATCGCAACTATCTTCGAACGTGGCTTGCAGGAGCAGAAAGCCGGGCATGCGCCGGCCGCGGAATCACTTTACCGCCAAGTGCTGGCCCGGCAGCCGGATCACCCTGGCGCCTTGCATATGCTGGCCATCCTGATCTGCAACGAGCATGGGAGAGCGGAGGAAGCCGTCCAGTTGCTCAGGCGCGCGATTGCTGCAGGACCTGCCGGCGCAATGGCGTATTGCACGCTCGGGCAGATTCTGGCTGCCTCCGGCAACGCATCAGAAGCTATCGCCGCGTTTGATAAGTCCTTGGCGCTGGGGCCCGAGCCCGGCGCGGCGCCCGCTATTCAGTTTGATCGCGCCCAATGTCTGCATGCCGTGGGCCGCATGGGCGAGGCCGCCGCCGCGTGCCGGCAGGTGCTGGCGGCGCAGCCAGAAAATGTCGAGGCCCTCAATCTCCTGGGCGTTCTGTTGTATTCGGCAGGGCAGGCGCAGCGGGCAATCGTGCTATTTCGTCAAGCGGTCGCACTTCGTCCCGATTTTCATTTCGCCCACAACAATCTTGGAAATGCCCTGCATGACGACTGGCAATTGGACGCCGCCGAGGCGGCGCTCCGGCAGGCAATCGCGCTGCGGCCGGAGTTCGACCTGGCTCACGGGAATCTCGCCAACGTGCTAAGAGATCTCGGCCGGCTCGACGAGGCGATTGCCGAGATGCGCGCCTCGGTTGCGCTCAATCCCGACAACCCGATCTCTCACAGCAATTTGCTGTACGCGATGCATCTGCATCCCGACATTGGCCCAGAACAGATTTTTCGCGAGCACCGGATCTGGAACCAGCGGCATGCACGGCCCCTCTATGCGGGCATCGCGGCGCACTCCAATGATCGGTCGGTTGGTCGGCAGCTGCGCATCGGATATGTCTCGGCCGATTTTCGCGAGCATCCGGTGGGCCGCTGCCTGCTGCCGATCATCGCCGGGCACGACCGCGGCGGATTCGAGATCACCTGTTATTCGGGAACCCATCGATCCGATGCGATGACCGAGGCATTCCGATCCGCTGCCGATCGCTGGCGGGATGTCGGCTCCTGGTCGGATCAGCAACTGGCCGCGCAGGTGCGGGAAGATCGGATCGACATTTTGATCGATCTGGCCCTGCATTCCGAGGGCGGCCGGCCGCTATTATTCGCGCGAAAGCCGGCGCCGGTGCAGGTGACATTCGCCGGATATCCGAGCACGACCGGCTTGGAGACGATGGATTATCGCATTAGCGACGATTTCATGGACCCGTCTTCGGCGGCTTCGCGCGATGACTTCTACACTGAGAAGACGATCCGCCTGCCGCACAGTTGTTTCGGCTGCTTTGATCCGCCGGATGATCCGATCCCAGTCAACACGCCGCCGGTTGAGAAGAATGGTTTTGTCACGTTTGCCTCCCTGAACAATTTTGCCAAGGTGACGGCAGCCACGATTGATCTGTGGGTGCGGGCGATGGGCGCGGTGCCGTCGGCACGGTTGCTGGTTCGGGCGCCGCGGGGATCGGCGCGAGCGCGGCTGCTGGAACGGTTTGCGCGGGCGGGCATCGGGCCAGCGAGGATCGGCTTCCTGGAGCGCGTGCCGCGATCGCTCTATTACTCGCTGTATCACCAGATCGATCTGTGCCTGGACACGTTCCCCTACACCGGCCACACGACAACGATCGATGCGCTGTGGATGGGCGTGCCGGTGGTAAGCCTGGCTGGGCAGACGGCGGTTTCGCGCGGCGGCTTAAGCATCCTGTCCGAAGTGGGGCTCGGCGATCTGGTCGCCGACAGCCCGGACCAATACGTTCGCATCGCGCGGGAACTGGCCGCGGATCTGAGCCGGCTGCGGCAGATTCGCTCAACGCTGCGCGATCGGTTGAGCCGCTCCGCGATTGTGGACAAATCGCGATTCGTTCACAGTCTCGAGACTTTGTTTCGCCAGGTCTGGACAGACTGGTCCTTGCGACGCTAGTCCGCGGGTACATTCATATCGCATGGTGCTGGGCTGCTTTGCGGGAGCGACGCATGTTTGACATCTTTGATCTGATCCCTTGTCTGCCAGGAACATTGAAAGTGATCGACGTCGGCGCGATGTCGATGGGCGACGAGGAACTGTTTGCTCCGCTGGTGCAGCGTACGGGGGCGCGGGTGGTCGGCTTTGAGCCGGTGCAAGCCGAGTGCGACAAGCTCAACGCGCTGCATGGCGATTCGCATTTGTTCCTGCCGTATGTCATCGGCGACGGAACCGTCAGAACATTTCATACCTGCAACATGCCATTCACCTCCTCGCTCTATGAGCCGAATGCTCCCCTGCTGTCGATGTTCCAGAATCTGGAGAACCTGACACAGGTCGTTGACCGGCGGCAGGTCCAGACGATTCGCCTGGACGATGTCCGAGACGCTGATGACGCGGCTTATCTCAAGCTCGATGTCCAGGGAGCCGAGCTTGACGTGCTGCGCGGGGCTCAGCGTCTGCTCGAACAGATCCTCGTGATCCAGACGGAAGTGGAATTCGTCCCGATGTACCTCGGCCAGCCGCTCTTTGCCGAAGTGGACCAGGCGCTCCGCGCCGCCGGCTTTCTCCTGCACCGGTGGGTCGAGGTGGCCGGACGCACGTTTCAGCCGATGATCGTCAACGGCGACATCAATCGCATGGGCAGCCAGGCGCTGTGGGGCCAGGTCATGTACGTGCGCAATTTCATGGAGCTCCATTCACTTTCCCAGCCGAAGCTGCTGAACCTAGCCGCGATCCTCCATCTGGTTTGCCAGTCATACGACATGGTTCCATTGGTCCTGCGGCAATACGATCGGCAGGCCGGAACGCAACTCGCAATCAAATACATCGAACGAATTACCGCATCGGCCCCAGAGCCCACCGGCTCTGGCTGACAATCGTGCAGGGGCAGCTCTTGGTCGCATCCGAGCGAGTTGGCATTCGACTCGTCATGTCGAGCAAACCGAATGGGATCTGAATTTGTTTCCCTCCGCACCGCTCTGCCCGCTTCTTACTGGACAACGTATCGACGATCACCGAAACTTACACTGAACCATCTCCCTGTTTCCGGGGGATCTCATGCCCGCACCTGACGATTTCAAAGGAGTGCCCGCTATCGGCGAGACGGTAGTGGAGCAACCGCAGCTACGCCCGTCTCATCCGGTCCCGGAATTCATCGGCCCCTATCGCATTATCGAAACCATCGGCGAAGGCGGGATGGGCATCGTCTACAAAGCCGAGCAGCGCGAACCCGTGCGGCGAGTCGTTGCGATTAAAGTGATTAAACTCGGGATGGACACCAAGGAGATCGTTGCCCGCTTCGACGCCGAGCGGCAGGCACTGGCACTGATGAACCATCCGAACGTGGCGAAGGTGCTGGAGGCGGGCATCACCGACGCGGGTAAGCCGTACTTCGCAATGGAGTTCGTGCCTGGCGTCAGCATCACCTCCTACTGCGACACCCAAAAGCTCACCACCCGCGAGCGACTGGAGCTGTTCATCCCCGTCTGCCAAGCAGTGCAGCATGCGCACCAGAAAGGCATCATTCACCGCGATCTCAAGCCCGGCAACATCCTCATCACCCTCTTCGACGGCAAACCCGTCCCCAAAGTAATCGACTTCGGCGTCGCCAAGGCGACCAGCATCCAACTCACCCAGAAGACACTGTTCACCCAGAGCGGCACGATGATCGGCACCGCCGAGTACATGTCCCCTGAGCAGGCAACCAGCGGCGGTCTCGACGTTGACACGCGCACCGACGTCTACTCGCTTGGCGTCATCCTCTACCAACTCCTGACCGATACCCTCCCCTTCGAGTCCGAAAGCCTGCGCAAAGCCGGCATCGCCGGCATCGCCCGGATCATCCAGGACACCGACCCGCCCAAGCCAAGCGCCCGTCTGACCGATGCCGTCCAGGCGTTAACCGGTTGCGGGCTCAACTCCACGGAAATCGCCAAGCGCCACGGCACCAACCCGCGCACCTTGCGCAGGGAGCTTCAGGGCGACTTGGATTGGATTGTCTTGAAGGCGATGGAGAAGGATCGGACGCGCCGCTACGAAAGCGCCAGCGGACTCGTCGTCGATCTGAGGCGGCACCTGACCGACGAGCCAGTCTCGGCGTGCCAACCCGGCGCGGCATATCGACTCAGTAAATTCGTACGCCGGCACAAGCTTGGCATCATTTCGACGACGGTGCTCGCAACGACATTGTTCCTTGGGCTTGTAGCGGTATCGTACGCTCTATTCGAACAACATTCTGCCGCCAGCGAGCGAGCCCTGCGGGAAAACAAACAGCATGACGCAGACGAAGCGCGGAGGACGGCGCAACGCGTCAGCACGATGGTTCAAGATGTGCTCTCTGCAGTCACGGCGAAAGGCATTCGCCGAACGCCGGTGCAGATGCTGGACGACGTCGCACGGCTGTTTCCGGCGGAGGGTTTGGGCGGGGACCCACTCGTCGAGGCACATGCGCGTGAAAGCCTCGGACGTGGCTACACCGCAATTGGGTATTATCAACGTGCCATCAGCCAGTTCAGGATAGTGGTCGACATGGAACGGCCTTTCCGGAACGTCGACTTCGCTAACAGCCTTAACGAACTAGCGGATGCATTAGTGACCGATGGCGACATTCCAGCGGCTGGGCCGTACGTTCGCGAGGCGTCGGCAATTGAGGAGCAATCGGGAAGTGCGCAGCCCGAAACACGCGCGCTGACATTAGACCTGCTCGGTAGCGTACGCGCGGCGCAAGATGACTGGGGCGAGGCCAGTCAGCTTTACACAGACGCGTACGAAATCCGCAGCACGATCGGCGGCGAAAGCGACGGCTTGGCCGACAGCATAGCGCACCAAGGCGAACTCAGGCTGCATCGCGGCGACGCGAGCGGAAGAGTGTGGATGGAACAGGCTCTTCGGATGTATCGCAACGTGATAGTTGAACCGACGGCGCTGGTAGGACCGGTACGGCGGCTGGCCCGAGCCGCTATGAAACGTGGGGATTGGTCGGAAGCGGATCAGCTTTTGCGCGGGTTGCAGCTCGACGCTCGTTTTCTTGACCGCAACCTATTGAAGGACATACTCGCTGCAGTTGATGGTCAATTGGTCGCGAAGCCCAGCGACGTCCCGCTCCTTTTAAGGCGGGCGGACTTTCTTGGCCGGCTTGGGGACTTCGCGTCGGCGCTTGCCACTTACTTGCGGGTGTTGGATCTGAACCCAAACGATTCCGCGATTTGGCACGAGGCCCTTCCCCTTCAGCTCCAAGTCAACGGAGTTGATTCTTATCGTCAAATGCGACGACGAGCCCTCGCGTTCGCCTCGTCCAAATCAGATGCGAGAACGATGCACCGGATCGCCAAGGGTTCCTTATGCTTTTCAATCAGCGACGACGAGCTTGCCGCCGCGGCTCGAATGGCCGACGAAGCTCTGAAGTTCAGGCAGAATGATCCATTCTATTGGCAGACCAAGGGTATGGCCGAGTATCGCAAGGGCCATTTTCCTGAGGCAATCGACTGGTTGACAAAGAGCGCCGACCACGTCATCGCCTACCGCGACGTGCTCGCTGAATTCTTCATCGCCATGGCATTGAAGGGCTCGGGTAAACCGGAACAGGCTCGTGCGGCGTATGAAACCGGCATGCAACTTTGGAATCTGCTCGTTCCCAAGCCTGGAGTCGACGACTTGAACCAGTTCAGCGACTGGATATTTTGCGACCTGGCCCGAAAGGAAGCAGAGCAAGTCATGAGAGATGAAAACGCAGTTACCAGCAAGCCTTGAGTTTTATATTTGCGAGTTTTTGGTTGAAGCAAGATTTTACGATGGTAAAGTTAGTCTAGAGCGGTTTGCAAAATGATTGCGCGCGATTCGTTCTCATTCTCACAGCGTTTGTGACCGTTTACCGCTAAGTGATTTTGCAAACCGCTCTAATACAAATTCCGGGAGCTGAAATGGCAAAAGGTGATGGCAGAGGCAACAGTTGGTTGTGGGAAACCTGGTGGGACGACTGGGACGGAACGAGGAAAACAAAGCGCGCCAAATGCTGTGTCAAAAGAAAAGTCTTAAAAGGCCAGCCAACGCCAGCTGGCGTAACAACGTATCCCTTCACGCAGGTCGAGTATAAGCCCGATGGTACGACAGTAATTTATTCGACGGATTACACGATTTGGTGCGAGAAGAAAAATTGCAAATCGGACTGCTCACCACCGATTCAAATCACGTACCGCCTTCCAAACAAAAACTATATGACCGACTTCAAATGCCGCTGCCCCAAATGCCCCTAAAAAGCATAGTGGGCCGTTGTGGACCTCGGGGCGCTCTTGCGTCGATGCCGGACAGGGCCGTGCCATTTGCCGTAAAGTTCATCCAGATATTCAAAGCATCTGTCTTCCAACTTGAATCCGGGTACGAGTTGATTCGGCTCGTTTAGCTTCCATTTTTCCATGTGGCGGTGTTGGAACAAACGCCGACCGCTGAAATCGTGTTGACAGGCGGCGCCGTCCAAAGTTTCGATTGGTGTGGACACCATCGCGTAATCCTGGCCCAGCATGCGCCACGCCATGTGGAACGTCTCACGATCGCCGGCCGTGTGGGGATAATAGAAGTCGCTGTTCTCATTGAGATGCATCGTTAGATTAAGCGCTTTCCAGCACCGCGACTTGTCAACCACGATCTGTCCCGTTTCAAACTCCGCCTCTTTTTGAAAGGGCACGCGGCAGATCTTCCAGATTGCATACTCGGGCGGCAGTGTCTTGTAACACGGCCAAAAGATTGCGCCGCTCTGTCGATATTGCTTCGACCGAAACAACGAAGTGGGATCTGCCACCGGAACGTTGTCCGCGTCGAGAAACAACACTTCCTGAAATCGGCTATGCAGAATCGAGTAGGGCTTCAATTCCCAGCCTCGCAGGATTCGGGCCGGCTTGCGCTTTCGGACCACGGCGGCGTTCACACACCGCACGCCCAGCGGCGCGACGAGCCTGCGCATTTGCGCATCCGTCTCGCGCGAATTCAGCGACCACATTTCGATGGGCAGTTTCACGCCAAGGTATCGCAACATATTGATGCATATCCAGGCACATGGAAAGTATCGCGGTCCGCCTGCGCAGATGACGACACCTTGGCCACAAAACCGTCGGGCCGGATATGGTGCAATCGTTTCCATAAACCGAGTCGCCGCGCCAAACGCGGTTCGTTTTGTCAGGCGCGCGCCCCGTGGCATGTTGATCTCCACTACTTCGACTGTTCCGTAAAATAATCGAAGCGGTCGACAAGTCGCTTGTCCACTTGACGATCGACACAATCGAGCATGGATGGCGTGTACTCCGACATGTATCCACCGTTCAAATAATAACCGCGTTCGACTGGATGACCGCCCGGAACGACGTCCACGCGGCGATGAATTCTGCAAAGGGCAGCGTGCCGCCGAGACAATCGCAGGCCACGCTCCAGCCTGACGAGCACTGGCACCTGGTCATCAAGCAGTTCCTCGTGTTTCACAATCTCCAGGCTGGATGAAGGCAGTGCCTCCAACCAATGCCGATTCAGCCGGTTCCAACGGTCGACGGGGTTGACGAACTCGTAGCTCGACGTCGTCAGGAACTGCTCGAATGAGATCGTCGGATTTTGCACGAACTGCGGTGGGAGCGTGGGGTCGCGGCCGATCGCTTTCTGAAAATAGCGGTAGCATGATACCAGCCATGCGTACGGATTGCGGGCACAGACCACGTAGCGGACCGGCACACCGTTCCAGCTTACCAGCAACTCCTCGACTCGCCCGTGTTTCCAATCGGTCCACCTCTCGATCGACTTGGCGTAAAAATTCTGCGTCAGTAGGGCTGCCATGACATTGGTGCCTGTACGCTGGAGGCCGAAGATTTTGAAGGGAATCGCCCGCTCAGTGACCCGCCGCATGTCTGGCAAGATACCGCATCTTCACGCGTCGTGGGGAATTCTGTTGCCGGGCGCGATCACGCTGAAGACGGAGCAGATGTATGCATCGGGATTCCCCGGATGATTCAATGCTGGTCGGGTTTCCTCTTTCATTCAGCATTCTTCGTTTAACATTCGGCGTTATTTCCCCTTCATCAGCCACACCTCCGCGACCTGAACATTTCTCCCGTTATGCCCGCGACCCGGCGTGGGCTGGAACGTGAGATTCAGCTCGCCCGTGGCGGTGGCTTCGGGTGGAACGGGGAACTCCAGGCGCTCGGCCTCGCGATGGAGAAAGGGATGGATTTCGTATTTGTCGTTGGCCAGCAAGCGCACCGGCGCGTTTGAGCCGGAGCTGGCGTAAACGATTCGGAGAATGTAGTGGGCGTTTTTGTCGAGGCCCGCATAGTGCATCCGCAGCGGCTCGTCGAAGAGACTACCCGCCGTGCTCCACCAAGAGATCGGATGAGCATCGCCGCCGTCGCGGCGGTCTTCCGGTCGAACGTTGGCAGTGTGAAAAAAATCGGGGTCCTTCTCCCAGCCCATGCCGATGACCAGATGCGGCTGGCGCAGGAGATTCCCCAAGTCGTCATAGAATCCGCCAAGCCCGGGGTCGGTCCAGTGCAGGATGTCGCGGATGCGCGTTAGCCGCTCGGCTTCGCTGTTAAGCTTGCGGATCTCCTCGAACTGCCGCTTAAGCCAGAGGCGATTGTTGAGCGGGGCGTCGATGCGGTCGAGGTTGGCGCCGCGGCCGACGCTCTCGGCCGCGTAACGCGGAACGCTGAGCTGCATGCGGATGCTTTGGAACAACGCCTCGGCCATCTCGAAGACGCGTGCCCGCCATTCGCCGGACACCGGCTCGGTGACAGCGCGATCGAGTGTCGAATCGGCAAGAGCCATCGCGGCTACAGCGCCGAGCTTGTCGGCCCTGGAAAGTTGCGACAAGGCGCGCTCCTCCAACTCGGTTTCGTACAGCAATCGACTCCGGTCGTACGCATCGTAATAGGCGCGGTAGATCGCCTGCTGGAATCGCCACCGCAGCTTCACCGGTGGCGGCGCAGCCTTCTCCATCGCCTGGAACTGGTCGAGGGTTGTGTAAATTTCGTGGTTGTTCAGAACCGGACCGCGCCAATTGCGCTCCAGCGCCAGCAGGCCCTGGGCGAAATCATCTTCCAACGCCGGCGAAATGAAGTAGCGAGCGTATTCGCGCAGCACCTGCGTGACATCGGCGTCGGGATCCCAGCCGAGCGCGCTGAAGACCATTTTATTGACATCATCGTTGCACCCTTCGGAATAGGTAACGAAGCCAACGGTGTCGGCGCGGGTGCGGCGGAAGATGTTGGCCATCTGTGTGGGCCGTGGGCAGATCGGCTCGCGTCCTTCGGTGACGGCATACGCCAGATCCCAATCGGGAACGGGATACTGGCAATGTTGCACGTGCGTGATGTCTGGGTAATTGCGGATCGGATATCGCACGGGCGTGAGCCGCCGACACTCGGATAGCGGAATGCGGACCTGCGGGCCGTACACGATTCCTGTCAGCCAGCTCGGCTCCTGGCGCAGCAGTTCAAAGAATTCATCCAGCGCTTTCTGATCGAAGCTTTGGGGAGACAGCCAGACTTGCGCCTGCGGGTGAGTGCGGCGCAGGCTTGCGGCCTGTTTCTCAAGCAGCGCAAACAAGTATTTGGGAGGCGTATGACCGGGATCGCCGCCGGGAACGAAGATGGCATCGATCCGCGGCAGCTTCGCGAAAACGTCTCCCCACTCTTTGAGCGCAAAATCGACAGTCGCGGGCTTGGAGTAATCGTCATCCATCGCCGGATACCAGATGGAGACGTCCAGGCCATACTCGTCGGCAAGGCGGGACATCTCGCTCATCATCTGAATTTGCGGCAGCGGGAAATGCGGGCTGTCGGCATCGTCGTCGCTCCGCGGCGGGATCAGCTCGATCGTATTGCAGCCGAAGACCGCCAGGTCGCGGATGTATTGTTCCCACAGCGCGACGGTCCACCCGTCGTAGGAGTTGGTTTTAGGACGATAGCCGAGCTGGTGGCCGCGGATTTTGGTTTGCGGCGCCGAGTCGATGTGCAGATCGGAGGGGAGCCTGATGCTCTGGCGAGACATGCGCATCTCACGGAGCAGCCGCCCTACGCCGAACAGCACGCCGCGCGAATCGTTGCCCATGACCCAGACGCTCGACGGTTCGGACCAGAGGCGATAGCCCTCGGAAGCGTCATTGCCCTGGGCAACCAAAATGCCGCGGTCATCGGCGATCGACTTCAGCGCTGGCGCCGGGCCGATCACGATAGCGAATTGGCCCTTGGGCCAGGACTTGACGACCGGAAATCGAATTTGCGTTCGTGACTCGACCTCGTCGAGCAGCATGTCGATCGCCTTTTTCTCGGCGAGCGGCAATTCGCCTGGACTGACCACCACCGCGTTGCTGAGATCGAGCCGGCCATCGGCCGCCCGCGCGGAATTGCTGATCAAAGAAAGCAGGACTGCCGCAACAACGAGAATTGGCACGCGCATTCCGCCACTCCAGAGGTGAGACCCGGCGATCATTGTAGAGCCATCGGAAGAGCGATTGAAGCGAGCGTGAGGAAATCAATGACGGCCGCAATCGTCGGCGTAGGCGCATTTGGCTGATTTCGGTTTAATATTCCGATATGACCCTACCGCGCCCCCTCATCGCTTTTCTGGTTCCACTGGCCCTGGGCTGTCTGATCGCCGCCGAAAAACCAACCTCCCGGCCCGCGCTCACCGACGCCGAGAAACAAGCCGGTTGGATTCTTCTTTTCGACGGCGTCTCCACCGACGGCTGGCGCGGGCTCGGCGCCGAATCATTTCCCACGAGCCGCTGGCGCGTCGACGATAGCTGCCTGCACTGCCTCGGCGGCCCGGGCCGCACCAACGACATCATCACCACCCGCAAGTACGAAAATTTCGAGCTCTCCTTCGAGTGGCGCATTCCCAACGCCCCCGGAAACACCGGCGTCAAATATCGAATCCAGGAGAAAGCCGGCGACGGGTTCGCCTTCGGGCCGGAATACCAGATCATGTATGACCCCGGCGTCAACGACAAACACGCCACCGCTTCCCTCTACGACGTGATCGCTCCCCAGAACAAAAACCTGCGGCCCATTGATCAGTTCAACCAGTCCCGCATCAAGGTCCAGGGTAATCACGTCGAGCACTGGCTCAACGGCGTCAAGACCGTCGAATTCGACTTCGACTCTGATGAGGTCAAAGCCGCCGTCGCCCAATCCAAATTCAAAAACACCGACTGGGCCAGGAAGCCGTCAGGTTACATCGCCCTCCAGGATCACCACGAAGAAGCGTTCTTCCGCAACATAAAACTGCGCGAGCTGCCGGGGAAGTGATTGGCGGATAGCCGCACACGGCCTCCAATGCACCCTCCGTCCCTACGGCCGCCAGCCAGGGTGCAGAAGAAGCCAAAATGGGGATAGAGGGTCGTGTCCCATTCAGATCGCTTATGCGGGGCTAGGCGTCGCTTCCCATCATCTGGCAAATCGCGCCCCGCGCGTCGATACTGCTGACCAATCCATTTTAACGGGAAGGCTCGGTTCTCGATGGTCATGTCTTCTCCGATTGTCGCTGAAGATTCGCCGGCTCGGCGGCCGCACTTTGTGCGGGCGCTCGGGCTCAAATCCGCGATCGCGGTGAACATGACGCAGATGTGCGGGATCGGGCCGTTCGTGACGATTCCGCTGATGGTCACGGCGATGGGCGGGCCGCAGGCGATGTTCGCGTGGCTGCTCGGGGCGATTCTCGCGATGGCCGACGGGCTGGTCTGGGCCGAGCTGGGCGCGGCCATGCCGGGGGCGGGCGGGACGTATCTGTATCTTCGCGAGGCGTTTCAATATCGCACGGGCCGGCTGATGCCGTTCCTCTTCAACTGGACGATCATCCTTGGGATCCCATTGATGATGTCCACCGGCGTCATCGGCATCGTGCAATACCTGGGCTATTACTTCCCGAGCCTGGCCGAAGCGCCCGCCGCGCCGGGCACGCCGCTTGGCGGATTAGCCACGTTGCAGCACGTGAAGATCACGATTATCTGCATCGCGATCGTCGGCCTGGTCATCTTCACCCTGTATCGCAGCATCGCCGCCGTCGGGGCGTTCAACAATATTCTGTTCGTCGTCATGCTGCTGACGGTCGGCTCGACGATCGTCGCATGCGGGAGCCACTTTCATGCGAGCCTGGCGTTCGCGTTTCCCGCCGGCGCGTTTCACTGGCGCGGCGCGTTCTGGCTCGGGCTGGGCCAGGGTCTCATCTACGCAATCTACGACTACGGCGGCTACCAAACCACCGCCTACATGGGCGACGAACTGCGCGAGCCCGGCCGCACGATTCCGCTGTCGATCATCTGGTCGATCTTCGGGATGATGGCGATTTACCTGGTGATGAATGTCGCCGTCATGGGCGTGGTGCCGTGGCAGGAAGTGGCCGATTCCAAATCCGTCGGCTCGCTGGTCATCGAGCGCACCTGGGGCCGCCACGCGGCTCTCGTCTTCACCGCGCTGGTCATCATCACCGGCTTCGCGTCGATCGTCACCGGCCTGCTCGGCGCATCGCGCATTCCGTACAACGCCGCCCGCGATAAGCTGTTTTTCCCGGTCTTCGCGCGATTGCATCCGAAGATGAACTTCCCCCACGTCGGCCTGCTGGTGATGGGCGCGATGACGGCGTTCGCCTGCTTCTTCCCGCTCGATCAACTCATCAACATGCTGACGGCCGCGCTGGTGCTCATCCAGGGAATCGCGCAAGTCGCGGCGCTATTCGTCCTGCGCGATCGACAGCCCGGCCTCCGCCGCCCGTATCGCATGACGCTCTATCCCGTCCCCGCGATTCTCGCCGTCGTCGGGTGGAGTTTCGTCTACTACTACAGCGGCTGGATCATGATCGGTTTATCAGTGGGTTGGCTCATCCTCGGCGCGATCGCGTTTCTGATCTGGGCAAGCTTCGAGCGCACTTGGCCGTTCGGACCGATCGAGGTGCGCGAGGCGTTTGTCGAGGGGCAGGAAACAAAGGCTCACGCCGACACAGGGACACGGGGCTGCTGAGCGCGCGACTGTTATGGCGCGTGACCCAGAGTCCCGTCTCCCGGAAACTGTTTAATCCGTGCAAACGCGGACTGTAAGGTCGGTGGGATCCGGGTGAGGCGTCTAAAAGAGGAGTTGGACAATGTCAAAGAATCCCCAACTATGGTCGCGGCAAGGGTTACGGAAAGCACTGGGTACGATACGACCGAGGCCCATTGATCGAATCAATAACTCCGACGTTCCGTCAGATCTCCGACTCCTCGTTCCAGTTGCGGAGTGGTGGGGGATCGACGGCGATGAGGAGATGCTTTACGGGTTCGTAGATCGTGCTCCAATTGACGCGGTAACCAACCTATGCATCATTGTGGATACCTATGACCGAACAATTTCCGAATGGCTCGCCGGACCGGAGGCTGAAAGTGGACGTCCAACGCAGGCGTATTTAACTTTTACGGCGCTAGTGATGGCATCTGATTATGGAAAGGTACGCCTAAAACGAAACACCAAAGGCAACATGCCATCTTAGCCTGACTCGGGATGATGGACTTCAAATATGCGTGATATCACACTCGAGTTCAAGTTGCTGCCGAGACTTGGGTACGCGCTGCAGCAAACATGGCTTTGTGGGGCCGCGCTCGTGGCCGGCGTCGTTTGCGGATTAGAGTTGTATCGCGACGTGTGGCGAATCAAGCTGCGACTGCCGGTGAACATCCCACATGCCATAGGCGCGACGGTGTTGTTTACATTTCTATTAGTTTCGGCGCCGACTATCTTTAGATCAGTGCTTCGTTATCCGATGGCATTTTGTGTGAGGCTGGAAGTTCAAGGGAATTCCCTCGTGCTATTCGCCCGGTCGGGTCGACGTTTGAGAGAAATTAGGAACGTGGTCGCGGACGTACGCTATCGCTGGAATCCCAAGGCTGTGATCTTTCGCGCGGCCCCGGAAAGCAGCGACTGCTTTGATATTCCATTGTGGATGGTTAGTCGCAGTGCTCGGGATGAGCTACTATTGTGCGTCGGATGGAAGGCGGATACTGATTAATTGCCGGCTGATGATCGTGGGACACTTCTATGTCGTGCGGTCGGGTCCGCGGCCCTCGTGGTCAATCACGGCAGACCGAGGCAGTTGGAAGCGATGGAAAAAGAGAATCAGGAATGTCCCCGACTGACCTCAGGAAACACCCGGTAATTTCATGCCGATCTATTCCAAATCACGACGGTTCAGTATCGTTCCATGGATGGCAATTGCGATTGCCATGGGACTAATGGCGCTGGTGCAGATCAACACAGAGAACACCCCGTATCAAAAAGCATTGCGTTTGGTCGGTACAGATCCTTGCACCGCGGCAACGATGCTGTCGTCGATAGCTCGCGCGGACGATCAATATTCTGTGCATGCTATCGTGCGCCTTTGCGAGCTCAAGGATGTATGTGCATTCAAGGAGCTGATAAGCCTCATGGATTTGCCTGATGGTGAGCGCGTGTCGAAGGAGAGTCGTCGGCGGATTTGGCAAACTGTTTACAAGAAGGCGTGCTCGTATTCATCCGCTCCGCCGATACCGCAATACGATCCCGATGGACCGATTACACTACGCGCCCAACAGAAGACGACGTGGAATAGGTGGCTGGCATCTGTAGATGAGACTGGTCCCGGAAAGTTGAAGCGCAGCTTGCCCTCCGGGAGCATAACGTCGGAGAATAAGTAGCTCTTGAGGGGATGTTCAGGTGTTCCCTTTTCCGCGTCCACAATAACCGGGAAAGCGAATTGCTATTCTCTGCGTTTTCGGCGCCTCCGCGTGAGATAATTTCTTCCATGCTCCTCCGCCGAACAGTCAATCTCGCCGCGGCGATCTCGCTGATGCTTTGCATCGCGACGATCGTCGTACGCATCATTGGGCATCCGATTGAGTTAAAACGCGGGTCGTGGGACGGCACGTTTGTGAATTGGTTCGGCGGCCTGAGCTACGTCAAGTTCAACTCGTACCCGCCAGGGCAAATCTCCATTTCCGTAGCGCCCGCCGACAGCGCGCGCGTGGAAGCATGGGAAGCCAAGCTGAATCGATATGGCTCGGTTCTGGGGTTTTTGTGGCTCCGAGATTGCTCATTCACCGAAGATGGAGACGCCAATCAGCGAGTCGTGTGGGCGATCGGTGATGTTGCTGTTTTCCAAATTCCCGCGTGGTTCGTCGCGGGTTTTTTCGCGGTCTTGCCGATCGCATGGCTGCGCGCACGCCGGCATTGGCGTCCGGTCGGCCATTGCCGGAGTTGCTCATATAATCTGACGGGAAATACCAGCGGCGTCTGTCCGGAATGCGGCAATCCGATCGGGTCGCGGAACAAGGGGTATTCATAGTTCTATCGCCTGGGTGATTGAGTCGGCCTAGCAGCCCGTGGTAAAAGCACCTCTCAGCGAGAATCACTCTCGGATGTCAGACTGCGCAGGGGACGGCGTGACATAGCTCCGTTTGGTGAGTGGACTGCTTCCATCGACGCCATGCGC
>Ga0182024_10004916_pt1 | contig 30343 bp, 27 predicted proteins | sample P32metaG_FD_120480 | JGI IMG/M metagenome (GOLD analysis project Ga0182024, IMG submission 120480) | Permafrost microbial communities from Stordalen Mire, Sweden - P3-2 metaG (Illumina Assembly) | ecosystem: Environmental > Terrestrial > Soil > Wetlands > Permafrost | place: Sweden: Stordalen... | reverse complement strand
GATAGGTCACCTGCCGGCTGAGCGCCGGGAGCGCGAGAATTGGCGATACGTTGCGGATCAAATGAATCGCCGCGGTGGGGCGGCATAGACGATGTGGCTATCGCCCTGCGTTCGTGCAGTGAAGGTCGTAGGTTCAAATCCTACCCCCGCAAAGCAGCCGGTCGGGGCGGCTTTTGTTTTTGGGTCCCCGATCGCCCCCGGGTCGTCACGGTCTCAATCCCCACAAAACTTGGCGCGCGGCGTGCCACGCAGTGAATGCAGAACGCACGTTGGTGGACTCGACAACGACCCCCGCCCAAAGCAAAGCGACCATGTGTGACGGCGGTCACTTCTCTGCCTTGCTCTCCGCAGTATGTAGGGGGGACAGTTTAGCGACCGCGCACCCTTTAGGAGGCTGAGATGGCTAAGGCGATGAAAAAGACCCGTACCCGATTTGCCCGCTGGTACAGTGCTTTCCGCGAAAGCCGTTACTACAGCCGCTTCGAATGAATAATTGCCGTACTACCTTCCCAGCCGTGGGGATTATCCGGCCCCGGAACCCCCTCCGGGGCCGTCGCTTTTGCTGGCGCATTGTACCCGACTAACTGACCTTATTTTTTGCAGTGTTAACTGAGTGAGCCGATATTGCCGACGACGCCGTGGTCGCCTCGAGTGGCTGGGCGGTCTCTTGAACGGGTGCGGCGCCTCCCGCAATGACGGCCCTCTGGTCAGGGAACTCTCACGCACGAGATTTATTGTGGATAATCATTCATTTCGGTTTTTTTCAGCTTGCAGTACCAAAAAAGCCATATCGAGTCGCCCAAGGTGGCGCAGAAGAAAATTCTGGAGGCGACCCATGAGTACCACTGGAATTATCCGAGATTGGAAAAGTGGCGATCAAATCGCGTGGATTGAAGATGACCGCGATGTATACAGCGTAGCGACCAAGCATAAATTCGCCATGGTGCGGAGCTTTAATGTCTACTCGCTGTCTGGGCAGTTTCTCGGTATTAACGTTCAAGGAGCCGATACGATGGAAATCGGACTCCCCTCTGAGGCGCTTATACGACTGAAAAGGCTCGCTGACGAAAGCTAGACCGGATCTCTGCCGCCTCCGCCGCCCTGCTCTATGATCGCAAGGCGTGTCACCGTGAATTGCGACTTATCGTTTGGCGTGCCGAGGCGGAAGATTTGAGGACGTGAGGATCAAGCGGCGTTCGCGCTTACTGACTGCAGCGCTGTTCGGCGTGGTGCTGAGCTCGATCCTTTGCGCTCCCGGCGCCAGCGCCGATATGGCTTGCGCAGGTGACGCCTTGCATTTTTGCGCCGCCGACATTTCGGACCAAACGCGCGTAAAATCCTGTCTGCTTCGAAATATTCGTAATTTGACGCCAGAGTGCCGCGCTCAGTTCCGTGAAGGCCATGTTCGTCGCCAACCGACTCCGCAGAGGGATTGACCGCCGATCGGCCGCCAATCTGACACTGAGGGCGACGCTTGCCGGAACCGCTAAGCCGGCGGACCTAATCCTTTTGGATCCCGGCAAGCTTCTTCGATCCACGCGTCCGTTCGGCCCCACTTGCGAATTTTCCGACAAGCTGGGCATTTCATGGTGAGTGCAAAGTCCAATGTACCCAGAATAATTTGGTCCGTGGTAATGCCGGTTGGACGATGGCGGACATGCAGAGAAAGTGAACCAGATGGTCTGTGATATCCAGCCATCGGTCGTGCTATCGCTTGCAGCGCCCCGCGCTGTCGCCTCTGCGGAGAGAACATTACGTGATCGAGACCGTCGCCGAAATCCTTAATGCTTACCGCATGGGTGACGCCACACCCGCCGATATCGTCGCGCGCAGCTTTGCACGCCTTCGTGCCCACGACGATCCGGCGTTGTTCATCAGCCTGCGCGAAGAGAAGGATGTCATCGCGGAGGCTCATGCGCTTGCCAGCGGCGGTAATAAGTCGGTGTCGCTCTACGGCATCCCCGTTGCGGTGAAGGACAATATCGACGTCGCCGGCCTGCCGACCACGGCGGCTTGTCCCGCATTTCTCTATTCTCCCAGCAAGGGCGCGACCGCAGTCGTGCGGCTGCGCAAAGCGGGTGCCCTCATTCTCGGCAAGACCAATCTCGATCAGTTCGCGACCGGACTGATGGGCGTGCGCACGCCTTACGGCATCGGCCGCAATCTGTTCAACGACAAGCTCGTCCCCGGCGGGTCGAGCACTGGCTCCGCTCTCGCCGTCGGCGCCGGCATTGTGGCGCTATCGCTCGGCACCGATACAGCAGGCTCGGGCCGTGTACCCGCCGCTTACAGTAATATTGTCGGCTTAAAGCCGAGTTTGGGTCTGATTTCGACTGAGGGTATCGTACCGGCTTGCCGCACGCTCGACTGCGTCTCCGTCTTTGCGCTGACTGTCGACGATGCGATGGCGGCACTCAACGTGATCGCCGGGCCTGATGAGGCCGATCCGTATTCGCGGCCGCGCGCAGTGAATGCAGTCGGCGTGATGCCGAGCGGCGTGAGGCTTGGCGTGCCATCGGCCGCCCAGCGCGTGTTCTTCGGCGATAAGAGTTCGGCTACCGCTTACGATGCTGCTCTAACCAAGCTTTCCGAACTCGGCGCCAACCTAATCGAGATCGATATGGAGTCGTTCTATGAAACCGCGCGGCTCCTTTACGAAGGCCCATGGGTCGCTGAACGCTACCTCGCTGCCAAAAAGTTGATCGACACCGCGCCGGAATCGCTTCATCCGGTAACGCGGCAGATCATCGCCGCCGGCGCGCGGGTCACAGCGGCCGATGCATTCACCGCGTTCTATCGGCTCGAGGCGCTGCGCCGCGCGCGCGACCGCACGTTTGGCGCGATCGACGCGCTGGCGCTGCCGACCGTTCCGACCATCTACACGATCGAACAGGTGCTCGCCGAGCCGATCGTGCTCAATAGTCGCCTCGGCACGTACACGAATTTCGTCAATCTGCTCGATCTGTGCGGGCTTGCGGTGCCGGCGTCGATGCGGCCCGATGGAACACCGTTCGGGATTACGCTGCTGGCGCCCGCCGGCGCCGACGCGTTGCTGGCGTCGATCGGCCGCGAATTTCATCGTAGCAGCGGTCTGCCGCTCGGCGCGCTTAAACATTCGCAGCCGGCTTGAGTCCTCGACCGCTTATTTGTCGTCGATCGCGCTGACATGCGCCGCGACGACGCGCCAGCCTTGCGGAAAGCGCACCCACGTCTGCATCTGGCGTCCGACTTTTCCGGGTGTGCCGGCACGGTGAAACAACGTCGAAGCGACGGCGAAATCTCGCCCGTAAGTGCTGATGACGGTCTTCGATAAGGTACGCGCGAAAGGCGCTGATCTCGGCATAACCGTAAAGATTTTCCGCGCCGCCATAGCGGATGGTGCGGGGATAGTCGTAAAACAGCGCGTTGAGCGCGCCAACGTGGTTCGCGACTAGGGCTTTTTCATAACCTTCGAAGGCGGCTTTGACTTCGGCAACGACCTCCGGCAGGTCGATCTCCATATCACTCCCTCCTCGGGACGAGTTTATCAAAGCGCCGGCCGCATCGCCGCGACGATGCCTTTGACTTCGAGCGCATGGGCGAGCCGCAATGCTACGTCCTCGCGCCACGGCGCGGCGATGATCTGCACTCCGATCGGCAGCGGCACCAGCGGCACCGGCACGGCGACTACCGGCAGGCCGATGAACGAGATCGGCTGCGTATAAAGGCCGAGATTGGCGCGGACCGGCAATTCGGTATCGCCGAACATGAAGGTCTGCTGGCCGATCAGTGGTGCCGTGCATGGCGTCGCCGGCGCTATGATGGCATCGACCTCGTCGAACAGCTTGATCACTTGATCGCGATACCAGCGGCGGAATTTTTGCGCCTTGACGACCAGCGAAGCCGGTGTCATCGCGCCCGCGATCAGCCGGTCACGCACCGCCGGGTCGAAGTCGCGCGCCCGCGCGCGCAAACGGTTCAGGTGCAGACTGGCGCCCTCGCTCGCGGTGATGATGAAGGCCGCCGAGCGTGCGCGCTGGGCTTCGGGAATCTCGATGTCGCGATTGGCGCCAAGCGCGGCCGATACCCGGTCGATGGCATAGCAGGTTTCACCGCTGTTGCATTTGAAATAGCCGGCGGCGACGGCGACGCGCAGACCATCCGCGCCTTGCTCCAGAATCGGAGCGACCGGTTCGATCGGGCGGCTGGCGCAGGCCGGATCCTCGGCATCGAATCCTTGCATGGCGTCAAAGGCGAGCGCGAGATCGCGTGCGGTGCGCGCGAACGGCCCGAGATGATCGAAGCTGGCGACAAAGGGAAACGTGCGGGCGCGAGTCAGCCGCCCGTAGGTTGGCTTCAAGCCGAAAATGCCGCACAGCGAGGAGGGTACGCGGATCGAGCCGTTGGTGTCGGAGCCGAGCGCGAGCGGTACGAGGCCGCCGCCGACCGCCGCGCCGGAGCCGCCGGATGAGCCGCCGGACATGCGCTCGTGATCGTGCGGATTGCGCGAAGCGCCGTCGTGGATGTTCTCGCCCGTGAAATCATAGGCATATTCCCCCATGTTGAGCGCGCCTACCAGAATTGCGCCTGCCGCTTCGAGCCGCTCGATCAAAGCCGCGTCGCGGGTAGCCGGCGGCATGTCGCGATTAATCTTGGAGCCGGCGAGCGTCGGCAGGCCTGAGACATCGAACAGGTTCTTCACCGCGAACGGGACACCGGCCAAAGGGCCGAGCGCCTCGCCCCGCGCGCGCGTGGCATCGACGGCCTCGGCGCGCAGCAACGCGCGTTGCTCGGTGACGGCGGTGAAGGAGTTAAGCACCGGGTCGCGCCCGCGGATGCGGGCGAGCGCCGCCTCGACCATGCCGACCGCCGTGCTGCGGCCGGAGGCGACCGCAGCGACGATTTCTGCAGCCGAACCGAAATCAAAATCGATCGTAGGCACGTCAAGCATGACACACGTTACGCCTGGAGGATTTAAGCGTGAAAGATTTCGGCCGGCTCGGCGTCATCAGGTAGCGGGAACTCATCAACCAGCGCCGCGTGGCGCAGAATCAGTTGCAGGTTAAACTTTACGTTGGCTACCCAGGATGGATCGAGCGTCAATCCGAGGGCTTGCGCGTTGGCGACGACCAAGGAGTCGATGGCGTCGCGCTTTGGCGGCGGCGGGGGCTTCCGAACGGTCTTACGCTTCATGTGCGATCCTCGCTGGCTTCAAGAAGCTTTCAGCAAAATGGCAGGCGACCTGACGGTCGCTGAAGGCGCGCAGCGCCGGCATCGTGAGTTTGCAGGCATCGGTGCCGTGCGGGCAACGGCCATAGAAGCGGCACACGTTCGGATCCGGGTCAATCGGGCTGCGCGGTTCGCCGGTGAGGCGGAGCTTGCTGCCGCTTTCATGCAGCCGCGGCACCGCAGCCACCAGCGCCTGGGTGTAGGGATGCAGGGGATGTTCGAAGACTTCGGTGGCGGGGCCGGATTCGACGATCTTGCCGAGATACATCACCAGCACGCGGTCGCAGAGAAGCCGCACCACGGAAAGATCGTGCGAGACGAATAGATAGCTCATGCCGAACTCTCGCTTCAGCCGCTGTAAGAGCTGAAGAACGACGACCTGAACCGACACGTCGAGCGCCGCCGTCGGCTCGTCGAGCACCAGCAAATCAGGCTCGACCGCAATGGCGCGGGCAATCCCGACACGGGCGCGCTGGCCGCCGGAAAGCTGATGCGGAAAGCGCGAGAGTAATTGCAATGGCAGGCCGCATTGGCTGGCCACTGTCTCGACCTTTTCCCTGAGCGCCTTGCCGCGCAACTTGCGCAGCCGCCGCAGCGGATCGGCTATCGCGGCGAAAGCCGTAAAGCGCGGATTGACGCTCTCGCCGGCATCCTGGAACACCATTTGAATACGGGCGCGATCGCGATCCCGCGCGAACACGCGCGCCGGCTTTAATGCCAATTCTCGGGTGCCGAGCTTGACGCTGCCTTGGCTCACGTCGATCAGGCGGGTGAGCGCGCGCACCAAAGTCGACTTGCCGCAACCGGACTCGCCGACGAGGCCCACGGTCTCGCCCTTACCGATCGCGAAGCTCACATCGTCGACCGCATACACTTTCGGCAGCGTCTCCACGCCGCCGGAGATGCGGCGTTTCAATCGCGCCCAGGCCCTAGGTCCGGCGCCGGCCGGAAACCATTTCGAGACATCGGCAATGTCGAGGAGGGCGGTCATGCGGCACTCACGGTTGGCGCATCGACAGTTTGCTCGGGCAACGGATTCCAGCAAGCAACGAAACGCGCCGTGCCCGGCGCTGCGAGCGGCAAGGGCTGCGCGCAAGCCGCGATTTTGCGCGGGCAACGTTCGGAATAGCGGCAGGCCGGCAGATCGGCGCGGCGCAGATCTGGGAGCGAGCCGGGAATAGCGGCCAGCTCATCAAGGCTCGCTGCCGAATCCGGCGTCGCGGCGATCAGCTCGGCCGTGTAGGGATGCCGCGGATTGACGAACAGATCCGCGGTTGGCGCGTTCTCGACCACATGGCCGGCATGCATCACGATAATGCGGGCGGAACGCTGTCCGGCGAGCGCCAGGTCATGGGTAATGAAAATCGTCGCCATGCCGAGCTCTTTGGCGAGATCGTTGATCAAATCCATGATCACCGCCTGCGTGGTGACGTCGAGACCCGTGGTCGGCTCGTCGGCGATCAAGAGCGACGGCTTTGCCGCTAGCGCGATCGCGATCATGACGCGCTGGCACATGCCGCCAGACATTTCGAACGGATAGGCTTTGGCCCGCCGCGCCGGATCGGTGATACCGACGGCACGCAGCATTTCCACCGCGTGCGCCGGCGCCGCATGCCGTGACACATTGCCGTGGCGAATAAGCACGTCGGCGATCTGACGACCGACCGGGCGGATCGGGTTGAGCGCGGTGCGGGGGTTCTGAAAGATCATCCCAATCTTGCGGCCGCGAACTCGCGCAAGCTCTTTCGGCTTTGCCGAGAGGAGATCGAGATCGCCGAGCATGGCGCGGCCGGCGGCGACGCGTCCCGCCGGGTCGAGAATACCCATCACCGCATAGGCGGTCACCGATTTCCCGGAGCCCGACTCGCCGACCAGCGCCACCGTCTCGCCCTTGGCGACTCGGAAGCTGACATTCTCCAGAGCCCGCACGACACCGGATCGCGTACGAAACTCGACGCTCAGCCCTTCGACGGAAAGCGCAGGAGCGGCCGTCATCTTTGCCACCTCATGAGCGCCACCTCATGTCCGCCTCCGGGGATCGACCAAGTCGCGCAGCCCGTCGCCAAGCAGATTGAAACAGAACACCGCGACCATCAGCGCCGCGCCGGGGAAAAATGCGTTCCACCACTCACCCGACACGATGAACTGCGCGCCTTCAGCCACCATGATCCCCCATTCCGGCGTTGGCGGACGCACGCCAAGCCCGATGAACGAGAGCCCAGCAGCATTGAGGATGGCGTAGCCCATGGTCAACGACATCTGCACGACCATGATCGGGAACACATTGGGCAGGATCTGAAAGGCGAGAATGCGCCAATCGGAATTGCCCGACAGCCGCGCCGCTTCGACAAAACCGGCTTCGCGGCGGATATTGGCCTCGGCACGGGCGATGCGGGCATAGAGCGGAAAGTTGACGATCGCCGTCGCCAGCACGATGTTTTGCACGGTGTTGCCCAGCGCGGCGACGATGCCCATGGCGAGGACGAATAGCGGAAACGCCATGATGATGTCGGCGAGGCGGCCGACGATCCGGTCGGTCCAACCGCCGAAGAATCCGGCAGCGACGCCGGCGAGCCCGCCCATCAAAAACACCAGCGCGACCGAAGCGACCGCAATAAAGAAATCGAGCCGCGTGGCGACCACGACCCGGCTGAATACATCCCGGCCAAGCTGGTCGGTGCCGAACCAATGCGCGAGGCTTGGCGGCTTCAGCGCTTCGCTGGTATCGCTGGCAAGCGGATCATAAGGCACGATATGCGGGCCGAGCACTGCGGCGAGCACGATCAGAACGAAAAGCGCGAATGCAAAGCCGGTGACCGGGTTTTCGCTCAGCACATAACGAGAATGGCGGAGCAGCGCCGTCAGGCTGTTCTCCGGCCGTGGTGTTGCGGCGATGTCGGTCATGCTTCGAGCCTCACGCGCGGATCGATCAGGCCGTAGAGCACATCGATCAACAGATTGAGCATGACGTACATGACCGCCATGGTCAGCACAAAGCCCTGCACCGGCGCGAAATCGGAGGCAAGCAGCGCCTCAACTGCGTAGGAGCCGATGCCGGGCCACGCGAACACTTTTTCCACCAGCACGTTGGCGCCGAGGAGGAACGAAAAGACCATGCCGAGCGTGGTGATGACGGGCAGCATGGCGTTGCGGAATGCATAGGTGACGATTACCGTATAGGTGGACAGGCCGCTCGCCCGCGCCGTGCGCACGAAATCAGAGGACAGCACGGCGAGCATCGAGGCCCGCGTCATGCGCGTGATCGGCGCAAGCGAGAAAATCCCAAGCGTAAGCGCCGGCAAGATGAGCTGCTTGAGACTCGCCATGAACGTTTCGGGGTCGCCGGCGATCAGACTGTCGATCAGGTAGAAACCCGTGACATGCGGCGGTTCTGTAGAGAACACGTCGAGCCGGCCGAGTGGCGCCGGCGCCCAGCCGAGCAGATAGTAGAACACGTAAACCAGGATGAGCCCGGTGAAGAACACCGGCAACGACACGCCGGCCGTCGAGATGACGCGGCAGGCTTGGTCGATCAGCGAGTTCGGCTTGGTCGCAGCCAGGATGCCGAGCGGGACCGCGATCACGATCGAGACGATGAGCCCGAGCAGGGTCAATTCCGCGGAAGCCGGCAACCGGTTGCGCAATTCGGTCGCGACCGGCTGGCCTGTGGTGAGCGAAGTGCCGAGATTGCCGTGGGCGAGATCGACCACATAGCGGCCGAATTGCTCGATCAGCGGCTTATCCAGGCCGAGATTGACCCGCACTTGTTGGATGGCCTGGGGCGTTGCGGCGGGGCCGGCGAAATAGACCGCAGGATCGCCGGGCAGCGCTCGAGTCAACAAAAAGGTGACGATTACCACACCGATCAGGCTTGGGATCGCCATCGCCAGCCGTTTGAGGACCATCGTCAGCATTTCGCGTCTTTCATTATTTGGTCGTCATGGCAGGACTTGTTCCGGCCATCCACGTCTCGACCGCCTCACGCGGGTCGAAGGCGCGGGCGCCCGGCACACAGGCGAGCGAAGCGATGGTGTACTTCGAGCAGCCATGACCGGGCATGACGGTGATCGGATTATCCCTTCGCGAAGCTGCGGTAATCGAGCCGCCGGTGGAACCAGTATTCATAGCCGCTAATGTTCTTCTGCATCGCAACGTTGACGTAGGGCTGATAGAGCGGGATGCGTGGCATGTCGGTGAAGGCCAGATCGACAAAGCCCTTCACATCCTTGTTGTAGGTGTCCCAATCGCCGGTCGCCGCAGCGGAGCGCGCGCCGTCGATGAAGGTATCCATCTGCGGCGACTGATAATCCATCGTGTTGAAGATCGATTTTCCGGAATGGTAGCACCAATAGAAGAAGTATTCAGGATAATCGAGCCAGCCGGAGAATACGTTGGTGAACAGCGGCATCGTCTTTTTGGTGAGCTCGGTGCGCCAGTTCGCACCCGGCACCTTGTTGATGGTCGTGGTGATTCCGATCTGTTGCAGACTTTCCTGCACCAGTTCGCAGATCGGCTGATTGACGCCGGCGAAGCCGAGGTCGAATGAAATCGGTATATTGATAGTGCTGGCGCCAGACTCGGCGAGAAGCTTTTTCGCCTTGTCAAGATCGGTGTTGAATTTGTGCGGCTGCGGCCAAGCGACCTCAGTCGCCGCGTCCGCCGGCGCGCCAAACATCGGCTTGCCAAGGCCGTAGAGTACCACGTCCATGATCTTCTGATAGGGCAGGGCATAAGCGACCGCGTCACGAACCTTCACGTCGTTAAACGGCGGATGCTGCACGTTCATGCCGATATACTGGATACCGTTCGAGTAAGGCGTCGAGATGATGGTGAGCTTGCCGTTGGTTTTCAGCTCGGAGAAATCCTTGTTGGGCAGATCGTAGGAGACATCGGCGTCGCCGCGCTCGAGGAGCGCTCGCCTGTTGCCGGAGTCAGGCACAATGCGCCAGATCACGCGCTTGATCTTCGGCAGCGGCCCGCCCTTCCAATTGTCGTTGCGCTCCAGCACGACCTGGGACCCGGCGGTCCAGTTCGTCACTTTATAGGCGCCGGAGCCGACGGTATTGAGCTTGGTATATTCGAGGCCCCAGGGGTCCTGCGCGGTGGCGTTTTTCTTCACCAGCTCCGAATTGATGATGCAGGGCACGATGACGGCAAGGTCGGGGATGGTCAGCCGATCCTTCTTGAGAAAGTCGACGCGAAATGTGTGGTCGTCGACGGCGACGAATTGCTCCGGCTTGGTGAGCGAACCGGCACTCATCTGGAAGGTCGGAAAGCCTCCGACCGTCACCGCGCGGTCGAACGACCATTTGACATCCTTGGCGGTGACGGGCGTGCCATCCTGAAACGTGGCATCTTTGCGAAGCTTGAAGGTCGCCGACATGTCGCCGACGTTCATGTCCTCGGCGAGCTCCGGCTTGAATTTGGTCTTGTCATAATACGGCGTGCCGTTCGACAGCGTCTTCATTTCATGGCTGATGAGCCGGTCGTAGCAATTCCAAGATACTTCGTAGCCGGGCACATTGGTGCCCACGCCGTGGATGTCGAGATTGTTGGGACCGCTTTCGGAGACGATAAGAAGCGTCTCCTGACGGGACTGCGCCTTGGCCGGCGACCAGATCGCAGGCGCGGGAACGGCTGCGGCCGCGGTCAATGCGGTCACCGACTTGAGAAAGTCGCGGCGCTTCATCAAGGCCTCCCAGGGCTGGCGCGTCGTTGGCAAGACACCGCAAGCGGCGTGCCAAGCAGCGAAGACGGGACGCCGCAGGACAAAAAGCTCGTTTCAGGGGCTTTATCAGCGTGATGCCGCCGTAGCAGCGAGCCTTGGTAGGCCGCCGGAGCAGTCGCCGCACATTTATTAGGCAAGTGGTCGGGGCGTAGCGCGTCCTCGCCCTGGCCCCGATTTTGCACGTTTGTTGGTGTGGCGAGGTGGGGGATCGGCATGCCGCGCGTGAGGGTCGAAGCCGAACCGGCCGCATTGGTGGTCGATCTCGCGGCCGCGGCGCTGGTCATTATCGACATGCAGCGCGATTTTCTGGAGCGGGGCGGCTTCGGCGAAGCGCTCGGCAACGATGTTTCGCTGTTGCGCGCGGCGGTCGCACCGTGCGGCGCGGTGCTTGCCGCGGCCAGGCGCCTGGGCCTCTTCGTTATTCACACCCGCGAAGGGCATCGTCCCGATCTGTCGGACGCGCCAACGCATAAGGTCGAGCGTGGCGATCCGGCGAACCGTATTGGCGCCCGTGGTCCGATGGGACGGATTCTGGTTCGCGGCGAACCCGGTCACGACATCGTTCCGGAGCTTTATCCGCTCAAAACCGAGCCGGTGATCGATAAACCGGGCAAGGGCGCGTTCTATCAGACCGATCTTGAACTGATGCTGCGCAATCGCGGCATCGATACGCTGTTAGTCGCCGGCGTGACGACTGAAGTTTGCGTCAATACTACTGTGCGTGAAGCCAACGACCGCGGCTTTCGCTGTATCGTGCTTGGCGACTGCTGTGCCTCTTATTTCCCGGAATTCCACGCTGTCGGCCTCGCCATGATCAAGGCGCAGGGCGGCATTTTCGGTTCGGTGACCGCATCGCCGCACCTGCTGCGCTCGTTGGCGGCCGTCGGCAAACAAAAAATGGCGTAAATCGAAAATGAGATCTCCATCACGCGGGGGAGCGAGATGACAACTTCAACATCGACAGTAACTTATCGGCCGGCACTGTGGACCACAGGCGACTGGAACGCGTTTTTCGGCTTCGGCACCAACATCCTGGTTAACATGCTGGTACTCACCGGCCTGTTGCGGTTCGTGCTGAAAATGCCGGACTCGCTGGTATTCGGCCGTATCCTACCGGCGCTCGGCACCATGATGTGCTTGTCGACGCTCTACTACGCCTATCTCGCTTATCGCCTAGCCAAGCGAACCGGACGGAGTGACGTTTGCGCGCTGCCCTCGGGCGTGAGCGTGCCGCATATGTTCATCGTCACTTTCGTGATCATGTTGCCGATCTCGCTGTCCACCCACGATCCGATCCAGGGCTGGGAAGCGGGCTTGGTCTGGGTATTTTTCCAGAGCTTTATTCTGATGATCGGCGGCTTCATCGCGCCGATCATCCGCAAAATAACGCCGCGCGCCGCGTTGCTCGGAACGCTGGCCGGCGTGTCGATTACGTTCATTTCGATGCGCCCGGCGCTGGAGATCTACCAGACGCCGGTCATTGGGCTCACCTGCTTTGCCATCATCATGGTGAACTGGCTCGGCGGCTTCAGATATCCCAAAGGAATTCCTGCCGGATTGGTGGCGATCGCCGTTGGCATGCTCATCGCCTGGGGCTCCAACCTGTTCGGGCTGCATTATGGCGGGTTGAGCGTCAAAGGCGTCGGCGATGCCTTCGCGAATTTCGGCTTCAATGTGCCGATTCCAGCCGTCAATTACGTGTTTTCCGGGTTTCACTATCTCGGCGTGATCCTCGTGACCGCGGTGCCATTCGGAATCTACGACCTGGTCGAGGCGATGGATAATGTCGAGAGCGCGGAAGCGGCCGGCGATCCCTACCCGACCACGCGGGTGCTCACCGCCGACGGCATCGTTAGTCTGATCGGCTGCCTGATGGGAAATCCCTTTATCAACGCGGTCTATATCGGCCATCCGGGCTGGAAAGGCATGGGCGGCCGTATTGGTTACTCGGCGGCGACGGGGTTGATGGTGATCGTTCTGTCCTGGTTCGGCATCATCTCGCTGTTGCTGGCACTTGTGCCGGTCGTGGCGATTTCGCCGATCCTTCTTTACATCGGCATGCTGATCGGCGCGCAGGCCTTTCAGACCACGCCAAAAAATCACGCTCCGGCTATCGTCCTGGCGCTGACGCCGCACCTTGCCGGCTGGTGCAAGACTTTGATGGATGGGGCGCTCGGCGTCGCAGGTGTCAGTGCCGCGGCGCTTGGCTATGACAAATTATTCAATGTTGGCGTGCTCTATCCGGGACTTGAGACGCTCGGAGGCGGGGCGATTCTGACCGGACTGGTGCTGGCCGCGATCGGCGCCAATGTCATCGATAAGAAATTCGTCAACGCGGCGGCGTTTGCCTTAGCCGGCGCCGTGCTGACGTTTTTCGGCTTCATGCACGGTCAAGCGGTTGGCATTGCAGTGACGCCGACGGTTGCGTTGGCCTACGTGATCGTGGCGGCGTTCCTGTTTGCGCTGAGCCGCTATCCGGCACTGGCACCAAGATTGACCATGCCGGACGCCACATTGGCGGCAACACCGGCAGAATAAAATTATAGGTGATCTCACATTTGCGCCGTCTGCTCATAAAGCAGGCGGCGACTTGCCGAAAAAAGCAGCCTGCATTGGGGTCTGCCGCAATAGGCCAAGGAGATTAGCGCTCTAACGCAGAAGCGAACCGATAACGACCTATATCCCACTAGAATATCATTGATTTTTGGCCGTTGAGACGAATTAGCATGGAGCGCAGGTTTGGCGGAATTCACCATTGTGATGACAGGTATTCTTCGACGCAGGCGACTGATGCCTTGGCATAGGTACCACGGCGGCTGACTACGGATCCCATAAGGTTATGTAACTCCAGTGCCATTTCTGTCGCCTTGACCGCTACGGCGATGCCGTTGAGCACGAGGGCGCCATCAATGATGAACGGCCTTTCGCGCGCGAAAAGGAGCATCGGCAGACCGCCCGCGGGGATGATCACTTCCGCACCCGCTACAACAAGCGGCCGGACCTGTTCGATGAAATCGGCGCGAGCCTTGGCGTAACTGGCTTCTTCGGTAAAGGCGCGCATGAACCCGGGCAAGTCGATCTGAATCGAACGCACGCCGACGACACGCTGATCGAAACAATGCGCCGCAATCTGGCGTTGATGCCAATCGATAAAAACCGGATCAATAGTCACCAGGCCAAGCCTGCCACCCATGCTCAACGCCGCGAGCATGCTGGCTTCGCCGAGGCCGATGACGGGAATCTCCAGCGCACCGCGTGTTTGCAGCAGGCCCGGTTCCTGGAAATGGCCGATGACGAACGCATCATATCCCGCGCGTTCGGCTTCGAGCGCATTGCGAATGGTCTGTGCCGCGCAGCGAAATTCTGTCAGCGGATGAAAATGCCGGTCGGGCGGATCGAGGCCGTGAACCTCGAACGTCACGCCAGGGCTCGCAGCCATGTCGAGATAGGCCTGCAGCCGTTCGATATAGGGCTTGTGCTCGGCCGGATGGATAAAACTCTGATACCAGATCCGGGTCGGACGGGACGGTTCGGCCATGAGCAACCTCGATACGCTGTTGATGCGGATGCGCAATCCAAGAGCTTAAGCCCATCAGCGCGGCCGAATGACGCGCGTCGTCATCGCATAATGCTTGTTCGGACCGGTGAAAGGGGGAAAAGTTTTGAAGTCCGCGCGCATGTCGTGCCGCACCGGCGAGTTGAGGGCCTGCGTCAGCGCGTCCGCGCTGTCGAAGGCCACTTTGTTGCGTTGCATAAAGTGCACGCGCGGCCACGGTAGGCTGCTGACCCAATCGAGGCGGGTATAGACTTCAAGTTCTCGGATGCCCGGAAAGCCAGCCATGTGCCTAGTGTGATTCTCAAGATAGTGGCTATGCCAAGCATTAAGATTCTCGGCCTCTCCTTCGTAGGATACGAGGTATGTGCAATACGGCGACCCAGGCGCATTCCTAAGCGTCGGATCGGCCACGGTGAACTGCCGCACCAGCATCGCCTGATGCGCGACGTCTGCCGCGGCCAGAACAGGAAACTCCTCGCGCGAAGACAAAACGGCGAGATGTCCAACCCGCGCGAGCGCCGCTTCGAGCCCATGAATCTCGTCGAAATACAACTGCACGACGAGCGGTGGCGGGGCCTCATCTTTGACGTAGGGATCGCTGGCGGTCGCGGAGGTATGGACCAGAGCCTTGAGAAGTTTTGGTGTAACGCCGAGAAGCTCGTTCAGCTTGGATTTCTCGCCGTCGGATGGCGTTGTGCGGTAGCGAAATGTTAGGAAGAGGCAAGTGGTCATAGCCAGCCGCTCTATGCGCCGTGGCCGCGGAAGCAATATAAACTGACGACGATATGGTCGCCTCACTGCCCAGGACGTCACCGCTAAAGGTTTTCTAGATTCGTCGCAATGCCTGTTGCGCGTGCGTGAACGACGTGAAAGCACTCGTATTCGCAGTCATTCTTGGCTTGGTGCCAGCGAAATCCGGGGCAATCGCCGCCGGAATTGCCGGTTGGAAGTCGTAGGCAGGGAGGGCATTTTGAATTCTGTAAAAAAAATCCGCATCTGGGCGCAGGGCGCCACCGATCAGGTCGGCCATCGCACCTACCTCGCGCAGCTTCTACCGCACATGAATGCGTGCACCGACCCTGAATTCGAAGTCCAGTTCAAGACAATGACACCGTCGGTGACGACGGTGCATGCGCTGTCGGAGTTTCGCTTCTCGCGCGCGGTGATCCGGGGCGCCATTCAGGCGGAACGGGAGGGCTATGAGGCCTTTTTCATGAACCACTTCCAGGACGTTGGTCTTTACGATGCGAGAGCGGCGGTCAAGATACCGGTGCTGGGCCTCGGTGAAGCGACCTTGCTTCATGCCTGTACTGCGGGCCGCAAGCTCGGCCTTCTGGCGATCAACCCCGCCTTCATACCGACCCACAACGACCAAATCGTCCGTTATGGCCTGCAGCAACGGGTTGCCGGCGTACGCGCGATTGAAGCCAACATCAGCGACTACATGGAGGCGTTCGTATCGCCTGCAAAAAAGTCTGAACTGCAAGCTCTGTTCGATCGCGAGGCACGCCGTCTCATCGACGCCGGTGCCGATGTCATCGTGCCGACCGGGGGCATTCCGATGATGCTGTTCGGCATGGAGCCAGACGCCAACGTCGATGGCGCGCCGATCATCAACGGCGTAACGGTCGTGATCAAGGCTGTCGAAATGGCAGTAAAGCTGAAGCGCCTTGGTGTGCCGGTGGTCACCCGCATACCGCAGTCTGGCTTTGCTCTCCCCTCAACTCAGACGCTTGATGAATTTCTAAATCATGGCTGAAGGCGGCAGCGCGAGAATTGGCAGTCGCCAAGCCCGTTGACGACATAATCGCGCGGTCAGATCTGCCACGCCGCTTCGGGCTCATCCGGCGGCACCGAGGAGAGCAGCGCGCGTGTGTGCGGATGCCGCGGATCGGCAAAGACGCGCTCGATCGGACCCTGTTCGACGATTTCGCCGCGATACATGACGAGGACGCGGCTGCACAGATGGCGCACGACGGACAGGTCGTGCGAGATAAAGAGCATGGCGAAGCCGAGCTCGGCGCGCAGCCGCGTCAAAAGATTGAGTAGCTGCGCCTGGATAGAGACGTCGAGCCCGGAAACGATCTCATCGGCGATCAGAATCTTGGGAATATTGCAGAGCGCCCGCGCGATATTGATGCGTTGACGCTGGCCGCCCGACAAATGTCCAGGTAGCCGCGAAGCGACATCGGCCGATAGACCGACCTCCGCGAGCAATTCCCCGGTTCGCGCCAGACGTTCGTCCCAACTCGCATGGCGGCTACCGGCTTCCATCGCCTGAGTAACGATGCTCGCGACGCGCCGCCGCGGATTGAGCGCGGAATATGGATCCTGAAACACCATTTGCAGGCGTTCGGCGCGCAGTTCATGGCTTCGCCTCGAAGGTAAAGTCAAATCCTCGCCATCGACCAGGATGCGGCCGGCGGACGGCTGTTCCAAGCCGGCCAGAAGCTTCGCAGTCGTGCTCTTGCCGCTGCCGCTCTCGCCCACCAGCGCGACAAATTCGTTTTCGGCAATATGGAAAGACACGTCCTTGACGGCAGTAACGCTGTGCGCCGCGCCCAGCAACCTGCCACTGACGGCATAGTGCTTTGCCAGCCCTTTCACCTCCAGCACGTGACGCGTGGACGTCTGGCTCACAGCCGCCTGGCGCTCCATCGCCGCGATGCTCGGCGTTGCCGTTGCGCGGAGGCAGGCGACGCGGCGGCCGGCGGAAATCGCAAAGTTCGGCGGCTCGCTGCGCCGGCATTCCTCCGCGGCGAGCGGGCAGCGCGGCGCAAAATGGCAACCGGCCATGCCGGCAAGCTGGCGCAGACTCGGCATCTGCTCCGGCATGACGTGAAGCGCGCGCCGATCGGCGCGCATCGACGGATTGGCCAGCAGGAGGCAGCGCGTGTAAGGGTGCGCTGGGTTGGACAGGACGGCTCGCGCCGGCCCGCTTTCGATGGCGCGCCCGGCGTACATGACAATCACGTCGTCGCAAATTTGTGCCGCCAGCCGCAGGTCGTGGGTGATGAAAATGACGGCAGTGCCGTGCTGGCGCTGCATGTCGGCGATCAGCCGGATGATAGGCGCGTGCATGGTGAGATCGAGCGCCGTCGTCGGCTCATCGGCAACGACCAGACGCGGATTGCTGGCAAATGCCATCGCAATGAGCACGCGCTGACACATGCCGCCGGAAAATTGATGCGGATATCGCCGAAGCAATTCGTTCGCCTGCGGCAACTGCGCGGCGTCGAGCATGGCGAGCGCGCGCCGGCGACGATCGTTGCTGCCCGCACCATCGAAACGCGCAAGGTGTTCGTCGAATTGTGCCCCGATCGTCAGTACCGGATTAAGCGCGGTCAGCGGCGCCTGCGGGATGAAGGCGATCGCTCGCCCCAAAAGAGCGCGCCGCTGCGCCTGGGCCATGTGCAAAAGGTCCTTGCCTTCAAACGCCAGCGTGCCTGCCGTGATCGCAAAACCGGGCGGTAGCAGCTGGGCGATGGCGCGCCCGACCATCGACTTGCCGGCGCCGGATTCGCCGACGAGGCCGAGAATTTTTCCGGGCTCAAGATCGAATGACAACGCGCGAATCGCGGGAACGACCACGCCGTCAATGCCGGCGCCGACCACAAGCTTATTGGCCTGCAGGGCGGCCACCATCTAACGCCCCGTTTCCGCAAGCCGCGCGTCGAGCGTGCGGCGGAGCCCGTCGCCGAGCAGGTTGAACGCGGTCACTGTCAGGAAGATCGCCATGATCGGTAGCAACAGGTTCGATGGCGATTGGTAGACGTATTGGCGCGCATCGGCGATCATCTGGCCCCAAGCAGGCTGATCGGCGCCGACACCGAGCCCGACAAACGACAGGATGGCCTCGACCACGACCGCGATCGCCATTTCCAGGCTGACGAGCGTGATCACGAGCGGCAGTGTCGCCGGCAGCACCTCCCGCAAGATCGTTTGCCAATGGGTAAAGCCCAGCAGCCGTGCTGCGGCGACATAGTCGTTTCGGGTCACGATCAGCACTTCACTGCGCAGCACGCGGCAAAAGCGCGTCCAATCGACGAGAACGATCGCGAGAATGACCTTGCTAAGGCCGACACCGAGACCGACCATCAGGATGAGCGAGAAGATCACCGGTGGAAACGACATCCAAACGTCGACCATGCGTCCGATGATCCAATCTACGGCGCCGCCGAAATAGCCGGAGATGTGGGCCAGGATTGTGCCGATGACCATGGCGCCGAGCGAGGCAAAGAATGCCACCAGCATTGCGGTGCGGGCGCCGTAAATGAGCCGCGACAGCACATCGCGGCCGAGGCTGTCCGTTCCCAGCAGGTAGCTCGGATCGGCGCCTGTCGCCCAGGCCGGCGGCGTCAGGATCGAGAGCAGATTCTGCTCGTCGGGATCATGCGGGGCGAGAAAGCCGGAAAAGATCGCGCAGCCGGCGATGCAGAGGATCATGCCGAGCGCAATCAGGACCCTGGGCGAACGCAGCGAACGGGCGAGGGGGCCGGGCATCAGCGCAGCCGCAGTTTCGGGTTGAGCACAACGTAGAGACTATCGACCGCGGTATTGATCAACAGCACAACGACGCAATAGGTGAGGCCGATGGTCTGGATCAGCGGCAGGTCGGCGTTGCGCACGGCGTCGACCATCAAATTGCCCATGCCGGGATATGAATAGATGACCTCGACCAGGAGCGTGCCGCTGAACAGAATGCCGAATTGCACCCCGGTCAGCGTCAGCGTCGGCAGTGCCGCGTTCTTGAGCGCGTGACCGACCAAGATGCGGCGCTCAGAGAGGCCGCGTAGCCGGGCCTGCTGGATGTAGTCTTCGTGATAAACGTCGAACAGGCTCGAGCGCAAAACCCGCATGATGGTCGGCGAGAATGCCAATCCGAGCGCGACGGCAGGCAGCACGAGGTGCCTGCACGCGCTCAAAAACACGTCGAAGCGTCCGATCAGAAGCGAATCGAGCAAAAGAAATCCGGTGATATGCGGAACCGGCAGTCCCGGTGCGACTTCGCCGGTGAACGGCAGCGCGCGAAGTGCTACCCCGAACACGAACAGCAGGATCAGGCCCCACAGGAATTCGGGAATCGACAGCAACACGATCGAGAATAGATCGGCGGCCGGCTCTAAAATTGTGCCGCGTACGCGGAATAAAATCAGGCCGCCGCCAAGTCCGAGGATAGCGGCGATGACCATGGCAGCGAGAGCGAGCTGGATTGTCGCGGGCAAGGTCGTCGCCACCAACGATCCGGCCTGACGGTGAAATTGGATTGACTGGCCGAATTCGCCATGGAGCGCGCCGCGGAGCCAGATCGCATATTGCTCCGGCAGCGGCCGATCGAGACCCATCTCGTGACGCTTGGCGTCGATTTCGGCAATCGTCGCGTTTGGTGGCAACGACATCGCCGCCGGATCGACCGGAAGCGCCCGCAGCACACAGAACAGGAGCGCCGAGACGATGAGCAGGATCGGAATTGCTGCCACGAGACGGCGCGCGATCAGCGTGATGATGGTTGCGATCATAGGGCTGCGCCTATAGCGCACGCAGCCGAGGGATCAACTCCACTGCAAGGTCTGCGGCAGTAGCCATCCATTACCATATTTCGTGTAGGCCAGCTTCTTCTTGCGCACGACCGTCACGACGCTTTGCAGCAAGGGCATCGTAGCTCCGTTTTCGACGGCGTAACGTTCCAGATCGCGGTAGCCGGCAATCCTTTTGTCATAGTCGGCGACATTAAAAAGAGCGAGCACCCGGTTACCGATATCCTCGTCCTTCCACGGCGAGAACGGCATTTTTGGGTTGAGCTGGTAGCCAGAGAAAATTTCCGGATCGCCGGTCGCGTTATCCCAGCTATAGAGCGTCGCCTCGGGCAGCTTGTTGCCGCGATTGAGCTCGAAATATTTGGCGTATTCGATGACCTGCACATCGGCATCGATGCCGACCTGCTTCCACATCTGCGCGATGGCGCGCGCGATGTCATAATCGCTGGGGAATTGTCCGTTGGTGGTGGCGAAGCCGATCTTCACCGGCTTGTCCGGCGAGAATCCGGACTTTGCCAAAAGCTGCTTCGCGAGGGCGGGATCGTATTTGAAGGTGAAGTCGCTGAGATAGCCGGGCGTGCCCGGTGTCGCCAGCACCGATAGCGGCACTGCGACCCCGCCATAAAATGCCTTCGATAAAGCCGGCTTGTTGATGGCGTGATGCGCGGCAAGGCGCACATTCTTGTCCGCGAACGCCAGATCGTTGCGCACATTGATCAGAATCACGCGAGTGATCGGATTGATCTCGCCGATATATTCCGAATCCTGTTGGAAGCGCTGCACTTCGCGAACCGGAACATTGAGGGTGCAATCGACCTGCCCCGACTGGATCGCCGCCACCCGCGCCGAGGGATCCTTGATGATTTGGATGGTGACCCGCGCAATCTTCGCCTTCGGTCCCCAATAATTGTCGTTGCGCTCGAGCACGATGCGCGAGTTCAGTTCGTATTCGGCGAGCTTATAGGGTCCAGTGCCGATGGGACTTTTCAGGAAATTGTCGAGGCTCTTGCTCTCAATGTAGTTCTTGGGAACGATATAGCTGCCGAGGAACGCCAGCCACTGCGGCATGGTTGGCGCCGGCGAACTGAATTTCATCGTTGCCTTGTTCGGCGACTCGATGACAATGTCGTCCACCTTTCTCATGGAATTGGCGATATCGAGCTTGAGGCCGGATTTGTTGCGCTCAAGGAACGTGTAGCGGAAATCCTCGGTCGTCATCTTGTCGCCGTTGTGGAACGTCACGTCGTCGCGCAGCTCGACCGCCATGCTCAGAGCGTCGGGCGCCAGAGTCCAGGCCTTGATCAGATGCGGGATCAGCTTGAGATGCGGATCCTGATCGAGAGGCTGGTCGAACACGGCCTTGAAGATCGGCTGCGCATCCGGCGTGAACCGCTGATTAGGATCCCAGGCGGGCACGTCGTTCGGCCATCCGATGGTCGCGGCGTCGTTGGCGGCAGCAAGTGCACCGGCAAACGGCGCCGAGGCGCTGATGGTCGTGGCTGTTCCCATGATAAGTTGCAGGAATGCCCTTCGCTTCAACTCAAACGTCATGGTGTGTGCTCCTCGTGCCCAGCTAGCGACGAATTGCGATTATAACTGCAATTCCTGTTCCGTCACACTCGGCCCGGCGCCAGCTGCGACACTATTCCCTACTCGAGCTTAATGCCGGCGGGCACCGCCTCGCGATCCCACGTGCCGGACGTGACGCCGCGGTCGCGCAGCTTATATTTTTGTACTTTGCCATTTTCCGTCGTGGGCAACGCTTCGACGAACTCGATGAAACGCGGAATGGCAAAGCGGGCGAGCCGCGGCCGGCAGAATTCACTCAATGTGCCTTCTGTGATCGCACTGCCCGGCCGCCGCACCACGACAGCCATAACTTCCTCTTCAGCAAGTTCGGAGGGCACGGCGAATGCCGCCGCCGAGGCGATGTCGGGGTGGCTCAAAAGCACCTGCTCGACTTCAAAGGAAGAGATATTTTCGCCGCGCCGCCGGATGGCATCCTTCAAGCGATCTATGAATCGAAAGGAACCATCGGCCTCCCGGACGACGCGATCGCCGGTGTGAAACCAGCCGTCGCGGAAAGCCTCGGCCGTTTTGTCCGGCATCGCGAAATAGCCGGTGGCGAAGGCGAGCTGGTCCTCAGCTCGCAAGATGAGTTCGCCCGCTTCGCCTGCCTTGGCTTCGTTACCGTCTTGGCCGAGGACGCGCGCATGATAGCCGTCGCAGACTCTCCCCATGCTGCCGGGTCGCTGCTCCGCGGTGGTGCTGCCGATGACGAAATTGGTCTCGGTCGAGCCGTAGCCGTCGATCAGCCGAATACCGGTGCGCTGCTCGAAGGCGATGTGGAGGTTGGCCGGCACGCCGGGCCCCAGGCCGCATCGAACGCGGTGACTGCGCTCTTGCGCAGATGGCGGCCGGGACAGCAAGATCGGCACCATGGCGCCCAGCACGTAAGCTGCCGTTGCGTGATGCTCGACGAGGCTTCGCCAGAACCGCGATGCCGAAAAGCGCGATTCGGCCACGAGCGTCGCGCCCGACAATAAGGCTTGGTAGAAGGTGCCGAGCGCGTTGGAATGAAACAACGGCAGTGTCGTGCATAGAACGTCGCCTTCGCGAATCTCCAGGTTGCGAATGCCGTTAATGCCCCACCAGAAATATTGCGCGTGCGGGCAGCACACGCCCTTCGAAGGTCCCGTCGTTCCCGAGGTATAAAGGATAGCGAGTAATTGCGCAGGATCGGTGGCGCCCGGGCTAACGGCTTCGCCGCGCGGCGGCAGGCCGGTCACGACGGTCCGTTCAAACGGTGCGGAAGCTTTGCCGCCAATCAGCCAGATGCGCTCCAGCGCCAAGTCTTTCATCTCGACGTGGTCGAGCGCACCGAGCAATTCCGCTTCCATCACCAAAAGCCGCGCGCCGGAGTTGCTCAAGATGTGGCGGAGCTGCGGTCCGCGCGAAGCGATATTGATCATGACGATGATAGCGCCGAGCCAGGCGCAACCGAGAAAGATTTCCAGGAATTCGGCGCGATTGGAGCACATCAGCGCGACGCGATCGCCGGGTTCGATGCCCGCCGCAGCAAGCGTACCGGCAAATCGCGCCGCGATCGCGGGCGCATCCGCAAAGCTCCAACTCACGTCGCCCGCCGTGACCAGCCGATGCTCGCCATACCGGCGCGCCTGACGTTGCAGCATGATGGGAAGGTTCCGCTCGCGGGGCGGAAATGCGGCCAGAATATCGGCGACACTCATCGGCGCTGCTTCCGAATGAGGCCTTTCTTCTTGACGCCCTTATGGGAACTGTGTGCCGGCGCACGCGCCGTCGTTGGCACCAGCGCGACAACCCGCAACGGGCTGCCGCTGCCTTCCTTGATTTTGAGTGGAGCGGCGATGACGATCGCGCCGGTCGGTGGCAAGAGATCTAGATTGGTCAAGCACTGCAGACCGAACCGGCCGGAACCATGCATGTAGTAGTGGCATGGGTAGGGCGGCTTGAGGTGAAAGGCCTGACCGGCATCGGTGCCGATCGCTTCCGATCCGAATCCCAAGACCTGACGCTCATCGACGAGAAATTTTACGGCGTCGGCATCAGGTCCTGGCGTGTGTTGGCCGGTCTCGTCGAGATTTTGATAGGCGACGGGATCGAGACGCTTCGACCAATCGGTGCGCATCAGGACCCACGATCCTGCCGGGATGCGGCGGTGACGGCGTTCCCAATTGCGGAGGAAATCGATCGTCAAGAGGAAGTCGGCATCGGCCGCCGCTTCGCGCGAACAGTCGAGCACGCAGGCAGGCGCAATGAAACGCGTCGCCGGAATTGTATCGGTGCTGTTGTCCGGCAGATGCCGGCCCGAAATCCAATGGATCGGCGCATCGAAATGCGTGCCGGTATGCTCGCTGCAGGAGAAGTTGTTCCAATACCAGCCGGGCCCGCGCGCGTCATAGCGGGACGCTTCTTCGATACGAAACGGCCAAGCCTGGCCCATCTCGGGGGGCAGCACGATCTGCGGGAAATCGGGTGACAAAGTCTGCGTGAGATCGACGACGCGGACACGCCCGGAGGCGAGCTCGGCAACCAATTGCAAGAGAACGGATTCACTCATCTGGGCATAACCGCAAGTTCACGTTCCAGCGCCTTCGGGTTGTCACGCCATCGCGACAGCCAATCCTGCGCGATATCGCCGGGGAAGACATCTTCAGCCCCGCCACGCAGCGCCTCGACAATGTCGGCAGCAAGCCGCACGGGCGCGATTTTCGGCGGCGGCAACGCCTGATTCCATTCATCGTCAATCGGGCCGGGAAACACGTTGATGACACGGACGCCAGCCGGTGCGAATTCGGCGCGCAGGCATTGCGCCAGCGAAAGCGCAGCGGCTTTCGAAGCCGAGTAGGTTCCGTGGGGCGGGAAATTCGAAAGTGCAAATACGGAGAGCAGGTTGACCCAGGCGACGGCGCTCGACTGACCGTCCGCACCGCGAGAGCGCATCGCCGGAGCGAATTCCTGAGCCAGCCGCAGCAAACCGAAATAGTTGGTATCCATCTCCGCGCGCGCCACCTCGATGCCGTCGCGCGCCGCGATGCCGAAATTGCGATGATGGTCGGCGGTGTTGATGAGAATGTCGACGCGTCCGCCGATCTCACCGGCCAGGTCCTTGACGGCGCGCGAGTCGGTCAAGTCGAGCGGCACCAGAGAAACCTGCGGCAGCTTAGACAGGCGTTCGAAGCCTGGCGGCTTCTTCCAGGGCTCCGCGTAACCCGCCCAAACGAGATCGGCGCCGGCTGCGACGACGGCTTCAACCAAAGTGTGCCCAAGCGCCGTTTTGGCATCCGTGACCAGGACCTTGCGGAATTTCGGATCGCAGGTCATTTCGCGGAGTTGGCGATCGTCAGCCATGTTCGAGGTGTCCTTCTCCGGAATTGCGATCAGCGCCGCCTGGCCCGCACGGTCGATATGGGCGCGCACGCGCACGCGGGACGGTGCGGGCGCGCAATCGCCGTGCAGATGCGCGACGATGACCGGACCGCAATCGAGCTTGATCATGCCAAGCCGCCACGGCATGCGTTCGCGGTAGAACAGCTCGTTGCTGTGGTGGAGCGTCGTGTCCGAGACCAGCTCGCCGGCGCCATCCTGCTGCCGCCAATCGAGCCGCTGCGACAGGCAGACGCGACAGGCTTCGCGCGGCGGATATTGCACCGTCCCGCAATCGCGACAGACTTGCAGTTCCAAGCGGCCGCGCGCTGCCGCCGCCGTGAGCCCGAGTGCAACTCGGCTACGACCACCGGGCGGCAGTGTTGGCACGCGTGTGCGCAGGATCGGGTTCTTGCGCGGCGGTCGCACCAGTGGACGCGTCATCGTGTCATTGCCCCGCTGCAAGGATGGCGGCGCCGCTGCACAGCCCGCGATCGTAATTGATCATACCGAAGCCGCTTGCCAGACCAAGGCGCGCCTCGGCCACGACGGCGCCAAGTGGTTGTCCGGTGACCTGTCGGATGATTTCGACCAGACCGAGAAAACCGCCGGCCGCCCCGGCTTGGCCGACCGACAATTGTCCGCCCGACGTGTTGAAGGGAAACGAGCCGTCGGCGGTGAAACTGTGTCGGCGAACGAAGTCCGGGCCTTCGCCTTTCTTGCAGAAGCCAAGATCCTCGATCTGCATGACGTTGATGACCGGGTAGTCATCGTAGGCGGCAACCAAATCGATGTCCGTCGGGCCGATTTCGGCTTGCGCATACATTTCGTCGCAATCGAGCGCCCAGCCGCCGCGATACTGAATTGGATCGTCGGGATAGGCGTTGTGCCGCTCGATGGTCGCCAGAATACGAGCGTAGGGCAGGCCGAGCTTCTCAGCCTCGTCGCGGCGGAGCACCAGAAACGCCTCTGCGCCGGCGCAGGGCATGACGCAATCGTAGAGGCGCAGGGGATCCGCGATCGGTCGGGCAGTCAGATATTCGTCGAGACTAAGCGGCTTTTTCATTAACGCGTAAGGGAATTTCAGGGCGTTACTTCGCTGGGCGACGCAGAGCTTGCCGAAATCCTCGGCTTTGGCGCCATAGGTTCGCATGTAATAGCTGGTGAGAAAGGCGAAGCTCGCATTGGGGCCGCCTGAGCCGTACGGATAGCTTGCATCGCGGGCGAACTGGCTGAAGGTCCCCAGGTTCTGACGAAACGAATCGGTGTGGTTCGTATCGCCCGCGATACAGGCGACGGCCGTCGCGTCGCCGCTTTGCACCGCCCGCGCGGCGCGGCGCAGCGCGACGATGCCGCAGGCGCCGCCCATCGGAATGTGATCGAGCCACCGCAAGGTTAGTCCGAGATGCTGCGTGAGTCCGACCGCCGTATCCGGAGCGAGCGTGAAGCTCGACACGCATAGTCCGTCGATTGCATCTTTGCCGAGACCGGATCTCCTCAAAACCTCGGCCAGCGCACCGGCGAGGAACCAGTGCGCGCCCCGAATGGAGTAGCGCATATAGGGTACGGTCACGGGCGTGGTGACCACGACATCGTCGTAAGCGGCGCGCCTATTGTTCATGATTGATGCGGCAGAACGGCCGTGGCCTCGATTTCGACCTTGGCGCTATCCTCCACCAGCGCCACGACTTGCACCAGCGTCATGACGGGAAAATGTGATCCCATCACGCTGCGATAGGCCGCGCCGAGGTCGCTCAATCGCGACAGATATTCGTTCTTGTCGGTGACGAACCACATCAGCCGGGTGACATGCTCTGCGGCGCCCCCTGCCTCGCGAACGAGGGTGACAATATTCGCAAGCGCTTGACGCGCCTGCGCGACAAAATCCGCGCTTTCGAATTTCTGCTCGTCGTTCCAGCCGACCTGGCCGGCGAGGAAAATCATGCGGCCTTCGGCGGCGATACCGTTGGCGTAACCTCTCGGCCGCTTCCAGCCTTGCGGATCGAGTAAGGCATGCGGTGTTGTCATTGTATTGGCCTCGATTATGACGCGTTATGCCGGAGACGAAAACGCTGGATCTTTCCGGTCGGCGTCTTTGGCAGGGCATCGACGAATTTGACGGACCGCGGATATTTGAAGGGCGCGATCGTTGCCTTCACATGGTCCTGCAAGCGTTTGACTGTGTCGACTCCCGCCAGAATGCCGTCTTTGAGCACGACATGCGCCTCGACGATCTGACCGCGACCCTCATCCGGCGCGCCGATGACCGCGCATTCCCTAACGTCCGGGTGCGATAACAGCGCCGCTTCAACTTCGGGTCCGGCGATGTTGTATCCGGCCGAGATGATCATGTCGTCGGTGCGGGCGGCGAAATGGAAGTAGCCGTTTTCGTCCTGCGAGAAGGCGTCCCCGGTGAGGTTCCAACCGTCGCGCACATAATTGCTCTGCCGCTTGTCGGCGAGATAGCGGCAGCCGGTCGAGCCACGAACTGCCAGCTTGCCGACATCGCCGCGCGGCTTTTCCTTCATGTCGTCGTCGACGATCTTGGCCTCATAGCCGATGACCGGCTTGCCGGTCGACGCAGGCGCGGCATCGCCGAAGCGGTTGGAAATAAAAATGTGCAGCATTTCGGTCGAACCGATGCCGTCGAGTATGGGCTTGCCGGTTTTGGCAACCCAGTCGTTAAATACCGGCGCCGGCAAGGTCTCGCCGGCCGATACGGCTGCGCGCAGCGATGAAAGATTGGCGCCCTGTTCCATTGCCGCCAGCATCGCGCGGTATGCTGTGGGTGCGGTGAAAGATATTGTCGCCTTATAAGTTTCGATGATCTCGATCATGTTGGCAGGTGAGGCATTTTCCAGAAGCGTTGCAGTAGCGCCAAAACGCAGCGGAAACACTGCCAATCCGCCAAGTCCGAAGGTAAATGCCAATGGCGGGGAGCCGACGAATATGTCGTCCGGCGTCACCTCGAGAATTTCTTTCGCGTAGCCGTCGGCGATGATCAATAGATCGCGATGGAAATGCATAGTCGCCTTTGGCTCGCCGGTGGTGCCTGACGTGAAGCCGAGCAGCGCGACGTCGTCACGGCCGGTTCGCACCGCATCGAAGGTCACGGATTTGCTGAGCGCGAGGCGATCCAGCTCGGCATCGTGATTGGCGGTGCCGTCGAAGCCGATCACCTGCTTGAGGTATTTGCTGGTCTTGGCGCAGGTGGCGAGCTCGTCCATCAGGCGGGTATCGCACAAGGCCAGCGCCACCTCGGCTTTGTCGACGATCTTGCCGAGTTCGCCGGAGCGAAGCTGCGGCATGGTGTTGACGACGACGGCGCCCGCCTTGGTCGCCGCCAGCCAGCACGCCACCATCGCCGGATTGTTCGCCGCTCGGATCAGAATGCGATTGCCCGGCTTGACGCCGAAGTCCTCGACCAAAGCGTGAGCGAGACGGTTGGTCCAATCGGAGAGTTCCTTGTAGGTGCGGCGCCGGCCATTGCCGATCAGCGCGACATGGTCGCCGAACCCGCGCGTCACTAAGCGATCTGTCAGCTCGACGGCGGCGTTCAGATGGTCTGGATAGGCAAAGCCATCCAGCGCAATTTGTGGCCATTGCTGCGTCGGCGGAAGATTGTCGCGGACGAACGGGTCGGTGTGGGCCGTAGGTCCAAGCGATTTCATGGTCATGCTCCCGAGAGCACTTGCCGCGCGATTACGACCTTTTGGACTTCGGACGCGCCCTCGTAAATCCTCAGTGCCCTGATTTCCCGGTAAAGCCGCTCGACGATGTGACCGCGGCGAACGCCGTCGCCGCCATGTAGCTGGACCGCCTTGTCGATGATGTCTTGCGCGCGTTCGGTGGCGAAGAGCTTGGCCATCGAGGCCTCGCGCGTGACTCGGGCAGCGCCGTTGTCTTTGACCCAAGCCGCGCGATAGACCAGAAGCGCCGCCGCATCGATGTCGACCGCCATGTCGGCGATGTAGCCTTGCACCAGTTGCAGATCGGCCAGCGGGCCGCCGAATACTTCGCGCTTGCGCACGCGTTCGGTCGCTTCGTTGAGCGCGCGGCGCGCCAGACCTAGCGCGGCGGCGCCGACCGTGGCGCGGAAAATGTCGAGCGTGGCCATCGCAATCTTGAAGCCTTCGCCGGGGGCGCCAACCAGAGCGGAGGCTGGAATGCGCACGCGCTCGAATTTAAGCCGCGCCAACGGATGCGGTGCCATCACGTCGATGCGCTCGGCGACAGACAGTCCCGCCGTGACGCCGGGCACGAGAAAAGCTGAGAGGCCCTTTGCGCCGGGAGCTTCCCCGGATCGTGCGAAAACCACATAAATATCGGCAATGCCGCCGTTAGAAATCCAGGTTTTTTCGCCGTCGAGGACGTAAGCTTCGCCGTCGCGGCGGGCCGTCATCGCAGTATTGGCGACATCCGAGCCGGATTTTTCTTCAGTCAAAGCGAAAGCGGCAATCGCCTGGCCGGAGCGCGTGTGCTTGAGCCAATTCCGCTGCTCGGCACTGCCGAACAGGCTGATCGGGCCCGCGCCAAGCCCCTGCATGGCAAATGCGAAATCGGCAAGTCCGTCGTGGCGCGCAAGCGTTTCGCGCATGAGGCAGAGCGTTCGCACATCGAGCGGGGCCGGCGCGTCTGGATCGGGCGCGGTGTGCGCAAGGAAACCATCGCGGCCAAGCTTTTGCACGAGTTCGCGACAGGCCGCATCGACGTCGCCCTGCGCGGCCGGCAGATTGGTTGCGCTCCAGCGCTCGATCGCATCTGCCAGCGCGCGATGGCGATCGGTAAAGAAAGGCCAGCCGAGGAAGCTCGTGTCCGACATCAATCGCCCTCAAATACCGGCTTCTGCTTTGCGATAAAAGCGCGATAGGCGCGCTCGAAGTCTTTGGTCTGCATGCAGATGGCTTGGGCCTGCGCTTCGGCCTCGATGGCCTGATCGAGGCTCATTGCCCATTCCTGACTGAACTGGGTCTTCGTGATGCTGTTGGCGAAGGTCGGGCCGGATGCGATGCGCCGCGCCAGCGACAGCGCTTCGTTTTCCAGGACCTCGGCAGCGACCAGTCGGTTGAAGAACCCCCAGGTTTCGCCTTCCTGCGCCGTCATCGTGCGGCCGGTGTAGAGAAGCTCGGCCGCGCGGCCCTGGCCGATGATCCGGGGCAGGATCGCGCAGGCGCCCATATCGCAGCCGGCGAGGCCGACGCGGTTGAATAGAAACGCGGTCTGCGCCTGCGGCGTCGCGATACGGATGTCAGAAGCCATGGCGATAATCGCGCCGGCGCCGGCGGCGACACCGTCGATAGCGGAGATAATAGGCTTGCCGCAAGCGAGCATCGCTTTGACGAGATCACCGGTCATCCTCGTGAAGGCCAGGAGTTCCTTGGTCTCCATGGCGACGAGAGGTCCGAT
>Ga0182024_10004915_pt1 | contig 30345 bp, 27 predicted proteins | sample P32metaG_FD_120480 | JGI IMG/M metagenome (GOLD analysis project Ga0182024, IMG submission 120480) | Permafrost microbial communities from Stordalen Mire, Sweden - P3-2 metaG (Illumina Assembly) | ecosystem: Environmental > Terrestrial > Soil > Wetlands > Permafrost | place: Sweden: Stordalen... | reverse complement strand
TTATTCGAAAAACAAGAACTACAACGTAGGCATGCGTGACGGCAAGGATGACAAAGCGCATAACAAGGACCACTCCAGGAAGAGGAATTTCAAGAAAGACGACGACCAGAAAGCTTACGAGGCCGGTTACCAGCAGGGCCATCACTAAGACATAACAGGTCAGGCCTCTTGCCATACAGCACGCGGAGCATTGATAGGGAGCCATGCAGTCCCATTTCGCATTGTCGCGAAATATGGGGACGATTTCTGTCGCTAGCCTTGGCGGGTGACCCGCCCTTTGAGCGATTTTGAATTGGCGGGTGCCCCACGCTTGTGTCATTTCAACCATGGGAGAGTCGGCCGCCAGAGCCTTGCAGTCTTGCGGCGGGCGAGGTCTCTTGGGGCAAGTTGCCTCTTCCGCCATAGTAGTACTTCTGCACTATGGCCGATCCTTCAATTTGGGAGTCACAATTGTCTTTATATGTTGGATGGCGCTGGATAGCTATAGGAGGCTTCCCATTTGGCCTGGAAGAAACCCCGGACATGGCGAAATGACAACGGACTACTCTCAGGCTCAGCTAGGGAAAAAAATATTCGGAATCAGTCTTTTGTTTTTCTCGCAGGGCCTCGCTTGGTTCAGCTTCTTCTGGCCAGGAAGTATTTTTACTCTCCGGCAGTTGAATGCGGACCTTGCATCCTCACGTGCCGAAATTGTGATTGGGGCCATCGTGGCAGCGTATGGAATGCTTGTATGGCGGAGCGCATCTCATAAACTCTCCCTGGGGAACTACATCATCGTGTTCTCTTGTGCGGCCGTGCTCCTCCTATACCTGTCTAAACTGTCCGAATGGGTTTATTTTTTAGATCACCAGGGAGGATTTTTGACTTTGAATGGCCTTAAAATCCTCGTTATCGAAATCACGATACCCGTATGCATGTTTGTTTTCGGTGGTTGGTGGGCCGACCGTACATTCATGTACGAGCGGTTCCTTCAATCCCTGCGATTAATGCGACTCGTCAAATAGCTCCAACACCTATCGCCAAATTGCGTGCCCCATGCTTGCGGTTTTTCAAGCGTGGGCCTTTCGGTCCTTCCCACACGTGCCTTCCGTTCCTCCGCGTTAGTACGACACCTGATAAAACCCGGTGCCGACTCCGCTGGAAAGGCGCACGAATCTTGTGGGCGGGAGCGAGATGCAGGGTGGTCCACTCTGGAGCGGAAGTTGGGTAATCGAAAACCACGTCGTGCCGTCAATCGATTGATCGAGGATGAAGTTGCTGGCGAGTCCGCTGGCGGGGGCGCAAACGGTGAGAGTTTTCGGATATCCCAGGTCGGGGCTGACGCCGTATTTCGCGCCCGCGCCAACAACGAGAGTGCAACTTTTTCCTGAGACTGGATTGCCGAGGACCGTTACCTGGCCGGCAATCGGTTGCATGATCGCGGAGCCATCCACTTTCAGGGCTTTGAAGGAAGTTACTTCGGCGAGGTAGGTGTTGTTGGTTCCGTCCTGCAGCTTGACGGGATTTCCCGCGCTGGATTGCGCGCTGGCGACGGAGTGGCTGCCCCATACCGCGCCGGTTACGAACAGGCCGGCGGCTGCGATGGCGAAAATAATTTGTGTGATGAATTTCATGGCGGCTCCTTTTGGAAAAGGCTTGCGAAGGGAAAAACGTACGCTGGTTGCGGAGACGAGTCAATAGCGAGAGATGTAGCGAGGGATGTCGGGTGGATTACGACTCATCTTTGATTTCAGAGCCAGCCGAATGTTCATGCGTTGCTTCACAGTGCCCGCAGCACCCCGCGCATTGAGGCTTCAACTCGGTCCAGGGAACATACCGGCTGACGAGGCCTTGACCGTCCGCTGCCTTCAGGCTGACTGTGTGCGCCGGTACGTTGACATCTGTCACTTCAAACAGTCCTGATTGTTCCGCCCTTTTTACGCGATCGCCTATTTTGGGAAACATGCCACTATGGACTGGAATCATGAGGTCCTCCCATCTAACCGGCATGGCTCTTGCTTCGGTTTTCGGTTATGGAAGGCGCGCGGAATGCGTGAGAATCGCGTACCGAATTGAGCGTAAGCACTTCACCAGTTTCCAAGTCGATTGCATAGAACTGATTTTTTGATCTCTGCGCCAATTCCTGCAATCGGAGGCGGGTTTTTCCAGATCCTGGAATGGAATCCCTCCAGATGGATGAGCCGTCTTGAAATTTCTCAAAGAGATCGTATTCGTGGTTCATAAAAGACTCCTTGCGTCGTACGAACTGAATTACATCTCCACAATTCGTGCTGGCCGCTGGCGGCGAATTACCCTCTCGACTCCGTCGCTGATGATCGCCTCGATCGCGAACGATGTCCCTGCGCGAAAGCCAATACACCGCAGCGGATTCTTAAATCCCGGTTACATGGCCCTCCATGCTCCGGAAATTCCCAACTTCGAGAAATGGGATTCGATCTGAGATAAGCAATCCTGCGCGCAGCCTCCGCCGCGCATCGGCCAGCGTGAGCAATTACCGAGCCGGAGGCAAGGCTCATCCAAAATCGCCTGTAAGCCCATAGACCTGGCAGCCACTTCAACCGCTGCCGGCGTGTGTGTTTCGGGGCAAGTCACCAGTCTGACTCCGCGAAATCTAAAATAAACGCGGATTGCGTGGACCACGCGATATCCCAGAAGCGCTACGCCGAGTCCGAGAACGGCGCCCATGGCAGCCAACACGTACGGAGCAACCAGCCATTCCATATGCTCCTCCTCGAATTACCGTCAAGCATCGAGAGCGAGGCCCACAACTGTTTCCTTAAGAAGATCAAATCTGACGGAGCAATTCTGTAACCTGCGTCACGCATGCCAGTGACGCACGGCCATTGTGGCGAGGATCACTTTGACTTGTGCTGCAGGACACTTCCTTTGTTTCCAATTCGCAGTACAAAAAACGCTGAAAGCTTGAGGGCTGGGGGAAGGACAGGTGCTCCACCAGACTCAATAGAAGCTTCCGGGAGAGCCGTTGTCGCACCGCGCACGCGGTGTGTTGCGTGGGTCACGGATTAGAATCCGGCACACGACACACGCAAAATTACGGGTGCGAGCTCCCCGCCTGCCGGCAGCCAGGTACTTGAAGCCCGTCAGAATAAGGAAACGCGACGAGGGGTTCGCCAGGTCCCCCGCGCGCTCGACCAGAAACTTGCTCATTCGATTTGAGGCGCAGGTACGAAATGTCCGCACAAACTGGGAAGGAGTGAATCAGTATGAAACGTGTTGATCAGATTGCTTTCCTTCTGTTGTTCGTACTCGCTGGTGCAGCTCGAGGTCGGCTTGTGGCCCAAGACAATAAACCTTGGGTCGCCTCGGATGAAGCCAAGAAAGTAGAGAATCCCGTGCCGGCCACACCTGAGAATTTGCAGTCTGCCCAGCAGCTCTACAAAGACAACTGTGTTCTTTGTCATGGCGATAAAGGCAAGGGAGACGGACTCGCTGCCGGGACAAGCCAGGTCCCACCCGCGAACTTCACCGATGCGAAGTTGATGGGCGCTGAGACTGACGGCGCGCTATTCTGGAAATTGAGTGAAGGAAAGGGGACCATGCCGTCCTGGAAGGACACGCTGTCGGAAAAAGAGCGTTGGGAATTGGTAAATTACATGCGCAAGCTAAACGCAGACGCTAACCCCAAGCCATAGTCCGCGCGGGTGCCCAGCGTTTGAAAGGTTTTGAATTGGCCGTTGGCGGGCGGCCCACGCTTCCGTGTTACCGAGGTGGCCGCGTTACGAATTTTCGGGCAGGAGCGCGAGGCTATGCGTTTGCCTTTGAGCCTGCAATGTAACGCTCCATGGCAAGTCTTTCCAGTTCGTCGAGCGCCCATGGGAGATTAAAAGGCGCGGAATCACTGGGAAGTTTCACGCCGCGTCTCAGTAACTCAGATTGAAGTTGAGCCACGATTCGATTGGACTCATCCATTGAATCCTCCTCAGAACCGAAAGTATGCGCAGTATGGACGGTTCCTGTCTATCCGAAAAGACACACCTCATCGCTCTTATTGAAGGATTTTGAATTGGCTGGCGCTCCATGCTTACGGTCTTTCAAGCATGGGTCTTCCGCATCTTTCCTCGACTGCGGTTGCGCCTCTTTGCGCTAAAAGCATCCCCGGATTTTTTGGCCTAATTGGAATAGATACTTGCCCGCGCCGTGGAGATACGCGTATGACAAGCCGCCGATAGCAATGATAAATGCCAGGATCACGGTTAAAGCAATTGCGAAGACGCCATGTTTTGAGGGGACGGAATACGGCGATGCATGTGCGGTGGCTATTGATTGGCCCGCGGGTTCTGGAGGGAACATTGAGAGTGGGTTTTTTCGCGGCCTGGCGGCCGGATGCCCGGTCGCCTCAAGGTCTGGCGATACCCCTTCGGTTTCGGCGACGCGTTCTGGAGAAACAACAGAAGGATCCAGACCTTGTTCGACCGCCTCGGCGGAGAGGGAAGTGTTGTCTGCAACAGGTGGAGGAATCTCCACAGGCGTTGGATCCTCCGCGCTGTTCGGCGCAGGTTTCGCTTCGATGGGTTGAAGAGATTCCCCGGCAGCGGGCGGATTCAGTCGCGGCTGATTTGACCAGATCTGGATTTGTTCCCGAACCTCTTCGGGCAGATGAGTGAAGCGCAGGCCGGCGCATTTTCCGGCCGCGGAGTTCCATGCCACTTCGGCGAATCCTTCGACGCACCGCCGGCCCTCGACGGAAAGAGAGAAATGAATTGGAGAGTCCTGCTGGACGGAAGCAACCGCGTGAAAAGATAGGCCGCCGTCGGAGACATCCAGAACGACGCCCCCATTATCGGTACCCATGCCGATATATACGAGCTCTCGCAGCCTCGTTCGTGGGGCTCGACGGCGTTCCATAGTTACCATGAAGAAATCGCTCACGCGCGCAAATCTCCGTTCCGGCTGGGTAAGCGAATGGTTTTATTTCTGTTTAGCACTGTCTTTGTGGACAACACCCTTCGCCGGCTGCGTTTTTTTTCAAATCGCGGTATTAACTATCGTGCGTGAGCAACGGCTCGTCAAAGCCGAAAAAAAAGGCTTTGCCTGAAAAGTACCGTCGGCCAGAGGCTGGGGGACGGCCGTCCACTCGTGTATTGGCATTGTGCGGGTAACTCGAGGATTCGGAAAACGAATCGTCAGTCGTGCAGGACAACCTTCAGCAGGGAATCGTTTACATGCAGGCCGCCACTGTGATGAATGAATCCCAGCCTCTCAAACTTCTTCATAAAAAAATTGACCCGTGACCGCGTCGTGCCAATCATTTCCGCCAGAGTTTCCTGAGATACATTGGGCAGGACGAAGCGGGGCTTGTCCTCCTTTCCGTAACTGGCAAGCAACAGGAGAGTTCGCGCCAGCCTTTTCTCACTGGAATTAAAAAATTGATCGACCAAGTCGCCTTCGATGCGGATGTTACGATCGACGATATAGCGGATAAACCGGTCGGAGAACGCGTGTTCCGAGTGGAGCACGCGGGTCATCTCTTTCAGGCTGATCACGAGCAGCGTACAGGTTGCAACAGTTGTCGCGGTCGCCATGCGAACCATTTGCCCCGCCAGGGCGCCTTCACCGACGAAGTCACCCGGATTCAGCAAGGCCACGACGGCTTCCTTGCCGGTGCTTGAAACGACCGAGAGTTTTACATGGCCATTCTGGATGTACATCACATCTTCGCAGGCTTCTCCCTGGGAAAATATGGCGGTTTTCGGCTTGAGGATCAGGACTTTCCTGGGTACGCCGGCGGAATCGAGGAACGCACGGGTGTCAAAAACGTCGCGGTTCCTGGCCTTGTCTTCGTTTCGTATAGGCATATCGCTCACGCACCACACGCTCGCGATGACCCCGCGTACCACAGGTAGCACATTGGAAGGGGACTGTCACTATTAATGACAAGTATTCAATGGGTTAGTTTCAGGCTGGCACAGTGCGGGACTAAAGGGCTGTCGATTCGTTATCCTCAGCATCAGTTCGTTTGATGGAATCTTCGTCCAAAGTGTGCAATTTTGCACAGACGCGATTGGAAAAACTTTTTAATCTTTTGCCCTATTTGTGTCTCACGCTGGAGGCTCCCAGTCGGATCCTTGGCCACTCGGATGTCACAATCGAAATTATGGCTTCATTCTTGGGGGTAGTAAATGACGATTCAAGGATGCGACGTCTTGTTGGTCGGCCCGGGCTTCCGGAGTTTTCAGGCGTTGGCGGATCGAATGCGCCGGTGGGGTTTCAGATGCCACTTTGCCGGGACTGTTCGCACAGCCCAGGAATTGGTCAATAGGACGCGCGTTGACCTTGTCCTAAGCAAAGTACATCTTCCCGACGGAACAGGCTACAGTTTGTTGGCAAGCCTATCCGGATTGCCGGTGACTGCTTTCCTGTGCTTGCCGGTTGAAGAAAGCTGCTTTTGGTTGCCCGCGATTGATGACGGAATCGATTGCCTGGGGTTGCCGGCGCTGCGTCCTTCAGAATTTGTGGATCAACTGGAAGAAATGGCCCGAAGCCTGCCAGGCGAACCAATAGTCAACTAGACATTTCTAGAAGTCAAACTTCGTTTGATTTTCCCAGCCTCGCAACGAGGCAGCAATGCACCGCAGAATCCTACCCATTCTTGAGCGAATGTCTCGAAGTGAACAGACAGCCCCGCGTCCGAGCCCTAATATGGTACTCCCGAAGGGGGAAATTAAAATGCTAATACTACTCATTCTTCTAGTGCTAGTGTTTGGCGGTGGTGGCGGCTATTACGGATACTCTCGATGGGGAGGTGGCGGAGGCTTGGGGATCGTTGGGACGGTCCTTATCATTGCCCTGGTCCTATACCTGGTCGGCGGGATACGGTAGCCGGATGGACGGCCCGCACCCGTCGGAAATGGTACGAAAGCGACAGAGGTTCAATCGAGAGGTCTTTGCCGGCACGGTGCTTCGTGCAACCTGAAAATCGCGATGCCTGATCTGTACGGATTCGCGATTTTCATGGGAAAGAGATTTTATGCAGAGCAAGAAAAAAAGTTCAAAGACCGGGGAAGCGTCCGACAAAGCTGTTTTGGCGAGGGTAAAAAGGGAAATGGCGCAGCCACGTTTAGCCGAATCCGTGCAGGCAGAAGTGGATCGTCGGAGTAGAGCCAGGCATTGGAAATCCACAAGCCATAATGTGGCTTCTCGGCGCCCATCCAGGGAACGCATCTGAACTGGAGGTAAGTCATGGACCTGAGTGCATTGAATACAACAGATATAGTTTTAATCGTAGCTCTTGTAGTCATTGTGGTTGGAGGCGTAGCCGCCTTGCTTTTCATGCGAAAGAGGCGAACCGCGAAACTGCGTACCCGGTTTGGAGGACCCGAATACGATCGCGCCATGAAGGACGGCGGAAGCCAGCGTCGCGCGGAAGCCAAACTCGAACAGCGCACGGATCGTGTCGAGAGTTTTCATCTGCGACCGCTCTCAACAGCGGACCATGCGCGGTTCGCCGAGTCCTGGCACAAAGTGCAGGCCCGGTTTGTGGACAGCCCCGGCGGTGCGGTCACGGAGGCCGACCAACTGCTAGCCGATGTGATGTCTTTGCGCGGCTATCAGGTGAGCGATTTTGAACAGCGCGCCGCGGACATTTCAGTCGACCACCCGCTGGTGATGGAAAATTACCGCGCAGCTCATGCAATCGCGGTTCGCCAAGCGACGGGGCACGCGAGCACGGAGGAATTGCGCCAGGCCATGATTCATTACCGGTCTCTTTTTGAGGAGTTGATTGCCGAGGAGGAAATCTCCCGCGCGGTCGGCGCGGCCTGAACTCGGAAGATCTGTCCTGTCGAAACGCGAATTAACTTTGTCGCGCGAAGCCTGCAGTCCGTTCAGTCTCTCAAAAGGTTCAGTCCGGCGTTAGCGGCGGACAAAGAGCAGAACCAGGATAATCAGGATGATCACGCTTACCCCTGCGATCGGATAATAGCTCCAATTCTTGCTATGGGGCCAGATCGGGAGACTTCCGATAAGCGCGACGATGACGGCAATCGTCAGCATGAACATTAACGCCATTTGGCACGACCATTCTTTCTGACATTACCCATATTTCTCAAATCAGAACTCATCGCAAGGGCCTCGGCGACGAATCGCTTCGGCCCGCGCTTGTTATGTTGTTTTCGATGATGCGTCTGGTCACTATATTTTGGGCACGTCTTCGCCTAGAGCGGTGGCCAGCGCGATCAAGTGGTCCTGTTCGTCCATCAGAATTTCCCGGAGATGCTCCGCAATCGCATACTCCTCAAGCTCTTCGCACTGGTGGATACGATCGCGATAGTTGCGAATGGTTTCCACTTCATTCTCGAGGTCGAATCGCAGCATGTCCCTGGCCTTTTCAGAAGTGCGGACTGGCTTGGCCTGCACCGCGGGCATGCCGCCGAGGTAGTCGATCTGGTTCGAGACCAGGAGCGCATGGCTGAGTTCCTCGCCGGCGTGCTTTTCCAGTTCGCCGGCAATGTTCATGAATTCGGCGCCCTTCAATACTTGAGAATAGACAACGTAGGAGATAATTGCCTGATACTCACGGGAGAGGTCTTCATTTAAGAGTTTAATCAATTGTTCGCGAGAGATTGTTCCATTCGAAGGGAGATCGGATTTTCCTTTATTATCTTTCAACGAAGCGCTCCTTGAGGAAGTTTTTGCCTGCTGGGGCCCGTGACCATTTTCCGGAAGCCGGCGTACAAGAGCGCCGGAACCGAAAACAGTATAGCAGTTCAAGAACCTCGCTCATTGTTCTAAAAGGAACACGTTAGAAAGGTCACTCAATCTCCCAATCGATTTGCACTGCAAGTGAGCAATTTTGAACAGACGCGACCCCCCGAAGGCGCTTACTCTTACCTGACTGGAGTTTCAAACTGGAAAATCTCGTGTCATCAATGGATCGCTTGGGATCCAAAGGGAAAGTCCGGCTCAATCTGGGACTGCGGGTTCACTTTATTATTTGAGGGAGGTTCATGTGAGCATTACAGGACGCTCGGTAACGATGTTTCTCGTTGGGCTTGGAGTTGGCGGAGCTGTGGCCCTGCTTTTTGCGCCAAAATCGGGTGAAGAGACCCGCGAATGGATCTCGGATACAGCCGACAAGAATGCCAAATTTCTGCGCCGCAAGGGCCAGCAGTCAATCGATCACTTGCAGGACGCTGTGGCCATGGGTGGAGAGAAGGTTTCGCAGATTTTGAAATCCAGCAAGGACGCACTGGGTGCAGTTTCCGCGAAATTGGACTGATCCCGGTCCGCACGAAGCTTAGTCTTCACGGCGCGATTCATTATATGATTGTGGCGGGTTGGTCTTCGATACTCACGTAATCGAGTACAGCCCGCAACAGCGCCCATGCCCGAAAGGAAGTGTCATGCCCCAGGATTCACACCAGAGAGCCGCCGAATTTCACGAAATGGCCGCGCACGCTCATCGAACGGCTGCCGCGCACCATGGCAAGGGCGATCACCTGTCAGGTCAAGAGCATTCCAGGCAAGCGCTGGAACATGCGGCCAAGGCTTTTCGATACTCCCAGGAAGCCCACCAGGAGTCTGAAAGCGCTGCGGGCAAGAAAGAATAATCAGGCTCACGGCGCCACTCGGTCCCGCGCGACCCGCTCGGAACTGCCTCAAAGTTTTCCTTCCCGCAATCATCATCTTTCGTGATTGCCCGCTAACATTTGCTGGGCGCGTCCTCACTCTTCAATCTTTGACTTTATCTGCCCCGATGTGACCAATTTTGAACAGACGCGCCTGCCGAAATTGCTTACCCTGAATGAATCGGGAATCGGGTCCACGCCCAGGTTCGGCGAACGCCACAACAGAAAGAGTGAGGCAGTGGAAAAACGCGAGTCATCACGTGTCGCGAGGCGATCGAGTCTCGATTCCGTACGACGCAAAGGAGAATCATGAAGACGTATGCGATTTTGTTCAGTTCAATTACATTTTTGACGATGGGGATACTCGGCGGTTGTTCGAGCGCATCCAGGATGTCGCCTGATGTTTCAAGCACGATTCGCAAGGACCTCGATCGGGCCTCCTTTAAGGACGTGACGGTGACCCAGGACCGTGCCAAAGGTGTCGTAACCCTCGGCGGGCACGTTGCGTCTGACGGCGACAAAGGACAAGCAGCATCCATCGCTCAGGGCGATGCAGTCTCACAGGTGGTTGCCGTTGAAATTGCCGTGATCCCTCCCGGCGGTGAAAGCGAAGCCAAATCCGTAATCTCGGACCTCGATGACGGCATCAACAAGAATCTGGACGCCGTGCTGATTCAATCCAACCTGAAAAAGGACGTCAAATACGATGTAAAGAATGGCGTCGTCACATTGTCAGGAGAGGTGAATTCCCAGACGAAACGAGTTCGCGTCGAAGATATCGCTTCGAGGGTCCCGAACGTTCAACAAGTTGTGAATGAACTGCAGGTCAAGGATCAAAAAGCGACCTCTTCAAATTAGTTCTGAATGCACTTTAAGTGGCAGCCCGCGAGGTTTTGTGAACGAGAGGGAGAAAATCGATGCGCCGCGACGACTTTGAGAACCAATCTTCGAATCGCCATTTCCGGATATTGGGAATCTGCTGGGTGATCTATGGAGTGATACGCCTGGCCGCAGCCGTGTGGCTACTCTCGTTCACCAATACCGCAACGGTCATGTTTGGAGCGCTGCTCGCCCGCGTGCCTGACCCGTTTTCGATGATGAACGATTTCCATTTCATCTATACTCTGCTCATGATCTTCTCCGTGGTTTGCGGGGTTCTGGGGCTTCTGGCGGGACTGGCTATTCTCGCCGGACAACGATCCGGGCGCGCGCTCTGTCTGGTTGCGGGATTCCTGTCACTTTCGGACATCCCGCTGGGAACCACTCTGGGGGTCTACAGCCTGATCGTCTTCCTTTCGCCCGGCGCTCGGCATTCATCGGCAGTCACGGCTGACAGTCAATCCTCCAGCTTGCGTTCGCAGCCTAGCGCCACGTAATGGTTGCAAAGCGAACTCCGACAAAGCGAAAAAAGAAGATCGTTACCGCAACTGCCGCCACGGAAGATCCCGGTTCCGGAGCCAAATCAATCCTATGGAAGCTAGGCCCCGGTTTGATTACGGGCGCCGCCGACGATGATCCCAGCGGAATTGCAACCTACTCCCAGGTAGGAGCGCAATTCGGCTACGGCATGCTTTGGACAATGGTTTTTTCGTTTCCCCTGATGGCGGCGATTCAGGAAATCAGCGCGCGGATCGGGCGCGTGAGCGGGATCGGAATTGCCGGCAACCTTCGGCGCCATTATCCGAGGCCCTATTTATATGGAATCGTAATCCTTCTGCTGGTCGCGAATATTTTCAACATTGGCGCGGATATTGGAGCGATGGGCGCGGCCGCAAGACTTCTGATTCCGGGCCCTGCGAGTCTGTTCGCCGTCCTTGCCGGGTGTGCTTCACTGCTTTTGCAAATTTTAGTCCCCTACAAAAGTTACGTGAAGTACCTGAAGTGGCTGACGGGTGCTCTTTTTGCGTATGTGGCGACCGCGCTCTACCTCCATCAGCCGAATTGGGAGGCGATTCGCGCAACATTCACGCCGGATCTTTCGCTTCGCGGCGCGGGCTTCACCGCGCTCATCGCGATCCTGGGGACGACGATCAGTCCTTACCTGTTTTTCTGGCAGGCTTCGGAAGAGGTCGAGGACGTCACGCTCAACACGCGTGAAAATCCGCTCAAGAAATCTCCGCTGGAAGCACCAGGTCAGCTCGAACGAATCAAGGTTGACACCTATTTTGGAATGGCGTTCTCCAACCTCGTAGCGTTCTTCATTATCCTGACGGCGGCGGCGACGCTCCACGCGCACGGCATTCGCGACATCCAGACCGCCGATCAGGCTGCCCTGGCCTTGAAGCCGCTGGCCGGACGCTTTGCCTATTTCCTTTTTGCGATCGGCATAGTAGGAACCGGTTTGCTTGCGGTTCCCGTGCTTGCAGGGTCTGCCGCGTACAGCGTAGGGGAAGCATTCCAATGGACTGCGAGCCTGGAAAAGAAACCCAAACACGCCATCCCGTTCTACGCAACGATCGGCGTCGCAACCTTGATTGGCCTGCTCCTCAATTTCTTGCACTTGAATCCGATCAAGGCGCTGTTCTGGTCTGCCGTGCTCAACGGGATTGTGGCGGGACCTGTGATGATTTTTATGATGCTGATGGCGCGAAACCCGCGCGTGATGGGCCAATTTACGCTTCCTGCTTACCTCCGCGCAGCCGGATGGCTGGCTACAGCGGTCATGATACTCACCTCGTTCGGAATGTTATTGACGATTCACCGCTGATGGCTGGCCCGGATGAATGCCGCCGGACCAGCCTGCGGAAAATTTCAAAGGGGTTTTCAGAAGGCGCTGACTGTTTCTATGGCTCGCCTTCCAGCTTTCGCTGGCGAACTTCGACACCGGGCGTATCTTTGAGGGCGTCGGCGAAATCCTGGGTTTTAAATCCGCGATAGTGATAGGGGTAAACGATTTTTGGCTTAAACGCCTGCACGCATACAGCCGCCTCGGCAGGTGATGCCGTTCGCGGAGGATTCATCGGCAGAAACGCCACCGTGATGTTTTTCAGGGCTTTCACTTCCGGGGTGCATTCAGTGTCGCCGGCGACATAAACGCGCGTGTCGCCAAAGCTCAAAATGTAACCGCTTCCGACGCCCTTGTGGTGGTACGGCATGCCCGGCGAGGAGCCGTTCACCAGGTTGTACATCGGGACGCCTTCGAAGCCGATGTCCATCACCGTCTTCTTATCGGAATCGTTGACAATCACCGCCTGGCCGCAGCCCGGAAAACAATTGAGCGTGTCAATAACGGCCGTCGGTCCGACAATAATCGTCTCCGGCTTCTTGAGTTGGGTGACCATCTTGGGATCCAGGTGGTCGCCGTGCGTGTGCGTGATGACGATCATGTCCCCCGGAGGGAGGCCCGTGAAGTCGCCCTGGCTCCAGGGGTCCACGTAAATCACCTTTCCCCCAAATTCAAACATGATGCTCCCGTGAAAAATAGGTGTGATGCGCAGATCCCCTTTCGACGTCTGCTGTACATCCGCCACGCGGTTGGATGTTGCGGCGCGCAGCATCACTGAGAATGTCAGTAGCGAAACGGCAAGGACGATCGCCGTGCGGAAGTTCACAAACTTTTTGTGCATGAAACGAATTCCTCCATTCGTTGGATAAGCGGAAGTATATATCAATCCCGCGCGCGGCCTTGTGCGGATTTTGCGCCAAGACAAGCGGCCCTGACGAGCGCTAGAAATCCGCCCGTGTAATCGCTCCCAGGGAAGCCGAACTCACCAGCGCCGCGTACTTTGCAAAGACGCCCGTTTTGTAGCGCGGCTCCGGCGCCTTCCATTTTGCAAGGCGCACCTTGATTTCCTCGTCGCTTAATTCCAGACGCAATGTTTTCGTGGCCAGATCAAACGTGATTTCATCGCCTTCAGCGACAATGGCGATGGGGCCGCCGCGCGCGGCTTCGGGAGCGGCGTGACCAGCCATCAAACCGCGGGTCGCTCCGCTGAAGCGGCCGTCGGTAAGCAGGGAAACATCTTCTCCCAGTCCCAGACCGACCAGCGCAGCCGTCAGGCCGAGCATCTCGCGCATACCGGGCCCGCCGCGCGGGCCTTCGTATCGGACTACGACCACGTCGCCCTTCTTGATCTGGCCCTTCACCGCGGCGTCCATGGCGTCTTCTTCACGATCGAAAACGCGCGCGGGGCCTCGGAAGTAGGGCTTCTCGTGCCCGGAAGTTTTCACCACGCAGCCTTCGGGGACGAGGTTGCCCTTGAGGATCATCAACCCGCCCGTGCTTTTCAGGGGATCGGACAGCGGCCGCACCACTTCCTGCCCGGGCTGTTCCTTGGCGGTAAGCGCCTCTTCGTCAAGTGTTTTCAGGCTGGCCGTCATTTGCCCGCGGTGGAGGTGCCCCGCGTCCAGCAGACGCTTGGCGAGCAATGCCATTCCCCCGGCATTGTAGAGATCAACCGCTGTAAACCGCCCCCAGGGTTTCATATCCGCCAGCAGGGGCGTCCTGGAGCTGATTTCGTCAAATTCATCAATACGTAGCTCAATCCCCGCCTCACTGGCCATGGCGAGCAAATGCAGGACGGCGTTGGTTGATCCGCCGGTAGCGACGACGGCGGAAATCGCGTTTTCGAACGCCTTGCGCGTGAGGATCTGGCTCGGAGTGATCCCCGCACGAAGCAGGTCCATCACCAGCGTCCCGCACCGGTAGGCCGCGTCGTCCTTGCGCGGATCGGTGGCGGGAACATTTCCCAGGCCCATCGGAGTGAGGCCAATGAATTCGAGCGCCATTGCCATTGTATTGGCCGTGAATTGGCCGCCGCATGCGCCCGCGCCGGGGCACGCGACGCTTTCAATTTCCTTGAGGTCGGCGTCAGTCATTTTGCCGGCAGAGTGGGCGCCAACCGCTTCGAACACGTCCTGAATGGTCACATCGTGGCCGCGGAACTTTCCGGGTTGGATCGAACCGCCGTACAGAACCAGGCTTGGCAAATTCAGGCGCGTCAGACCCATTGCGGTGCCGGGAATTGTCTTGTCGCATCCGGCGAGCGCGACCATCGCGTCGAACATGTACCCGCGTCCGACGAGCTCGATGGAATCGGCGATGACTTCGCGGCTCACCAGGGAAGCTTTCATTCCATCCGTGCCCATGGTTTCGCCGTCGCTGATGGCGATGGTGTTGAATTCCATCGGAGTGCCGCCCGCTGCGCGGACTCCCTCCTTCACTTTTTCCGCGAGATGCCGCAAGTGGGAGTTGCACGGCATCGTTTCGATCCACGTGTTGGCGATGCCCACGATGGGTTTTTGCAGGTCGGCATCCGAAAAACCGACGGCGCGGAAATAGGAGCGAGCAGGCGCGCGCGATGGTCCGTCAATGATGATGCGGCTATGTTCTCTGAGACGCGAATCCATGATTCCTCCGGAAATTTAAAAAGACAAGGGCTTTAGGGAAGTGCGGCTGCCTAAGCGAAATCGATTGTCACGTTGTCATTCCGACCCCCTGCCGGCCGCGGCGGGGAATCTCTCTCGATGGATGGAAACCCGAGAGAGATTCCTCACCCGCTGAAGCGGGTTCGGTTCACTGTGAACGGAATGACAACGAAAAAAAACGATTTGCGCTTAATTTGTTTACGCGCCTTCGGCGATGACGCGGTTTTTCTTCATCCACGGCATCATCGAACGCAATTGCGCGCCGACGGTTTCAATGGGATGCTTCTTGCCCGCTTCCCTGAGCGCCTTGAATCGAGGCGAGCCGCTGGCGGCTTCCTTCATCCATTCGCGGGCAAATGAGCCGGATTGGATGTCCATCAGGATGCCCTTCATGCGTTCTTTTGTGGCCGCGTCGATGACGATCGGGCCGCGCGTGAGGTCGCCGTACTCGGCGGTATTCGAAATGGAATATCGCATTTCCGAGATTCCACCTTCGTAGACCAGGTCCACGATCAGCTTCATCTCATGGCAGCATTCGAAATAGGCCATCTCGGGCGCGTATCCGGCTTCGACCAGGGTCTCGTATCCCGCCTGGATCAACGCGGTGAGGCCGCCGCACAGCACGGACTGCTCACCGAACAGATCGGTCTCGGTTTCCTCGCGGAAGTTTGTTTCGATGACTCCGGCGCGCGCCCCGCCAATCGCGCTGGCGTAGGCGAGACCTACCTTCTTGGTATCTCCGGTGGGATCCTGGTGAATAGCCAGCAGGCAGGGAACTCCCGCGCCTTGAAGAAACTGATGCCGCACCAGATGTCCCGGTCCCTTGGGCGCGACCATGAAGACGTTGACGTCCTTGGGAGGCTTGATGAGCCCGAAGTGAATCGAGAAACCGTGCGCGAGCGCGAGATATTTCCCCGCGCGCATCGCGGGCGCAATTTCCGAGTCGTAGATCCCCGGCGTCAACTCGTCGGGGGTAAGGATCATGATAATTTCGGCTTCTTCGGCGGCCTGGCGAACCGGCAGGACACGCAAGCCCGCATTCTGGGCTTTTACAACCGACGCGCTGGTGGGCTTCAATCCGACGATGACGTCGCAGCCTGAATCGGAAAGATTCATGGCGTGGGCGTGGCCCTGTGATCCGAAGCCGATCACGGCGATTTTCTTGTTCTTGATGATGTTCAAATCCGCATCTTTATCGTAATAAACCTGCACGTTGCCTCCTGTGGCGTTTCAAACTCTACGATCTCAATTCTTTCGTAGCACAGGCCTGTGCTACCAAAACCATCGCGTAATGAATAGTTTAAACCTTCGCCTGCGGATAGCATCCAAGAATTTTTATCGAATCGGCATAATTTTTCAGTTCGTCGAGCGCCGCGCGCGTGCTCATATCTTTAAGCGACGCCTGGAGATCGAGATAAAAAGAGTAGCTCCAGGGAGTGCCGGGGATCGGCCGGCTCTCGATCTTGAGCAAATTCATATTGCGTTGCCCGAACGAATTCAAAACGCGGCACAGCGATCCCGGTTTGTGCGCGAGATGCAGAACTAGAGAAAGCTTGTCGGCGTCCTCTGCTACTTCAGCGGATGGCCCGAGCAGCAGGAACCGAGTGTAGTTCTCAGGATGATCCTCGAGATGTTCGAGAAGGATCACGCCGCCATAAACCGCCGCCGCGCGCTGGCTGGCTATCGCGGCTTTCTTCGGATCGCCCTCCCGGAGAACTTCGCGCACGCTTCCGGCCGTGTCTTCCGCGGTGACTCGCTTGATCGATGGATGGCTCGCGAAAAAACGCTCGCACTGCGCGAGTGCGATCGGGTGCGAGGAAACTTGCGCGATTCCCTCGAGTGTGGCGCCCGGAACGCCGATCAGAAAGTGCGCGATGGGAATCACGACTTCCGCCTGAATGTGCAGGCCGCTCGCGATCAGCAGATCGTAGGAACGATGTACGGATCCGGCCAGGCTGTTTTCGATGGGCGCGAGAATGTAATCCGCAAGGCCATCCTGAAGGCTCGAGTACAGGGCCTCGAATGTGGCTCGGGGAACGAGTTGAATGTCCTCGCCCAATAGCTTGACGGCGGCCTCTTCGCTGAACGCGCCGCGCTCGCCTTGAAAAGCGATTCTGGAGGATGCCGGAACGTTCATTCCCGCACACCACGGACGTACTTCATCGCTGATGATGTCCTGGACATAAGAAGACAAGCTATCAGGGCGTGAACCTGTCAGTCAAACGACTCTTAGGATTCAAGAGATGGCGTGAAAATCAAAATGTTGTCATTCCGGGGCACGCCCGATGCCGAGGAATCTCTCTTTTCCTAACGGTCAAACACGGAGGGATTCCTCGCTTCACTTGGAATGACGCATTTCCTTTTTTCCGCGCAGCCAGACGGGACGTTGCGGGTGGGGGCTGTGCAACTTTTGGATAAATTCAAAGGCTGCCCGGTCAAAGTTCGAGTGGCCTCTACGAAACCTGCTCCTGACAATTCATAGTGGTTTCGTGGCGGCCTAGCCGTCCCGCGTTTTTCGGGACGGATAGGGCACGATACTGTTCCAGCGCGCAGCTCAATTTGCAAAAAGAATCAGAGCTTATTCAGCCCATCAAGGCCCGCAACCTTGTAGGCTTCTGCGAACGTGGGATAGTTGAAGACAGTGTCGCGGAAATAGTCCATCGTGCTGCCCAGGGAAAGAACGGCTTGCCCGATGTGCACAATTTCGGCGGCGCTTTCACCGATCACGTGGACGCCGAGGACCTTTCGCGTGTCCGGGTGAAAGAGAATTTTCAGCATTCCAGTGTGGTCGCCAACGATCTGGGCCTTGGCCAGTTCCTCGTACTTGGAGATTCCGACTTCAAAGGGAATGTGTGACTCGGTCAGCGAGGCTTCGGTTCGTCCCACCATGGAAATTTCTGGAATTGTGTAAATCCCGTACGGCAGCAGGGAAGTACTTAATTCGGCCGGCGCGCCGAAAATCTGGCAACTGGCGAGGCGGCCCTGCTCCATGGAAGTAGAAGCGAGAGAAGGGAATCCAATAACGTCTCCGGCGGCGTAGATGTTGGGCACCGAAGTTTGAAACTTTTCGTTCACCTCGAGCTTGCCGCGAGGCCCGGTCGCAAGGCCAATGGCATCGAGATTGAGCAGGTCGGTGTTGGCTTGACGGCCCACGGCGTACATCAAGCCTGCCGCGTGAATATGCTTGCCGCTTTCGAGGTGCGCGGCGACGCGTCCGCGTTCGTCAATTTCAATCTTCGTGACTTTCTCGCCGAGGCGAAAAATCGCTCCCAGGCGGCGCATGTGATAGCGAAGGGCCTCCACGATTTCGCCATCCACAAAATCGAGCAGGATCGGGCGCTGGTCGATCAGCGTGACCTCTATGCCCATGGCCGTGAGCATCGAAGCATACTCGAGGCCAATCACGCCGCCGCCTACAATAATTAATTCGCGCGGAATTTCTTCCATCTGAAAAAATTGATCGCTGGCGATAATCCGCTTTCCATCGAAGGGAATATCGTCCGGATGGGATGGCCGCGTGCCACAGGCAATCAAAACGTAGCTGGCGTGCAGCAAGTGCGCTTCCGTGGGGCCCTCGACCTCCAAGGTGTTTGCGTCAACGAAAGTAGCGACTCCGCAAAACAGGTCGATATTGTTGCGCCGAAGCTGGTCCCTGACGACTCCGGTTTCGCGCTCAACCACTTGCGACACGCGCGCGCCCAGGTCGCGAATGGAAATCCTGTCTTTCACCACGTAATCGTTTCCGTAAAAGGAGCGATGCCGGAATCCTGTCAGGTGGAGAATCGCTTCCCGCAATGTCTTGCTTGGGACCGTGCCTCCATGAATACAAACGCCGCCGACCATCTCATTTCGGTCCACCATGGCCACGCGTTTGCCAAGCTTCGCCGCGGCGATTGCGCCCTTCTGTCCCGCCGGTCCACTTCCGATTACGATCAGGTCGTACTTCACGGGCTGCATCAAGCCTCTCCTGCCCGGTTCACGCGAGCCACCTGTCCACAAAGGCGCATCCCCTCAGGTTCGAAATTCGATTCCAGATCAGGCGGCCTGCGCTCCCGCGAAAGTGCAAGCAGGCTAAGCACACACCCATGCGAATCAACCCCAGTGTAAGAGAGCGCCGCGTTAGAAACAATCCCGGCATGGCCAGTATCCGGTAATTTGCGAGTTATACACGTTGGATGACGAACCATAAGTGTTGTGGCCTCAATGCGTTCGCCCCAGCTATCGAGTAGCTGGGATATACATGCCATCGAGAAAATGAATGACTAATGTCTCCTGCTGACGGCGAATACTGAGCCGCCGCCATGAATGCGTTGTTGATGTCCCAATAAATTTCATCGGCATATCGCGAACAAATCTTACCCGGTTCAGCCCGCTGATCACAAATCGTACATAAGAGAACCCATTTCGTGAGAAAATGCCCGGCAAGGGGCCTAGAGAGGTTTTCCTTATGAGCCGATGGTTTTGGAGATTGGCCGCAGTAATTCTGTGCCTGACGATCGCAGGATGCAGCAAGAAGGCGAACGATCAGGATGCCATTCGCGCCAGCATCGAAAAGCGCCTGAATGGGCGGTCTGACTTGAATATGTTTGCGATGGATAGGGAAGTGAAGCAGATCTCCGTGAACGGCGACAAGGCCACCGCACAGGTTGAGTTCCGGCTCAAGGGCGGCGATGCCCGGATGGAAATTGAGTATACATTGCAACGCCAGAGCGACGGGTGGGAGGTTCTGGACGGCCAGCCCATGGGTGGGGGCAGTTCGGACCCAGGGCCGCCAGGCGCCCCCGATGGAGGGGGAATTTCTCTGCCTCCGGGTCACCCCCAGCCGAATTGAACGCAGGGCACTGGCGGTCACAATTTGTTGAAACCAATAGGTCCTCTAGAACCCTCTAACTATGTCGGTTAAGGCCGACAGAAACGAGCGAAGCGCGGTTCAGCCACGATGCACATCTCTGCTCCGTTTATCAAGCGACCTGTAGCGACTTCCTTATTGAGCATCGCCATTCTCATGGCGGGTGGCGTGGCATTTTATCTTCTCCCTGTGGCGGCTCTGCCGCAGGTGGATTTCCCCACGATTTCGATTCACGGCTCATTGCCTGGAGCAAGTCCGGAGACCATGGCGTCTTCGGTTGCGACTCCGCTTGAGCGGCAATTCGGTCGAATTGCAGGCGTCACGGAAATGACGTCCACCAGCCAGCTGAGCTCTGCGAATATCACGCTTCAGCTCGACTTGGATCGCGACATTAACGCGGCTGCCCGCGACGTGCAGGCCGCGATAAATGCCTCAGCAGGCCAATTGCCTTCCGGGCTGCCGAGCTTGCCGACTTACCGCAAAGTAAATCCCAATGATTCGCCCATTCTGACGCTGTCGATTTACTCGGACACGATTCCCCGCAGCCATCTGTACGATTATTGTGATTCCATCCTTGGTCAAAAGCTGGCGCAAGTGGATGGTGTTGGCCAAGTTGGGATTTCAGGAGGGGCCCAGCCGGCAATTCGCGTGGATGTAAATCCCAATGCGCTCGCGCATTACGGCATTGGCCTCGAGCAGGTGAGGACCGCGCTGCAGTCAGCGAACGCGAATACTCCCAAAGGAAGTATCGAGAACGAGGGCAACCGGTGGGTCTTGTTCGCCACCGACCAGCTGTTCATCAAGACGGAAGAGTATTCGCCCTTGATCGTGGCGTACACCCATGGGGCTCCTGTCCGCCTGAGCGACATCGCGGTCGTAACGGAGGGCACGGCGGATCTGCGAAATTCTGGTTATGCGAATGGCAAGCCGGCCGTCTCCATGAACATCAGCCGCCAGCCGGGCGCAAACATCATGAAGACAGTGGACCTCATCGAGGCCCTGCTACCGGAATTGCGTGCGTCCATTCCGCCCGCCGTCAAGATTGAAATCACCTCCGACCGGACCACGACGATTCGCGCATCGGTGCAGGATATTGAATTCACGCTCATGCTGACGGTCGTGCTCGTCGTGATGGTTATTTTCCTGTTCCTGCGCAATGTGTGGGCGACCATCATTCCCAGCGTTTCGGTTCCCCTGTCCATTGTCGGCACGTTCGGTGTGATGTACCTGCTGCACTATAGCATCGACAATCTTTCCCTGATGGCCATGGCGATCTGCACGGGGTTCGTGGTGGACGATGCCATCGTCGTGATCGAGAACATCACGCGGTACCTGGAAATGGGCGATACGCCGCTGGAAGCGGCGATGAAGGGATCACGCGAAATCGGATTCACCGTTTTATCGATGAGCATTTCGTTGATTGCGGTTTTCATTCCCATCCTCCTGATGGGAGGCATCGTCGGAAGATTATTCCGGGAGTTTGCGGTTACGTTGAGCGTGGCCATTGCGGTTTCACTGTGCGTGTCGCTGACAACCACTCCGATGATGTGCGCGCGATTCCTGAAATCCTCGCATGAAGTGAAGCATGGGAAGATTTACCGGGCCAGCGAACGGGTATTTCAGTGGGGTTTGAATTTCTACGCGGCCGGTTTGCGTTGGGTCCTTGGCGCGCAACCCTTCATGTTGGTCGTGACGGCAGCGACAATCTGCTTGAGCGTCTATCTGTACATCGTCATACCTAAGGGCTTTTTCCCGCAACAGGATACGGGCCGCATGAGCGGTTCCATCCTGGGCTCGCAGGACCTTTCGTTTCCTGCGATGCAGGAAAAATTGAAGCAATATACTGACATCGTGATGGCCGATCCTGCGGTCGCAAGCATGTCCGCCAGTACGGGTGGCGGCTCGGAAAATACCGGTAACATGAATGTGGACCTGAAGCCGATCGGTGTGCGAAAGATCACCGTGGATCAGGTGATCGCTCGTTTGCGTCGAAAACTGGCTGTCGTTCCGGGGGCAACGCTCTTTTTAAGAGCGAATCAGGACATTACTGTTGGCGGGCGGTTTACCAGCTCCCAATACCAGTACACCCTGGAAAGTGAGAACCTCGCGGACCTCAACACGTGGGCGCCGCGCGTCGAAGCCAAGTTGAGGACACTGCGCAACCTGCGCGATATCGCGACCGACCAGCAAACACGCGGCCTGCAGGCAACCCTGGTAATTGACCGCGACACGGCGTCAAGGCTCGGTATCGCGGCGAATGCAATTGACAACACGCTCTACGACGCGTTCGGCCAGCGCCAGGTCTCCACGATTTACACCGGCCTCAATCAATACCACGTGGTTATGGAAGTGGATGAGTCATATCGCAACAGCACCGATGCCATCCAGAGCCTTTACGTGCGCTCGTCGGCCGGGATGCAGGTGCCGCTGAGCGCGTTCACGCATTTTGAGATGAAGACTACGTCCCTGGCTGTCAATCACCAAGGCCAATTTCCCGCCGTGACAATTTCCTTCAACCTTGGGGAAGGCGTGGCTCTGGGTGATGCTGTAAAGGACATCCAGGCCGCCATGCTACAGATGGGACTTCCCTCCGACATTCGTCCTTCGTTTCAAGGAACGGCGCAGGCGTTTCAATCATCACTGGCGAGCCAGCCGTGGTTGATCCTTGCCGCTCTGGTGGCCGTTTATATCGTGCTGGGCGTCCTTTATGAAAGCTACATTCATCCGATCACGATTCTGTCGACACTGCCGTCGGCGGGCGTTGGCGCGCTTCTGGCACTTCTGGCTTTCCATACCGAGCTGAGCGTGATCGCGCTGATTGGAATCATTCTGCTGATCGGGATTGTGAAAAAGAACGCCATCATGATGATTGATTTTGCCGTGGAAGCCGAGCGCTCCGGAAAGACCCCGGCAGAGGCCATTTACCAGGCCTGCCTGCTGCGGTTCCGTCCCATCATGATGACGACCATGGCTGCGCTTTTTGGAGGATTGCCGCTGGCGCTGGCGTCCGGGACCGGTTCGGAAATGCGCCGTCCGCTGGGTATCAGCATCGTGGGCGGCCTGATGGTCAGCCAAGCCCTCACGTTGTACACAACTCCTGTAATCTACCTCTACATGGACCGGCTGAGCCATCTGCTTAAAGGGCGCAAAGCAGCCCACATCATCTCCGGCGATATCATTGTGCCGCCGCTGCCGGCCAAAGACGCGCCGAACTCGTAGGACTTACCGGGGATTCAGTGAAATTCTTCCTCATCTATCCATCGAAAAACGTGCAGTGATTTCCCCCTGTAGCGTCGGAATGCCTGCGAATGAGCGGACGGCGTAATATTTCTAATGGAGGATGTTTCGCATGCCTGTTGCACCGGGATTGATTTGCCAGCCTATCGTATGGAGCACTGGTCGTTCGCGCCGATAAAGTGCTGGCAAAGGGAATCTGTGCTCGTTTTTGACTATGACTAATTAGTGCCGCACCTACGGCGCTCGACGTCACAATGCGCAGGTTTCCCAGTGCTACCGCACTGGGCTACGATCTTCCGCGCCTCCGGCGCTGTAATACGGACCCCGAAACACGACCGACAATCCACTACAAGTTGGTAGGCTCCAATGGCAGCGCCGTACTGAGTCTGCGTAACCGGCCCGTCTGCATATGCTCGACCCGATTGAGCTCTGGAGCAAAAGCGCCGTAGGCGCGGAAGAACGTAGCCCAGCGCGCTTGCCCAGATCCCGCCTTGCGGGAGAAGGGTCAGGGCTGGGAACAATGACGAGAGGCGTTCCGAGCGCCGTAGGTGCGACACTTCATTGAGGGTGCTGAATCTGGACGGGCTTTCCGTTGCTCACTCCGCGGATGAGTCATTTTCTGAAAAGATTAGAAGAGGGATATCGCGGAGATCGGTACGTCTATAGCGGCTCACAGAGAGCAAATGCGAAAAACGTCATTGCAATCTTCAGGATGCTCACAATTTGCGCTAAATAAATCCAGCGGGCGCAAAAAAAAACTGCGGCGGCTGAAAAGCCGCCGCAGTTGGTCAGTAGCCTGGTTTTCCCGGTTGAATGTTTAGAAGATGATCTTCAACGCGAACTGAACCACGCGTGAGTTGGTTCTCGTTGTTGTGATCTGGTTGGCGCCAAGAGGATTGACATCGGTGGCGGTAGTCGAACTGGGCCCCTGAATGTTTAGGCCAAGCCCGCTGGTACAAGAACTGAGGCCAGTATTGCACATGTTGACGGGGGACCCATTCGAAGCGTTTGTGCCGGTTGGATAAACCGAAGACGTGGGAGTCGTGCCGCCCGAGCCAGGCGTGTTCCCCGTGCCCGTATAGAAGCCAGTGGTGGAGGGGGGTCCAAAGTTCGTGTGGTTGAGGATATTGAAAATCTCCGCACGGAATTCGAGGTTACCCTGCTCACCGAGGAACCCTAGCTTGGTGTCCTTGACGATCGAGAAGTCCCAATTCCGTTCGGGCGGACCCGGCAAGGTATCCCGTCCGGCGTCACCCAACTGCCCGAGCGGCGTCTCACCGAACATCAAGGGATTGAACCACTGACTTGGGTTGCCCTGAACCACCGAGCTGGCATTATACGGAGTGAAGGTATAGGTGCAGCTTGCCGGGGGGGGGGCCGAACCCACAGCCGCGCCCACGTTACAGTTTGGCGCCGGGGTCCCGGCCTGATAGGTGACAGGGAAAGTCACTGTGTTGGTGGTCGTGTTGATGGCTGCATCGTCAGCTCCGGTCTGCGCGATCACGCCGGAGAAAGAGCGTTGCTTTGCGATAGTCGGTGTTTGCGGGAATCCCTGCTGGAGCGTCGCAATGCTGCTCATCCACCAGCCGTTTGTTAGCTTGGAAAATGCCCCTTCGGATTTAATGGTAGGGAAGTGATACAGGAAATTGACATGGAATGAATTCGGGGCGTCGGAGCAGGAGTTGCCCTTGTCCAACTGCGGACTCCCCGGGTTTTGACCGATGGCAGCGCCGGTGCCGGCGCAGTCGTCGCCGAACATCTGGCCCTCGGTGTCGTCAAGCGCGTGGCTGTATGTATAAGCCGCCTGGAAGGTCAATCCGTGTGTTAGCTGCTTGTTCACCACGACCTGGAGTGAGTTGTACCAGGATTCCGCGCCCGCGGTATATAGCTCATAGCTGCCCCAATAAGGATTGATCCTGCACGGTTGCTGAATGGTTGTGTAAGTGGAGGTAAAAGCCGGGTTAAAGCTATCGTTGTAACACCCACCAGTCAAGCCAGTGCCCCCAAGGGACCCCGGTATCGCCGTGGTAACGGGGAACTGGGGAATGCCAGTCTGCCAGCCACTAGGCAGCTGAGGAGTGCCGTTCACGATCGTAACAGGCATTACGGTTCCGCCTATAGTAAACGCAGAGGGAAGCGTTGGATTCCCCTCCTCGCCGGTAATCAGGTGAATGCCCCTGTATCCGACGTAGGAGATCGAGAGTCCCATCGAGAAGGGAAGCTGTTGCTCCACGGTCAGGTTGTACTGGAGGGAATACGGCTGCTTCATGTTGTAATCGTTTCCTTGCAGGTTCCGGCCAATGGCGCTCTCCGGGACGATTTGGCTATAAGGGACCGGCAACGTCATGGAGCACGCCACCGACGCGTTTAGAGCGCAGGCCGATTCCCCGTTAAAACCCTGATCAAAAGTGGGCTGAGCGGTAGAGCTTGAGAAAGTGTAATTGGTTTGCGCGGAAAACGGCGGCATTCCCGTCGGCACCTGGGTCAACATCGCGCCATAATTTCCGACGTCGTAATAAATGCCGAAGCCGCTACGCAGCGAAGTTTTCCCGGTTCCGAAGACGTCCCAGGCGAACCCGACGCGGGGGCTGAAATTCCTGTAAGAAGGATCGTCCATTTGGCAAGTTGGGCATGCAGTAGTCGTAGAGGAATGTTGGAGGTCCAGAAGCGTGGTTTCGCGGTTGTATAGCTCATGGAACGAGGTTTGGAATTCATACCGCAATCCCAAGTTGAATGTCAGGCGATTCGTCGCGCGATAGTCGTCGTTCACGTAAAATCCGAATGTCTTGAACATGAAGTCGCGGTCAGGCGAGTTGCCGTTGTAGGGCGGCAACAGGACGTTGTTCCCGGGCCCCGTAAGAAGGCACGCGGCAGTGCCTACGGCATTGGGCGGGCAGCCCACGGTAAATCCGGGATAAGGTGAAATGAAAGCGCTGATGCTCGTGGGCGATCCCGACAGGAACTCCGCGGCGTTGGTGAAAGAGAGGCCGCCGGCCAGACCCTTGGAGATCACGTTGGGATCCTGGAATTCGTTCCCGAGGAAACCGAATTTGAAGGAGTTCTTGCCCTTGGTAAGGAAAATATCGTCCGCCAGCGTAAACAGGTTCTGTACGTGATAGGCAGGCGAGGTTCCGAGGTAGCTGAAACCAGTGAAACCGGGGAAAGCCCACGATCCGCCGTATCCCTGCACAGCCGACCAATTCGGGCCGACCAGAGGCCCGAAGCTGTTCACGCCCGGCACTGATTCATCAATGGGGAATACGAAGAAGTTCGTCCGGCTGTAAGAGAGCCGAATGGAGTTCAAGAGATTCGCAGAAAAGATATGGTTCTCACCAAAGGTCGTCCACTGGTTCCGGCTCCTGCCGCCTGTGTTGTATTGCGGCAACGCAGTCCCCGTTGTTTGGATCTGGATGTTCGCAAAGGGCGAGTCCAGGAAAGCGTCGTCAAAGGTGTAGCGGCCGAAGAAGGTGTCATTGGCGGAAATGTTTTGGTCAAGCCGGAGTTGCGTGTAGTCCTCACGAGTTTTAAACGCCGCAGTGTAGGTGTAGTTATTCGAATTGCCCGCGCCCGGGATATTAGGAAGCGGGAATTGGCCGATCCAGGCTTGGACGACTCCCGGAATCAATGGTCCGTTAGGTCCGTTGGGGCCGCCGCCGCTGCTTGTATAAGGGTTAAACATCGAGGTCGCTTGGTTCGCTACGCCAGCGCACGCGCTGGTGCTGGCTTTCGGGCTCGTGGGTGCGCCATACAAATCCGCCAAATACGCGCCGCCCGCCGCGAGAGGGCCTGCCTGGTTGATATCCTGGGGCAATACGGCGCCGGTGGTGCTGACTAGATTGTGGCAGGATGCAGGAGGTTCGCTGTCGAGAATTGTTGAGCCAGTTCGGCCGCGGAGACCTTCATATACAAGGTAGAAGAAGGTCTTATCCTTCTTGATCGGTCCGCCGACGGAGCCGCCGAAATTGTTGAATTGATACTGGGGCAAGCGGTTCACATGTCCCGGCTGTCCAGCGGGAATAAGGTATCCGTAGTCGAAGAAATTCCGAGCGTCCAAGTCGTTGTTGCGCAGATATTCGAACGTGTCACCATGCCAGCTGTTCGTGCCGCTCTTGGTCACGATGACCATCTGGCTTCCCATGCTCATGCCGTAGTCGGCGCTGAACATGCTCGTTACCACCTTGTATTCCTTGATGCCATCCACACCCAAAGTGGTGTTGGCCTCTGAGTTGGAGCCTGTTCCGTACTGATTCGTCGTGATCGCGCCATCCAAGGTGAAGTTGTTCGAACGTGGAGGCGCTCCATTGCTGCTGTACCAGGTGCCCGTGGCACCCGCTCCGCCTCCGGCAGGATGCAAGTTCTCCTGAACGCCGGGCTGAATTAATGTCAAGTCCATGTAGTTCCGGCCATTGAGCGGCAGGTCAGCCATTTGTTGGTCGTTTACCAAACCGCCCAGGGAGCTCGTCGTCGTATTGACGATAGGAGCTTCACCAGTGACGGTCACTTCCTGCGTCGCCGCGCCCACTTCCAGCACGGGGTTCACAACGAATTGTTGCGCGACGTCCAAGGCAATTCCCGTCTGGGTCGAGGTTTTGAAACCATCCTTTTCGATCTTCACCGTGTAATTACCCGGATTCAGGCCCGGAACGCGCCATGCGCCGTCGTCACCGCTCGTGGTCGATCGCGTATCGTTGGTTCCGGTATTAGTGACCGTAACTTTTGCGTCCGGAACTGAGCCACCTGAAGTATCTTTCACAACACCCAAAATCACGCCGGCTGTCTGGGCGAAAATTGGCGTGGCTGCAAGTACGAGAGCTAAGATTGCCATCGCAGCAAATACACACCCAAACGCACGCACCCACTTCGACTTTTCCATGGAACACCCTCCAATAGAAAATTTGATAATTCTCGCGAATCCCTTACCCACCAACGTAAACCCACACCCGAAAATGCCCCGCGATTCGTAGAGAAAGCGTTGTGATCTGGCCTCTGAAATTTAAGTGGATTTAACTTTACTGGTCGGACCTGTTAAATGATTAAAAAGAATCACTCAAAGGCCCTTCAAGTTAACACCCACGCCTACCCGGAGACCCCATCTCCACTTATGGGCGGGAATGTTAATCAGGCATCGAGAGATTGTCAAGATATTTCATTACAAAATGGAAAGGCTGGATTTAAAGACACTTACTGCTAATATCCCGGTTTCGATTCAACCGCACCGAGTCCCCATCTCTATTCCGGCCTTGAATTAGGCTTGTTATTGTCAACCTGCGCGATTGCGAGTGGTGGACAATTGGTTTCGAGGAAGACTCGAAATGATTGAGGAATTGATAGATTGAACCGGCCCCAATAAAAACTCCGGCCACGGAGATATCCCATGGCCGGAGTTTGAGAAACATGGAGCTCGCAGCAGCTTTGCCGACTTCCAGCCGCTGCGAAGAGCCCTGAAACAGTTACTTTGCCGCTGCGACTTCCTTAGCCAAGCCGGTGAGCCGGATGATGTGCAATCCGGAGCCCGCACGGTCAGCCGAGTAGATGTATCCACGATCATCCACGTCGATGTTGTTGGTCTGAATCACCTTCACGCAAGCGGAGGTGATCTTAGGATCGCCGTCCGGGTGGCTTACGCCATCCGGGCAGAAGGACTGGGTGAACTTGTTAACCGCAGGAATGAAATAACCAACTTCCTGCACGGCGAATGGATCGCGGATATCAAATATGCGCGTTCCCGCGTTAAACCAGGAGAAAATCGCCAGCTTCCCGTAGTAGGCGGGGTAGAACGATTCGTTCACCGAGTGCGCTCCGAAACGTCCGCCTTTGGCGCAGAAGTCGCCCTCTGGCACGCGGAACGTCGAAACGGGCCATGGCGTAGCTTCGTTGCTGATGTCCACCATGAAGGCCAGGTGAGGACCGGGACGGTCTCCGCCAGGGCCCGGGGAGCAGTGTGTTCCGCGGCCGGATTCGGAAGGGACGATTAGGAAATCCCTGTTTTTCAGAGCCGCATGGCCCTGGAATTCAGGAATCGGCTCGCCAAACACGGGGTAAACCGTGTGCGCGCCCTGGTCCGGCGACATGTTGATGTATCCGACCTGAGGGGCAAGCATATCCTGCTCTGTGGGCTTAATGGGGTCTTCGAAGGCGGTAAGCAGCTTCTGGCGGTCCAGAATCTGGATGACGCCGTTTCCTCCCGTTCCGTATGCCGCGTAGACCCGATTCTTGCCAGGTCCCGCTGACATTGGGCCGTGAAGGCCAGTCGCTCGCGCGGAGCCTTCGTGAGTGGTCGCGCCGGGCTGAGCGCCGAGCAGGCCGAAGTCACGAATGTACTTGGGCTTGGCTGGATCGCTCAGATCGTAGATCTTCATGTGATTACCGCCGGTCCAGCCTTCGGACCGCTTGTTCGCGACCAGGTAGGCAATTCCGGTATCACATTCCCACCAGCTCTTGTGCGTGCCGTTTAAATCCTTGACAACAACGGTGAGAAGAGTCGGTTTGGCCGGATCGGTGACATCCCAAACCTCGTGCTGCGTCGCGCCATTGGGGCGCAACAAGTACCACTTGCCCTTTACGCCGTGCGGCAGAGTGTTCCCGCTGCAGACGCGCACCATCTGTGCGCCGCCGCCTTCATCGCCACCCTCGGTTGAGCCGGGGATATGGGACATGTACTTGGGATGCGCAACGTCTGTCACGTCCACAAGCGAAGTTCCGTTGGGTTCATTGACGCCCGTAATCGTATTCATTTGGATGCCGGTGTGGTGTCCAACATAGGCGATATACCGGCCATTCTCGTTGATGACAATGGGTTGATACGCCTGACGGCCTTGCAGGTCGCTCCATCCCGCGAGTTCGGTGTTCCATGCGGATTGTTGGGTCGGGGGATTGGGAGCCGGCTCATTACTCTTTGCCATTCCGGTATTGGCGATCACCGGGATCTTCAGCGAATTCGGCGGTCCGTAATCCTGTTGCGCCATCATTGAAACGGGCACCATCGCGGCGAGCAAGAACAACAAAAACAATTGAACTTTACAAATTTGTTTGCACATCGCTGCTGTTAGCCTCCAATTTTATTTATTGCATCCAGCCTTCGGGTTGGGAGACCACTACGCCATCCAGAATGCCCGATTTCAAACCCAACTTTGCTCGAAAACATACTCTCTAACCCAAGCCGAGTCAACTTCAAAAGAAACGTGTGTTGGTAGCACATGATATGTCCGGTCGAATTAGCACATGAAATGTCCGCTTTGAAGAGGCGGCTTGGGAAGAAGATGCATGCCGGGGGACGCGCATGCACAGCTATCCGAGGGCCGCCGT
>Ga0182024_10004914_pt1 | contig 30349 bp, 27 predicted proteins | sample P32metaG_FD_120480 | JGI IMG/M metagenome (GOLD analysis project Ga0182024, IMG submission 120480) | Permafrost microbial communities from Stordalen Mire, Sweden - P3-2 metaG (Illumina Assembly) | ecosystem: Environmental > Terrestrial > Soil > Wetlands > Permafrost | place: Sweden: Stordalen... | reverse complement strand
GGCCGAATCAGGGGAAATCAAACAAACCAACTCCGGCTGGGACTTAATGGCTCCACGCATGTATATTTGACAGCATGGATGCCCCAAACATTCAAAATCACCCGTTTTTCAAAAGCCTGCTAATACAACATCGGAGCCATTACTTGTCAAGGTCAAATATAAAGAGAAAGACGAAATTGGAGCAAGGGAGGGCCTCGAAGGGGTCAGCCAAATCTTGTTGAATTTTTCCAGGTCAGCGATCCCGGCGGCCCAACTTCAACCCTTTCTAACCGCGTCGAAACCGCTTGAATTGGAATGCCGCCAGAGGCACGATGGGTTCAGATCGCGGCCGCATTGGTGCGGACGCTTCGGAGATGACACACAATGAAGAAAATTTTTAGCCTGCTTATGCTGTCGGTTCTTCTGACCGGCTGCACGTCCATTACAAATCTGACCCCGTCGCATTACCCGCGAGACCCTTCGGGCAATTATCGCGTGGAGGCGCAATGGTACAGCAATCGGCAAGCCGTCCGGGAGGATTCTTTCAAGCCGCTGGTGATCGTGGACGGAGTTAAATCTGTCCCGATGCAGCCGGTGCCATTAGTGACCGACCGTTGGGAAGCCTTTATCCAAGTGCCAGCGGACAAAGACGTGGTCCTCTACCGTTACAAGTTTGATTTCCTGGATAATACGATCGGCGGTCCGAAACCCAATAGCATGATGTCCCGCGATTACGAACTGCACATCAAATAGGATTCCCGAAGACGCTACACTCCGCCTGCGGGGCGCGGTTCAAAGGCAGCGTCGAATAGCCCAACGAAATCCTTCTCGGTGACGGGACGGGGATTGAAATTGGCGGTCCATTGTTTGGCCGCCTCCGCCGCCAGCATGGGAATGGAAGATCGAGTGACCCCGCACTCAGCCAGCGAGCGCGGCATTGCGGCGAGATTAAGAATTCCTTCCACCCTCGCAGCAAGTTCGGCGGCTTTTATCTCGCCCAGTTCATCGTACATCCGGGCAATGGCAGGATCGGCGGCATTAAAACGGATGACGGAGGGAAGCATCAGCCCGACAGCCTGCCCGTGAACGATGTGGAAATGACCCGTCAACGGATTGGCGGCCGCGTGGGCCGCGCCAAGCATGCTGTTCTCAATAGCCAGCCCCGCCAATGCCGCGCCCAGCAACATGCCCGCACGGGCCTCGATATCCGCTCCCTTTTGCAACACGACCGGGAGAGAACTGCCGCACAGCCGCCATGCCTCCCGCGAGAAAGCCAGCGAAAGCGCGTTGCGTTTCTTGCTGACCGCAGTTTCGAGCGCGTGCGAAAGGGCGTCGATGCCGGTGCAAGCGGCGACCTTCGGTGGCTGGGACACCGTCAGTGCCGGGTCCAAAATAGCCACGCGCGGCGCGGCCTTGGGATCGCCGCAGGCCATTTTTTGGTGGGTCCCGGCATCCACGATGAGGGCGAAGGATTGGCACTCGCTGCCGGTGCCGGCGGTGGTCGGAATGGCGAGGAGCGGAAGCATGGCCCGCGTGGCCTTGCCGACGCCCCAATAATCCTGCATTCGTCCGCCATTAGTCAATAAGAAATTACACCCTTTCGCGGTGTCCATGCTGCTGCCCCCGCCAAGTCCGACAATGCCGTCGATGCCCGCATTCCTGGCGAACTCGACACACATATCAACGTCAACCGTGGTGGGATTTTCCCGCACTTTGTTGAACAGCGTCGTTTCGATGCCCGCCTTGTTCAATGATTGGCAAACGCGATCGGCATGGCCCGCCGCCACCACTCCCGGATCAGTAACGACGAGCACGCGTTTCATTCCCGTTTCGCGGGCCAATTCGCCAGTGCGCGCCGAGGCGTCGATTCCGAAAACGATGCGGGTGCGGGGCTGATGGTCGAACGGGCCAGCGGCCGAAGAAGGCGGATTCATTTAGCGATTTCCAGCGCGCGGCGTTTGTAGAGGAATTCAAACATATTGCCCTCATGCGGCTGGTCCCAGGAAACGGTCATGGTCGAAATGGGGCCGATGTTGAGGCGCTCGATAAGCGGGGATTCCACCAGACGCGAGATAAATGTTTCGTCGCGGGTAATGGCCGTGACAGCCAGGGACGGGCCGATCTTTTCGAGCATATCGGCCTGCGGCACGGTGACGACGCTGGCGTAAGGACAGAGAAATTCGCGATTGGCCAGCGGATGTTCGAAGGAATCGCACAGCACGATCGTTGGCCGCAGATAGGTCGCGCCTTGAAACACGACTTTTCGCGTGCCGCCGCGAAACTGCGCGGTCACATCGCGCGCACCCGGCGTCTTCAGGCCTTCTTCGATGGAGGATTCAATAAAATCGGCCATTTTGGTATTGGCGAAGGCGGCCAATCGGGCATTTTCATCCGTCGCCGGCAAGGGCGCGACCGAGCCGAGCTTTCGCGCCAGAGCATCGGCGATTTCCTCCGCATATTTCGGCACGACGACGGCGGAGGCGTTGATGCAACTGCGGCCGCCATTGTCAGAAATCGCGGAGACCATCAGGTCAATAAATTCCGGCCAGCGCTCGATTTGGTCCTCGCCGATGACAATTTTGCTGAAGCCGGGACCGTGGATTTGAATGGCCGGATTGTTGGCGTAAACCGAGGTCGTGCTTTTGTCGCCGAAAATGAGCGCGCGCCCGCAACGGCGCAGGATTTCGTCCGCGCCCTCGTGGTCGGTGGGATAAAATCCAAAGGCTTCCGCCGGACAACCCGCGGCGATGAACGCCTGGATGAGGCGAAAGGGAGTCCACGGTTCTTCGCGGCCCGGCTTGATGACGACAGGAATTTTTAATGGAATGGCGGGCAGCCAAAGAGAATTGACCGCTGGCGAATTGCTGGGCATGACCAGACCGAGCGTCCGTGAGACGGGATAAAAGCTAATGCGCTCGCCGTACCCTTTATCCAAAACGGAAAGGTCCAGCCCGCGCGTCAGGCCGTTTAAGATCGCCGGCATATTCGTCAAGGCCGCGTGGATTTTGGTCATGTTGCGGCGCACCATGACATGCGGCAGGCCGCTGCTGGCGGAAAGCGATTCCAGGTATTGCCGGGGCGACTGCGTCATTCCGCCACCCAAGGGCAATGTGCCTTCGAGGAATTGCGTGCCCGCTTCTGCGCAAATTTCCAGCAGGCGCGCCACGGTAAATCTTTTCAAGATGTCGCGCGCTTCGGCCATGCGGGCAAGGTCCTTGCGCAGGATGCCGGCATTGACCTGGCTGAGCGTCGCCAAAACTTCGCCCGTGCGGCAATCGACAATTTTGTTTTGTTCGAGACTTTCGTAAGCTCGTCCGCGTCGCAAAGCTGGAATGTGGGGCAGCGTCATTGGCAAACCATTTCGTTCCAAGATATAGTGAAAGCCGCCCATTTCCAGCGCGATTTTCGCCAGCGGGGCAGCATCAAGGCGTGGAGGCAATTTCTTAACTTCGTTCGCGTTGGCTACAAGCGCACCTGCGCGATCTTGCCTTAAACTCGATTACGGGGTACTAGTTCGGATACTGTTTGATTGATCGTTACATGACTGCTCCAAATGAAGAGAAAAGCGCCGCGCCCACGCCGTCGGATTTCATTCGCGACATCGTGGCGGCGCACGTGGCTGAAGGCCGCTACCCGCGCATCCACACACGTTTTCCGCCTGAGCCAAATGGTTATTTGCACATCGGCCATGCCAAGTCCATCTGCCTGAATTTTGGCATCGCGCGCGAGTTCGGCGGCGTTTGCAACTTGCGCATGGATGATACCAACCCCGCCAAAGAGGAAATCGAATACGTCGATTCCATTATTGCCGACGTCAAATGGCTCATCGACGGCTGGGCGGATGATCGTCTGGGACTAAAAGCGGTTGGGGCAACGCCCAAAGCTATTCAAAGCAACGGCCAAGCCGATTTTTTCCTTGGACCCGAAGGCGGCGCGAAACTGGAACCATTCTACGCTTCCGATTACTTCGAGCAAATTTACGGCTATGCCATCACTCTCATCAAAAAGGGTCTGGCTTATGTATGCGATCTTTCGCCGGAAGACACCGACCGTTATCGCGGCGCGCCAGACCGGCCAGGAAAGGACAGTCCGTTTCGCACCCGCACCATCGAGGAAAGCCTCGACTTGTTCCAGCGGATGAAAGCGGGCGAATTTCCCGACGCCGCGCGGACTTTGCGGGCGAGAATCGACATGGCTTCGCCCAATGTCTGGATGCGCGACCCGCTGCTTTATCGCATCCGCCATGCCGAGCATCACCATACCGGCAACAAATGGTGCATCTATCCGATGTACGATTTCGCCCATTGCCTGAGCGATTATCTGGAAGGCATCACACACAGCATTTGCACATTGGAGTTTGAGGTGCATCGGCCTCTTTATGATTGGGTACTGGACAATCTCGGCTTGCCGCGCCCGCTGCCGCATCAATACGAATTTGCCCGCTTAAGCGTCGGCTACACCGTGATGAGCAAGCGCAAGCTGCTCCAACTTGTCAACGATAAGATCGTCCACGGCTGGGACGACCCGCGTATGCCAACCATTTCCGGCCTGCGCAGGCGCGGTGTCACGCCGGACGCATTGCGCCATTTCGCCTACAACATTGGCATCACAAAATATAATGGAGTGACAGATGTCGCCGTCCTTGAGCACGCGGTGCGCGAAGACTTGAACAAACGGGCTTTGCGCCGTCTGGCCGTGCTGCGGCCCATCAAAGTGGTGCTGACCAATTATCCCGAAGGCAAAACCGAGGAGCTTGACGCTGTCAATAATCCAGAAGATACAAACGCCGGCACCCGGAAAATTTCCTTCGGACGCACGCTCTACATCGAGCAGGATGATTTCATGGAAAACCCGCCGCCGAAGTACTTCCGCTTGCGCCCCGGCGGCGAAGTGCGGCTGAAGTACGCCTACATCATCAAGTGCGACCAAGTGGTGAAGAACTCCGCCGGCAACGTGACCGAACTGCATTGCACGGCCGACCTGGACAGCAAGACCGGCGGGGCCACGGCGGGGCGCAAGATCAAGGGGACCATTCATTGGGTCAGCGCCGAGCACGCCGTCGAAGCCGAAGTGCGATTGTACGACCGGCTGTTCAACGCCGCCGAACCGGACGCTGCTGGTGATTTCAAACAGCACCTGAATCCGCATTCGCTTCAAATGACGACTGCCAAATGCGAGCCGAGCCTTAATTCGGCGAGGGCAGAGTTGCGCTACCAATTCGAGCGGCTCGGCTATTTCGCATTGGACTCCGATAGCAGTCCCGGCAAGATCGTTTTCAACCGCACCATCACGTTACGGGACACTTGGGCCAAAGAGATGCAGAAGGGATAAGGGGTTTCTCTTCGCCGCAAGTCATGCTCAAGTTTATTAAAAAGGGCGCCAGGAGGCGAATTGTCATATTGGCCTGCGCCTGCCTGCCCATGGTGTTGGCCCTGTCCGGCTGCCAGACGATCCGCTTTTACAGCCAGGCCGTCGCCGGTCAATACGAAATTTTGGCCCACCAAAAGCCCATTGCCAAGCTGATTGACAATCCTGCGACGGATCCCAAGCTCAAGGCGAAGCTGGAGCTTGTTCTCAAACTTCGTCAATTCGCCGAGCAGGAGCTTAATCTTCGTCCCGACGGGAGTTATCTCAGATATGCCGATTTGCATCGCGAGTTCGTCGTCTGGAACGTCAATGTCGCGCCCGCGCTTTCGCTGGACCCGAAAACGTGGTGGTTCCCGATCGTCGGCGCCGCCAGCTATCGCGGTTACTTCAGCGAAACCGCCGCGCGCCGCTACGCTGCCATCTGGGAAGAAAAAGGCTGGGATACTTACATCGGCGATGTTCCGACATATTCGACTCTCGGCTGGTTTCGCGATCCGCTTTTGAACACGTTCATTTTTGAATCGGAAGCTGACCTGGCCGAAACCATTTTTCACGAACTGACTCACAAGCGGCTCTTCGTCGTGGGCGACACAGATTTCAATGAAGCCCTCGCCACAACGGTGTCCCAGGAAGGAGTGCGGCGCTGGTTTCAAGCGGAGCACAATACTCTCGGCCGCGAAGAGTATGAAAAGAGTATTCGGCACGACGACGATTTTGTGAAATTGGTCATGATCGGGCGCAATGAATTGGAAAAAGTTTATGCCGATGCCGGGCTTCCAGAGGCGGATAAGCTGCGGCGCAAGGCTGAGGTCATCGCGCATATGCGGGCCGACTATGCTGAACTTAAGAAAAAGTGGGGCGTGAGCAAATCAGGTTACGACGATTGGTTCGAGGAACCTATCAACAATGCCAAGCTCAACACCATCGCGGCTTATTACGACCTGGTGCCCGCCTTCGAGGCCGTGCTTCGAGCGCAGGATGGTAATCTCGAGAAATTCTTCCAGGCTGTAGCGGACCTGGCCAAAGCGCCGCTGGAGAAACGTCACGAAGCCCTTGGCGCCTATTTGAACGCGAAGTAAAATCAGTCATGTTACGCGCCATCATTCACTGCCGAATTGGATAATCAGACCGCCGACAATGATGACAGCGAGCCCAACCCAAGTCGATGCCGGCACTTTTTCATTCAGGATAAATCGTCCACATAAAACGCTGGCCAACGCAAAGAAAGCCACATAAACGCCAATGAGCCTGGAAAAATCCCACCGCACAGAATTGACCAGCAGACCATAGCCGGCCAGCGCCGCGCAGCCGCTGAGAATCCAAGGCAAACCGCCGCCGCGCAAACCGCGTCGCACCACCGCATCGCCGGTCATCTCCAAACAAGCGGCGCCAATAAAAGTCAGCCATGCAAAAATATTCATGGGCCAAGAATGCGCATCGGCCTGTTGACAACAGACTAAAAACAAGCAGCGAACGTATTAAAAGATCGTTAAATCACTGGCGGTTCAGACCCCGTAATCTGTTTCAATGACAAAGGATCGACCAATGGTGGAATGCCATGATTTGGCACCCACATTTTGTTGACAAACGTAAGAACGCTGTCTAAATTTGCCTCTCCCCCACATTGACCTATTTTACAATGTGGGGGAGAGGCAATTGGAAATTACTTCCAGATCAAGATGAGACTGGTTCCGGTCGCGCGGAAAAAGGGGCAGAGTAATTTCGCCCTAACCTATCCGTGTATGTTCAACTTTGCGTGTGCGTCCGATAAGGAGCTTCATGTACTCGGCCGGGAACTTGCCTTAGGAGCGCAGTTGCCCTATTTTAATTGGATGGACTCTACTTTGATTTTGCCGTTGGACCCGCAAATCCTGGCGTTGGCGGAACAGGAAGCACAGGCGCGGCATACGACGGTGCCGGACTTGGTTGCCCACCAGTTGCGGATCATGGCTCGCAATTGGAAGGATAGCCGTGCCGGAAAGACTCCGGTTATAGATGCGTTGCGAGGCACCGTGCGATTGCCGGAGAATTTTAACCGACGTGCTACTGTAACGGAGGAATTGCAGAAGAAACATGGCATCCAAGGGTGAAATCTTCCTGGATACCGATGTGACATTGGATCATTTGGCTAACCGCCAGCCTTTCGCAGATGCCGCCCATCGATTATTTGCGCTTGCGTCTTTAAAGTGAATATTTCTCACAAATTGAGTTGGTTCGCCGTCGCCTTGTTATTTGCGACGACCTTGACTTTGGAGGCGGGCGATCAGATCCAGGTCTATACCGTCCCAAAAGAGCACACCGACATTCCCGTCAATGCCGCACCCATCAGTTGGACGCTTCCAGAAGGATGGAAACAAAAAGAGCCGGACGGTGTTCGCATCGGCAGTTTCGCCATCCACGGGGAAAACGGCGGCGACGCCGAAGTCGCCATCACTTCGTTTCCAGGCGCGGTCGGGACCGAACTGGACAACGTCAACCGCTGGCGGCGCGAATTGAGTCTGGAACCGGTCGGGCCGGACAGTCTCGTGTCGGAGCCGGTGACGGTGGATTCATCTCAAGGAAAGCTTTTCGACATTGAGGGCGCATCGGCTCGGACGGTCGTGGCCATGATTTCACGCAACGGAAGTTCGTGGTTTATCAAATTGCGCGGTGACACCCCCGGCGTGGCCGCCGCCAAGCCGGTTTTTCTGGATTTTCTGAAATCCATCCGTTTCGGTAGCGGTGCCAGTGCCCCTGCGGTCTCCGATCCTCATGCCGGTCTCGCTTTGCAAGGGGCGTCGAATCCGCACGAAGGCCTCACGCCGCCCGGCTCATCGGGGGATATGCCAAAATGGAATGTTCCCGCCCAATGGTCCGAAACCGAGCCTTCGAGCAGCATGATTCTTAAAAGCTTTTCGGTTTCCAGCGACTCTGGCGCAAAGGCGAATGTAACCGTCAGCTTTCTAATGGGAGAGGGAGGCGGACTTCTGATGAACGTGAACCGCTGGCGTGGCCAGTTGGGGCAACCGCCAATCGACGAGAACCAATTGGCCAGCGAGGCCTCGATTCTGCCGACGGTTGCCGGAAAAGCGACCGTGGCGGAAATTACGGGAACCGATGCCAGGACCGGCCAGCCTGCGCGCATCCTTGTGGCCATTGTTCCGAACGGTGATAAAACGTGGTTCTACAAACTCATGGGCGATAGCAAGACGGTTGAAGCACAGAAGAATAGCTTTGTGGAATTCGTCAAAACAGTGCAATATCCTTGAGTTGTGGTTGCTCGTTTCATCAATTTTTTCACCTCACTCCGATTGACGGTGGTTTGTCTGGCGCTGGCGCTGATACTGGTTTTTGTCGGCACGCTGGCCGAAGTGCAGGTCGGCCTTTATGCGGCGCAAAGCGATTACTTCCGCACCTTCCTGGTTTGTTGGACGCCCCCTGGAACGCATTGGAAAATTCCTTTCCTGCCTGGCGGCTGGCTCATCGGGTTGGTCTTGCTGGTCAATCTTTTGGCGGCGCATATCAAAAGATTTAAATTTTCGCGCAAGAAAATCGGCATCATCCTCATTCATGCGGGCCTGATCCTGCTCCTCGGCGGGCAATTCCTGACGGAACTCTTTCAAATCGAAGGCCAAATGCTCCTTGAACCCGGCGACGTCAAAAATTACTCCGAGAACGGCCGTAAGAATGAATTGGCAGTGATTGATACGACCGACCCCGACAAAGACAAGGTCGTAGCCATTCCCGAATCGCTCATCGCCAAGGGCGGCGACATTCGCACGCCCGAACTGCCATTCACATTACGCGTGGAAAAGTACTATCCCAATTCAGACCTCGCGGGGCCGATGTCCGATGAACCGGAGAAAATGACCGCCGCCGACGGCATTGGGAAACGGTTGTTCTTCAGTCCAAAGCCGCCGACGCGGGGAATGGACGCGGTGGACCTTCCGTCAGCGCTTGTCCAAGTCGTCTCGGACAAAGGGCCTATTGGCGAATGGGCAGTTTCGGGCTGGTTCACGCGTTATCCGGCGTTTGATCAGTTGAAGGACACAGTTGGCGGTATCATGCCCGGTGTGAATCTAACGGCGCCGCAAAGTTTCACCTTCAACGGACGAACTTACCAAATCGTCCTGCGTCCCATACGCTACTATCTTCCCTACAGTATCAAGCTTCTCGCCTTCCATCATGATGTCTATCTCGGCACGGACGTTCCGAAGAATTTCTCGAGCAAAGTCCACCTCAATAATCCAATCACGGGCGAAAACCGTGACATTCTTATTTACATGAACAGTCCGTTGCGTTACCGGGGCGAGACTTTTTACCAGTCAGGATTTGAGCCTGGCGATAAAGGGACAATTTTACAAGTCGTGCGCAATCCCGTCTCGCTGGGGCCCTACATTGCTTGTTCGCTGGTCGCGCTCGGTTTGGTGGTGCAATTCCTCATGCACTTGTTCGGCTTCGCCCGAAAACGGGCGCAACAAACCATGCCTCCACCAGTAAGAAATAAGCCGGCTGCGCCCGTGCTGGTACCAGCCCTGGCCAATGGCAAAGGGAGGCGCGTATGAAGAGATGGATGCCGCTCATGGCCGTGATCATTTTCGCCGGGTGGTTTTTAGGCGGAATGGCGCCGCCAAAACCGCATGATGGATTTAACCTGGCCGGTTTCGGCCGGCTGCCCGTTTTGCTGGATGGTAGAATCCAACCCTTTGATTCCGTTGCGCGCAATTCGCTTTTAAGCATCAGTGGCCGGTCCATCGTGCGCCTTACAAATGCCCCCCCGATGTCCGCTCTTGAATGGCTGATCGATACGATGGCTCGGCCGGAGAAAGCTGATCAACTAAAGATCTTCCGGATTCAACATCCGGATTTGGAAGGTCTCCTGGGGACGGACAAAATTGGTTTGGAATATTATTCTTTCAACGATCTGACTAATCAATTCGACTCCATTTCCACCCAGGCCAAAAAGCTCCAGGAATTCGAACAAGGACAGGCCGATGCTATTAAGCTGCGGACGCCATTCCAGAAAGACATGATGCATCTCTACAACAGCGTCATGCTTTACGTGCGCCTCAAGAGCAGCCTGGAGCCACAAGGCACGCCTGATTTCCAGAAAGAATTGGAGCTCTATCAAAAGTCCATTGGGCCGGGGCGGATTGCTTTGGAGCAAAGCGAGAAGGGCAAAGAAGCCGATCAGGAATCGTTGCAGCTCATATCCGAATTCTTCAAGCGCTACAGTGTGCTGTCCGACATGGCCGATCCCATGATCATTCCGCCGTCGCCCGCCCAAGCCCGCCAGGATTGGCGCAACATCGGCACGGATTTGATGGAAACCCTGCGTTCGGATTCGGGCCAGGTTAGCGCGGCGGCCACCAATTACGCGGCCATGACCGATGCTTACCACAATAACAAGCCCGCCCAATTCAATCAGGCCCTGGCCAATTACCGCGTCTGGATGCAGGAGAACAATCTTTACCCCGCGCTCAAAAAAGGCAGCCAGGAGTTTTTCTTCAACCAAATCGAACCATTCTATAAAAGCATGGTCATTTACGTCGCAGCCCTCTTGCTGGGCTGCATGTTCTGGATCAATTTGTCCGAACCAGTGCGACGGACCGGCTTTTACCTGCTGGTGCTGGCCTTTGTCATTCATTCGCTGGGATTGGGACTTCGCATGTACCTGGAAGGCCGTCCGCCAGTGACGAATCTCTATTCCTCCGCTATTTTCATCGGTTGGGGAGCCTGTCTTTTTGGAATTTTCCTGGAACGGATATTCAAGGGTGGCATTGGCCTCGTGGTGGCGGGGTTCATCGGGTTCGCGACATTGATCATTGCTCACCATTTGGCCTTGAGCGGTGACACCATGGAAATGCTTCAAGCCGTGCTCGACACCAACCTTTGGCTGGCCACGCATGTGGTCGTCGTGACTTCCGGCTACGCCTCGATGTTTGTGGCGGGGTTGCTGGCCATCGTTTACATCGTCCGCGGTTTCTTCACTCGCACTTTGACCCCTGATGTTGCCAAGACCCTTGGCCGGATGGTTTATGGCATTGTCTGCTTTGCCACGTTGTTCAGTTTTGTGGGGACGATTCTGGGCGGCATTTGGGCTGACCAATCCTGGGGCCGGTTTTGGGGCTGGGATCCAAAGGAAAACGGCGCGCTGCTGATTGTCCTCTGGAACGCCGTGACTTTGCACGCTCGCTGGGGCGGCATGATTAAGGAACGCGGCCTGATGGCGATGGCCGTCTTCGGCAACATCATCACCAGCTTCTCCTGGTTCGGCGTGAACATGCTCGGCATCGGACTGCATTCTTATGGTTTTATGGACAAAGCTTTTCCGTGGCTGGTCGGGTTCGACATCAGCCAGGTTGTACTCATAGTGCTGGCGCTCATGCCGATGCACATGTGGGCCAGTTTCAAGGATTCGCCTGCTCCCGTTCCTCCCGCCGATCCGTCATTGCCCGGCCGTTCCGCTATTGCCAGCTAGAACGCAATCGGCCAATCTTGCTAAATGATGGTTAAAGCTGCGCTAAGCACCTGCCTGCTTCTCCTTTTGGTTTTGTCGCAGCCGGCGGCCGCCGAGGATGCACGCCTGCCCTACCACGAACTTTACAGCCTGGAGAAAGTGCAATTGGACCTCAGCCGCACCTACACCAACCTCGCTCTCGTTTTGGAAATGCGTTCCACTTCGCCGGAAGTCAAGTATAGCGATATCAAGGCCTTCATCTCTTCCAAGTCCGGCCCCATTCCTGTGACCCTCGGAGCACAAGGTACATTTAGCGTGCCGATGCGCGATGACCTGCTGGCCGAGGACCCGTGGATTACCGTCAATCAGCCCAAGGGCACCATGCGATTGAACTGGCACGCGGGCTTAAGCCCCTCCCTCACGCGGCAATTGACCAATTCCATTCATTACGGACGCCTCATGCGGGCCGTGCGGGAATGCGATAACGTGCAGGAAGCCATGCGCCAATTCTTCCCCGAGGCGGCCCGTTTGACTGCCGTCGGCTTAAGGTTGACGTTTCGTGCTTCGGCCATCGGCCCTGCTGCCGTCATCCATTCCAAAACCGGTGACCGAAGGCTGCCCGCCGATGCTCTCGAGGAATTAATCATACCCATAGACGCGGACCTAGTGGAAGAGGACCCGGTCATGACGCTGACCGAGGCGCCCGTCGCGGTCGAGATTGTCACGCAGAAAGACGGAGGCGGACCCTAAATGCTTCTGCAATTGAAGGCGGATGGCCCAAGCAATAATGAAAACAACATCGCTTCTTCGCGAGTCGGATTCATGGTTGCCTGGTCTCAGTTTTCTCCTTCGCCTCCGCCGCCGCGATTTCCGCCCAGGAGGGCGCGCGCCAGAGGTGCAGAACCCCGTCCTGTTGCTCTGAACCCAGGATGTTGCCGTCGGGAGAAAACTTGGGCGTCCGGAAGACGTCGGTGCTGGCCCCGAGGGTGAGCAACTCCTGACGGCTATTGATGTCCCAAATCTTGATGGCTTCGTCGCCATCGCCTCCGGCCATCAATCGCGTGCCATCCTGCGAAAAGGAAACGGAATGGGCGCCGATCAGAAAACTTCCAAGCGTAGCCGCCGGCCGCAGCGTCGCGAGATCCCAAAGTCGGATATAGCCTAGCTGGCTGGCGACCGCCAGGAACTTGCCGTCGGGCGAGATGCTCGAGCCTCGAGGATCCTGGATTTGCAGAGTTGGATGTTGTTCGCGGCCAGTGGTGATGTCCAGAAGCACACATCCGCCGTAATAGCCGCAAGTAAAATACCAACGCCCATCCGGTGAGGTGCAAGAGGGGCCATTGATATCCTTCCATGACTGAATTTCCTGAAATGAGATAAGGTCCCAGAGATGCACCATAATAGGAGGACCAAAGGTCCATACCCATAGGTTCGTCGCTCCCGGCAGAAACGCAACATCCTCAACGGTTTCCGTATTGTGGCCGAAGCGGCGCAGCAGCGTGTGTTTGGCCAGGTCGTAGAGATCGACGGTCCCATTGGTTAAGCCGACCGCCAGCAGGCGGCCATCTTCGGAAAACTTTGTGGGTCCAGCCTTTTTGTCAATCTCGAAGAGGGGGAGTTTCGTTTCGAATTCGTATCCTCGCCATTCGGCAACCAAGCCCGCTTGATCGATGGTAAGTAAAGAATCGCCGTCGGGGGCAAATTGCCATCGCCGGACGTCCGGCAAAGTCACATAGGTTTTGCGGTTTCGTATCTCGGCGGTGTTAAACGCCAGCACCGAGCCACCCCAACTGCCGCTCACCAAGGTCTGGCTATTCGGCAGCAAGGCCAGCGCCGTGATCGAAGTGCTGTGACCGCGCAACGGCCTGCCGCGCGGTTTTACATGCGCCGGGTCGCTCACGTCCCACAATCGAATGGTCTGATCGAAGCTGGAGGAGGCCAGCGTCTTGCCGTCGGGCCAGAACACCAAACCGCTCACCACGACGCGGTGGTCCTTCAAGGGAGAGCCTAACTCCTTCCCGGAGCCAACATCAAAGAAATGGATCGACGCATCAGTTCGAGGGCGGCCATCCGCTGCGGCCAGGATCTTGCCGTCCGGTGAAAATGCGGCGCACATGAAGCTGTTCGTTGCACTCCAACGCTCCTTGCCCGTGGATAGATCGATAATCTGGAGGGTATCGACGGGAACAGCCGCCAGGCCCAAGTCCGCAGAAACGGCGAAAAGCTGCCCATCGAATGAACTGTGAGCCACTGGGTAAGCGGCGATCATTTTCCCTTCGGGAACCTGCCAGAGAGCGATTTGGTCGTTGAGCTTGCCGCCGATCCAAGTGACCAGCTTGTGACTGTCGGCCGAGAAGGCCAAACCCTGGCACCGGCCGGCAAAGAAAATGTCGGCGCGCTCCTCTCGGGTCTCAGGGTTCCAGAGGTGGATGCGCGACTGCCAATTAGTCCCCATAACGTTGGTCGCGATCGAATACGCCATCAGCCTTCCGTCAGTAGAAAACGTTGGATGTTTACCGTGGTCAAAACGGGCCATCTCCCTTGGCGCGGACGTGTCCGAAATGTCCATTACCACCACCGACGAGGGGCTGTAACCCTCTTGAACAGCAAGAAACTTCCCATCAGGTGAGGGGGCCAGCGCGTCGATATCGTTTGTTGCATGCAAGAGTTCCGACGAGGCGTCGCCCCGGCATTGCCCCCAAAGCCAGCGCCACTCCCAGCCGCGCAAGTCCCGTTCGCCGGGTTTCGGGAGGTGCCTGTTAAGGGCTTCCCGGGCGCGACCGAGGTTGTTCGCCGCCAACGCCTGCTGCACTAGATTCATGTCCGACGCATAAGCCTGGGCTTCGGCCTTCCGGCGCTGGGCGGCTTCGTCGGTGCGAGCGTTCTCGGCATTTTGGCGGTCTTTCCTTTCGTTGGCCTGGGCCTGCCTCGCCGCGTGCTCGTTGGCCTGGGCTTGTATGCGCAGGGTGTTCTGTAATTCCTCGGCGCGGGTCGCCCTCACGGCCTGCCATGTGCTGAGAGCGGCGCCCGCCAGCAACGCCAGGGCGATGGCGGCGCCCGCGGCGAAGGCCAGCTTGTTTCTCCGCACCAGCTTCTGAATACGGTAGGCCGCGCTCGCAGGTCGGGCCACAACCGGTTCGTTCCGCAAATGGCGTTGGATGTCCATCGCCAGGCCGTTGGCCGTTTCGTAGCGGCGCCCCCGGTCCTTCTCCAGCGCCTTCATCACGATCCAGTCCAGGTCGCCGCTGATCAAATGGGCCAGTTTTGGTGGATCGGATTCCCGTTGTTTGGCCACCGTGGTCTGCTCCGCCGCATCCAGCGTATGCAGCCTGGTGGATGGCCGCACCGGCTCCTCTTCCCGGATGATCCGGCGAATTTCATCCAACCCCGCTTCGTGCAATCGTTTGCCCTCAAACGGTGTCTTGCCTGTCAACAACTCATACAGAAGCACGCCCAGCGAATAAATGTCGCTGCGCGTATCAATGTCCAAACCACTCAACCTGGCTTGCTCTGGACTCATATAGGCCGGCGTGCCAATGAATTGCTCAAATGCCGTGAACAAAGTCTTGTCCGTCAGCCGCTGATCGGTCGTTGCCTTGGCGATGCCAAAATCAATGATCTTGGGCACCGGCACACCGTCGTGGTCGGCCACCAGAATGTTGGAGGGCTTGATGTCTCGATGAATGATTCCCTTCTGGTGAGCATGCTGAATCGCATGGCAGACTTGCACGAACAGGCCCAGGCGCTTGGCCGTGCTCAGGTTGTTCTCGTCGCAATAGCGCGTGATGGGAATCCCTTTGACCAACTCCATCACGAAGTAAGGGCGACCCGTCTCCGTCGCTCCCGCGTCCAGGACCTTGGCGATATTCGGATGGTCCATCAGGGCCAGCGCCTGGCGCTCCGCTTCAAACCGGGCGATGACCTGCTTGGTGTCCATGCCCAGCTTGATGACCTTGAACGCCACGCGCCGCCGCACCGGCTCCTGCTGCTCGGCCATATAGACCACCCCGCAGCCCCCCTCGCCGATTTGCTGCAACAGCTTGTAGCGCCCGACCCTGGTTCCGGCAGCTTCGGAAAGGGGCGTCATGAGCACTGTGGATGTGAGCGCGGCCACTGGTTGGTCGGGCAGGAACCCGTGCGGAGCCTCGTGGGCGCGCAACAGGGCTTCGACCCGCTGGCGCAGGGGCAGGTTGTCTCCGCAAGCCCCGGCCAGATATGCTGGGCGCTCGGCCGCGCTAAACGCCAGGGCGGCGGTGAAAATGGTTTCCGCCTTGCCGACGTTAGGGTTTGCGGATTCGTCTTTCATAATCTTGTTCTACCTATAGTGGCGTTTATTTGAGCCAAATTGGTTCAGGCAGAAATAAAGTTTTTTGACTTATCCTGAATCAACCTTGAGTTCCGCGTAGAGCCAGGCCCGGGCATAAGCCCAGTAACGCTTGGCGGTGGACTCGGATAATCCCAAGGCCTGGCCAGCCTCGGCAATGCTCAAACCGATGAAAAAACGCAGTTTAACCAACTCGGCCTTGACCGGATCCTCGAGTGCCAGCTTCTCCAAGGCCGCATCCACACGGATGAGGGTGTCGTCGTCCGAGTGGATGGCGACATCCACCTGATCCAGGTCCACGCGCGCCAGCCCTTGGCCGTGCCGGAGCCGGTTTTTGCGCCGGGCGTTGTCAATAAGAATGCGGCGCATGGCTTCTGCAGCGGCGGCAAAGAAATGTCCCCGGCTGTTCCATTTTTGATCATGCGGGCCGGCCAGCCGCAGCCAGGCCTCGTGGACCAGCGCGGTGGGTTGAAGCGTCTGGCCTGCGGCCTCGTGCGCCATTTTGTGCGCCGCGAGTCTGCGCAGTTCCTCATAGACCAACGGCAATAATTGATCGGCGGCCCTGGGGTCGCCTTGCTCAATAGCGCCGAGCAGGCGTGTAACCTCGCTCATATCCAATTTCGAGTTTGCTCACAAATTATCCGACGACGCCCGCGTCTATTCCGCTGTGGCCTCGTCGCCGATATTGGCCGTTCCATCGACGATGTCCGCCACTGTATCCACCTCGCGTTGCGGGCCGGAAATGGTGACTTCGCCAATTTGCAGGCCGGCATGCGTGATTCGCCAATGCTGCCCGGACGGCGGCACGCGCCCCGGTGGAAAGCTTATTACGACAAACCGCCCCTGCGTGTTGACCAATTCGACACGCCCGACCGTTCTTAAGTCAGGGGTGATGTAGATGGGTTGGGTCCGGATCTTGTCGGGCGGGGCCGCAGCGCTGGCTGGAGACTTCGAATTGGCGCAACCAGCCACGAAAACGGCCATGCAAAGCAGGCCCATCTCAAATCGCATATCAAAGCTAAGTCCGGCGGGCCCCAATCGTCAAGCTGCAGACCAAAAAAATTGGAGTGGACATCGCCGGGAGGATGTGATACCGATTCCAGCCCGTTTAATGGAAAACGGTATGCCGGATCGGGATTGGCCTGACACCTAAATTATAATATAGTGAGAACAGAAATGAAATTGATACTTAGCGCCTTTGTCGTCGCATCGATATTGGTTTTCGATGCCGCTGCTCAACCTACACCGCCACCGCCCCTGCCACCTTCGGCCGGGGGCCAGCCCACGGCGACCAATCGTCCCATAGTGCTGCCGCCGCCCAATCGTCCCCCGCCCATGCAGTTGCAGCCCAACCGCCCGCCCGCGGCCAATATGCCTCCCGGCCTGATGCCGGGCGCGCCCAAGGCCCCGCCCGTCATGCCCGACAAAGATAAGCTTAGTTATGCCATTGGATTTAACATCGCCAGCACCGTCAAGCGCGATGAATTGGACGTGGACGTTGACGCCATCGCCAGCGCCATGAAGGACGTCCTGGCCGGCAAGCCCACCAAATATAATGAAAAGGAAGTCAGGGATATTCTGACCCAATTCCAGGGAGCTATGCGCGCCAAGGCCCAAGCTGACCGTGAAAAGCAAATGACTGAGGGCAAGGCCAAGGCAGAGGAGTATCTGTCCAAGAACGCCAAAGACCCGGCCGTCAAGAGCCTGCCCAACGGCCTCCAGTATAAAGTTCTCAAAGAGGGAACTGGCCCGATGCCCAAGCCGACCGATTCTGTCACGGTTGCTTATAAGGGAAGATTGATCGACGGCACCCTGTTCGATCAAAATGAACATTTCCCGACCCCGGTTACTGGTCGCACCATTAAGGGTTGGTCGGAAGTCCTGCCTTTGATGAAGACAGGCTCCAAGTGGGAAGTCACCATTCCACCGGATTTGGGTTATGGATCGCGGCCCTCGGGGAAGATTCCGGCTAATTCCGTCCTGATTTTTGAGATGGAGCTGATCTCCCTCTCTACCCCGCCGCCAGCTTCGGCAACTCAGGCGCCCCCATCTGCAAATGCGCATCCAGCCCCATCGCCGGCGATATCTTCGACCGTCAGCGGACAAATCATTAAAGTCCCTTCCAAGGAAGAGCTGGACAAGGGCGCAAAAATAGAAGTGATTACCAACGCTCCCGGCCAATAGCAGCAGCGTCTTTTCCTAATCCTAATCTTGCTCCTAATCTTTTAAAGCCGATTAGGATATACACAAAAAGAGGCGCATGAATGACGGCAAATTCATGGTCGCTCTGACGGCCGACTTTAACGATGACTCAGGTGGGCCTCGATTTCAGGACATTGGCTTCTCCGTGCTGGACAAACATCCTCACATCGAGAGGCGTCTCTTTAAGGAGCATCGCGACCCCATTGCCGCCGGGCAAATAGGCGAGGCCCAAGGCGTCATCGCCCTGACCCCGTCGGTCACGACGCAAACGGTATCCCAGCCGGACTCCCTGCTCGTGCTGGCTCGGTTTGGCGTCGGTTATGACAATGTGGATGTTAAAGCCTGCACGGCTGCCGATGTGCTGGTGACGATTACCGTTGGCGCGGTGGATCGGCCTGTTGCTGAAGCCACCATCGGCTGGATGATCGCTCTCAGCCACAATATGCGGATTAAGGACGGATTGGTGCGCACCGGCCTATGGAATGTACGTTCCAATTGCATGGGGCGCGAATTGCGTGATCGGACCCTCGGTGTCATTGGTTTGGGCCGGATTGCGCGTAAGTTAATCGAATTGCTCCGCGGCTTCGGCATGAACCAGCCCTTGGCTTACGATCCACATTCTGGACCGGAAACGGCCGCCTCTGCCGGAGCGCGCCTTGTTCCGTTGGACACTTTGCTCAGAGAGGCCGACTTTGTCTCCATCCATTGCCCGTTGACCGAGCAAACGCGCGGCCTCATCGGAGCGCGGGAATTGGCGCTCATGAAGCCGGATGCTTACCTTCTCAACACGGCGCGCGGCGGCATCGTGGACGAAGACGCGCTATATCAGGCGCTGAAGGACCGCCGCATTGCCGGCGCGGCGATTGATTGCTTTGCGCAGGAGCCGATTCTCAAGCCCCATCGGTTCGGCGACCTTGACAATGTTTTGCTCGCGCCGCACAGCATCGCCTGGACGAACGAAGCATTTCGCGACATGGGGCGGGCCGCATGCCAGGTGATGGTCGATCTTTCCCTCGGTGAGAAGCCGCGCGGCGTGCTCAATCCCGAACTCTTTGACCGCCCTGCTTTCCAGGCAAAATGGAAGCGGTTTCAGAGCCGTGCAGTTTCTTAAGAAACACACGGTGGCGTGAGTTTTGTTTCGCTGCTTGGTCGAATTAGCTATGAACTCCTTCACGGGACTACGGCGTAAACCGATGGCTGCCTTCGGGTGCCGGACCACAGCCATGCCGGCGAATTCCCTCGTTTACTTTGGAGGTGGCGTGTGAAGTTCAAATCTAAACGTCTCCGTCTCGTCGCGGTTGGCGCCATGGCATTGGCTTTGTTTGTGGTTGTCTTCTATGCCGAAGAAGATTGGCGAGCGCGCATAGCCTGGCAAAAGTGTCAGCAGCGAGTCAACAAGAATGGTGACACGCTGGAAATGCCAATGCCAGCACCCATTCCCGACGATCAAAATTTCGCGGCCAGTCCAATCATTGCACAGGTGTATTCCAACTTTATGGACAAGGACGGGAACAGGCTGACGCGGCCCTGGTCCTCATCCTGGACGAATAAGCTCATAATGTCCGTTTACCATACCAATGACTCCTTCGCAGTTCTCGGCGATGGGCCTTTTTCTACCAATCAAACCTGCTGGCTTCAGGGCAAACATGTGAATTTGGAGTGGTGGCAATCGTATTACCGACATGGGAGAGAAATTTCGTACCGCTCCCCACGTCTTGGACCCAGTTCGGCACTTGGCCAAGGCCCCCGAGTCGTCAGGCACGAGGCGAAAACAAATCTTGTGGCATATGATTTTCCAGTGCCTCTCGAGGCTGGTACAGCCGCAGCCGATGTTCTCTTCGCGCTCGGACAGTACGCAATCACGATTGAGGAAATCAGGAAGGCGGCCAAGAGACCGTTGGTCAAGTTTCCCGTTCATTACAACCGAGGTCACCCGGACGATCTGCTCGTCACCGGAATGGGATCGCTCCGAGGATGCCTCGATGTTCTGTCGCTACGCGCAGTTGCGGAACTGCAAGATGGGAAATCGGACAGCGCTGCCGACGATGTGCTGCTCGGCCTGCGATTAACTCGGTACGCAATCGAACCGCTGCAATTCTCATCCAGACCACCAGCCGGGCCGTTTCTCACAGCTATTCTGCAGCCGTTGTGGGAAGGCTTGGCTGATCATGAATGGTCGGAGACGCAAACAGTTGCTTTCGATTCGGAACTGGCGCAAATGAATTTTGTCGGTGCATGTCAAAGGGACATCAAGGCTCATCGTGCTCAGGTTCTGGATGTCATTAATCAGTTTCAAAGGAAAAACGAACAAGGCGTTGGACCATTCGACGGCGATGGTGACTCGGATATGAATTGGGCCTGGAACGGGGCGTTCCGGCTGGCGCCTTCAGGGTGGTACGATCAAAACAGATTCGAATCGGTTTCACTCTATCAGCCGCTGCTGGCGGTTCTGGACCCTTCCCACGCGCAGGTGCGGGCTGCCGGCAAGGCGGGGCAGACCCAAATTCGGAACCCCTCATGGAACCCATGTCAGCTTCTAGCCGATATGCTTTTCGTTCCCCCGGATCTTGCCAGTTACGCTTTTGCGCAAACCGAAGTGAATCTGGCGCGTCTGGCGTGCGCTTTGGAACGGTATCGGATCGATCGCGGTGAATTTCCGAAAAAGCTCGACTTGCTCGCGCCTAAATTCGTGGCAAAAGTGCCCGGTGATGTGGCCGCGCCGGGAGAATACCATTACGAATTGAAAAACGGCACCAATCTGTTGCTCTACTCCGTGGGATGGAATGACATCAACGAACACCTGACCGTGTATGTGGGCTTTAACGGTGGCGCCGTTCGGCGCAACGAGTTGGCGTGGCGATATCGGTAATCGAAAACACATTTTTCGACGCGGCCCGCATTTCCATTGACCACCTTGATGCGAGCCTTATCCTGCACTGATGAAATCCTTCTATTACTTTTTGGCTATTGCTCTCGCAGTCCCGGCCTTCGCGCAAAACGGCCCGACTCCCGAAGTTTCCGCAGATGGCCGCGTCACGTTCCGTCTTAAAGCGCCGGATGCGAAGGAGGTCAAGGTGCAGTGCGAGAGCCTGCCCGGCACAAACATGGTGAAGGACGCCGATGGCGTGTGGTCGGTAACCACTTCGCCGCTCGAACCGGATTATTACGGCTATTCCTTTATTGTTGACGGCGTGCGCGGACTCGATTTGAGCAACCCGCTCATGAAATACAATCTCCTTGGCACCGAGAGCCAGGTGCATGTGCCCGGCCCGGCTTCGCTGCCGTGGGAAGTCAACGACGTTCCCCATGGCGTTATCCATCGGCACTTCTATCACTCCGCTGCGGCGGACGATAATCGCGCCTATTTTGTTTATACTCCGCCCGGCTACAGCCTTTCCGGCGCGCATTTTCCGGTTCTTTATCTGTTGCACGGGTTCAGCGACGACGCGACCGCCTGGTGGTCCGTGGGCCAGGCGAATATTATACTTGACAATCTGATCGCCCGCGGCCAGATCAAACCGATGGTGGTCGTGATGCCGCTGGGCTACGGATCATTGGGCGTACTTTATGGGAACCGAAATTTTCGCGGTCGGAGCAATGCCGACAAATTCCGCGCCACCCTGCTGGACGAAGTGCTGCCGCAAGTGGAGTCCGCCTATAATGTTTCCAAAGATCGTGAAGATCGCGCCATCGCTGGCTTGTCCATGGGCGGGGCGGAATCGTTGACGGTCGGCCTGAACAACCTTGATCGGTTTGCCTGGATTGGCGCGTTTAGTTCCGGCGGACTCGGCAGCAATTTTTCCACGACATTCGCGAACCTTGATTCGAGCGCAAACGAAAAACTGCACCTGCTCTGGATTTCGTGCGGGAAAGATGACCGTTTGGTTACACCCAATCGCGACTTTGTCCATTGGCTGGATTCGAAGGAAGTGCATCACACCTGGACGGAAGTCCCCGGCGTCCATAGCTGGCGCGTGTGGCGGCGCAATCTGGCCGACTTCACGCCGCTCCTTTTCCACAAAAACTAAGGGCTACTTTTTGCCCGCGACGACATCGTAAGCAGGCCGGTAACTGACAAACGCGACTTCCTTGCTGTCCGGTGACCAGGAAGGGACATTGATGGTGCCCTGTCCTCCAAATAGTTTGGCCAGGACTTCCATTCTGCCCCCCGCCGCTGGCATCAGCCGCAATTCCACATCCTGATTTCCGGGGTGACCGGTCACTTCTTTTCCATAGGAAAGAAATACAATCCATTTGCCGTCCGGTGACGGATGCGCGAACCAATTATTCTTGTCGTCCGAAGTGACTTGTTCCTGCTGGCTGCCGTCGGGCTTCATGCGCCAGATTTGCATGAGACCGCTGCGGACGGAATTGAAATAAATGAACGCTCCATCCGGCGAATAGTCCGGGCCATCGTCCAGGCCGGGCGCAGTCGTGAGACGCCTCTCTTCGCCGCCGCTGACCGGAATCGTATAGACGTCAAATTCTCCGTTCCGCTCGCCGCAAAAAGCCAGCGTGCTGCCGTCCGGCGACCAGCCATGCCAATAGGAAGGCCCAGTCGTCGTGATGCGCCGCGGCGTGCCGCCAGCCAAAGGCAGCACATAAATCAGCGACTGGTGGTCTCCCTGCGATTGGTCGCTAATGGCCAGTTGCATGCCGTCCGGCGAAAGGCCGTGATCATTGTTGCAACGATTGGCGAAACCGGTGTCGATCAATTCCGGTTCCCCGCCGGTCACAGGCAATTCGTAGAGTCGGCCGCGTTTGTTGAAGATGAAATTCTTGCCATCCCGCGTCCAATTCGGCGCTTCAAGGTGTTCGTCTGTATAATACACAACGCGCCGGTCTTTGGAACCGATGGGCACGACTTCGAGCGTGCTGCCGCCATCCGTGGGCGGACCGCTGACCGACGGCAACGAAGTAAGCTGAACATGGGAGAGTTCAGCCGTCGTCGCGGCATTGTCATCGTGCGAACACACGGCCAGCCCCACGTAGTATGGATCTTGCATCGGAAGACGAAACGCCGCGCCAGTGGGATGCAGCGTCTCGCCAGCGGCGGCAACAGACAAAGTCACGTAATCCCCTCGCTTTTCGATGGCGAGCCGGAACGGCGCGGTCGTGCCGACCTGAACCTCACCGGTGTTCGCGCCTTTGCTCTCGCGAAATTGGAGGGAGGTCAGGCCGTTTCCATGCTGAGCCGCATCCACATAGCCTGAGTCCGGGTCTAAGGATTGACGGACGATCAAGCAAACTTTGCGATGATCGACGCCTTGCGTGTCAAGGAAACGAATAGCCGCGCTCAGTTTCAAGTTTCCCGAGACCTTTTTCCAAACAAAGTGAAAGGCGTCATTGGTAAACCACATATTGGCGCCGCTTCCAGAAACCACATAAGCATCGCGGTCAACATCGAAATGCGCATCGCCAGCCTGGCGCACAGTGCCGACATCGCCTTGGTCCGAGAACAGGCCCAAGTCCGCGGCCGATGTCTGACTGCAAACCACCTGGACTGAGGCCCAGGCCAAAACCGCCAAAAAGCGCGAAAAGGATGAATTCATGGTTTCGTATTTAACGACAATCCAGCGTTTGAGACAACTAAAGTTCTCAATCAGGCCGGTTAAAGCGAAAATCACCGTTGCACCCTGATTTTACGAAAAACATCAAAACTCGACGGGAGCCCCTCTACGACTGCAAGCGCTTGAATTTTAGTACTTGCAGTCCCACTTAATTGTGTTATGATAGGGTATAAAGGCGCTTCGGCGTCTGTTCTTTGACATTAGGGAATTAGGGAAGCACAAAACGACCGGGCGAAATCCGAAGCCGCGGCGAGGTTGCCGCTCCGCTCCGTTATCGATAAATCGCGGCTGGTCGCGGCTAGTCGCAGATAAAAAATACTGGCATAGCAGACGCCGGTGGTCAAAAAGAGACAGAATCAGTGGCAAGGGGAAAGACTGGCCCCTCGCCCCTCTCCACTAAACCACTATGACTTACGTAAGTCGTTGATTTCCAAGATAGTTTCAGACAATTCACAAGTTTTGGGTCAAGTTTTGTCCGGCTCAGTTGAGTCAAGGCCAGTCAAACCGTTAAACCGGAAATCAAAATTCAGGATCAGGAGCCCAAGACCAAACCCGGGACGGTCGCCATGGAACGGCGGAAGCAATGTAAGTTGTTGATTTCCATGATAATTTCAGAAAATCCCGCACGGTTTAGGGTTGAGTTCAGTGGAATTTTTCCAAGTCGGTGGCGGGTAGTGTCTGTGCCCTTGCCTTATCCGTGACCGTCGATTGCGTTGGCAAAAGCTGCGCACTCTGCGCTTGCCTTGCTCAAAGACCCTGGCGTATTGTGGGCGACTGCTCCTGGCAGGATAGCTCAGTTGGTAGAGCAGAGGACTGAAAATCCAAAAACGCCATTTTCGCAATCTTTTGCTTTCATCTGCAATCGACATTTTCCTTGGTATTCAGAGGGGTTTCCCCACTTTCATACCTTGCTTTGATTAACGTTTTTGTGCTCTGAAAACACGTTCAGGGATACAAAGAGGGATACAATGGAATCGGGGCTCAGTTCCGGTTGTTTATCTCTCGGTCGTTTCATTCGGCGAGATGGAAATCCTGTTCGTCTTTGTAATGGAAGCGATTAGCGGGAAGATTACAATCCCCTCATGTCAGACGAATCAGATTTGCCAATCAAAGACCAGCTTGGTGTTGTGTTCCATCCGAAAAACCTTTTGAAATCCTTAGCCTCTCAGATTCCGCTCGCATCAGCAGGTGTCGAAATGCTCAATCAAATTGAAGGGAAACGACAGGAGAAACGTGTTGCCGCATTGGAACTGGCCGATTTTCAGGTGTCCGAGAAGTTGAAAAAACTTGAAGAAGCGATTGTCCAGACCCCAATGCCGCCAATGAACGAGTGGCCAGCGGCGGTGCATGATTTCCTGCAACGCTCAGTTGAATTTGCTGTAATTCATACGCCTTCAGGATCACGAAAGGAATACATGCTTCCGGTTGCAAGCGGATGTGTTGTTGGGGAGAACGAAGTGCTGACTTGCAGTGAAGCCCTTGAAACTGCACGAAAAGTTGCGGACGTGAAGCGGGGTAGAATCGTCATCCTTCACAGTCTGTTGTGGTATGCCTTCGAGGCCGAACCGCCCGATAAGCCTTCAGGCTTGGTCATGTGCAAGGTCCTCGGAGAAGATGATAAGCATAAAAACGAGGCATGGCCTGTGATTGAAAGCCACAATCTTCAGAACTTGGTCAAGCCTTTGCCAAATGATAAACCGAAATGGACCGCCTCACCATATATTGGACAAGACGTTGGATTTATCGTACCTAGCGACAGCCGCAATCACATGCTGCATTCGACCGCTTTCCCGGTGGAATTTGGGACAACGATAATCTCTCATTACAGGAAGCCGACGGATTGGGCGCTGAAAGTGTTCGTGACGGCGCCTTTCGCCGGTCGGATCAAGCAAGTAGGTGCTGGAGTGTTCACTCGCGATGCGACCTTGCTCGGAATTATTTCCGAGGCGGAAAAATATGAATACGATGCAGGCCGACGCGCTGTCGTGAAAACACTACTTGGGTTTCCTCGCTATACCAAAATTAAGAACGCGTGACGGTGAACGTGCTTAGTCTTGTTGGCCGCAATGAGAGTTCGTCGTAGGGGGCAAAGGTCCAGGTATGTGGTTGGGGAATTTCACACGAACTTGAGGGTCGTCGGGCCACGGGTATTCCTTCACGTCCTTCCGACGCGGCAGTTTTCGGCGAGCGGATTCGTATCGAAGAGCAAATGGCAGAGCGATACACACGAATACAAAGCCCAACAAACAAATGGCGATGAAGATCATATCGACTCCGCTTCAAAGTAACACGCAAAGATCATTTTGTCAGGAATTTGAATTTAGCGGGCCTGGGCCTTTTGAGCCGTCCAGCATATTTTTCACCGCTTTAGCACCTGTGACATCGTCGTTATCGAAACGAGAGGATTTTTTGCCGGTCGATCTGCCGCCGGAAGATCGTTCGTTTTGATATGCGAGGGAATTGATAAGAGAAGCATGACTGCCGTTGAAGGCGGAATTTGCAACTGCTGCGGTTGCTGCAGCGGCACCTGCACTCGCGGCCAATCCGGCAGTGACCCATCCCTTTCCATCGCGAGCACCTACCGCTGTCGTTGTCGTGGCTCCTGCGGCCAACGCGCCCAAGCCTGCGGACGTAGCTCCGGTCAGCAACGCAGCCCCGGTTTGATAACCCTCGGTAAGCGCTTTCTGAATGATCAGCGGCGCAGCGATTGTGCTGAAAATGAGCCAAAGCCCAAGTAACCCCACGCCAATGAAATTTTGGAAGCCATAACCAAGAGTGCCGGAAACTGTACTGCTTTGCATGAAGCTCTGGTCGGTCATAAAGGTCAGCAGCCCCTGGCTCACGATGGAGGCGACCGCCCAGCCCAACGGCCACGCCATGACACCAACCAATCCAAGAATATATCTGTGTCCAATGTTGCTGAGGCTGCGGATTGCCATAAAACCGATAAAAATTGGTGACAGCGAGTAACCGAGATACAGAATCATTTTCTGAACAATGTAGGCGTAGAACAGGATGGCGCTGGCCAGCAGGCCAAAAAGCCAGAGCAAGCCAGAAACGATGGCTTCAAAAAGTGTTGCCCCAAAGTGGAAAAGTTTATCGGACCAACTGGTTTGGGTGCCGGTTGACTTCTTTGCAGCGAGGGCCGCGTTGTATTCATCAAAGACCTTGGACGGGTCGGCTTGGATCACTTCGGTGTTTGTAGTATTGATGATTTGCGTTAATTGATTTCCCCACGTCACCAAAAAGGTCAGGAGCATGATATAAACGATGGTGCGCCCGAACGTGCGCAAGTAAGCGCCTGCGCTTCGCTGCCCTGTGATCGTTGACGAGATCATTCCCGCCACGAGCAAAAGATAGGCCACTGGCATCAGGGTCGTTTTTAATTGACTGCATTGGCTGAGAAAATTCGGGAACAGGGAATTAAAATCAGTCATGCTCGCCTTTCATAAGTCTTCGTCAAACCCGCATTCCGCGAGTCTGTTGAAGCGCCGGGGCAATCGTTTCAGCCTGGGATTGTGTCGGGTTGATTTCATAATCGCATCGTCGCGTGACGGCTTCTACGACACGTCGGCAATTCAGGTCTGGATGCTGCGCGGCGAGGGTTTCGCGGACTTTGGCCGTCAGGTCGGTCGCAAGCAATTGGAGTGTCTGGCGTTCGTTCTGAGCATAGTCCTGCAACACCTGCCGCTCGTTGTTGCCGGTCAGCATGATCTCGGCGGGGCCGTTGGCCATTGCGTACCGGCTATTCTCGGAGAATCGTTCGATGACGGCATATTCCGTCCCCTTCTGGCAAAGGAAAACTTCGCTCTGGTTCAGTTCCACAAGGCACTTCCGAACTTGCCACGGGTCAGACGAGCCGACGGCGATTTCCGTTGGATCGGCGGAAGCGCCCGCCTTTCCCATGCCCGGATTCTCGAGTCCTCGCAGAGCCTGGCCGACAGTAGTAAGGTCAGCCAGTTCCGATTGTACTGCGGCAACGGCTGTTTGATACGCTTCGTTTTCGGCGTCCGTGAGACGCCCGCTATAATGCGGGACCGTGTGATGCGCCGGTTGACCATTTCGTTTTATCATAACGTCATTCCGATTTTAAGAGTTTTACCAATTCAGTCCGTGGGATCAGAAATTTTCCGCGCAGGGCGCGACATGGTTTCAATTTGCCCCTCTGAATTAACCGATAGATGCTGAAATAATGAACGCCCAACATCTGCGCCGCTTCCTCAAGTGAATACGCAAGGCGTTCGGGCGTCTCGACGGGCGTCGTCGTTGGAATTGCTGTCGTAGTTTCCATGAGAGCAAGAATAAGCGAATCCTGGCAAAAGGTTGTTCAGCTACCTGAACAACTTGGCGGATTTGGTTTTTTTCTGCGCTCCAGCAATTTCTCAAGGGATTCCCGCAAGTGGCCGTTGCCGTTTACGGGCGGATACAGGTCAGGCACAGAAGTTCGCAAAACATCAGCAAAGAACAGAAGCTCGGTGTCGGTGACTTTGTGCAATTTTGCCTCGATCTTGGCGAGGCTTTCCCTGCTGAGGTTCCATCCCTTGAGTTGAATTTTTACGACGAGTTGCGCCTGAGAACAGCCTTGTTGCGAGCGCAACTTCCGAATTTGCGGCCCCACTACGTTTAGATAATTCACGCTGCCTCCTATGCTTGGAATTAACAAGAAAGCAGGCTCAAATTTTGCTGTCTCACGAATCCTTGCTGCCCTTTTCCTTGGATGCAATTCTCCAACCGACGCAACTTTATGAGGTAGCCTCTTTGGGAAGCAGTTGTAGCTTATCGCAGGCCAATAAGTCGTTTGAAAGGATCGTTTTTGAAAACGTTTTCAGTTTGTAACATTGTCTAATGGAATTGATTAATGTCTTGTAGGAAAATCTTAGTGGATTGCAGACTCCAAGGGACAACAGAAATGCAGTGACTGTCGAAGTGAGACGAACGAAAAGCGGGAAGGCCGCGCTCAACGTTTCATTTTCACGCATCTGCGAATTCGCAAGTTGCAATGCTCGCAAATTGCCACGAAGAAATTACATTCCGCCAGCGGCGAGAACGGACACGCAGTTTGCTGTTTCACATGGAAGCATCAGAAGAAGCGGAGCGGAATAACCGCCGCTCGGCGGCACGTTGACGGCGGGCGCTAAGACGTGCCGCTTTGCTGGCCTTTCGTTCGCGCAACTTTTCCATCAGGGCCTTGTCGGCTTCGCAGCGCAACATCCACCAGCGAACATCAATCAGTCTGGCCGTGCGCTTGGTGCGCCGGCCTTTTTCCCGGATGGTGATAAGGTCGCCGCGCTCCAACGCCACGACCAATTTTCGGGCGTTGCGGCCGTAGCCATAAGTTTCCTGTGTTACCCGGCGCACGATCCTTGTGAGAGGTGTCATGGCAATTCCTTTCCCCGATGTGCGGCCACTTCCTCGATGGTCGCGCCTTCAAGATACTGGCGATGAAAGACACCACCCTCACGTCCGCTCCATCCCATTTCGGCGTGACAATGGGCAACGAGGCTGCCGTTGCAGCAACGGCAGCGGATCTGAGTCAAATTTAGTTGATTGGCCCGGTCAATGTCCTGCTGGCTCGTGAAAAACGTCCCTCCGTAAAAATGCTCGGTGATCTTGAGCAACTTGTCTGGCAAAGGTTCCGCATTCATAAGGCAAGGGCGAGTTGGAGTTTTTCGGATGGTTTAGAAACGCTGGTGTCGTCGAGGAGCCGCTGCATCTCCTGTTTGGAATGGGCGAGCAAGTCACTCGTCAGTTCAAGGCGCAAGGCCGCGCTCGCGTTTTCGCTCAAAGGCAAGCGGCTGTCCTCATTCAGGAATAATTCGTAAGTGGAATGCCGGGCAAACCATCCGCCATCGGCGTACATGGTGCGAAACATTTGGCGCCACTCCTCCACGGTGGCGTCCGTGGCAACGAACACAACTTTAGGCCCAAGTTTAAACACTTCGCCTCGGAAACAGGCTTCGCGTCCCTCGTAGGTGTAACGGCGGGGTTCAAGCCCACGATATTCGTTCGCTGGAATCAACAGGTAACAATCCGCCCCGGCGGCCACAGGACCAGAGAAATGACCGCCGCCGTTGGTGAACAATTTGCCCTCGTGCGTAAAGACTCTGATCTTGGGAAAGGACTCGGCGGAATACGCGCCAGAAATGTCGCCTTCGGGGACACGCCAAAGACCCGACGAAAACCGCCGCCAGTGCGTCACGATTTTGACAGGAGATTGATCGTCTTCGTGCGTTGGGGTTTCGGCAACGGTTGAAGGAGAGGAGAGCGGCAACCTTTCTTCGGACAGACCCTGAAGACCACCGCGCGTCGGGCTGATTGCATTAGCGTTAGCAGACATATATTTGGCCTTTCACTTTAAGTTTCCTTTTTGCCGCGCAGCGACAGGTGTGCGCGATGAAAACCTAAATGCGAGGGCCTTGGCGGATTCGGAAAGCTCAAGGAGGAACGGAAGCCACGAACCGTAGTATC
>Ga0182024_10004913_pt1 | contig 30354 bp, 29 predicted proteins | sample P32metaG_FD_120480 | JGI IMG/M metagenome (GOLD analysis project Ga0182024, IMG submission 120480) | Permafrost microbial communities from Stordalen Mire, Sweden - P3-2 metaG (Illumina Assembly) | ecosystem: Environmental > Terrestrial > Soil > Wetlands > Permafrost | place: Sweden: Stordalen... | reverse complement strand
CGAGGGCATGTCACGTTTGCCAACAACAAGCTCGTCGAATTAAATCTTGAAATCATAGATAAGGAATGGAGTGAAGCCCTAACCGACGCGACCGCTAAATTCGGCAAACCAGATGAGACGCACACAGACACCATGCAGAACGCATACGGTGCCAAGTGGGACGTTCAATCAGCAAACTGGGTCACATCGGATTATATCGTCGTTGTATCTGAGAAGATCAACTTGCCCTACAACCAGAAGAGGTTCGTAGAAATCAACCTCACTGACCGGGCGTATTTCCAGAGCAAGCACCCAAAGAAGAAAGGGAGCGTGCTCGACTAGAATGCAAATGGCAGGCAAGGGAATTCTCGTTCCCTCACCTGACTACCAATACAAAGAAAAGAGTTTTAGAAATGAAAGTTGGACACATTGAACTACCTAAAGAACTTGCTGCACGGCTTACAGAGTTTAGGAAGGCAATGAAAGCAGTAAAGAAGGTCAGCAAAATCCCAAGCATGCCCAACCTACTGCTTCCACACTCCTAAATCTCTATTGGAATGCTCAGTGGCAACTGAGCATTCCAATCGCTGCTAGGGAATCAAGTATATAATTCCCCAAAATATCGCGTGATGCGCATTTCCGCCCTGCTAGAATTCCAGCGAGTTCGAAGGGGGTGCCCATGCGATCTACCGCAAGTCAAAACACGTCGACGGTCGCTGACGTGGAAGCCTATCTCACAGGCGTCGCAGAACCTGCCCGCGCAACGCTGCAGAAGGTCCGCGACACCGTCCTAGCCATGGCTCCGGCCGAGGCCACGGAAGGATTCAGCTACGGCGTTCCAGCGGTCAAGCTGAAGAAAGGCTCCATCGCAGGCTACGCTGCCTGTAAGGGATTTTGCAGTTACTATCCCATGAGCGGACGAGTTATCACCAAACTCAAAGAGGATCTGAAAACCTACGCCACATCCTCCGGGGCCATTCGCTTCCCCATCGACAAGCCGTTACCCACCGCGCTGATCCGGAAGCTGGTCAAAGCGCGACTTAGTGAAATCGAAAAGAAGAAGTAACTCGAAACACTTATCTGCGAACGTAGAACCGGCCAATCAGGTTAGCGAGATCTGCGCTGAAACGCATCATTCGCAACCGAAATCCTGAGTAGGGACGAAGCGGACCGTCGACGCTCTCCAGAAAGTGCCTGTCGCCATTCCACGGCGGATCGGCAGAGAGAGACGACAACAGAAACTTCTTCTTCCACGGCTTCTTCCCTCCAACCGTGTGATACATGGTAAAGCCGCCGGTGACCCATCCCATACCCTCAGGCCCTATAGGCGAAAGAGGCTCTTTGGAGTACATGGCTGCGATGTTCATCGCGTCCTGATCGGCGAACTGGAAGGTGTTAGCCCTGCTTCCGGTGTAGAACTGGGCTTGATCGACGCCCAAAGACCGGGCAAGGTCGTTTGCTGCTGCCCAGGTGTCGAGGAATTCAACCCGCTGGACTTGCAATCCAAGAAAGCCCGCATTGAAATATCGCTCCAATTCATGGATTGGTTCGCCCCACCCCGCATTCCGAGCAGACTCTATCCATTCGCACCGGATCGGATGGCGGGAGGGCATGGTTCCCATGCTGTATTCCTGGCAAACGCATATTCCAAACTTTACCCATCGCCGATAGAAATCCCAGTTACATCGTACGGTAATATCCGGGTCGAAATACCAGAGGCGAGATACTGCAATTCCTCTATCTATCAGGCTCTTCATGAAGACAGGCTTGAAGTGTGTAAAGTGCACATCGCTGTCGAGTAGTTCAAATCCCAATATGGCGTTACCTACCAAGTAAAGACCGTTTTCATCGCGCTGTAACCCTGCGAGCCACGGCGGCAAGTCGCCTCTATAACCTACCCAAAAGAGTCCCCGATAGCCGCCTTTGACAATCGAGTTAATGAGTGCGGCTACTCCGAAGTGATATCCTCCTTCGAATAAGGTACAAACTACTTCATCGTATTGAATGACGGGTTTATTTTTCCTATTGACATCCGCCTGCGGTGTCGATTCACTCGTCATGCTTTTCCTTTCAGTTAGTGGACATCCTATGTCCGCGCCAATCGGGAGATATCGCTATATGCGGTGTTGACACACAGTTGTTAACAGGGCGAGAAAGATGGATGATGAAAAACTCTTTGACGCTGCGCGATCGCCGGTTCGTGAAGTCGATAGCCCAATCTCGATGTATCGTCCTGATGAGGCGCACTTAGTCCGGCAGAGGTTAGTACTTGGGCAGACATAACTCGGCGAATTCAGTAAATTCTGCCACTACTAAATGATACACGGCGGTCGGCGCGTCGGACCGACCACTCTGGTACAGGGATATCAGCCTTTGCCCATCCGGCCCATGAGACGTTTGGCTACGTTTGACGGAACCAGCCCGTCGACTTTGCCACCGAAACTGACCACCTCTTTGACCAGCCGTGAACTTACGAACGAATACCGGCCGGCGGGCTGCAAAAATACTGTCTCGATCTCGGGAGCCAGACGGCGGTTCATCAGGGCCATCTGGAATTCGTATTCGTAATCAGTGATCGCACGAATGCCGCGCAGTACAGCTGTTGCTCCGTTCTGGCGGGCGAAGTCGACCATCAGGCCTTCGAAGGTGGCTACGGAGACGTTGCCGAGTTGCCGGGTGGATTCCTTGAGCATCTCTACGCGCTCGTCGACGGTGAACAAGGGATTCTTTACCGGATTGTTCAGGATCGCCACTGTCAGATGCTCGAAGAGCTTGGCTCCTCGCGCGATCAGATCCAGGTGACCGTTGGTTGGTGGATCGAATGTTCCGGGGTAGATGGCTTTAACGCCCATGCGACGGCACCTTTTTGGACGACTCAACGCATTCTAGCAGGCAGAAAAAAGCGGCTGGCCCGGAGGTAGATCCGGGCAACCGCTCTACTTTCTGCAAAACCAGCGCAGGCCGCCAGAAACAGGGTCGTTTGCAAATGGTTCCAGATAAGCACCCGATCGCCGGTGAGCTTGCCTCAGGGGCTAAAGCCCTCATTGATTTGATGGGCTTTAGCGGCACGACTGAAGTCGTGCCCTTTCACAGAACATAAACGACCATCTGTGTGGCGGACACCACTAACGTTTGGTACGAACAACCTGCTGGGCTGCTGCTGGACCATCGGCGGGAATTTCCGGGATTGCCGGGACATCGGCGGCTTTCAAATTCGCTGCGCCGATGCCGAGTTTCTGACGAACCTGGGCATCGAGCTTCTTATAGACGTCGGGATGCTCCTTGAGGAAGCCGCGGACATTTTCGCGTCCCTGGCCGATCCGTTCGCCGTCGTAGCTGTACCAGGCGCCGGATTTTTCGACGATGTTGTGCAGGACTGCGAGATCGAGCACATCGCCTTCGCGGGAGATGCCTTCGCCGTAGAGGATGTCGAATTCGGCTTCGCGGAAGGGGGCGGCTACCTTGTTCTTGACTATCTTGACCTTGGTGCGCGAGCCGGTGACAACGTCGCCTTCTTTCACTGCGGCGATACGGCGAATATCGACGCGGACAGATGCGTAGAACTTGAGCGCGCGGCCGCCTGTGGTTGTCTCAGGATTGCCGAACATCACGCCGATCTTCTCGCGGATCTGGTTGATGAAGATGAGCGAAGTGCGCGACTTGGAGACGGTGCCGGTGAGCTTGCGCAGGGCCTGGGACATGAGGCGCGCCTGCAGGCCCATATGGGAATCGCCCATTTCACCATCGAGTTCGGCTTTGGGAACGAGGGCAGCAACTGAGTCGACGACCAGTACATCTATGGCTCCGGAGCGGACGAGCGCCTCGGTGATTTCGAGGGCCTGTTCGCCGTAGTCGGGCTGCGAGATGAGCAGGTTGTCGGTGTCAACACCAAGCTTCCTGGCGTAGATAGGATCGAGAGCGTGTTCCGCGTCGACGAAGGCGGCGAGTCCGCCGGCCTTCTGGGCCTCGGCGATGATCTGGAGGGTGATGGTGGTTTTGCCCGAGGATTCAGGGCCGAAGATTTCGATGACCCGGCCGCGCGGCACGCCGCCTACGCCCAGGGCGGCGTCGAAGCTGATGGAGCCGGTGGAGATGACCGAGATGGGAACGATCGCGTCCTTGGCTCCGAGGCGCATGATGGAGCCTTTGCCGAACTGCTTTTCAATCTGTGAAAGGGCGCTTTCTACTGCTCTGGCACGGTCTTCCGCGTAACCCATTGGGTCTGTCTCCTGTCAGCAATCCATAAATACGGTGGCCATCCCGGCCCTTCTCGCAACGAGCTGAGAGGGGTCAAAATGGCGATCGCTTGGCGCTAGCTTGGCGATTGCTTATCGATGGGATTGTAGCAGGATGGGGCATGAGAATACTAGAAGAAAAGGCGAAGATATATGAAACGAGAGCAGGCATAAGGCGCAACCGTTTTCTGCAGGCTACGGAAGCTGATGTCCTCTTACTCCCTCTTCATAAGAATGTGGAATTTACGCTGTGGCGGGAACTTTTCTGTGTCACGGCGTAATCATGGATACCTATGTTTGAGCGGCTGATAGGCAGGCAGCGATCCGGCGAGAAGAGTGATGCGGAGCTGCATGAGGCCGCGCTCAAGGGAAGCGGCGATGCCATGGCGGCGCTCTATCGACGGCATGGTGGATTGGTTTACCGGTTTACGCTGCGCATGAGCCGGGATTCCTCGATTGCGGAGGAGGTTACGCAGGAGGTTTTTCTGGCGCTGCTTAGCCAGTTGGACTGCTTCGACTCGCAGAAGGCGGCGCTCTCAACGTGGCTCTGCGGGATTGCGCGCCGGCAGTTGTGGAAGCATCTGGGGCGGTTCGGCGATGCGGCCGCCGCCGAAGATGACGCCGCGGAGGCGGAATCGACTGAGGACAGTCCTGTGACCTGGGTACTACGCCAGGAGGCTGTGGCAACGGTGCGGGATGGACTGGATGAGCTCCCTTTGCCGCTCAAAGAGGTGATCGTGCTGTGCGAACTCGAAGAGATGACCTATGAACAGGCGGCGATGGTTTTGGCGGTGCCCATCGGTACGGTTCGATCGCGGCTGCATCGCGCCAAGGCGCGCCTTGCAGAGCTCTTGCGGGGGAACCTGGTGAATGCGGGAGGAGAGAAGAAATGCTGATGAAACCGACAGGCAATCTGGATGAGGTTATGGCCGAGCTTCGGCAGGAGCATCGCACGGTTGAAGCTCCGGCACATCTGGAGCTGATCCTGAGCGCGGAGACGGAGGCGAAGGCTCGTTCAATAGAGCGCGAGCCTGTGAACCGAATCTGGGCCTGGGGATTGAGCTTTGCATTGCTTGCATCGATTGCCGTGGTGGCGGTCGAGTGGGCTAGGCATCGGGTTCATGCGCCGGAAGGTCGACAGGTGCAGGCTGAGGAGCATGTTGCTCCAGCTCCCGACCCGACTTTGGGCAGCAAGGCCGCCGATACAAGGTCGCCGAAACAGGCGGGTGAGCTGACTGTGGTGCGGCATACGCATGCCCGCGTGGTGAATGACGACGCTGGGCGGACTGAGCTAAATGTTTCGAATTCTCAGGAGCCTTTGGCTTCTGAGGAAGCTTCGCTCGGCGATTTCGTTGCGCTTCCGGCCAGCGAGGGATTGCCGCCGGTATCCGCGATAAGCCTGGTGCGCATGCGGATAGAACAGAGCGCGCTGCAACAGTATGGGCTGGAAGTACCCGCCGAGGCTGCGCCAAGGACATTGCTTGCTGAATTTGTGGTTGGCGAGGACGGTTTGCCCCGCGCCATCCGAATCATCCCGTAATTTTCAACCCTATGAAAGGACCAACGATATGAGAAACAGATTCATTGGACCGACCACTCTTGTACCTGTGATGGCAGCAGCTTTGGCGCTTTCGATTACGGCTCATGGCCAGACGGTGACGGTAATCCAGGACGGCGCAGGGCAGGCGGCAAAGCACGATGCCGAGATTGCCTTTCTTCACTCCAACGGACCGGGCACCGAACAAGGCGAGGAAGGCGGACAAGAGGCCAGACAGAAATTGATTGTTAATCTGGTGGCGGCTGACAACAAGGTGGTGACGGGCAAGCCGTATGCTGCGGATACTTCGACCGAAACCGTGCAGACGCTGGCCGACGGCAATCGCATCGTGAACCGGACGGTCAGCAAGTTTTATCGCGACAGCCAAGGCCGCACGCGACGTGAACAGACGTTTGGGAACGTGGACCCTTCGAACCCAGGCCCCCATGAGATGAAGGTCTTCATCGACGATCCTGTGAGCAAGGTGGCATACGTTGTTGATCCGGGAGAAAAGTCGGGCCGAACGATGCCGCGGTCGTTCAAGTTTATTTCCGACGTTCCTACGGCAGGCGGATCCACGAATGCGGCGTACAAGTTGTTCGACGAGCAGGAAGCAAGCTCTGCCCCGGGTATCCGGACGGAGATCCACATTGCAGGGCCGGGGGACGCCGGCGGCGGGATGGCTCTACCTGTGCTGGACAAGCTGGATGAGAAGCACGATGTGGTGAAGGAGGACCTGGGCAAAAGGACGATCGAGGGGCTGGAGTGCACCGGCACGCAGCAGACGATTACGATTCCGGCAGGCCAAGTGGGCAATGAGCGACCGATTTCGATTGTGACGGAGACTTGGTACTCCCCCGCGATCGCTGGTGTTGTGCAATCCTCGACGACTGACCCTCGATTTGGCCAGACCACCTATCAACTTCGCAACGTTCAAACGAGCGAGCAGCAGCGCTCGCTGTTCGAGCCGCCCGCGGACTACAAGGTGGAAACGCCACGGCGGTAACAGAATCAGCCGGAATGAGCGAAAGGGGTGAAGGCCGCATGGCCTTCACCCCTTTGAGTTGTTTCCGTATCGAGAAGGTCGCGATGAAGTCTCATGGTGATATGCGACGGATGAGGTTAGTTTCTGCGGTTCAACTTGGAGAGCAGGCGGAGCATTTCCAGGTAGAGCCAGACCAGAGTCACCATGATGCCGAAGGCGCCGTACCACTCCATATACTTGGGAGCGCCGTATTGGACGCCTTTCTCGATGAAGTCGAAGTCGAGGACCAGGTTTAGGGCGGCCACCCCGACAACGATGAGCGAGAAGCCGATACCGATCATTCCAGAGCCGTTGACGCCGCTGGAACCGGCAAAGTTGATGCCGAAAAGGCGCAGGACCATTTCAAGCAGGTAGAAGAGGGCGATGCCGCCGGTGGCTGCGAAGACTCCCAGACGGAACTTTTCGGTCACCTTGATGATGCCGGTTCGGTAAAGGAACAGCATGGCGAAGAGCGTGCCGAAGGTGAGGCCGACGGCCTGAATGGCGATTCCGGGATAGCGGAGTTCGAAAACGGCCGAGATGCCGCCGAGGACTAGACCCTCAAGGAGCGCGTAGGCTGGGGCCGTGACCGGTGCCCACTCCTTTTTGAAGATGGTGATCATCGCGAAGATTAAGCCGCCAATGAGGCCGCCTAGCATATAGGGCATGACGTCTGCCGGGTTCCCGGACTGAAGGAACTGGAACCAAGTGAAGGCAGCGGTGGCCATGGCCAGGACAAGAAGAATGCCGGTCTTGTTGATGGTGCCGTTCAGCGTCATGCGGGAGGTAATTTCGGGGATGCTGCCGCCGAAACGCTCTCCATACTGGATGGCCCGGGGTCCGAATTGGCCGGACTGATTGCCGGATTGGTTGCGGAAGATGTTCTCGCTCAAGGCCGGGTTAGATGTTTTGAGGATTGCCATTTGCTTTATTTCTCCGTATTACAGAAACCTTTCTTATATGTTAGACCCTCTTCGAGAGAAATCGATTCTATGGCCCGGGCGGCCCGCCCTGCTCACGGATGTCGTTTGAGTTGATGCGCCTAACGCCCGCGACGGCAAATTCGCGGTCGGTTTCGGTTACCGAGCCGGGCAGGTTGACGGCGCGGCAGGCGTCTTCGATGACGAGGGCATCAAAGCCTGCGCGGACGGCATCGAGGGCGGAGAAGCGAACACAGAAGTCATAGGCGAGACCGGCGAGGAAGATACGCTGGAAGCCACGTTCGCGGAGATAGCCGGCAAGGCCGGTCGGGGTCTTCTTATCGTTTTCGAAGAAGGCGGAGTAGGAGTCGATGTCGCGCCGGAAGCCTTTGCGGAGGATGAGTTCAGCGCGGCCGGCGATTTCGTCCAGGCCGGGATGGAAGGCCGCGCCGGGGGTGTTCTGGAGGCAGTGGTCGGGCCAGAGAGTCTGTGGGCCGTATTCGAGTTGGACAGTGTCATAGGGCCGCCTGCCTGAATGCGTGGAGGCGAAGGAGGTATGCCGGGCCGGGTGCCAGTCCTGGGTGAGGATGATGTGCTCGAAGTTCGCGCCAAGGTTTGTGATGGCTGGAACGACTGCGTCGCCGTCGGCGATGGCGAGACGGCCGCCGGGGCAGAAATCCCGCTGAACGTCGATGACCAGCAGGAGGTCGTCCGGACGCATGAGCTTTGTGGGCAGGGTTGACATGATCAGACCTCGGTTTCTCATTCTTCGGTTTCTCATTCTCTCGTAGTTGCAATGCTTAATCCATTTGTCGACTATGCGGATCGTCAAACGGCATTCCGGCGATCGTTCAATCGGCCTCGGGTCCACAAAAGTCTTGGCGAACCTTCAATCCCCGTTCTCGATAGAATCGACGGACGGGCGAATCTTCACATCTTGACGACTCAGATCGGATGCTCGTAGAAATGGTGCAATCGCCAGATGCTTATGATTGAGCCGGGATGATTCAAATCAGTGCCATACAGCGAAAGACTCGATTTGCCTGATGCGGGAGACTGACCTCAGAGCTTTTACCGTTCGAGCCGTGAGAGGGATACACCAAATGAGAAAGAGGTCGGAATTGAAGTACTCGGCACTTGTTGTTGCAGTTTCAGTGTTTGTGGCATGCGGCGCGGTGCATTCGCAGCCGAACGATACGGGAGCAAGGCCGCGCGCCGGGCTGGACATGGTGGTGACAGACGCCGCTGGAAAGCCTGTGACCGGGCTAAGTGCCCAGGACTTCACGCTGCTTGACAAGGGAAAGCCACAGAAGATTCTGACCTTCCATCCGATGAACGAGGTGCTGTCGGGCGGCGTAAATGCGATTACGACCTCGGAGGTCATGATCCTCATCGACACGCAGAACACTAGAGCGCTCGACACGGACAGCAACGGTGACCGATACACGGAAAACACCGGACAGGAGTACGTTGCCTATGAGCGTCAGCAGGTCGGACTCTTCCTTCGCAAGAATAATGGCCAGCTTCCGTATCCGGTCTCGGTACTGATCTATGGCCAGAATGGAGCGAAACCCATTGCTCCGCCCAGCCGCGACGGCAATGCCCTGGCTGCGGTTCTCGAGAAGACGAATCCAACGCAGCAGGTTTTTCGAGAGTCGCAGGCCTACTACGGCGCTGTAGAACGAATGCAGCTTTCGCTGAAGACGCTGGGTTCGCTGGCGTTGGAGTCTGCCCAGCGGCCGGGCAGAAAGGTGCTGATCTGGATCAGCCCCGGCTGGCCAATCCTGCAGGCTACTGAGGCCGAAACCAACGCCAAGCAATCCAAAGCTCTCTTCAGTGGCATCGTAACTGTCTCGACCACGCTGCGGCAGGCTCGAATGAGTGTGTACGCCATCGACCCCAATCGTGATCCTGGATTCAACTCTTCTGGCTGGTTCCGGTATACGGGGTATGTGAAACCGGTTACCCGATGGAAAGATGCCACGGTCGGGAATATGGCATTGCAGGTAGTGGCGGAACAAAGCGGCGGGCTGGCGATCAACGGCACCGACCAAGTGCTCTCGGACCAGATCGCGCGCTACGGCGCTGAAGGAACATCTGGATACCTGCTTAGTTTTGAGGTTGCGGCCGGGTCCGACAGCGACGAGTATCACGACCTGAAGGTTACGGTGGATAAGCCGGGGCTGAAGGTAAGGGCTCGGAGCGGATATTACGCGCAGCCTTGAACGAGCGCAGCCTGAATGGAATTAAGCGAGCGCAAGTGCTGCTTCTCGCGTCCATCGGCAGAGACATCTGCGCGGGAGGCGAGAGTAATGGAGATGTTGAAACGCACAAAAGAATGGCTTCGCAATTTGCTGGCCGTGGCGGGTTTGCTGGCGATCGGCTTCTGGCTGGGTAATGCAAGTTCCGTTAAGGCTGCGAACGGCGGCGACGTTCAGTTTCAACTGACCGGTGTCAACGAAACCAGTTCGCTGCTGGTGTATCAGCCATCGTCGAAGACGGTGTATGTGTACCGCGGAGCGACGGTCGGAAATGCAAATCTGCAATGCAGCTTCAAATACGTCATGAACTCGCCCGGCGAGGCGATCCAGCGAGTGAACTGCCCGCCGGGTTCGGCGTTTCCGCGGTAGCGCTAGAGGCGTTGGCCGTCGCGACTGAGTTCGTCGAGAACTTCGCGAGTGGCTGACGCAGCGATTTCCACGATCTGGTCTGCTTCGCTGCGGGTCAGCACCAGCGGCGGTGCGAAGCCGAGGCATTCGCTCTGGGGCATGGCGCGGGTGATGAGGCCTTTTTCGCGAGCCCGCGCAGAGATACGATAGGCGACCTTAAGCGAAGGATCGAGACGGCGCTTTGTGGCCGGATCAGCCACGAATTCAACGGCCAGCATAAGGCCTACTCCCCGGACCTCCCCTGTGATGGGCAGCCCGTCGAACGCGTTGTGGAGGGCAGCGAGCATGTAGCTGCCGACTTCGGCCGCGTTCGCGGTGAGATTTTCGCGCTCGAGGATATCGAGATTGGCGTTGGCGGCGGCGACGCCGATGGGGTGGCCTGTGTAGGTGTATCCGTGCGGGAAGACCCCTGCTTCGGCCGATCCGGCCTCCATGGCGTTGTAGACGCGCTCCCCGACGATGACTCCGCTCAGGGGCGCATAGGCAGACGTGAGCCCCTTTGCGATAGTGATCAGATCCGGCTGGATGTCGTAGAGCTGGGAACCGAACATGCGGCCCGTTCGGCCGAAGCCGGTTATGACCTCGTCGGCGATGAGCAGGATCTCGTATTTGCGCAGAACTGTCTGAATCGCTGCCCAGTAGCCCGCGGGCGGCGGAATGAGGCCTCCTGTACCTAGAACAGGCTCGCCGATAAAGGCTCCTATGGTATCCGGGTCTTCGCGGAGGATCAGGTCTTCCAGCTCCTGAACCAAGCGTGTGGAGAATCGCTCCTCACTCTCGTGAGGATTCGCTCCCCAGTAGTGGTGGGGTGCACCTGTACGCAGGATGGCGGAAACCGGCAGATCCATGAAGTTGTGATAGAAGTTCAGCCCGGTCATGGACCCTGCCATGACAGTGTTGCCGTGATAGGCGCGCTCGCGGGCGATGATGCGCTTCTTCTTTGGCTTGCCGATGAGGTTGTGGTAGTACCAGACGAGCTTGGCGTTGGTTTCGTTGGCGTCTGAACCTGAGGTGCCGTAGAAGACGCGCTTCATCGCTCCCGGCTTGCCGTCAGCGCCGCCACAGGATGCAGGCGCCATCCTGACCAACCTGTCGGAGAGGCGGATGAGTTCTTCGGTGGAGTGGCCGGCGTAGGTGTGGAAGTAGGCCAGCTTGTGCGCCTGACGAGCGATGGCGTCGGCTACTTCGGTGCGTCCGTAGCCAATGTTTACACAGTAGAGGCCGGCGAATCCGTCGATAAGCTCATTGCCTTGATTGTCGCAAATGCGCACACCACTCGCTGTGTCAACGATGGTCGAGGCGAGCCTGCCGGAGGCGAAATCTGCGACGTTCGTGGAGGGATGGAGGACCGAGGAGCGGTCAAGTGCTGCGAGATCGGATGTAGCAGTTTCGGACAACAGCGAATCGGAGGTTGTGGCCATGGCATCCTCGGGCGCAGTCTGGATGCCTCCAGATTACATGAGGGCTTTGTCGATAGGTCAGGCAGTAAATGCGCCAATGCGGAATTCGGCGGCTGTCAGCGTGTCACAGGCACGATCAAGGGTTTCGTAGTCGGAGTCATGCTGCGCGCGGAAAGCGCGGAAGGCCTCTTCACTGCTCCAGCGATCGATAGTGATGTAGCGGCCTGGTACGTAGGCGTCCTTGAGGAGTTCCGTGCCGAGGTATTCGGGCGAGCGGGCAAAGAGGTCGGCCCAGGAGCCCTGGGGACCATAGGCGGCTTCGAAAGCGGGGGTCTTTTCTTCAGCGATATCGAACTGCCACAGGATGACAAACATGGATTCTCTCTGCCCTTGAGACTATCTTATCGGGGCAGACATTAAGGCCCCCAATGGGTCTTTGCCGGAGCCTGCCGAACATGAATTGAGCTGAAATTTGAAATGCGAGGGGATTGATGTCCTGCCGCGCAAGGCGCTTTGTATAAATTGATACAACCTCTGGAATAATCCCTACATCTTAATATGTGTTGCGGTTTATCTGCTGAGCAAACTAATACACCAACCTTATTCACACCTTCCCTTTTCTATCTGAGACCTCTCAGCCATACTACCTCCTGCGCGTGTATGTAGCGGTAAATGAGTAGGTTAGTGGGACTGCAGATTTTCTTCATACTTCTTTCGACAAGATACAACCTGTTTGTAAATGAAGCCGTCCAAGGGTACATTGAGCGGCTAATGCTCACCGAAAACAAATCTGAATTTACCCAGAAAGGTTGTCGCTATGGCTGTTACCAATGAAGTATTCAATCCTCACGAGTATCTTTCCAAGGGAGGGTTTGGCAAGACTCTTCTGCAGGTAAAGAAAAACGAAGGGATCTTTTCACAGGGAGAACCGGGCGATACGGTCTTCTATATGCAGAAGGGTAAGGTCAGGCTGTCGGTGGTTTCTCCGGCAGGCAAGGAAGCAACCATTGCAATCTTAGGCGCTGGACATTTCATTGGGGAAGAGTGCATTACATCCGACCAACCCATGCGTATATGTTCAGCGCGCGCACTTACTCCTTGCCAGTTATTGAGGATTCGCCGTCAGGAGATGGTGCGAGCATTGACCGAAGAAGGAGCTATGTCCCGCCTCTTCATCAAGTATCTGTTGTCGCGCAACACTCGCATTCAGGCAGATCTGGTAGATCAACTCTTCAACTCGAGCGAGAAACGGCTCGCACGCACGCTGGTGCTGCTGTCACAGACTGGACGAGAGGATCAGCCTCTGGCGCCGCTGCCAAAGATCAGTCAGGCCACGCTCGCCGACATGATTGGCACGACGCGATCGCGAGTCAGCTTTTTCATGAACCGGTTCCGCAAGCTGGGCTTTATTGAATACAGCGGACTCAACCGGATTCATGTGAATAGTTCACTGCTGTCAGTGGTTCCACTGCAGTAAGTGAAACGCACTTAGTAAGAAATCCTCCAACTCTTTCAATTTGCGGGCGCGATTCCTAGCTGGAAATTGCGCCCGATTTTTTTGCTCCCACTGCAGCTTTCATCTGCGGGGTTAAGTTAGTTTCTTCTCACGGAATTCGCGGCGGCCATTAACTGCTGCTGCATCTGGGCAAGGAGTTGGGCTTGCGCCCGGATCGAGTCGACGGCAGCCTCGAAGAACTGGCCCTCGGCGATCGTGGTCCAGCCGGGACGGTGAATGACGATGATAAGCTGCTCATGAAAGTCGTCGCCCGGAAGCGCGGCGAAGGCCTTTTTCATTTCGCGAATCTTGCGTTCAAAGTGTTGGATATGTTCAGGCGCGGTCTTGGATTGGGACAGGGTAGCTGTTGCCATGGATTTCCTCTTTCTGCAGCGCGATGACGCGCACAGGAAATAGTGACATCCAATCTCGATTCGTATCATGCTGCGGCTGAAGTCAACTGCGCGAAGTTATCCAGTTACTTTGAGGACAAGTACGGACGTCAAAATCCGGAGGATAGCCTTTAACGTTTGAGGATATCGATGGGCTGGGTAAAGTCGGTAGCGCGGAAGTAACCGGCGAGCGATGGGTGCTGACGTTGGACAGCGAGATACATCTCCCAGGCTACGTTGCGATAACTGAAGTGGCCGGCGGGACCGCTGCGCAACTCTGAGATATACAGCGCTTCGGAAAAGTCCATCTTGAAGAGCGAACGGATGCGGGTGGCCAGCGGGAGCACATAGAGGGCGGATTGGGCTGCTTCGGGGGCATTGCTGGCGGCGATCTGCCGGCTGGCGGCGAAGGCGGCCTCGATCGAGGCCTGGTAGCCGGCAACGATACCGGCCTCTTCCAACCCGGCGGCATCTCCGCTGTGCGGGGTGTCATAGCCGTGGAGGTGGGTGAACTCCTGAATAATCTGGGTGCAGCGGCGGTGGCGGTGCATGTCGCGGAAACCGCCAATATCCATGAGTATGTCGAAACGCAGTGCGGCTCCGGCATGGAAGGCGCGGAGGAGTTCGTCGTGACGCCCGCGATGGCGTGTGCCCAGTTCGATGATCTCAGCGACTTGCGCCTCGGGCCATCCGGCAACCAGATCCCGAAGCTGACGATAGGGGTGATGGCTGGCGGAGTAGAGAAGCGTGGCAGCCAGCTCGACTTCGAGAGACTCGGTACGTTCGACCAGGTCTACGACCGGCGCGGGGGCGATCGGAAGATCCGCGAGCAACTCCGTAGCCGCCTGGACGAGATCCAGACGGGTCTGCTTTTCATAGTGATTGGGGTTGGCGTATTTGACCAGCGTGGGCGCGGTGCGGACCTCGCGCGTGAGTAGCTGTTCGTATTCTGCGGCGAGATCGGGACTGAGGCTGTGGACCTTTGTGTGAAGGTTTGAGAGGTCTTCAGCATAGAGGTTCCATGCCGGGCCGGTGGCGGCTTGACGCAGTTTTTCGCCGAGGTCGCGAATTTCCGCAGCCGGATGGGAGAGCAGTCGCGAAACCTGCATTTCAAGGGTACGCGCGTTGACGATCTGGCCCAGAGAGGTATTCGTGGCTAGCGGGAGCAGGTAGCGGGCGACGTCGAAGGCGCGGGCTTTGAGGGTCCGCTCGTAGGCGTCGGCCTTCATCTCCGGCGGGCAGGCGACGCGGGTCTTGAGCGCTTCGAGCACGGCGGCCGAAGTTCGGGCGTAGGCCGAGAAGAGCCCTTCCACCGTCTGCGTGTAGAGGTCGCGAGTGTCGGTCGCCTCGCCGAAGTTGGGCAGATACCAGCCGGATTTCTGGAAGTTCTGATAGCGAGTGGAGCGCTCCTGGCCGTCCCAGCGCTGCTCGTCTACGAGAACAATCGCGGCCAACAAGGAAAGCCGCTCGATGGCGAAAGCTACGTGAGCGAGGTCGGCAATGGAACGATGGCCGTACTGGAAATAGAAAGTGTTCAGAAACTGTTCGGCGCGCTGCGCGTTGAGTTCGCGCAGGGACTGGCGCATGGAGAGCGAAGAACGCGAATACTTGGCCATGGCGTAGGCCAGCACTTCCGGATCGGCTCCGTGGACGGCGAAGACTTCGGTCTGATTCTGCGCGTGAGAAGTGTTCGGAACTGCGGTGCCGGCAGGCGGCGTGAGTGGTTCGGCAGTAATTAGGGGCAGTTCGCTCGGGGAGGTGGACATTGTGCTCTCTGGCGAACAGAATACGGCATTTGAGGGGTTGGGCTGTGGATCGTGGTGACAACTGCTTTCTTTGGCGGTCTACATCCCGGCAGTCGCGCGACAGCGAATGCCTGCAAGAGTGGAAATCGTACGGCGATGTGCGTCCTCTCAGAAGGGGCCGAAGGCGTCATTTCATATTGAGTTGGCGTTCAATTCGGCTAGCATTGATGACGGGACTAAACTCTTTCCGGACGATCGCATCAAAATATCTCACGCCGAAGGATATGATGTGTCCGGCGGAGCCGTAAAACCTGGCGGACAAGTACATTCATGCGCGAGATTCTTGAGAAAACGTCGCATCGCCCGTGGCCGCTGCCACAGGGGCGCTGGGCCCTTTCGCAGCGATGGAACGACTTGTTGTTTGCGCATTGGCCGATGCGCGTTTCGGAAATCGACGATCTGCTGCCGGCGGGCCTGGAGGCGGAAGCCTTTGACGGGTCGGCGTGGCTGGGCGTCGTGCCGTTCTCCATGGACAAGATAAAAATGCGCGGATTACCCAGAATTCCCGGAGCGAGCAGGTTTCCGGAGCTGAATCTCAGGACGTATGTTCGAGATCAGCGGACTGGGACGCCTGGCGTCTATTTCTTTTCACTCGATGCGAGCAATCTGCTTGGAGTGATCTTCGCAAAAAGTCTGTACCACCTGCCATATCACTGGGCGCAGATGAGCATGAAGCCGCGCGGAGAACGGGAGTTCTCGTTTTACAGCCGCCGGCTGCTGAGTTCGAAGCCGGTGCGGTTTGCGGCACGCTACCGGGGGCTCGGACCCAGCTATAAGCTGGCGCAGAGCAGGCCCGGCACGATCGAGTACTTCCTGACGGAGCGCTATTGCCTTTTTTCGCACGACTCGATGGGGCGGCTGCACCAGGCGAATATTCACCACACGCCGTGGCCTCTCGAGGAGGCGGAAGCCGAAATTGAATACAACGACCTGCCGGCACAGGTGGGATTGACGCTTCCGACTACGAAGCCTCTGCTGCACTACTCGAGGCATCTTGCTGTGTATGTGTGGCCCTCTGAGTTGGTGCAGGCCACAGCGCTGCGGGTGGGGCCGGCGGTGGCGTCGGCCTAGCGGACTGGTTTCACCACTTTCATGCGCATGCACCAAACCACTTGAACTGACGCGTCCTTGCCTATAATCGTCAAGGTGCGTTTCCAGACGGAGACGTTCCTTAACGACGAGGAACTATGAGCGGATTTGAAGGACGGATTGCGCTGGTGACGGGCGCTTCTCAGGGGATTGGAAGAGCATGCGCCCTGGCGCTGGCGAAGGCGGGGGCGACGGTCGCTCTCGCCGCTCGGAATGAGGAGAAACTCTCGGCCGTAGCGGCGGAGATTGAGGCTGCTGGCGGCAAGGCGGCTACCTTTGCGCTTGATGTGTCGGATGAGGCATCGATCAAAGCCGGGGCCAAGGCGATCCTGGAGCGGTATGGCAAGGTCGAGATTCTTGTGAACAACGCCGGAATTACGCGAGACGGCCTGGTGCTGCGGATGAAGCGTGCGGATTGGGATGATGTGCTTTCAACCAATCTGACCGGAGCCTTTCTGCTGACGCAGGCGCTGCTTTCGGCGATGCTGAAGAATCGCTGGGGACGGATCATCAATATCTCAAGCGTGGTGGGCCGAACGGGACAGGCCGGTCAGGTGAACTATGCCGCAGCCAAGGCTGGGCTCATCGGGATGACGCGGGCATTGGCGCGCGAGGTGGCTTCGCGCGGCGTGACGGTGAATGCGGTCGCTCCGGGGTACATTGAGACGCCGATGACGGCAATGCTGGATGAGAAGCAGACGGCGGCGATGATGGCCACGATTCCCCTGGGCAGAGCTGGAACGGATTCCGACATCGCTTCGGCGGTGGTGTATCTCGCGTCCGAGGGAGCGGGATATGTGACGGGTCATGTGCTGGATGTGAACGGCGGGATGTTCATGGGCGGGTAAAAGCCCGGAGAACCTTCCCCGTCAATGGAATTCCCTCACGCTACGTATGCGCGCCGCCGATAGCCATGATTGGAGCAGCGCGCATGGCGACTATCTTCCCCGGAATCCGACATATCTCCCTTCCGGTGATTCGCTCCCGGACCCCCTCGCCGGGGCGGACGGCCTGCGTTTTGTGGCGCGTCAGCCGATCATGGACGCGCGCGGCAGCGTGCATGGATATGAGCTGCTTTTCCGTTCCGGGCCGGCAGCGGCTGGGTTTCACGGGGATGGCGACGCTGCGACGCGAACGATGCTCGACAATACGGTGATCTTTGGTCTGGAACGGCTGACCAACGGTCTCCCGGTCTTTGTAAATTGCACCCAGGAGGCGATTCTGAACCGGCTGGTGATGGTGCTTCCACCCCAGCAGACGGTTCTGGAACTGCTTGAGACCCTCGAGCCCAGCGAAGCATTGCTCGCAGCTTGTATCGAACTAAAGGCCAAGGGCTTTCGGCTGGCGCTGGACGATTTTGCGTGGACGGCGCAATGGGAGCCGTTCGTGGCAATCGCAGATTACATCAAGGTAGATCTGTCGATCACCACGGCTCAGAGTCGCGCAGAGCTGGTGAGACGCCTGCGCTCGTACTCTGCCCAACTGGTAGCGGAGCGAGTGGAGACCCAGGCCGATCTGGCGCTGGCGAGGAGCGACGGTTTCACGCTCTTCCAGGGATATTACTTTTGCCGCCCGATGCTGCTCGAGAACCGTGCCATTCCTGCAAACCGGCTGGTGTATCTCGAGATGATGCATGCACTGCATGAGTCGCCCCTGAATACGAGGAAGATCAGCGACCTGGTGAAACGTGATGCATCACTCACCTACAGACTGCTGAGAATGGTCAATTCGCCGTTGTATGCGACGCGGAAGGTGGTGACATCCATTCATGGGGCGCTGGTGATGATCGGGGATGAGATGTTTCGCCGGGTGGCGATGCTGGCGATTGCAAGCGAACTCAGGGGAAACAATCCTACGGAACTCTTGCGGATGGCGTTTCTGCGAGGAAGATTTTGCGAACTTGCCGCTGAGGTGCTGAGGCAGGACGCCACAGAGCAGTACCTGTTGGGAATTCTCAGCCTGTTGCCGGCGATGCTGGGAGTGACCATGGAGAACGTCGCAAACGCTCTGCCTTTGCGAAACGAAGTGCGGCAGGCCCTGATGGGAAAAGACAATGCGGAGCGCACGATTCTGAACTGGCTCGAGAGCTATGAGCTGGGAGAGTGGGAACAGTGCGATGCGTCAGCCTTGTCTGCCCTGGTCGATGAGCCGGCCTTGCCGGGGATGTACGCCAAGGCACTGCTTTGGGCTGACAGCAATATGACGCTGGCCGACTGATAACCATCGGGTCAGTTTCCAGCCCCGAATCAGCGTTTTGAGTCTATTGCTGCGGAAACGCCGCCGCGGTGCCTGACGCGGGATCTCGGTTTTGCGCGGTCGAGGCATTGATCAGGGTCGCGCGGAAGACGCCGTCCTTTATGGCGCCCTCGGCGCGAAGCTGTTCGCCGGGTTTGATGTCGGCCAGGGTGATGGCGTCGCGGCGCTGATGGAACGATGTGTTTTCGTCCACGTCGATGGCGTGAGGAGCATGATCGACGATGCCTTCGATGGTGATGCGTGTGCCGTCGATCGCGGTGATGCGCCCGGCAAGCCACGTCTTGCCATAGTTGGCTTGCATCTCGCGCATCTGTTTTGCACGCTCGGCATCGATCTGCATTACAACGACAGCGCCGATGGATTTGACGGCAGGGTCGATCTCACCAATGGCAGAGACGATGTCACCCACTTTGATGTCGGTGGGCTTGAGCGGCTGAGGCGCCTGACGTTCGGCATCGCCCGAGTCAGGTTCGCTGGCACCGTTTCGTGCTCCGTTATTGCGACCGCTTCCGTCGGCGGAGAAACGCCGGCCGCCTGGGGGCTGTTTGAGTATGCGGGTATTGGCGCTGTAATGAATGGTGTAGAGCTCGCCTGAGTCGGTCCGGATGGTGTAGTGATCCGCAGCTACTTCGGTGACAGAACCGAGGATGCCCCGGGCGCCGCCCGCAAATCCGCCAAAACCGCGGTCGCGCTGACCTCTTCCCTGCCCTTGTTGATGTCCGGTACCCTGACCCGTGCCCGAGCCGGTGTTAGGGGCGCTGGTATTGGGGCTAGTCTGGTCAGGAGCCGTCCCCGGCTGCTGGGCACGGCTGCTTGCCACGCCCAGGGCCAGCACAGCGCCGGCCAGAGTCGCTGCAAAAAAAATGCCTCTCATTTGCTTTCTCCGAATCTCCTATCAAGATAGACGGGCAGGCTGCATCAAAAGCTACACTTGGCAGACTCGTAGTTAAATAGACTTTTCGCTGATTTGGATCCCAGACTCGACCCGGAGATGTGCGATGGCTTCAACGATGATTGCGAGTTCGATAGTTTTGCGGGAACGCTACCGGGTGGTGCGGGAGCGGAGCCTGCGGCTCTGTAAGCCCCTGACGCCGGAGGACATGATGGTGCAGTCGTGTCCGGAGGCTTCGCCTGCGAAGTGGCATATTGCACATACAGCCTGGTTCTTCGAATCGTTTGTGCTGAATGAATTTGTGCCGGGTTACCAGGTCTTCAACCCTGATTTTCCATGGCTCTTCAACAGTTATTACCAGACTTTTACGGAGTTCCCGGACAAGCGTCTGCGGAGCTCCTTTTCGCGGCCGGGACTGGGAGAAATCCTGCGTTACCGGACGCATGTGGATGAGGCGATCGATCGGCTGCTCGAAGGAGAAGCCCCAGAGGAAGCGCTGAAGCGGATCGAACTGGGGTTGCACCATGAGGAACAGCACCAGGAACTGCTGCTCACCGATATCAGGCACGCGCTGTATACCAATCCGCTACAGCCTGCTTATTTAATCGGTGAGCCCGAGGCTGATGGTTCGCGTAGCAGTGTTTCTCCCCTCAAGTTTTTGGATTATGCCGGCGGTCTCGTAGAGATTGGTCAGAACGAACCGGAGGACGGCGAGCCGGGTGGCTTCGGATTTGATAACGAGCGACCGCGGCACAAGGTATGGCTGGAGCCATTCCGGCTCGCCTCGCGGCTGGTGACCTGTGAAGAGTACGCCGAATTCATGGCCGACGGTGGGTATCAGAGGCCGGAGCTTTGGCTTTCAGCGGGATGGGACACGGTCAAGGCACAGGGCTGGCGGGCTCCACAGTACTGGGTGAAACCGGATGGGAACCGCAGCGAGAACTGGGTTGTAGGAACGCTGCGCGGCAAGCGAAGCCTGAGCCAGGTGGCGAATTGCCCGGTAGCGAATGTGAGCTACTACGAGGCCGACGCCTATGCCCGCTGGGCCGGAAAGAGGCTGGCGACGGAAGCGGAATGGGAGTCGGTAGCGTCTACAGTCCCGGTGCAGGGAAATCTGCTGGAGAGTGAGCGGCTGGAAACCTTCCCCGCAGAAGAAAACAACCCGTACCCGGCACAGCTCTTTGGCGATGTCTGGGAGTGGACGGGCAGCGCGTACCTGGGTTATCCGGGTTTCAGGCCCCTGGAAGGATCGCTCGGAGAGTACAACGGCAAGTTCATGAGCGGGCAGATGGTGCTGCGGGGCGGGTCATGCGTGACGCCGCGCAGCCATATTCGCGCCAGCTACAGGAACTTCTTTTCGCCCGAGACACGCTGGCAGTTTTCCGGAATCAGGCTTGCGTCGTCGTAACCCAAAGATTCATCTTCACGTCTCACAACCGGCTTTGCACTGAGGACATCGAAGGACTCATATGGCTGCTGCACTCCCTTCCATGGCAATCCAGCTCTGTTGTCCGGACACGATGTTGGCCTCGTCGCCTGCAACAGAAGTTTCTGCATCATCCACCGAGATTTCGCCTATTGCCGAGATCGTGCGCGAAGGCCTGGCGCGAAGTCCCAAACAACTGCCGCCGTGGCTGTTTTACGACGAGGCCGGATCGCTGCTGTTTGAGGAGATTACCTGCCTGCCAGAGTATTACCTGACGCGGCTGGAGCGCGAGATCTTTCGTGTCCATGCCGAGGAGATGATTGCCGCAGCCGCGGACGGTCATCAACTCCGCCTGGTTGAGTTGGGCGCGGGTTCGGCGGACAAGACGCGGACCTTGCTTTCGGCGGCGCTCGATCATCAGGGTTCCGTCGAATATCTGCCCGTTGACGTGTCGGAGACGGCGCTGGAGATGGCTTGCCGCAGGATTGAGGCTGAGCTGCCGGGAGTGGCGACGACTCCGGTGGTGGAAGACTATACAGCGAGCTGGAGTGTGCCCGATCCGGAGGGAACTGGCAGGCAGCTTCTGCTGTGGATCGGCTCCAGTATCGGAAACTTCGAGCCTGAGGCGGCGGTGGAGCTGCTTCGGCGCATTCATCGAACGATGCGGCCTGGCGATGGGCTGCTGTTGGGAGCGGACCTTGCCCCTGTGGAGGGAGCCGAAGTGCCTGACGGGTGCAAATGTGTTGCGGAACTGGTTGAGGCTTACGATGATGCTGCTGGAGTGACAGCAGCCTTTAACCGCAACCTGCTGGTACGTCTGAATCGGGAACTGGGGGCGGAGTTCGATTCAGAGGCATTTGCTCATCGAGCGGTATGGAACAATGCCGATTCGCGGATGGAGATGCATCTCGAGAGCCGGGATGAGCAGTCGATTTGGATCGCGGTGCTTGAGACAGAGGTGCGGTTCGAGGCCGGCGAAAGATTGCACACCGAGAATAGTTATAAATACACGGCTGAACAGGTTGCCGGTCTGATGGCGCTGGCGGGGTTCCCTGTAGAGCGGCATTGGTTTGCGGGGGCGGGTGCTGCGACCGTCAGCGACCCGGAAACGGCCTGGTTCGCAGTAATGCTGGGGCGGAAGCAGTAAGCGTCTCTCGTTGCCTACCCTCGCCACATATACGTGGCAAGGGTAGGGAGGCCGGATTCTCTTTACAACGAGATAGCTTTACTTCGGGTGGTTGACTCGGACCAGAAGGATGTCGTGCGAGGGAAGTTCGATGGGCATCTTGTTGGTCAGGGTGACTTCTTTTCCGCTCCACAAGTCCTTGCCTGACAGGGAGCCGTGCAGGCCCAGCTTTTCCAGATTCAGGTGGAAAGGGTGAGTGGAGTATCGGTCGCTGCCAACGTTGATGACAGCGATGGCCATCGCTCCGCCTTGCAGATCGCGAGTCCAGACTTCAACTTCGCCGTCGCTGTAGGCTTTCTTGCCTTGTTTGCCTAGCGCGTCCTGGTTGATGGCGATGACGTCTTTGTTGGTGAGAATGGCTTTGACTTCCGGCTTCATGTTGGGGAGATCGTTGCCGGCGAGAAGCGGGGCAGCCAGCAGGGCCCACCAGGAGAAGTGGGTGCGGTTTTCAGCCAGGCTCAGCTTGCCATTGCCGACTTCGAGCATGTCGGGATCGTTCCAGTGTCCGGGTCCTGCGTAGCTTGCGAGGCCATCCTGCTGGCTGGCGATGTCATAGATGCTTTGCCAGCGCGCTTCGATGTCGCCCGTCGTGCGCCAGAGATTGCCTCCGAGCGCGGGCGCCCATTCCCATGGAGAGTCCCAGCCGTACTGGCAGAGGGAGAAGACGATGGGGCGACCGGTCTTCGCAGTAGCAGCCTGGAGAGCTTTGCCCATCTTTTCGTAGGCCGCGATCATCAGCTTCATCTGCGCGGCTTTGTCGTTTGGCGCCTGCTTGCGCATCACGTCGCCGCCGAAGCTGCAAAGGTCGTACTTCAGGTAGTCGAAACCCCATTCGGCGTACATGTTTGCATCCTGCTCCTCGTGGCCCAGGGACGCGGCGTACCCGCCGCAGGTCTTGTTGCCGGGGCCCGAGTAGATGCCGATCTTCAGGCCCTTGGAGTGGACGTAATCGGCCAGGGCTTTCATGTCGGGGAACTTGGCGTTGGTGTGCAGGACGCCGTTGGCGTCGCGCTCCGCTTCCCAGGTGTCGTCGATGTTGACGTAGATGTAGCCTGCATCCTTCATGCCGGTAGCCACGAGTTGATCGGCTGCGCCGCGGATATCCTTGTCGGTAACTTTGGCTGCGAAGAAGTTCCAGCTATTCCAGCCCATGGGCGGAGTCTGGGCTACGGACTGCGCGAATGCCGCAGCGGGAATCGAAATCAGCGCGACAGCGAGCGTTGCCAGTCGGGAGTGCGATTTAAAGCTCATCGGGATGGGACCTCATTCTGAGAATGTTTACATTTCTGCGGGTAAGGCGGTTGCAGCCGAATCTCCGGCCTGTTTTCAGGTTTGGTTGCGATGGTAGTCGCCGCTCTTGCCGCCGGACTTCGATTCCAACTGGACGGAGCGGATCACGATCGACTTATCGAGGGCTTTGGTCATGTCGTAGATAGTGAGGGCGGCGATTGAGGCTGCCGTCAGCGCTTCCATTTCTACACCGGTGGGGCCTGTGGTGGCTACTGTGGCGTAAATCTGCACTCCTGTGGCCGTGGCTTTGGTGCGCACGTCGACAAAGCTGAGTGGCAGCGGATGGCACATGGGGATGAGCGCGGAGGTTTGTTTTGCCGCCTGAATACCGGCGAATCGGGCGACTTCGAGCGGGTTGCCCTTGGGATTCTGCGGCAATGCTGCGAGAACAGCGGCGGAGAGCTCGACGAATGCCGAGGCAGTAGCTTCGCGGCGGGTATGCGTCTTGTCGCTGACGTCGACCATGTGGGCGCGGCCCGTGGCGTCGAAGTGACTGAGTGCAGGTTTGCTGGCGGGGACGGACATACGACGCCTCCAAAGGACAGATACCAGCTTAGCGGATGGGTTCCGGGGTCGGTTCTGCCCTCAACGTGTCTCGTTCAACGTGTCCGGTTCAACGAGCCCACGGAACACCGATATTCGCCTGGCTGCGAAGGCGATCGGCTAACTGGCCGGTGTGATGGGCGAGATGGCGGATGTTATAGAACTGAAGTTCAAGCTTCGTGAAGGGCAGCCAAAAGAAACCGGAGGGGGCTTCCGGATCGAGAGCGGCCGTGCGCATTTCCACCTCACGCAGACAGAACTCCTGATACTCGAGCAGCTCAGATTGAGAATACGGCTGGTCGATTTGCGGTCTGTATCCGGGCTTCAACGGCACTTCGCCAAGGTAGTTGTATTCAGAGCGATGCAGTGGCCATGGAACAAAGCCGACGTCCGTGGGAGCGAGGTAGAAGTGTGTGTAGAACAGAGCGTGGTACGCAATATGCCAGAAGCGATTGGGATTGCCGGTCAGCCAGAGCTCTTCCGGACAGCGCTCGATAGCAGTGCGCAGCATCGCCAGCGCGGATCGATATTGGTGGGCGGCAGCTTCGGCGGCGTTCATCAGTTTAAGTTGAATCAGGCTGAGGCTGGGTGCGCCGTAACGAGTGCGAGACCCGATGCTGAACATCGAGGCAGCGCAGGCCGCGATGTGACGCTCGGGGTTCGATGGGCGATGGAGAGTTTTTCGCGGCTGAGCAGTTTGCGAATTTGCCCGACCGCGTGGTCGGCCCATGGACCGCTCTTGTCCAGCCGTACATAAGCCTGCCAGTGAACCAGGGCGCGGCGGCGTTCGCCTTTGCGTTCGTAGGCCAGGGCCAGATTGTAGTGGGCGTCCGCGTAGGCAGGCGCCAGGGCCAGGGCGCGACGGTAGGCTTCGATGGATTCATCAGGCCGCTCAAGTTCGTCGAGGACATTGCCGAGGTCGAAGAACGCGAGGACATAGGAGGCGTCCGCCTGGGTGGCTCGCCGGTAGAGTTCTTCAGCGCGCGCGTACTGCTTCTGATGGTAGTGAAGCGTGCCGAGGTTGATGAGCGCAGCGGTGTAGGTCTCGTCGATGGCGAGGATGCTGTTGTAGAACTCCATCGCGGGCTGCTTGCGGCCCTGCTCTTCGGCCTGCACGGCCTGGAGGAACAGGGATTGCAGATTGCGTCCACGCTCGCCGGCGTTACGCGCGGGCGGGAGCATCGTAACGGGGACTGCATGACTGCGGGAGCCGGGCTCGCCAGTAGATTCGAAGTCGAAGAGCAACTGACGGCGGATAGGGTCGACCATTGTTCCACAGTAGCGGAAGGCCAACCGAGTTCCTGTGCGAACGACGGCTGACTCCAGCAGCGGATTGACGATGCCGGAAACGGCCTGCATGGCCTCGACAGAATTACGGATGGAGCGTGGACTCATGCGAAGGTGCTGAAGTTCGCGCAGCGTACGCAACTGGCTCAGTTCGGAGAAGCCGTATTCGCTGACGGAAGGAATCAGGCCCGCTCGCTCCCAGCCGAGGAGCTGGCGGGGGCTGATTTGAAGAATTCTCAGGACATCCTGGCGGCTATAGCGGGTCATCAACTGGGTCTGAAATCGAGTCACGATGAGTCCACCCCTTGTGCCGGGATTGAAATCGCCCTCAATCCCTTGGGGGGCTGAGGCGATTATGCCGCTATTGTCCGTGGATAACAGGGTTCTAACAACCGCCGTTTGAAAAAAATCGTGGATAACGGGTATCGAATCTGGTTCAGACCGGGGGTTGGGGCGGTTCTTGACAGCCCCGGCGCCAGGCCAGCCGGAGACAGCCCTTACCCAACCCAGGTAGCGGTCGGACAGAAACAGGCCGCTACTTCTTCGACGGTGTCTGGGAGGCGCGTGCAGCGGCGAAGATCTTGATGATGTTTTTAGCGAGGCCATCGGAGGCGATTGTGCCGTCGAATGCGGTAACTTTGCCCGAGCCGAGGATAATGGAAGTCTTTTTGTCGATGATGACGAATGTGTGAATGTAGGTAAACAGAGGGCGATCCAGCTCGATGAGCAGATCGGCCACACGCTGGTCCTGAACGAGAGTCAGGCCCAGCTGATCCCATTCCTTCTGGAGAGTAAGGGCTCGATCGAGTGTATCGACGGTCAGGAATGAGGTCTTAGAGTGAACGTAAATTGTTTTTGCGTTCTTGAGAATCTCTTTGGGATCGGTGCCGGCAATGGCGGCGCTCGATTGCGGTACACCCGCAGCCGTTTTGGCCGGCATTTGAAGCGAGGCTCCTGAACCGAGCGCGACTGGACGGCCTGATTCAGGCAAACCAAGCACGCTCTCGATTGGCACAGCAAACGCGCCACCGCCATGGATACCGCCGGTGATGATGCCAAGCAGAGCGCCGGTCTTGTCGACCAGGGCGCCGCCACTGGCGCCGGGCGCAACGGGCGCGGTGAACTGGATGAGCCTGAACCCAGAGCCGGCATTGGGAATCTCGTCCGCTGACCGGACTGCGGATACTATCCCGTCGGTTGCGCTCCATGTGAGGCCGTTTGCGTTTGTAACGGCGTAGATCGGATCTCCCTGGGCCACTGACGAGGTGCTGCCGGGAGTAAGAAACGGCAGTGCGCCGGCAGTAATCTTCAATGCTGCAACGTCTCGCCGTTCGTCCGAGCCAAGCAGTTCAACGCGATCAAAGACATCGCCGTTGGCGAGGCGCACCTGTACCTCTGCAGCGCCTTTGATGGCGTGGAGGGCGGTAAGAAGGACTCCATCTTTGGAGATAAGGACGCCACTGGCAATCCCATGCAAACGCCCCGCACCCTCGCCAGAGAGGATGATCACGGTCGCAGCAGTGGTCTTCTCAAAGATTTGCTTAGGTGTGATCTGTATGGCTTCCTGAGAGGCGAGCGGAGCGGTTATGGCAAGAAGCACTACTAACGGCAGCAAACGAGTCATATTTCATCCTGAGTTAGATGTTAGTGAAGACAAGGATAGAACAGTACGACCAGTATGAGGTGCGGACCTGGCGGATTTCGCCTGATCCTGATATGAAGGTGTACGCCTATTGAATTCGGCGTGAGCTGCGGGTTCTGTCGCGCTTGATCTGGCCTGGAGGTTCCATTCTTTGCTGATTCCTATCCTTATTCCAGATCGAAGGCGTATTCAAGTTACCCTTCTGGACTGCCTAATGGTGGTTGCCCTGGCCTTTGGGCTCGTCAGTTGCGGGTCAGCCGCGGCTGCGCAGACTGATGCTGGAGTGGCGGAGTTGCACACTCGGTTTCTGAATCCGCCAGACGACAGCCGGATCATGATGCGATGGTGGTGGTTTGGGCCGGCGGCAACTAAGGCTGAGGTGACGCGCGAGCTGGAGCAAATGAAAGCGGCCGGGATTGGCGGCGTGGAGATCGCGAATCTTTATCCGCTGTCCCTGGACGATCCGGCGACGGGCTTTCGCAATACGCCGTTTCTCTCGACGGAGCACCTAGAAGTCCTGCGATTTGCGGGTGAGGAAGCGCGCAGGCTGGGGTTGCGCGTGGATGTGACGCTTGGGTCGGGGTGGCCATTTGGCGGGCCGCATATTCCTATAACCGAAGCGGCAGGCAAGCTGCGAGTGGAGGCGATTGCCGTTCCGCCGGGGGCTACATCTGTCGAGGCTCCATTTGTGGATGCGGGCGAGGCCATGATGACGGCCTTCCTGGTGGCGGGAGCGAGCACGCGGCGGGATTACGGCGCGGCGCAGCAATTGAACGCGCCCGTTGCGGGACGGTTTGAGCTGGCGGCCTCTCCGCAAGCTCGGACGGTCTACTGCTTTCTCTCAAGCCGGTCGGGGATGATGGTGAAGCGTCCTTCGGTGGGGGCGAATGGTTTTGTGCTCGACCACTATGACCGCGCCGCAACTGAAACACATCTGCGGGCGGTGGGCGATAAGCTGCTTTCGGCCTTTGGAGACCATCCGCCCTATGCGGTCTTCAGCGACAGCCTGGAGGACTATGGCTCGGACTGGACCCCGGCGCTGCTGAAGGAGTTTGAGCGCAGGCGCGGCTACGATCTGCGTCCGCATTTGCTGGCGCTGGTCAAGGATGTCGGCCCTGAAACAGGCGCGATACGGCGTGACTGGGGCCGGACACTGACAGAGTTGGCGAACGAAAACTTCCTCGCACCAATGGAGGCCTGGGCAAAGGAGCATCACACGCTGCTGCGATCGCAAACGTACGGGTATCCTCCAGTGTCGTTGTCGAGCAATCGCATCGCCGACCTGCCGGAGGGCGAGGGTAAGGCGACCTTTCTGATGTGGCGGGAGTTTTCGGATACGCGCTGGGCTGCTTCGGCCGGGCACCTGTTTCATCGGCCAGTGATCTCTTCGGAGACCTGGACCTGGCTGCATTCTCCGGCGTTTCGCGCCACTCCCCTGGACATGAAGGTGGAGGCCGACCTGCACTTTCTGCAAGGCATCAATCAACTGGTCGGGCATGGCTGGCCGTATTCTCCGCCTGTATCGAGTGCGTCGGCCGGCGAACCGGGGTGGCGGATGTACGCTGCGGCGGCGCTCGACGCGCATAATCCGTGGTTTGGTGTAATGCCGGATTTGACGCGCTACCTGCAGCGGACAAGCTACGCGCTTCGGCTGGGCGATCCGGCGAACGACGTGGCTCTGCTGTTGCCGAATGACGATGTGTGGGCTGGATTCGCAGCGGGATTACAGAAACACGCTTCGCCCACTTCGGCGGCTGGATTTGATGAGTCCGGCTCGAATGTGAGCCTTGACGAATCGATGGGCGCGGCGTTGGGCGACAAGGTCATCGCCCAGGTGCTCGATGCGGGATTCAACGTGGACTTTATCGATGCGGATGCGATCGACAGTGTCGGAATTCCTTATCGCGTATTGGTTCTCCCTGATGTGGACCGCTTGCCTGTGGCGACCTACGAAAAGGTGCTGGCCTTTGCCCGCAAGGGCGGAGTGGTGATCGCAACACGACGGACACCGGCAACCGCGCCGGGCTGGCTGCACGCACAGGAAGACTCGGCCCGGCTCAGGGAGATTTCGCAAACGCTGTTTCATGGCGACGTTGCTTCAGCGCATCTTGTAGAGAACGAGAGCGGGCTGGGCGCGGCGCTGGCAAAGTTTGCGAATCCGGATATGACACTGTCTCCGCGCACGCCCGAGATTGGCTTTATACATCGCAAGCTGCCAGATGCCGATTTGTACTTCGTGGCCAACACGAGCAATGAAGCTAAGCATGTGACTGCCCGGTTTCGCGATACGGCGCGTCACGCGGACATCTGGGATGCGATGACCGGCGAAGTGAAGGCCATTGCCGGGCCGGAAAATGCCAATCCGCAGAGTGTGAAGCTTGACCTGGATGCTTACGAATCGCGGCTGATCTTTTTCTCCGATGCCGCAGGTCAAGGCGAGAAACCAGCAGAGCGGCGAGAAGCGATGCTGATCGATCTCTCGAGCGACTGGAAGGTGACATTCGGAGACAAGATCGCTCCGGTCGAGATGGATCGGCTTTCTTCGTGGAGCGAAAATCCGAAGACTGAGTTTTACTCGGGAATGGCTACCTATAAGAAGAGCTTTGCAATGCCGCGCGCCCATTCAGGAGGCAACGCTAAACTACTGCTGGATTTTGGAAGCGGAACGCAAGTGAAGCTACCCTCTCCCGCTGGCGAGCACAACATGCGAGCATACCTGGACAGCCCGATTCGCGAGGCAGCGCAGGTATATGTGAACGGCAAGCTAGCTGGGGTGGTGTGGCATCCGCCGTATCGTGTGGATGTGACAGCCCTGGCCCACGAAGGGCAGAACGAGTTGCGCATCGTGGTCGGGAATACAGCGATCAACACACTCGCCGGGCAGGCTCAGCCCGACTACCGGCTGCTGCGGGACCGCTACGGACTGCAGTTTGTGCCGCAGGACATGCAAAACCTGACGCCACTGCCGTCCGGGATGATGGGACCGGTGCGGCTGATTCAGTCAGAGATTGCGAAATGATTCGCTGAAGATTGGAGAGGCTGGAGCCGACGACCGGAGTTGAACCGGTGACCTACTGATTACGAATCAGTTGCTCTACCAACTGAGCTACGTCGGCGAACTCCAGAGGTGATTTTACAGGCATCTGCCTTTAAGGTAAAGACGCACTCTCTTCCAACACAAGATGAGCCTGAAGGCAGAAGTTGATTCCAACACAAGATGAGCCTGAAGGATTAGGCATGCTGGAGATTGAACATCCGCGTGCATGAAGCAGAGAAGTTGAGCTTGG
>Ga0182024_10004912_pt1 | contig 30356 bp, 20 predicted proteins | sample P32metaG_FD_120480 | JGI IMG/M metagenome (GOLD analysis project Ga0182024, IMG submission 120480) | Permafrost microbial communities from Stordalen Mire, Sweden - P3-2 metaG (Illumina Assembly) | ecosystem: Environmental > Terrestrial > Soil > Wetlands > Permafrost | place: Sweden: Stordalen... | reverse complement strand
CCGGCAAGACCATCCCCACGCTCTATACGGTCAACAAGCAGGGTCAGAACAGCTTCCTGCTGGACACGCGAATAGAAACGCCGCAGCAAATCAATCCGCGAGTCCCCACGTCTTTGTCAAACCTCATCATGGAGTGCGTCTCCTCCAACCCGTCGAAACGTCCTCCCAACATGGACGAGGTCATTCAACGGATCGAGCTGGCCAAGCACATCCTGAACAAGGAGGCGGGGAACCCGATCCCGCAGGGAACGGATATCCTCGCCGATGAAGAAGCCGAAATCTAGTCGGACAATCGGTCGATGAGGAACTCCGTCGCCCGGTGGACGAACGTCGGCGCGAGGCTCCCGCCTATTTGAACCACATTGTCGGCACAGAACGTCTTGTCCGCCACCAGCAGGTCCTGGAACCGGGTCAAGTCCATCTCGTCGGAGCCGATGCGGTAGCCGAGTTCCCAACCCCACCGGCTCAAGGGCTGCATCCAGCCCAGCGGCCAATGGCTGGGGCCGATGTAGCGGGCGACCGCCTCGTAGGAATCGCCAACCGGATCGGCGACAACCAGTGCGGCAATCCTGGGGTCCCGCTCGCAAGCCAGCAGTGCGGCGTTGGCACCGGTCCCAACCCCAAGAACGGCAATCCGCCTGGGGTCAACCGATGGATGGCGGCTGAGCACCTGCACGGCGGCGGCGATGTCCTTCGATTCGTTGGGCCCGAAGGTCTGCCCTACCGGCCTGTTCAGGCCGACGCCGCGCAGCCCCACCACCAGCACGTCAAACCCCGCTTCATGCAACGGGGCCAGGAACGGCACGAGTTGCGAGGGCGATTGCCCGTAATCATGTGCCAGCACCACGCCGGGATGGCGGGCGCGGAGGAGTTTGTCACCGCTCTCCAGGACCCGCCGGGCGTCGATTGCCGGGACGATCCAACCCCGTAATTGGGTTGCGTCATCGCTGGTGAAGTCGATGGCATCAAAATACAGCCCTGCCGACGCTGGCCCGAGCCCCTGCGGCGGGGGCGGCGGGTGGGTCCCGCCATACACCAGCACCGCAACCGACAGGGCCACCAGCAGCGGCAGGAACACCAGCCGGCTGGTCGCCTCGCGAATCAGTCGCCCCCCCACGCCCAAGTCGTGCACCAGCCGCTTGCGGCCCCGGCGGCGCAGGGGACTGGTAAGCAGCTTGCTGACCAACCACCCCACGCCGCGCAGGACGGCGCGCAGGGCGTTCCAATAATTGATTGCCCGCCGCCGCCGGGTCGATGGCTCGGGGTCATCCTGGAGGAACAACGGATCCATTATCGGGCGTTGCATATACGACTCGCCTTATTCATGACTGTGGAACAACCTCTAGGGAATCATCTACGATACAAACCGCCCAGATGCACAACCGCGATTCGCGAAGCCGCAAGCGGCAATCCAGGCATCGACGGTTCCCGCCGCTTCGGGTATTTACCGCACCATGGCCATTCGAGTCCTCCACACCCGGCGGTTCGTCATCAACCTGCACACGCGCATGCCGTTCCGGTACGGCATCGCCACGCTGACCGCCCTCCCGCACCTGTTCCTGCAGGCCGACGTCGAGCTGGACGGCAAGGCACATACGGGCCTCGCCGCCGACCATCTGCCGCCCAAGTGGTTCACCAAGGACCCGGCATCCCCGGTTGCCGACGACATCGCGCGGATTTTCCAGGTGATCGAGACGGCATGCGACGTGGGCCGGGCGGCGGCGCCGTCGCGGACCGTGTTCAACCTGTGGCAGCAGATCTATAAGGGACAGTCGGTCTGGGCCGGCGGGTGGGGCATCCCGCCGTTGCTGGCCCATTTCGGCACCAGCCTGGTCGAACGGGCGGTCATTGATGCCGTCTGCCGGGCTTGGGGGGTCACGTTTTCGCAGGCCGTGCGCCAGGACCGGCTGGGCATCGACCTCGGGGACCTCCATCCGGAACTGGATAACGCCTCGGTAAGCCAATTCCTCCCCGACCAGCCGCTCCGATCCGTCGTGGCCCGGCATACGGTGGGCCTGACCGACCCTCTGGCCGACAGCGACATCCCCGAAGCGGAAAAACTGAGCGATGGCCTGCCGCAGTCTTTGCAATCGTGCATCCGCGAGTACGGCCTGACGCATTTCAAGGTGAAGTTATGGGGCGACGTCGCCAAAGACCTGGATCGCGTGCGGCAGGTTGCCGACGTGATCGAGCGCGGCACGGCCGCGGCGGGCGTCGGGTATGCCTTCACCCTGGACGGGAATGAAAACTTCAAGCAGGTCGAACCGTTCCGGCAATTCTGGGCGGCACTGACCGCCGACCGGGAACTGAAGGGCTTTCTCAGGCACCTGATCTTCGTCGAGCAACCGCTGCACCGCGCCGTCGCGATGGACTCGGCGGCCGGCGGCCTGGCCCACTGGGCCGACCGCCCGGCGATCATCATCGACGAATCCGACAGCGAAATACGCACCGCCAGCCAGGCACTGGAGATGGGCTATGCCGGCACCAGCCATAAGAACTGCAAGGGGATCATCAAGAGCATCGCCAACGCCTGCCTGCTGGAGCACCACCGCCGGGCCCGGCCCGAGCGGGCGTTCATCCTGAGCGGCGAGGACCTGTCCAACATCGGTCCGGTGGCGCTGCCGCAGGACTTGTGCGTGGCCGCCAGCCTGGGCATCACCCACGTCGAGCGCAACGGACACCATTATTTCCGCGGGCTGGGCGCCTTCCCGCCGGACCTGCAGGCGGCCGTGCTGCGCGGCCACCCCGACCTGTACCGCCGCCACGAGCAGGGATTTGTCACGCCCAGGGTCACCGCCGGGCGGATGGATGTTGCCAGCGTGGTGGACAACGGCTTCGGGCTGAACTTCGCGTTCGACCCCTCACGGTTCATGCCGGCGAGCGAATGGACGTTCGAGTCGTTGGAGGCGGGGACGTAGGGGTGGCTTCAGCCGCCGTTGGCGGTACGACGCTGTTGGCGATACAACGCCTCTCCGTTGCGGTGCTCATCTCAGCAGGCCACTCACAAACGTTGAGACAGACCGATTCGGCGTTCCCAACGATTGCACCAGGAGGTCGTGGTGATGATTCTTGCAGATTGGAAGAAGACCGCAGAGCGCGTCGCTGTGCTCTGTTTGAGCACCTCGGCTCTTTCATTCGCCACCCCTGCCATTGCCAGGGCGGACACGCCTGCGTACCTGGACACCTCCCTGCCAGTCGAGCAACGCACGCGCGACCTCATTTCCCATCTCACCATCGAGGAGAAGGCGACGCTGCTGAACCACAACGGACCCGATGTCGAGCGCTTCAACATCAGGAGCGACAAATGGAACCAGTGCCTGCACGGGGTCGTCTGGGACCGGCCGACCACCATGTTCCCTGTGTCGATCGCCATGGCCGCCACCTGGGACGCGGCACTGGTGCACGAGGAGGCGACAGCCATCTCTGACGAGGCGCGCGGCATTTACAACCTCTGGCACCTGCAGCCGAAGACGCCGGGCCAGCATAAGGGGCTGATCTACCGCGCGCCGGTCATCAACATCAGCCGCAACCCGTATTGGGGCCGAATCGAGGAATGCTACGGGGAAGACCCGTTCCTCACCGGCCGGATCGGGGTGGCGTACGTCAAAGGGCTCCAGGGCGACGACCCCAAATACCTCAAGCTCGTTTCAACGCTCAAGCACTATGCCGTGAACAATGTCGAGAAGGACCGCCAGAGCCTGAACGCGGTTGTCGACGAGCGGATGCTCCATGAATACTGGCTGCCGCACTTCAGGGACTGCATCGTGGAAGGCCAGGCGCAATCGGTGATGGCGTCGTACAACGCCATCAACGGGGTGCCGAACAACATGAACCACCTGCTGCTGACCGAGATCCTCAAGGACCAGTGGGGGTTCGGGGGTTTCGTTGTGTCGGACCTCGGCGGTCTGGGGACCATGGTCAAGGGGCACGAGAAAGGGAAAATGAGCTATGAGGAGGCGGTAGCCAAGTCGATCCTCGCCGGGTGCGATTTTTCGGACAAAGAGTTCATGGAATACCTCCCGGCCGCGGTGAAGCAGGGACTGCTGCCCGAGGCCAAGCTGGACGAAGCCGTCTATCGGGTCATGCGCGACCGGTTTCGGCTGGGCGAGTTCGACCCGGCCGAGAGGGTGCCGTACAGCAAGATCTCGCCCGATGTAATCGACAGCGCCGAGCATCGCCAGTTGGCATTGAAGGCCGCGCGTGAGTCGATCGTCCTGCTGAGCAACAAGGACCACTTCCTGCCGCTGGAAAAGGACAAGCTCAAGACGATCGCCGTCATCGGGCCCAATGCCGACGTTTTCATCCCCGGCGGATACAGCGGTAAGGCCAAGGACCCGGTCACGCCATTGCAAGGGGTGAAGAATCGTGCGGGGGCGGGGTGTGAGGTACTTTATGCGGTTGGAGGGGAGATTGCGCCGCCTGCCGCCGCGAAGGGCAAGCCGGCTGCCGGACCGGTCGATAGGGATGAGGCGGTTCGAAAGGCGGTGGAGATCGCCAAGAGGGCCGACGTGGCGATCGTCTATGTGGGGACCAATTCCCGCATCGAAAGCGAAGGCCACGACCGCCAGGGCCTCGGAATGCAGGGGAACCAGGACGAACTGCTGAAGGCGGTCATCGCCGCCAACCCGCGTACGGTCGTGGTATTGATGAATGCCGGGCCGCTGATCGTGCCTTGGGTGAAAGAGAACGCGGCCGCCCTGCTCGAAGGCTGGTGGGATGGTGAAGAAGGCGGCAACGCCATCGCCGAGGTAATCTTCGGCAACGTCAACCCCGGGGGCCGCCTGCCCTATACGGTTTACGCTTCCGAGGAGCAGGTCCCGCCGCAGGACGAGTACGATGTCACCAAAGGGTTCACTTACATGTACCTGAACGGCGACCCGCTGTTTGCCTTCGGGCACGGCCTCAGCTACACCGACTTCGAGTACAGCCAGTTTGCATTATCCAGCGATTCCGTGACCGCCGACGGCAAGCTGACGATCCACGTCACGATCAAGAACACCGGCTCCCGTACCGGCGACGAGGTGGTCCAGTTGTACGTCCACGAGTTGGGACCTGCCGTCAAGCGCCCGGCCAAGGAGCTGCGTGGGTTCGAGAGAATCAGTTTGCCGCCGGGCGAATCAAAACAGGTGACTTTCACGCTGCCAGCCGAGAAACTGGCGTATTACGACGTGAAAACGCACGGCTTCGTTGTCAAGCCGGGGCCGTTCGAAGTGCTGGTGGGGAGTTCATCGCAGGATATCCGCGCCAGCGCGAAATTCGAGGTCAGGCTTGGGAGAACGTGAGCGCAGCCAGATCGATCAAGTATAATGGCAGTTGCTATGAATGAGATACCAACTACAACTTTGGGCGAGGACGAAATTCGATTTGCCCGAGAGACGCCGCCAGCGGAGAAGTTGATCGCCGGCGCGCGGCTGTTCGACTACGCTTGTGCCATCACGTCGGCGGGCATCCGCCGGCAGCACCCGGACGCATCCGACGAACAGGTCCTGGCCATCCTTCGCGAGCGCCTGGAATGGGCGAGCCGGTGGGAGTAAGGATGGCACTACTGAACATCGCACGACTGGGTCATCCCGTCCTCCGGCAGCGCGCTCTCCCCGTGGCAGCCGATGAGGTGGCATCGCCGTCGACTCAAGCCTTCATCGACGACATGGTCGACACCATGCGCGACAGCGACGGCGTGGGCTTGGCCGCGCCACAGGTCCACGTATCCAAGCGGATCATCCTGGTCGAGGTGAAGTCGCCGAACCCCCGCTATCCCGGCCAGTCGGGCGTGCCGCTGACCGCGATCATCAACCCGCAGATCACCGAGCACTCGGCGGAACAGGAAGAAGACTGGGAAGGGTGCCTGAGCATTCCCGACCTGCGCGGTCGCGTCCCGAGATGGAAGTCGCTTCGCGTGACCGGCGTGGACCGCGCCGGAAAAGAGATCGCGCTGGACGCCAGCGACTTCTTTGCCCGGGTGATCCAGCACGAAGTGGACCATCTCGACGGCATCGTCTTCCCCGACCGCATGCGCGACCTGTCCACCCTCACCCACCTGCGCGAGTTCCAGAAGTTCTGGGCGAACCGTTAATCGTCATCATCCACCCCCAGCCCCGCCAGCGCCGGGCGTCCGATTTCCGCCCTGCGTTCTTGCACCTTGTACTCGGGATTAGGCGTCGGCATATCCGCCTTCACCGCGTCGCGCCAGGCTTGTAGCTGTTTGCGCAGCTCCGCTGCTTTCTCCGGAGACCTTTCCGCCAGGTCGTGCTTTTCGCCGATGTCGTCGTGCAGGTTGAACAGCTCGGCGCGGCCGTCTTCGTACCACTCGATCAAGAGCGAGGTGTTTTGCGAAACGTGCCATTTTCATCGGAGGCGGGCCTCGCCGGCTGTTCGGCTTCCGAAACGGACTTCGCAATAATCGGCGGAACTTGCTGAATGGGTGCCATGGGCAAGCCTACCGGCTTGCCCGTGCTTTCGCGATCTATTGTAACCGGCACCACGGGCAAGCGAGTACGCTTGCCCATGGCACCCAGGAGAGCATGCCGCTCGCTTTCTATCGCCTTTATCCCCGAATGGAAACGGGACCGTCGCCCTTACGTGACCGGGGCCGTCCGGGCGAGTTTCTGTTCGATGCAGTCGATCAGCGTGTCCACGCTGCTGTTCTTGGGCAGGAAGGTGTGCCCGCCGCTTTGGCACAGGCCGGCCGGGGCTTCGTCGTCATTCACCAGCGCGGTGAGGAAGATGATCGGGACGTCGCGCAGGACCGGATCGTTGCGGACCTGGATGGCCACTTCGCTGCCGTCGAGGTCCGGCATCATGATGTCGAGGATGATCAGGTCGGGGTCGAACATCCGCGCTGACGGGACGGCCCTACGGGCGCTGTTCTCCTCCCCGACGCTGTAGTAACCCATCGACTCGAGACTCAGCTTGAGCAACCCCGTGAAATCCGGCTCGTCGTCGATCACAAAAATTCGCTTTTTCATGACATCTCCCAGAGCCGGTCCCTGGTTGGAAATGATCGTCGGAATACCCACGACGCCGAAGGGACTACCGCGTTGCGGGCGGGGGTTGGTGGCCCGCCTCTTTTTTCTGCCTGCGCCTGCAAGAACTGACTTCCCCATGCAGGCGCGTTCAGTACGTTGTCCGATCGTTCGGCCAGCCGAAAGCCGGGTTGAATGGTCGGAACCCGCTTATGTGGTACTTTACTGGAACGCGATCCAACTTGATATTATCACGTGGAAAATATTTTATACTGCCCGCATTGCGGAATCGACACTTTGTGCCGCCTGTCACCAGGTTGTCGTCTCAAGCAGTTGGAGGCCATAATATCCTCCTTAGATGAAGGTCCCTGCAAGGTGACGGCGGACTCGTGCGTGCATCAGACGCCGCCTTGGTGTATCTAAGGTTCCTTCGCCGCTGGAGTCGTTGCGTCTTGCGGCTCGGCGCCGGATCCGTCGGACATCTACTAAGACTCAGTTGACTACGGAAAAGTTGCTCATGTCCTCTTTTTTTTCCGCGACGCAATGGGCCAGTCCGGCGGATGTGCCGGGTGGCTCGGAGGGTGAGGCCGGCAAGGCTGGCCAGCCGGCCCTCTCCCCACAGCCGGCCCTTTCGCCCCAACTGCCTCCCGCCAAGCCAACCCGCCACACGATTTTGGTGGTGGATGATGAGCCTGACGTAGTGAAAAGCGTTAAGGACTTGCTCAGGCTGGAGTACCGCGTGCTGGGGGCCACCAGCCCCTCTGAGGCATTGCAGATCCTCAATCGCGAAGCAGTCCATGTCGTCATGACCGACCAGCGCATGCCGGAGATGACCGGCGTGGAATTCCTCAGCCGCCTGCGCGGCGACCACCCCGACGCCATGCGGCTGCTGTTCACCGGCTACGCCGACATCAAGGCAGTCGTGGACGCCATCAACCACGGCAACGTCTACCGTTACATTACCAAGCCATGGGACCCGGATGAGTTGCAGACGGTCATCCGCCAGGCCTGCGAACGCTATGACCTGCTGGTCGAGCGCAAACGGCTGACCTCGATCCTGCAGGCACAGAACCAGGACCTGGAACAGGCCAACGCCAACCTCCGGCGGGCAAACGAGTTGAAATACGCGTTCATCCAGGTCGCCAGCCATGAATTGCGGACCCCCTTGGCGATCCTGCAAGGGCTGACCCGACTGGCCGCCAACCTTCCGCAGGCGACTGAGCCGCTGCGCGGCTTCGTGGTTCGCATCGACCGGGCCAGCAAGCGGCTCAATCATCTCGTCGAGCAGCTCATCGCCATGCTCCAGGCCGGGCGGTTCGAGCAGACCGTCGATGCCAAGCCCGAAGATTTGTCGGCACTTCTGCGCGAAGCCACTGATGATGTGCGGCCATTCATCGAATTGCGAAGCCAGACCCTGAACGTGGATGTGCCCTCGGACCTGGGCACGATCGAGGTGGAAGCGGCCAAGATCCGCGACAGCCTCAATCATCTTCTTTTGAATGCCATCAAGTTCACGCCGGACAGCGGCAAAATCGGTGTCACGGCGCGTCGGATCGAGGGGGGGGCGGCGCAAATCCAGGTCAGCGACACCGGTTCGGGCATCAGCCCGGCCATGCGGGAAAGGCTCTTCGAGCCGTTCTTCACGGGCTACGACGTTTCCCGCCACAGTTCCGGCACCTTCGAGCATGGCCGGCAAGGCCTGGGGCTGGGCCTGGCGCTGGTCAAGGCGTTCATCGAATTGCACGGCGGGACCGTCGCAGTGGAAAGCGAGCAGGGCAAGGGAACGACGTTTACCCTGACATTGCCGTCAGAGCCCCCGAAGGCGGCCCGGGCCGTACCCAGCGGACCTTGCAGCAGTTGATTTGCCGCAGGTGAATCATGCCTCCCACACTCCTGGCCGAGTCCAAGGCGGTCGTGCCGCCCGCCCCCCCTGCCCCCAACGAACCGGCGCCGGCGTTCCGCAAACCGCTGGGCAGCACCCAACCGCGATTCGTCCCGCTTCTTCGGGCCATTTCCGCCAGCGCCGCGACGATTGCCGTGATCGTTGGCATCACCACCCTGGCGGGCTGGGCGCTGAACAGCGAACGCCTCAAAGCTGTCATCCCGGGGCTGATACCCATGAACCCGACCACCGCCGTCTGCCTGGCGCTGATCGGGACTGCGATGTGGCTGCTGCGCGAGGAACGCGGCCCGGCTGGCCGCCGCTGGGCGGGGCGCGCCGTAGCGCTGGTCGTGCTGACGGTCGCCGCAACGCGCCTCTGGTCGCACCAGTTCCCCGACGATCTGGGCGGGTTCCGCATCGATGAATTGATCTTCCGCGGCAAGCTGGCTTCGTTACGCCCTCACAGCCCCATGGCGCCATTCACCTGCGCGACATTAATCCTGCTGGCAGCGTCGCTTGTTCTGCTGGATGTGCCGTTGCGCCCGTCCCGGCCCGGCAATGCCGCTGCCTCGCGCCGGCGGCAATGGCCGGGACAATGGCTGGTGCTGGCCGCCGGCTTCTGCTCCCTCGTCTCCGTCACCGGCTTCGCCTTCAGCGCCGCCTCCAATGGCGGGGTGGTGGCGTTCACCGCGATGGCCCTCAACACCGCCATCACCCTGCTTATTGTTTCCCTGGGGACCATTTGCCTCCGGCCCGAGCGCGGGATCATGGCCATCGCCATCAGCCCCACCCCCGACGGCGTCATGGCCCGGCGGCTCATCCCCGCCGCCGTCATCCTCCCCGTCCTCTTCGGCTTCCTCCGCCAATGGGGCGAGCAGCGCGGGCTTTTCGACGAACGTTTCGGCTCGGCGCTGCTCGTCGCCGTCTGCTCTCTGGTGTTCACGATCCTGGTCTGGTGGAGCTTGGCGGCCCTCTATCGCGTCGATGCCCAGCGGCTCCGCACCGAGCAGGGCCTGCTCGAGGCCGAGGCCGTCTACCACTCGCTGGTCGAGACCCTGCCGCAGAACATCTACCGCAAGGACCTGGGAGGGCATTTCACCTTTGCCAACCGCAACTTCTGCAACACCCTGGGCCAGTCCCCTGACCACCTGGTGGGCAAGACCGACCTGGATTTCTTCCCCGAGCCGCTGGCGGTCCGTTATCGCAACGACGACCGCAAGGTCATCGAGACCGGCCGCACCCTCGACCTCGTCGAAGAACACATCAAGCCCAGCGGGAGCAAGCTCTATGTCCAGGTGATGAAGACACCGGTCATCGGCCCGGACGGGCGGATCATCGGCACCCAGGGCATCTTCTGGGACGTGACCGACCGCAAGCTCGCCGAGCAGGAGCTGGAGCGCAAGAACCGCCAGCTCGAAGAAGCCAATCGCTCGGAACGGCAGGCGCTGGAGGCCCTGCGCCAGGCCCACGAAGAGCTCAAGGCCACCCAGACCCACCTGGTGCAATCGGAAAAGCTCGTCGGCCTGGGCCAGATGGTGGCCGGCGTCGCCCACGAGATCAACAACCCGCTGGCATTCGTTACCAACAACGTGGTGGTGCTCCAGCGCGACGTGAAGGCCATCGCCGACCTGCTGCAACTTTACCGCGGCGGCGATGCCACGCTCGCGGCGCACCAGCCACAGCTCATGACCGATATCAACGCGCTCATCGAGCGGGTGGACCTGGCGTACACGATGGCGAACTTAGCCGAGCTGATGACGCGCTCCCGCGACGGGTTGAAGCGCATCCAGCAAATCGTGAAGGACCTCCGCGACTTCGCCCGGCTCGATGAGAGCGATCTAAGTGAGGTGGACCTGAATGCCGGCATCGAATCCACGGTCAATATCATTCTCGGCCACGCCAAGAGGAAGCGGGTCACGGTCGAAAAGCACTTGGGGCCGCTGCCGCTGATTTGCTGCTACCCTGCCAAGATCAACCAGGTGGTGATGAACCTTCTTTCCAACGCCATCGACGCGTCGCATGAAGGGGGCGTGGTGACGATCAGGACCGCCTGCATCGCGGGCCCGGACGGGAATCCCGCAGGCGTCCGCATCGAAGTGGCCGACCATGGCACCGGGATCGACCCGGCCGTCCGGCAGCGGATCTTCGACCCGTTCTTCACCACCAAGCCCACCGGCAGAGGGACTGGCCTGGGCTTGAGCATCAGTTACGGCATCGTCCAGGGCCACGGCGGCACGATCGAAGTCGACAGCGCCGTCGGCCAAGGCTCGACCTTCCGCGTCGATCTCCCGCTGAAGGCGCCGCAACGGAAATAAGCCACAACGGGGGAAACAATATATTGATAATTTGTGGCACGGGCGTCCCGCCTGTGTTTTCGAGCAGAAAACCACAACCGGGACGGCGCCGGGACGGTCGTGCTACGAAAAGATCACCCGCACCGCCTACCGCGCCGACGCGTTGGTGGTGGCGGGCGGCACTGCCGGCAGGTACTGCTGCTCGTCGATCGCCCATTTCAGACGCTCCGCCACGGTAAGCGCCGGCGCGGTGAACGCCAGGCGGAAGCCGACATCGGCGAAGGGCTCGGTGGGCGACGAGACCGGGTAGGGTTTGATTGGGTCCAGCGACGGGTCCGACAGCGCCGAAGCGCCGATTACGAACAGCTTGCCAGAGGCCTTTGTCGCGCTGGCACCCTTTGGTGCTTTGACCATGGACGCCGCGAACTGGGCGACGGCATCGGGTGTCTGACGGCCGGGCAGGCCGTCGAACGCCTCGGGGGCGTTGCAGACGAATTCGGCGACGTTTCCCACCAGGTTCAGGAACGTTGACCCGCCGGGCGCGTCCACCTTGCGGAACAGCAGCGTGCCGTCGTCATTGTCGACGACCTTGGGCTCGCCGGGGCGCGGGCGGTCCTTTGGCCAATAAGCGCCGGACACTTCATTGTCCGGCCACTGGTTGGGCGCGCCCTGGGCGCGGTAATCAAGCTGCATCTTGAATGTCTGATCACGCAGGTTCCACTTGTGCACGTCGGTCTTGGCTTCGAAAAGCGTATAGGCGCTTTGCCATTCGCGGACGGTCGGCAACCGGCAGTTGAGCAGGGCGGCGGTGAACATCGCGGCCTGGGCGGGCACCTGCTGAATCGGGTGCTCTTCCTGGGGGTTGCCCCCCAGGTCGGAGGCCAGCGTGTGGCGATTGAACTTCGTCTGGCGCAGCGTCTGCACGAAATCGAATTCCTGGGCCGGGTTGCGGCCGTCGTCGAAACGCCAGGTCGAGTAGCGGACGATCGGGTTGGCGGGGTTGGTATCGCGAGCCCACGCCTGCGGACCAAGCACCCGACCGGGCGGCGTGAGCAGGGCGTTGGCCCCCGGCCAGGCATTGGCGGCGCCCACCGCATCCATGAACATGCCGATCGATGTTTCGGTCGTCGCCAGGTAGAACGGCCGGACCCCCGGCGCCGCCACCCGCACGAACTGGACCGAGTACGGCGAGTTCTTGATCGACAGCTTGTAGGCGTCGCCCGGTTTCTGCTCCTGCAGCCTGGGGTCGTTCATCGGCTCGGGGTCGCCGACGTGCTCCAGCCGGACGATCAGGTCGGCGATCTCCGGCCGGTCCTTGAAGTTCGCGGCCGACACCCGCAGGTTGTCCGCCGCCGCGCTGACCTGCTCGTCGCGAGCGCCGGCGGCGGCGAGTTTCGCCAAATACAGGAAAAAGTCGAAGTGGGCGTTCGGCGAGAGCTTGTTGACCTGCGCTTCGTCCACGGCGAACGACCGCAACAGCCGCGCCGACGCCGGCAGCAGGTCCGGGTCGCACGTTTCCGTGTTGCGCCGCCATCGGACTGGCGCCTGGTCCTTCAACTGCGCCAGCGGCGCCGTGGCTTCGGCGTTGTCCCTAAGCCCCTTGAGCATCGTTTCCAGCCGGGCGCGGATGCCCAGCTCGGCATCGAGCTCTCCCTTCTGCGTCGGCCAGGCCGGCGAGACCGCGGGCACGCTCCCGGCATGGCCATCCGCCGGCAGCCCCAGCCGCCACCACGCCGCGTAGGCGACCTCCGGGACGGTCGACCCCGTCGCCATCCCAACCAACTGTTCCCGCGTGGCGTCGGCGACGTTCTGCAGGTTCCCGAGCCGGCTGATGTCCAGCCGAACCAGCGTTTGCACCGTCGGGTCGTTCCAGAAGGCCGGGCTCTTCGCCTTCCACTTCTGGTCCGGCCTGTCCTCCAGCGTCAGCAGTTCGCGCGTCACCGGGAAGTCCCGGTTCAGTTCCTTCAGGTTCCCGACCCACTCGGCATACTTGGCTGCCGGCTCGTCCAGCCCCAGGTCAATCGGCGGCAACGGCAGCGCGCCTGCAAACATATCGGCCGCAGGGGCCGTGGATGGCATTGTTGACGGGGCCGCGGGAGATGCCCATTGCGACAGCGCCCCCAGCGCCAGCTCGCGCTTTTCCCACGCCGCCGAGGCGAACTTTTCGCTCAGCCCCAGCGGCACCTGCGGGAACTTCTGGTCCAGCGCGGTCAGCGCCGCGCGGACCGAGTCAGCGCCTTTCTTGGCCGCCACGAACGCCACATGGTTCTGCGCCAGTTCCGCCGAGCGGAGGCGTTGCGAACCCACCCACTGCTTCCATCGCTCTTTGAGCCGGTCGCTGGACACCGCCAGCGGCTGGTCCACGAAGGCCAGCCATTCGCCGGGGTCGTCCAGCTTGACCCATTGCCGGCGCAGCGATTCGATGTCGCGCTGTACCGCGCTGCAACTGGCGGCCAGCTCCCCGCCATTGCTGCGCACGTCGCGGCTCAGGTAACGGGCCGATTTCAACGTCTTGATGCGTCCATCCAGCTCCGCTTCAGCGCGGTCGGCTTTCGCCCGCTCGTCGCCAGCCAGGCCCTGGCGGTTGATGTCATCCTTGGTCTTGTTGAAGCTCTGCATCAACGAGGCCACCGCCTGCGACGATTCATCCAGCCGCACCAGGCGGTATCCGTCCACCCCCTGCACCCACCGCTTCACGTCGTCCGCCGTGGGGTCCACCATGTTCAGGCGCGATTCGACATCCTTTGCCAGCCGTTCCCGTCCGTAGTTGCCCGGCCAGCCGACGCGGGCGACCTCCGCCAGCTTGGCGGCCAGTGCGGCGTCGCCGCGCAGCTCCTCCAGCCCGTGCAGGCCTTCATCATCCATGTGCAGCGGCGTCACCGCCGAGCGCCGCAGCGCGCCGGCGAACAACGTCAGCGTCTTGTCGCCGGTCTGCTCCGCCGCCTGCAAGTCGGCATCGAACGGCTTCCAGACCGCCTCGGTCGTCTCGGCGTCGCTCGACGCGTGCGGCCAGGCATGCAGGAACCGGTCGATCCCCGCCGCAACGTCCGTTCCCTCCGCCGGCTGCGTCTCGTGCAGCAGCTTCGCCAGGTACTCCGCCGGCTGGTCCCAGCGCCGCTGGGCGTATCGGTCCTTCAAGCTGATGGCATCGGTCAAACGGTTCCAGTGATCGCTGGACAGGTCGGATTCAATCCGCTTGATTGCCCCGTATATCTCCCGCGATTCATCCGCGCCCCCCAACCGCAATCCCTCCGGCGGCTGTGCGTTCAGCGGGACGTGTTTTGCCTCCGCCTGCTCTAGTTCGTCCACGACCAGCTTGAGATTGGGGTCGCCCCGGTAGCGCTCCCGGCGTGCCGGGTCCTCCATCGCCTTGGCGAACTGCGAAAACCACGCATGATCGACCGTCGCCAGTTTCTGCGTGTCGATGTAGTTGGAATGGGCGATCACGCCCATCAATCCGATCAGCCCCACCACCGGCAACGCCGCCAGCGCCAGCAGGTGACGGCGCTTCGGCGGGCGCGGGACCAATGCGTCCACCGCCGCCCCCAGCGCCTCGACGTCCTCCGGACGGGCATTGGGGTCCAGCAACTGCTGGCACAGCTCGCGCCACCCCTTGGCCTCCCGCCCCAGCTTGGACCATTGCGGCCCGTCGGAAATCGGCCAGTCCTGCTCCCCGTTCCACGGTTGTCCCAGCACCAACTGGTGTACCAGCTTGCCAATCGACCGCATGTCCGAAACGCGGTCGTCCGCGCTTTTCCCGCTTGATGCCGGGTCCGTCAGGAAGATGGCCGCCCCATTCAGCCCCTCCCGGCTGGCGATCATGATGTTGCCGGGCTTCAGGTTGGCATGGGACCGCTTCCGTGCCGACCGCATTTCCAGCAACCCCCGCACGATCGACCCGACCAGCCAGTGCAGGTCGGCCGAGGTGACGGCAACCTTCGCATCCAGCAGCTTTTGCGAGGTGAGAGGATAGAAATCGGTGACGTAGTAGGCCCCCTCGGGGATGGCCTTCATCTCGTAGATCGGCGCCCAGTGCTGCGCCCCCCGGTCGAAGATGAGTTTCTGCAAGCCGGCGCGGTCGAGAAACGTCTGCGTGGCCGCGTCCGCTTCCAGCAACCCCATGAGGGCGGGGTCGAACACTTTCACGACAAATTCATCCGCCTCGTCATCGCCCATGAGATGGGCCATGGCGACGTGCCCCAGAGGGCCGCGGTACAGTTCCTCGACGGTTTCGTATCGTCCGTAATGGGTCATGACTATACGTCAATCGGGAAAAACTGGGTCCCAAGGGCAATTTTTATTGGACCTTCCCTCTCCCGAATGCGCCAAAGGCGGCATGTTAACGCCATCGCACGCCCCATAACAACGCTACGCGCGGGGCGGCGGGAGGGTTCGGGGCCACCATTCATGACACAGGCGCGCAGGATGTGGGGGAGACGGTATAATCGGCGAAGTTCCAAATCGAGGATCACGCAATGGTTCCAATTACCCATGTACCAGCCACGCTCGACGATTTATATCCTGTGGACGGCAAAGCCGAGCTCATTGGAGGGAGGATTGTTCGCTCCATGCCGAGCGGAGACGCCCCGTCATCAGCGGCCTTTGAAATCGCGGTCAGCCTCCGCGACCACGCAAAGCGAACCAACAGCGGCTCGGCTTACGACGGCGTCGGCTACGCCCTGCGCCGGCCTCTGCCCAACGGGCGGCAATCGTTCTCGCCGGACGCGTCCTATCACACCGGCCCGCGCCCTCGGAACCGGATGCGGTTAATTGACGGCCCGCCTGTGTTCGCCGTGGAAGTCCGCAGCGAGGGTAACTACGGCCCGGCAGCCGAAACGAGCCAAGCCGCCAAGCGTGCCGACTATCTCGCGGCCGGCACGCTCGTGGTTTGGGACGTGGACCCCATCGCCCGCACCGTCGTCGCCTTTCGGGCCGACGCGCCGACCCAACCGAAATCCTACAGTGCGGGTCAAATGGCCGACGCAGAGCCGGCGGTATTGGGGTGGCGGATCAATGTGGACGACATTTTCGTGTAATCCAGGCGCGGGGATTTGACCGGCACGACCTCTAAAGACGGCCTCACGCTGGTGTTGCCGACGGGCTGGCTGAGGTTTGACGCAATCGCCGCGTCCAACTGGCTCAACGAGGATGACCTGCGCTTCCTGCGCCCACTGACAGATGAACCAATATTTCCCCTCGGCGAGACGTCGTGCGCCATCTTCCTCGGCACCGCGTCCGGTCGTGTGATCGGTCGAGACAACGATTGGATCCTTATGTATCGTGCTGAGAATTTGGAGGAGTTTCTCCAGGCAGTGCTCATCGGGACGCGGGGGCTGATCCAAACTCGATGGCTTACCGAGGGCCAAGTCCCTGAAGGCAGGGGGTAGACTGGAAAACGAGGGGTTCCGCGATTCAGGTAGTCAATGCCCCGACGATTCGATCTCGATGATGAATGCATGGTCGCTTAGCGTAAGCGGAACGGCACTGACATTGGCCAGAGTCTGGATGGGCGTCACGCCAACCGTCGGGTCATAAACCTTCGCCGACGGGTAATTGGCGCCAAGTTGTACCGTGACGTCGCTTGAGCCCTTGGCCTGCTCGCCCCATACCGCCAGCTCGAACACGCCGGTGCTCTTCTGCATGAGCAGGTCATGCGCGGTCGCGGGCTGGCCGGGGATTGAGTAATTGAACACACCCGGCTTGAATGGCGACGACTTGTCGGCAAGGATCGTGGTCAGGTTGTGAAGGTATGTCCCTGATGCCTTGGGTTGGTAATCATGATCTACCAGTCCCCAGTATCCCTGGCCCGGCGAATCACGCAGCATGTAGATGAATGTGTAGCTCCAATGGCGTTTGAAGGCGTCGAGATACAGGTTCAGGAACAACTTGCCTTGCTCCTGCTCGGAAATCGCCGTGCGGTTGCCGCCGCCGCCGGTGCGGGTACTCCAGCCCGTTTCAGTGGTCACGCGCGGCAGGCTCTCAAGCTGGTCCTTGGAATAACCGTCGAATCCCTTGCCCCGCCAGGTGTGCCCATACTCGACGAACATCCCGTCCCATTCGCCCTTGAGCGTCGGGTCCTCGGCGTTCCAGGCGATGTTGTCCTCCGTGATTCCCTTCAGGTTGTGGCCGCACACATAATTGTGCGTATTGGCGTAGTCGGCGTATTTGGTGCCGTCCGGCATCAAGGCGCCGGCCCCCGCTGGAATGGTAAGGAACTGCAGCCCGCAATTATCCGGCTCGGACCCGCCGGCTTCACTTGAATGAAAGACGGGGACCCCGGCAAGCCGGGGGTCCGCCTTCACGGCTGCGTACAAATCCCTCTGGAACAGCGCCACCGGCATGGAAGTCTTGTTCGATGACCGTTCGCCCTTATAGGTGACGCGGAAATTATTCGGCTCGTTCGGCCCTTCGACGGCCAGCAGCGCGCCCGCGGCCGACAGCGTTTCGTATTCTTGCAGGCTGGCCGCAATGTTCCCGTTAATTGGCAACGGGACCACCCTGGCCCCGGATTTTGCATGAACGTCAACGAAAGATTGCAGGGCCTTGGGGTTCTCCGAGCCATCGTCCCGGATGCCGCGGATCCCGGCGTAGCTGAGGGACTCTGCAATCTTCGCTGGGTCGTCCTCCCCCTGCGTGATGTGGGTACAGACGCCGATCGACTTGAGGAAATCGTCCGCCTTCATCGCGGTCGTCGGCTCTTCGGCCGCATGCGATGGGAGGGTCATCCAAAGGCCCAGCAGGAGAAAGGGGACGAGATATCGAAGAAATGCTGAATGCTGAATGTTGAAGGCTGAATGGAAGACTTGCAAAGGGACGTTCGAGGGCGTAATCATCGTGAATCCTTTGGCTTCGCACGGCGGTCCGGCCAGGGGCGGCGGCGGCGCGCACATCGGCTCGTTTCGGTCTTCAAAATCCGATTCCGACCGGTCTGCGAGCACTTCCTGGCCCGTGAGGTCGGCCCGTTTCGTCGCCGTCTCTTTGGGGCCCTCAACGTTGGATTAAGGACGCTGGAACGGAGCAATCGAGCCCCGCAGCCGTCCCAGCTCCTCGGAATCGGGCACGGAATCCGTGAAGCCCCCGTCTTTCAGCAGGTTCTTCACGTATTCCGGTGGGTCAGCGTTTGCGGGCTCGAACTGTAGAACGACCCCGCCGTCGCCGAACCACGACACCATCGCCTTGAAATCAGACAGCCGGTGCCGCGTACCACCCACCAAGACGAAATCACGATCTGCGGCCGCTGAGAAGTGTAATACGGTTATCGAGCGCGTCGCCGATTGTCGAGATTTGGCTCTCAGCTGTTCGACGCCGGATTCCAACGTATTGTCATACACGGTCTGGACGTCATGCACGACCTGGGCGCGATTGGCGTCATTGACGGCTTTCAGGCGCTCGGCATCATTGCCAGCGTGCAGGAGCAAATATGCGCCGACCTTATCCAAATCAATTGTTCCGTCCTTGTGCTCCCATCCCGAAGCCACCCATGTCGCGTCAGGCTGAGAAAAGATATGCAGGCCCCCATCCTCAGAGCAAAAGCCTAGCTCCAGCGCGGTAAAAAAGCATTGCAGGTCCTCCCCGGAAAAGCGCGGGGCCTCGTCGATTGCCCCGTGGAGGTCCCCGGCTATCCGCTTTCGTCTATCGGCGTCATTTTCATTGACACGAGTGTCCCAACTTTCGAAGGCTGACGGATTGACGAGCACAGTTTGGGGCGGGGCCGTCGAGCAATCGAACGCAACTAGAACCCTGGTTTTTCCTACGGGCGTCCCGAAGCGGTTGCCTTTAACGGCGACCCTGATTTGCGATGACAGAGCGGCGACCTCTCGTTCCGCTGCCTTTTCCCGCTCCGCTTCGTCGCGGGCCGCCCCCTCGAGAGCCGCCACCTTTGCTCCGGCCAGCTCGGCCTTGCTCTCCGCCTCAGTAATCCGCTGCTGCGCATCGACCGCGCCCCGTTCCGAGTCTGCAGCCCGCTTCTCCGCCGCCCTGGCGCGCTCGTCGTTCGACGCTTGCGACTGCTTGTCCTTGCGCATCCCGTCGTCCATTCGTACGACCAGGTATAGGACGATTAGCACGAACAGGATGAGCAGGTTGAACAGAAGGTCGCTGTACAGGACGTAAGAGTTGTGGCCGTCGTCGGCAGCGCGGAGTTTCATAGGCCTGCCTCGAGATACTCGTCATCGGACGCCCGTCCAACGCCAGAGGGCTGAAAACCTCGCTGCCGCCGGGCCTCGTTGCGGAGCACCGGTAGCAGGAACACTTCCGTGAATTGAGCGATGTAGGCGACCAGATGATCGGCCTGCGCGCTCAGGCTCGTGTAGATCAACCTCAATACCACACCGCCGAGGATGGACCCCATTAACGTCGCTGAAAAGGCCGTACCCATTCCTCCGAAAGTGGCATTCATCGCCTCCTTGAGGCCGCCTTGGTCGCCTCCTGCCTGGGCCATCGCGTTCGCAAGTCCTTCAACTGCCGTGATGAGCCCGATGATCGTGCCAACGAGCCCCAAGGTTAGCATTGTGCTCGACCCGACGTCCAACGGACGGAGCCGCGCTCGCAGCCTAACGTGCATTAGCTCCGCCAGGTTGTCCTGCTCGATCCGGCTGTCTCGATCATAAATCGCCATCAGGTCGGCGACATGACGCCGAAACAGGCAGGGGGCGGCGTACCTCTTGAAGGCGACCAAGTCGCCCTTTGCGTCTGCCCTCACGAAGAGGGCCTCCACTGCAGCTTGGGTTCGGCGAAACTCCCTGTCGATATAGCAAGCGTCAATAAGCGACCTTAGCCACATCGCCAGGAATACAATCACGATGCAAAACGTGATGCCGGTTCGATCAGAGCCGATCGCAGCGAAGAGCCTCGCTCCGCACACCCACAGCGCCACAGCAGCACAGACGAAGGATAACAGCGCCCACGCCCGCAACGGCCGGCGCGACAGAGCAAACTCAAGATCCACAGGATGGGTGCGATCGGCGACGATCCTGGGATACACACGCGGAGGCGACCCGGGTTTGTTGGCACGACAGTTATCGGCTGACGCGTCCGGCATTTCTTGGCACCATTCTGCGTTCGACAGGCAGCCCGGACTCGAAAGTGTTGGACCGCGTCAGTTCCCGGGAAAGGAAGTAATCAGTAAATCTACAGTGGAACCCAACCGGGGTCAACAAGATTCTTCCCCGGAAGATTCTCCCCCGGGATATCGCAATGGAAGCCCAAGGGGGCGCTCAGCTCCAATGGTAGGAACGGAGGCCCTACCCGCGGGACTGCCCCGCGCCGTTCCAAAGAATCCGAGGCCCCAGCGGCGAGTTTAGTCGGTGAGAAGTTCATGCCCGGCTTCCGCGCTCAACGCAGCTCGGGTTCGTTGCGGGCCGTTTGCCCGTTTGCGCGGACCAGAAAAAATGGCCGGAAACTGTTCCACGAGCCCACCGTTTGGCGGGCTCCCGAATCGCCTAGGCGCAGGCCCGGTCGGATACGACGGGAACTTATTGATGGGCGAGTCCGTGCCCGCAACCATCGCAATCGAGGACCAGTTGGTGGGGTTCTTCGGCCGGGTCATACAAAAGGGGGAAAGGGCTGACTTTCGTTCTCTAATCCCGCTAAGTGAAAGCTACCGATGCAGTGTTCACGGTTGGGCCGCCTTGTTTTGCGCGCCCGCCCCGGCAGCCCCCGTCGTCAGGAGTTCTCGCGCCCATCCGGCCAACGGCGTGTCGGCGTGGCCATCGACGTATTTCTGCAGTTCCTTGACGCCCCTCTCGCGCTGCCCGGCTTGGAGGTAAATCCAGCCGAGGAAAACCGTCGCTTCCGGCGGGCCATCGAGGTGGTCGCGGAGCTCGACCAGGTCGTCTTCGCCACCGGGCCCCAGCGGCGAGCCGAGGGGAAAGGCCGCCGCGTAGGCTTTCTTTGCCTCATCGAACTTCCCTTGCCGCACCAGGGTGATCGCGATGATGTATGCCGTCCCGGCATCACTCGGCGACAGCAACAAAGCGCGGCGCGAGTCGTCCAGGGCCCGGTCCGGCAAGCCCGCGTGATACGCGTACCACGCTCGAGTCTGAAGGTCGCTGGCCACCGCCGCGGCCGGCACGTTCTTCCCTTCCAGGGCCTTGTCGAGGATCGCGAGCGCCTGGGCGTAATCGGCGGCGGCCTTCTCCTTCTCGCCCATCCGGCCGTAGCAGACGCCGCGATCGTCCAATGCCGACGCGACCATATCCGCGCTGGAGTCCTTGGACTCAATCACCTTCGTGTAATTCGCCGCGGCGCTGGCGTAGTCGGCCATCGCCTGCTCGCGATCGCCGGTCTTCAGATAGCAGTCGCCGCGCCATCGGGCGGCGCGGGCGACCTGGCTCGGCGGCGCATTGGACATCTCGATCAGCCGGGTGTAATCCAACGCCGCAGTGTGCACGTCCCCCAGCCGCCGGAAGCAGTCGCCGCGGTCGCTCAATGCCTGCGTCACGTCATCTGCCGGCGAGTCCTTCGATTCGATGATGCGGGTATAGTCCGCCAGTGCCTCGGCACTCTTGCCCAATTAGTAGACGTTCCCGCGCGAGACCAGCGCGTCGGCCACCTGCTCGGCCGGCGCATCCTCATCTCGATCACCTGGGTGCAGTCGGCCACCGCCTTGTCCGGCTGGCCGTGGTTCCCGTAGGCGATTGCCCGGTTGTAAAGCGCCCTGGCGACCTGCGCCGCCGGCGCGTCCTTCATTTCGATCGCCCGGGTGTAGTCGGCCAGCGCCTTGTCCGTTTCTCCCTTGTTATCGTAGATGTTGCCGCGCGAGACCAGCGCCTCGGCCAACTGCTCCGCCGGCGCGTCCTTCATTTCGACCACCTGCGTGTAGTCGTCGGCGGCCCGCCCCGATTCGCCGGCGTCCAGGTAATCATTACCGCGGTAACACAGGGCGCTGGCCAGCACATCGCCAGTCGCGCCAGGGTGAGCGATCGCCGCGGTGTAATCGGCGATCGCCGATTTGGCGTCCCCCTTCTGGTCATACGCCATGCCCCGATCCACCAGCGCGCTGGCGACCTCCGGTGGCGTGGCGTCCTTCGCTTCGATGATCGCTGTCGCTTTGACGATGCGCACCGCAGGGTCGTCGGCAGCGTTGTCGGCCCGCGCTGCGGCGGTGCCCAGCAACAGGGCGCTGGCCGCGAAAACCAGCCCAACCATGCTTCCGAGTGCCTGCCGGTGAATCTGTCGAGGTCGGACGATACAAGTGATGGGCGTTTCCATTGGTTGCGCTCCTAAACCGGCATCATACCATCGGCGGGCCGAAGCCGGTGCCGGTGGAGCGTCCGTTCGGCATGACCAAGCCGCCGTCTCGGTCGCCGGCCCGGCCGAGCGGGAGGGAAGGCGGCAAGCCGCAATAATCCCCGAAAATTACCGTTCCAAGGGAAGAAGTAGCGAACAAGAGGCAACTATCACGCTTGGGCGAGCATGGACCCTTGGACCGTCGGTCCCAAGACCGCCGGACGATTGTCCCACGCGCACAGCCGACACCTCGACCGGGCATCCCAGACGCTTGAGGAGGACATTCGTTCCATGGAGCCGACGCGCATTGCCATCATAGGAGGCGGCCCCGGCGGCCTGCTCACCGCATATCTCCTGCAACGGCGGGCGAACCATCCGTTTGAGGCGACCATCTTCGAGGCCAGCCCGCGCCTGGGCGGGAAAATCCGCTCGCCGCAGTTCGGCGCGGCGCCGGTCGCCTACGAGGCGGGCGCCGCCGAGTTGTACGATTACTCCGAAGTCGGCCCGGACCCCGTCCGCGAGCTGGTCGGCGAGCTGGGCCTGGCCACCCGCCGCCTGGAAGGCAGGACCGTCGTGATGGACGATCGGGTCCTGAAAAACGACGACGACATCCGCCGCCACCTCGGCGAGCGTACCGCCGCCGCACTCAAGGATTTCGCCCGCAAGGCCCGGGCCCTGATCAGCCCGCAGGACTACTACGAATCCGACTGGAAGGAGGATAACAAGGACCCCCTGGCCCGCCAGGGCTTCCACGAACTGTTGTCCACCGTCCCCGACGAGGCCGCCCGCAAGTACATCCGCGTTTCCATTCACAGCGACCTGGCCACCGAACCGCACCAGACCAACGCCATGTATGGCCTGCAGAACTACCTCATGAACGAGCCGGGCTACATGCGGCTCTACTCGATCGACGGGGGCATCGAGCGGCTGACCCACGAGCTGTCGGCCAAGGTCACCGCCCGCGTCCTGCTCAACCACCGCGTCGTTCGCGTGGAACGGACGACCGACGAAATGTACCAGGTATCGTCGCGGAGCCACGGCAAGGTCTCGCAGGACGAATTCGATTACGTGGTCGCCGCCTTGCCGAACAACTGGCTGCCGGCCATCGATTGGGCCGGGGAAAGGCTCGCCCGGGCGATGCAGGCCCACCATGCCCATTACGACTACCCCGCTCACTATCTGCGGGTGAGCCTCCTGTTCCAGAACCCGTTCTGGCGCGAGCACATCGCCGAATCATACTTCATGCTCGACGCATTCGAAGGCTGCTGCGTGTATGATGAGACTTCCCGCAGCGACGGCACCCTGTTCGGCGTGCTTGGCTGGCTCATCGCCGGAGAGGCCGCACTGAGCCTGAGCAATTTCGACGATGCCGCCCTGATCGACCGCGTGCTGGACTCCCTGCCGCTCTGCCTGAGCAGCGGCCGCGAGCTGTTCCTGGAGGGACGGGTCCACCGCTGGGTCGGCTCGGTGAACGGACTGCCCGCCGGGTATCCCGCCCGCGAGCCCGACTCGCGCCACCTCCCCGAGCCGGAGGAGCACCAGGAGCTGTTCGTTGTCGGCGACTACCTTTTCGATTCCACGATCAACGGCGTGTTCGATTCGGCGGACACGGTCGCCGAATGGATCGCCGACGACCTGGCCGAAGAGGCCAAGGGATGAGGACGTGCCGTCGCGTCAGAAAACCATTGTCAGCGGCTTGCGCCCTCTTCTCCCTCTCCCGGTACTCCGGGAGAGGGTTGGGGTGAGGGGCATTTTTTGTTTTGGCCTCACGCCGCACGCGAGGAGATGACCATGTCGTCAGCCAGCATTTCAATTTCCCGATCATCCGGCGCCGGCGCCGCGGGCGACGCCGTCACAGTGCGGCGCGTCCGCTTCACCGACGACCCGGGCCCCACGCCGCAAGAGAACGTGCTCCGCCGCTTCGTACAGCCGCGTGAAGCGGTGGCCGTCTACGAAGACCTGGCCCTGAGCGATCTGTCGGCCCAAGGCCCATCTTCGGCCCCCGCCCCGGCCGACACGCTCGATATCGTTTTGTCCCCCAAGGACGTTTCCGTCGAGTTGCGCAAGAAACTGGAGACATGGCTCGCTCCAGACCGTCCCGAAGCCCCGCCCGCCGTGGCCATCGAGCTTGACGGCGCCCGCGTCCTGTGGCGCGCTGGCAAGGCCTGGGTGCAAGGCTCGGCCAATCGCTCCAGGGACCTGCCGGCGGGACTGATCGAGTTCGCCTTCTACGAGGGCGAGCTGCGCCAGTTGGAGCAGTCGCTGCTGCCGTACGAGTCGTCCGCCCCCGGCGACGCCCGACTCGCCTTCCGCATCCGCCTGGCCAGCCGGGGCAACTGGGAGCGTTTTGCCCGCTCGATCGAAAGCCTCGCCCTCTTACGCCTGACCTTCGCCCGGCTCGAGCCGCAACTCTACCTCCCCAACCGCTCGCTGCCGCCCGACGCCCGCCGGCTGGTATCGCGCCTCCGCGCCAGGGCGGACGTAGCCGACCGCCTCGAGGCGTTCAACGACCGCCTGGAAGCCTGCGAGGACCTGTATGAAGGGGCCGTAGACCGCATCACGGAATTCCGCCTCTACGAGAAGGGCCTCCTGCTAGAGCTCACCATCGTCCTCCTGCTGGGGATCGAAGCGCTCCTACTGGCCTGGGAGTTTTGGAGCCGCCATTGAGGAGACTGTGAGCCTCGACTGAGCTCGCCGAAGTCAGGGCCGCGTCGCGGTTGCATGTGCGCGTACTCGCGCACATCCATTTAGTCGGCGGCCGCCGTGACGCTTGCTGTCGTGGTGAAGGCGGTCAGGATGGTGAGTTTGCCGTGGAGCTTTTGCCACACGTCGATGGTCACCTTGAATTTCCGCCGGGATCTGTAGCGGTGGCGGCCGGTGATTGTGAAGGCGTTGCCATCGGGCGTCAGGGTGCCTGCGGAGTGGGAGGCGTCACCCCAGCGGACTGTCACGCCGCGCCTGGCGCCGTCGGGTAGGGTGGGGAGGGTAGTGCTGGCGAGTGCCGCGGTGAATGCCTCGCGAACGGTGGCGGAGATCGCATAGGCCGCGGGAGTGGTCGGGGTCGGAGCAGGGGTCGTCGGCGTGGGCGCGGGGGTCGGAACAGGAGCGGGGGTTGGGTCGTCGCCCCCAGTGGAAGGGCCCGACGACACAGGAAGCGGCGGCAACGCCGTCGCGTTGGTCGCATAGTCGGCGGTCCCGTTGCTCGGGTCGGCCATGCTGCCAAGGAACAGGATGGTGTTCGTTGCGTTATCGTAGATGGCGAACACAAACGGATGGTCGGCGTCGAACGAAACGAGGTTGGGGTCCGGGGTCGGGGTGGAAACGGCGGTTATGCCGACTACTCCCGTCGCCGCGGCGGCGGTGGTGCCGGTTTCGTTGACGTTGATAAAGCTCTTCTGCACCACATCGCTGATCATCATTGGCGTATTGGAAATCCCACTGAAGTCGGCTGCTAAGCTGAACGCGGTTTCGATGCCGAGAGCTTCAAGCGGCTTGACCAGATCATACGTCTCGTTGAGTTGGAATTTGGGCAGTTGGACGTCTACGTCCGCCGTGGCAAGGTTGGACGTGATGGTGGAAAAGAGGGACGGCGTCAAAGAGGATTCGAAGCTGGCAAGGTCGTAAGTCGTCGGGAGGACCACGAGCATGTCCAGTTCGTTCCCCACGTAGGGAAGTTGCAGCGCCTGGAAGCCATTGGCGCCGGACTGCGCGTAGTAGCCGAAATCGCTCGTCTGCTGCATCAGTGAGACGGTGGCGGCTTCGGTGGGGGAGATCTGGAAGGGTTTAGTATCGGTTATGCCAGGATCGAATGCATCGGCCCAGTCGCCCTGGAAATAGATCGCATTGGTGAGGACCAGCTCCGTAAACTGACTGAGATCGCTGGCAGGAATGAGGTTGGTGATCTTGCCGTCGGTCTGGTCGGCCACCCATGTGTTAATGGTGTTGGCGGCGGCCGTCGGATTGGAAAAATCGACCGGCTCAGGACCAGCGCCGAAGACGGCTTTGGAACTGCTGAGGAAAGAATTCAGCAGGGGGATGTGCTCGTTGACCCACAGCCGGTTGGCGGTGGAGATGGTATACCCGGCGGTGGCGGAAGTCGCCTGGAAGAGCTGGTAGAGGGCCTGTATCCCCGCCTGGGCGATTTCGCTGCTGGGCAGATGCAGGGCCTGGATCATCTCGCTGGCGGTGGTGCCCTCGGCTCCCTGTAAGGCCATTTCCAGCGCCGTGGCGGCGGAGTAGGGGGAGAAAAAGAGGTTGCCGGACTTGTCGGGGCCAAGTTCGTGCAGCATGTCGAAGGCGAAGGCGTCATTGGCCTGTGCGACAAGCTGCGCGGGCGTCGCCGTTGGGGCGGCCGAGAAAAGCGTGCGCGGTTCGAGCCGCTCCGCCAGCGCCAAAGCGCCCGGCGCGAACGGGCCCGTTCGGGCAAAACGACGACGGGACGCAGCGTGCATCATCTGGAAGTCCTCCTCGGGACCGCAGTCAGACAGCCGACCGTCGGAGTTGGCTACGAACGGCTCGCTTCTGCATTGTACTGCAAATCGATGAGAGGAACCTGAGAACGTTTAAGACGCGAACCTGCAATCCTCCGGTCCGGAGGCCCGATGCCGAAACGCTCGCGATGCTGAGGCGATCGGTCAACGGCTACTTTGTCGTCACCGTTTCGATGACGCCGGCAACGGGAGCCGCGTGTTCACCTGTCCACTCTCCGCGCAGTTCCCACCGCTTTGCCAGGTAGAAGATGACCGGGAACACGACCAGTTCCATCAGGAAGCTCACCGCCAGTCCGCCGATCATGGGGGCGGCCAGCCGCCGCATGACGTCGGCTCCGGTGCCCTGGGCCCAGAGAAGCGGGGCCAACCCGACGAAGGCGGCGGCGACGGTCATCGTCTTGGGGCGGATGCGCATCACCGCGCCGTCGTGAACGGCATCGTAAAGATCGCGGGCGTTGCGAATTCGGCCCTGCGCCTTGCGGCGGTTAAACGATGTGTCGAGATAGAGCAGCATCACCTGACCCGTTTCGGCATCCAGGCCGGCCAGGGCGATCATGCCGATCATGACTGCCAGCGATAGGTTGTAACCCAGGGCAAACAGGAACCAGAACGCACCGATCGCGCTGAAGGGAATCGCCAGGATGACAACGAGGACGCGGAACCAGCTTCGGCTGCTGGCGTAGAGCAGCATCACAATGATCAGGAAGGCGATCACGGCAGCGGCGATCAGGCGCGGGCGGGTCTTTTCCCAATACTCAAATTGTCCGGAGAAGATGATGGTGTAGCCCGGCGGCAGTTTGACCTTGTCAGCGACGACACGCCGGGCGTCGGCGATGTAGCCGCCCAGGTCGCGGTCGGCGATGTCCACGAACACCCAGGCCGTCCGCTGGGCGTTTTCCGAGCGGATCATCGGCGGCCCGGGGGTCACATGGATGCGCCTCCCATCCTTTTCCTGCAAGAGTTCGCCGAGCGGCACCTGCGCCCCGGTTGGCGTGCTAACCAGAACGCGCTCCAGCGCCGGGATGTCGTCGCGCAATTCGCGGGCGTAACGGACGTTTAACGGGTAACGCTGGAGGCCTTCAACCGTCGTCGTCACGTTCATGCCGCCGATGGCCGATCGGATCACGTCCTGCACGTCGCTGGTGTTCAGGCCGTAGCGGGCGGCGGCGTCGCGGTCGACATCGACGTCCAGGTAAAGTCCGCCGAATGAACGCTCGGGGTAGGCGCTGGAGGTGCCGGGGATAGATTGGACCGCCGTCGCCGCCTGTTCGGCCAGGTCGCCCAGCACCGACAGGTCCGGCCCCATGACCTTGATGCCGACCGGGGTCTTGATGCCGGTGGAGAGCATGTTCAACCGGTTCTCGATCGGGTACGGCCAGGCATTGGCTACTCCGGGGAAGTCGACGACCGAGTTCAAGCCGGGGTGCTCCGTTCCATCGAGGTCGGACCAGCCGAGTTTGAGTTCCTCGGTGGTGATCGGCCTCTCGCTGGACCAGAATGAATGGAGGCAAAGAGCCCGTGCCCAATCGGGCCAGGAGTCGAAGAAATGCTGCACTCGACGGTGCCGCCATTTATCGCGGTTGGGTTCCAATTGCACCACCGTTTCGATCATGGAGAGCGGCGCCGGGTCGGTGGCGGTCTCGGCCCGGCCGATCTTGCCGTGGACGCTGGCCACCTCCGGGAACGTGGCGATCAGCTTGTCGGTCTGCTGCAGCAGTTCCTTGCTTTTGGTGATGCTGATGCTCGGATCGGTCGTGGGCATGTAAAGCAGGTCCCCCTCATCGAGCGGCGGCATGAACTCCGTGCCGAGCTTCGAGTACGGGTAGTATGCCGACGCCAGGGCCAGCGTCGCAATCACGAGCACGGCGTAGGGGTGGCGCATCGCCAGCTTAAAGATCGGACTGTAGAGCCACTGCATGAGGTGGCTGATCGGACTTTTGTCTTCGTGAATGATTTTCTGCGGGATCAGCAGCATGCCAGCCAGCACAGCCCAGCCGCCGCCAATCCACCAGCGGTAGGGTTGGAGCAGCGGGTGAGCCGACGCCAGGGCGAAGAGCATTGTGGCTGGCACGAGCATGGTTGCGAGCGTGATCGACAGATTGCGTCGCCAACCCCAGCGTTTCGGAAGCACACGCGCCGTGATGAAGTAGTACATCAGGACGGGGATGGTCGTGATCGACAACAGCGACGCGGCCGCCATGGCGAAGGTCTTCGTGAAGGCGAGCGGCTTGAACAGCCGGCCGCTCTCGTTGCCGAGAACAAAGACCGGCAGGAAGCTGACGGTGATGATGAGCAACGCGAAAAAAAGACTCGGGCCGACCTCCTGTGCAGCCTCCAGAATGATCTGCCCCCGCGGCCGTGGCGTTTCGCCGGCGTGGACGCGCTCTTCCTCCCGGTCGAGGTGCTTGTGGGCGTTTTCGACCATGACGATCGCCGAATCGACCACAACGCCGATGGCGATAGCGATGCCGCCCAGGCTCATGATGTTGGCGTTGATGCCCACGAGATGCATCACCAGCAGGCTGGCCATGACGCTGGCGGGGACCACGAATACAGCGACCAGTTCGCTGCGGGCGTGGAGCAGGAACAGGATGCAGACCAGGCCGACGACGATGATTTCTTCGATCAGCGTGTGGCGCAAAGTGGCGATGGACCTTTCGATCAATTGCGAGCGGTCGTATGTCGGTTTGATGAACACACCGGGCGGGAGACCGTCCTCCAGGTCGGTGAGCTTTTGCCTGGCGTCTTGAATGACCTGATAGGCGTTGGCCCCGAACCTGGAAATGACCACGCCGCCGACCGCTTCGCCGCGGCCATTGAGTTCACCGACGCCGCGGCGCATTTCCCCGCCGATTTGCAGGCTGGCGACGTCCTTGAGCAAAATGGGAGTTCCGCGCGGCTTGCGCTCGGCCAACATGCCGGCTGCTGGTCCCGCCGGTGCATTGGCCGCCATGCCTTTGCCCCCGTCGACGCCGACGACCACCTTCCCGATGTCTTCCAGTCCCTTGAGATACCCGCGGCTGCGGACCATGTACTCGTTTTCGGCCATCTCGATGGTCGATCCGCCGACGTCGTCATTCGACCGTTCGACGGCCATCATGACGTCGCGCACGGAAAGGCGGTACGCCTGCATCTTTTGCGGGTCGAGCACGACCTGGTACTGCTTGACGAACCCGCCGATCGAAGCGACTTCGCTGACGCCTTCGACGCCCGTCAGCGGATAGCGCAGATACCAATCCTGAAGACTTCGAAGCTGGGCCAGGTCCTGATTTGCCGGGAGCAGCGCAGTGCCAGTCAGCGGGTCGGTCCCAGAATTTTCCCAGGCCCGCACCTTCACCAGGAAGGTCCTGCGGCCGGCCGGCGCATCGTCAGGCTTGACGTACCATTTCCCCGGCGACGCATCATGCCACAACCCCTTGGGATGATCGGGCGAGTAGTAGCCAGGGTAGAGCACGTACTGATAGACCCAGCCCACGCCGGTCGCGTCCGGGCCGAGCTT
>Ga0182024_10004911_pt1 | contig 30362 bp, 24 predicted proteins | sample P32metaG_FD_120480 | JGI IMG/M metagenome (GOLD analysis project Ga0182024, IMG submission 120480) | Permafrost microbial communities from Stordalen Mire, Sweden - P3-2 metaG (Illumina Assembly) | ecosystem: Environmental > Terrestrial > Soil > Wetlands > Permafrost | place: Sweden: Stordalen... | reverse complement strand
CCGGCTCCAACCCAACGCTCACGATCACCTCCCCCCGCTCCGTGAACTTAATCGCATTACCCAGCAGGTTCGTCAGCACCTGCCCCAGCCGCATCGCGTCCCCGACCAGCGCATCGGGCGTGTCCTGCTCAACGCGCAACGCCAGCTCCAGCTCCTTGCGATGTGCCCGCGGGCCAAACGCCTTGAGCGACTCGCCAAGGCTCTCGCGCAGGCCAAACGCATCCGGCTCCAGGTCCAGCCGCCCCGCTTCGATCTTCGAAAAATCCAGGATGTCATTGATTACGCGCAGCAGCAGGTCCGCCGACGTCCTCGCCCGCTCCAGGTAATGCCGCTGCTCCGGAGCCAGGTCCGTGTCCAGCACCAGGTCGAGCATCCCGAAGACCCCGTTCATCGGCGTGCGGATCTCGTGGCTCATGCTGGCCAGGAATTCGCTCTTCGCACGGCTCGCCGCTTCCGCAGCCTCCTTCGCTTCCGTCGTCCGCTTTGTTTCCGTAATGTCGCGCACGATCGAGGACATCCCCACTACCGCCCCGCGCACGTCCCGAACCGGCGCGGCTGACAGCGAGACCTGCACCCGGCTCCCGTCGTTTCGCAGCCTCACCGTTTCAAAGGGAGCCACGCGTTCCCCCCGCCGGGTGGCTTCGAACGTCCGCGACTCTTCCTGAGCGTACTCGGGTGGTACCAGGAAAGAATCCGGCCGCCCCACGGCTTCGTCCGCCGTAATCCCAAAGAGTCTATGCGCCCCCGCGTTCCAACTGGTGATCGCGCCGTCCAGCCCCTTGCTGAGGATGGCGTCCTCCGAGAACTCCACAATCGCCGCCAGCTCCAGCGTCCGCTGTTCCGTACGTTTGTAGAGCACGCAAAGGATCGCCACCAGCCAGATCGCCGCGATCGAGCAAGCGCGATTGATCACGTCGATCTCCACCGGGCCGGGCGGTGAAAAGAAGAAGCCCAGAACCGTGAGCACCGTGCAAGCCAGGGCGGAAATAAAGATGGCGCGCCGCCCCGGCAACCACAAGCAGGCCCCGACCACGGTCACAAACAGCGGCGCCGACGTCTCCCCCATGGGAAACGGGATGTCCAGCAAGAACACGAGCAAAGCCAGCCCGATCATCCCGGCCACGATGTACTTGCTGTTTCGGGAGGCGACGCTCATGAGCTCTCCTATCCCCATATCAATGGCGAAAGCAACCCCGCCTGAGGGAAGACTTGGGGAAACGATCGTTCGCATCCGCGATGTGCCTGGTCGCCCGACCTAGTCTACCGGCCGCACGCGGCCGCCCACAACCGAGGCTTTAACTCGCGCCAACGCAGCCGGCACCCCCAGCACAGCGTGTCTTCACGCAGGCCAATCAGTGCGTACCCGCAGTTGGGGCACTGCGTCGCCGCCAGCGATTCGGGAATCACAGGGCTTTCGGCAGGAGTCGACGCAAAGTGCACCCGGCGAGATCGCCGGCGAAAATCGGCCTGCCATCTGCCAGAGATCGAACCCGTCCCGGTTGGGATTCCCCGTTTGGGATTCGACCATCAGAGAATTGAACCTGACATTATCCCACGTATCGAGACGTCCCGGGTTAGCCGCGACCCGAAGGGGAGCGCTCCCGGAAGCGCTCCCCTTCGGGTCGCGGCTAACCGATCAGGGTGATCGATCTTTAAGAGACGACAGAGCAAACGCCCGACGATGGATCGAACTCGAACAGAGAGAGTCCCCCTTTAAGCGGAAGAAGAGGATGCTGATGCGGTACGGAACGGGAGACACACGGTGTCGGGGAGGCCAAATGAAATATGCAGTTCCAGACAAACGGGACGGTCCAGACAAACGGGACGGTCACGTTTAGCGGTCTCATCCGCTACCCCTTCTGAGGCGGCCCCGAATCCGTCAGCCCCATCAATATCGTGACCGTCCCGTTTTCGCTTCCGTCCCGTTTTCGCTTCCATGATAGATGATTCCAATACTCGGATGCTTGCCTTGGACCCGCGCAAGTAGGAAGGAGAGCACTTCCAAAAGAAGCCGTTGCGGCTTTCTGATTTTGTGCCCTTCGTAAAATAGAATCGGCACATAATGGAAATCGCCAAGGTCCGAGTCGCCATCCACCTTCTTGAGCCCGTCGAAGTGGATGGAGAGGCGGTCGGCAAATAGGTCGGCATTAATGAGGAAGGGAACTCCGTCGCTCAACGTGGCGCGGTTCAGCACAATGCCATTCGTCGGCGTGTTGCCAGACTGCTGGAACCGGATCTTCTGGATCGCCTTTAACCTCACGTCTGCTCGCAATTCCGAAAGCCCGCCCTCGTAATCGGATTTCGTGCCTTGTTGACCATTGAGGCGAAGTTGAGCCTTAAATTTACAGTTCAGAAATGCTTCCAGAATCTCTATGGTAATAGCAGTGGCCATGGCGTGGTAATCATCACCAATGCTGCGGCCACTCGTCCAGCCTGCTCGGCGCGCTGGCCGGGTTCGTGGGCGGGCTGCTTTTCATCGCGGCGGGGATCGGAGCCATCGTGCGGCGGGTGCCATTCTCCATTTCGAGGGATATGGGTTAGCGGTTGGATCTCACGCAAAGGCGCGGAGACGCAAAGAAAAAAACAATACCCAATCGGACCGGTTTTTCTCCGCGCCTTTGCGCCTCTGCGTGAGCCTCGTCAGTTTTTGGCCACCGGCTGGTGAGCTGACTGGCATGAAGACGCGGCGGGGACAGCTTCTGTTGAATGCGGCGTTGGTCGCAGCCGTGCTCATCGTATACGGGGTGGTCGGGGTGTTGGTGCTGGTAGTGATGAACCATCAGCCACTTCTGGGGGTCGGGCTTGCTGTTATGGCGCGTTGGGGGGTCACGGTCATCCAGAGGCGAGTTCTCAAGCGAAAGAATGCTCCCGCGCGGCTGCTGCCCAATCTGCCGGTACGACCTGACCGGCAACGTGAGCGCGACGTGCCCCGAGTGCAGGACCCCGTTTGAGGTGTATGCTCGAAGTGGCCCCGAAGGAACCGTAAGAACAATTCGGGCGCTGCCTAAAACTGGTGAAGACGCGGGCTGAGCACGCCTGCGGCGTGTTGGGTCTCTATCCAACATCTACAATGTGGTGCTCCAGATGTCACTCTTGTAGAGCAATATATTGATAATATCACCACCAAATAGGTGACATTCGGTGACATTCGGGGTCCGGCCGGACCAGGCTGGCTATTTGCCGCGGGTGTCGGCAAGGAGTTCCTGGCCGACGGAGGGCTCGGCGGTTTCGGCTTGGGGGTGGCCGTTGGCGAGCATGCGGGAGCAGGCGCGGCGGATGGCGGCGACGTTCATGTAGCGGCCGGGGCATTCAGTGGCTTTGGTCTCGCCGTGGCCCAAGACGTGGTCGGGGGCGATGTGGTAGGTCTTCATCAGGTAGGAGACCAGCCGCTCGACCGACCGCATTTGGGCGGCAGTCGGATGGGTGACATCGAAGTTGCCGACCAGGCAGATGCCGATGCCGTGCTCGTTGAATTGGTTCCCAGGGGTTTTGTCGTGGGCGCCCCACTTCTGCTTCGGCCAGCGGGGGCCGACCTCGACCTTGCCGTCGGCGGTGTCAGAGCCATTGCCGATCACGAAGTGATAGCCCAGTTCGTCCCAGCCCTTGGCCTTGTGCATCTTATCGAACGCGGCTGCCCCGCCGGTGGGCGTGGCGCTGTGGTGAATGACGATCCAATACCAATGGCCCGTCGGAGCGGCGGGAATCCATGCCGCGGGAACCGCCTCGGCAGGCGGCTCCACGGGCTTGAGCGGGAGCATCTGCCTGGGAGGCGGCACGACCACGGCCGGCGCAGGCGGCGGCGCCGCTGGCGTGCGATCGACGAAAGTCGGGCCGCCAAAGTTCGGAGCGGGAAGGTTATTGACCGACACCTGCGACTGCGGCTGACACCCGGCAACGGCGAACAGTCCGACGACGACGAGGGGAGCAAACCACTTAGCCATCCGTGGCCTCTTGGGTTGGGGGAACGCCTTCCGATTCAATGCAAGTGCCGCCGGCCCACCATGGCCCGCGCGGAAAAACCAGCTTGTCGATCGGAGCGCCTGCGGATGTTTTATCGGACGATCGCCGCGAAATCCAGTAGGCTAGGCAAAAGAAGTTGAAACTCGCTCTGTTTCCCCCGCCCCGCAATCAGTCACTGCCCTTGGACTTGGTCGCCAGAATCAGCGGTGAGGGCCCCGGCGCCTCCAAGCTGCGGATTTGGGCAAAGCCCGCATCGGTCAGCCAGCGGCTGATCTGGGGGAACGTGAAGGTGTCGCCGTGCTCGGTATTCACCAGCATATTGACGGCGAAGATCATGGCATTGGGCGGTCCGGTGCGGTCGTCGTTGGCGATGAATTCGGCGATGGCGATCGTTCCGCCGGGCGCGAGAGCGGCGAATGTCTTCTTAAGCAGTTAGCGGCTGCGCTGTTCCCCCTCGCTGTGGAGGATGTGGCCGAGCATGGCGATGTTGTGGCCGCTGCCAAAGTCGGCAGTCAGCAAATCGCCGGGCACCATCTGGAAACGGTCGGCAACGCCGAAGCGGGCAGCGATGCGCCGCGTCGCCGGAAGCACCCCCGCCCAATCGACGGCGGTGACTGAGACTCGGGGGGATTGTTGGGCCAGGGCGATCCCCCACACGCCCGACCCGGCCGCCAGATCAAGCACCCGAATCGGAGCGTTGCTCTGGCCCAAGTGCAGCGATTCGCCCAGCGCCTTGGCCGCCGGGTAGCTCATGGGAAAAATGTCTTCAACCAACTGCTGGAAAAATTCGGCGCCCTCGCCTTCTTGATTGACCGCCGCCGCCGCTCGGCCGGTTCGCACGATTTGGCTGAGCTGCATCCACTTGGGCATCAACTGACCGCTGATGTGCTTGAATATTCCGCCCTGGAAAGCCGGCTTGCCACTGACCAGGAACGCCGCACTTTCCGGCGTTAGCGCATACCGCTGCCCGGAATCCTTGGCCAGCAGTTGAAACGACACCAGCCCATTCATGATCGCGCCAAGCCCGCGCGCCGATGCGCCGGTTTGTGCGCTGATTTCCTCCAGCGTCCTGGGGCCTTTGTCGAGCACGTCGAACACGTGATGCTCCAACGCGGCCTCGATCATCAGGGGAATCGAATAGCCCCAGGCGAACTGCATGAGCCGCTCGGGAGTGAGGGGGGAACCTGGCTGGACATCGGGCATTGGACTGCTCTCCACTTTAAGAAACGGTATGTTTATATGATGACCCGCAAACTCAATTCGCTCGGTGGCGGCCGTCTAAAAGCCGCCACGCATAGTTGGATTCGTTGGCGTTCATGCTAGTCAGCTTCGTGGGCATGGAACGATCATACTCAGGATCGCTTGGTCCGCGAGCGAAAAGCCGGAAAGGGTCACGGTATCTCTTTGCTCCTGCAGGGCTCGCATTCTCCCCCGCAATCCAGCCTCCAGCCGCTTTCCTCCCCGCGCCGCACGAAGCGTCGCATTGTTCCGCTGGCCCTTTCCACCATCCTTTCCCTCCCAAATGGTTGCAGCGCCGGTATACTCTGCCTCGATGTCCGAACCGAGCAAGATCCTGGTCGTGCAGCCGAGCTGGGTGGGCGATGCGGTGATGGCCACGCCGACGTTGCGCGCTATTCGCGAGCTATACCCGCAGGCGCACATCGCTTACCTGATGCGGCGCTACGTCAAGCCGCTCTACGGCGGGATGCCGTGGGCCGATCAGATCATCACCTATCGCACGGGCAAGACCAAGGCGAAAGCCGGCAAGGGCCTGCTCGACCTGGCCGGTCGGCTGCGCAATGCGCACTTCGATCTGGCAATCCTCCTGCCCAATTCCTTCAAGGCGGCCCTGGTCTGCAAGATGGCCAACATCCACCGCATGGTCGGCTACGAGCGCGACGGCCGCGGCTTCTTGCTCACCGACAAACTGCTGCACGTGAAGGACCGCGGCAAGTTCATCCCCGTGCCGATCGTCAAAACGTACATGGGACTGGCCCATTATCTCGGATCCAAGAATCGTGACCTTCGGCTGCAACTGTTCGTCACCGAATCTGAGGCGCGGGAGGGGCGTGAGGTGCTGGCCGGGTGCGGCCTGAGCCCAGACGTCAATCGCCCCGCCGCCGGCGGCGAGCCGCCGCTGATTTTGCTCAATCCCGGAGCCCAGTACGGCGCCGCCAAATGCTGGCGGCCGGAGTATTTCGCGGAGCTGGCCGACCGGTTGATCGACGAGCATAACGCCACGATCCTTCTCAGCGGCCTGCCCAAGGAACGGCAGATCCTCGACACGATCAAGCAGTGCATGAAGCACGCGCCGATCGATCTATCGAACAAGGGGCTGACGCTTGGCTCGCTCAAGGACATCGTCCGTCGATGCGATCTCATGGTGACCAACGACACCGGCCCGCGGCACATCGCGGCGGCGCTGGATGTGCCGGTCGTCACCGTCTTCGGGCCCACTCATCCGGAATGGACAGAGATCTATTTCGAGAAGGAGCGGAAGGTGGCGGTGAAAGTCTTCTGCGGGCCGTGCCAGAAAAAGGTTTGCCCGCTCGACCACCGCTGCATGACGCGCGTGACGCCGGCGATGGTGTATGAGAGCTCGATGCAGCTCCTGGGTCGGGCTGCGGGTTCGACGGCGCTGCCGGTGATTGGATGAACTGTGTTGCCGCCAGATAAGGAAGGGACAGGAATGTCCCTGCGGCGGTTTGGGCAGACAAGAATGTCTACCCTACCAGTCTCGGCAGACAAGAATGTCTACCCCACCAGTCTCGGCTGACAAGAATGTGTACCCCACCAGCTTTGGCAGACAAGAATGTCCGCCCCACCGTGGATATCTCGGTTGGATATCCTGGATTTGCAATTTTTGGTGGGGCAGACATTCCTGTCTGCCTAACTCTTGCAGGGACATTCCTGTCCTTTCCTCATTCTCCCTCGCCCCAGGAACCGTTGTGCCCCAATCCTCTGCTCCAATCTACGACGTGATCGTGATCGGCGGCGGCCCTGCCGGGGCGACGGCCGGGTTGCTGCTGGCGCGAGGCGGAGCACGGGTGCTAATCCTGGAGCGGGCGAAGTTCCCGCGGTTCCATATCGGCGAGTCTCTGCTGCCGCGAAATTTTCCGCTGATCCAGGAACTGGGGCTCGAGCCCGAGCTTCGCAAGCTGCCGCACGTGCCCAAGCTAGGCGTCGAGTTTGGCCTGGGTGACGGAAGTCCCACTGCGCGATTCACCTTCGATCAAGGCCTTCTGCCCGGTTCGGAGACGGTGAACATCGATCGCGCCCCTTTTGACACCCTCCTGCTGAATGCCGCGCGCCGAGCGGGGGCCGAGGTGCGGGAAAATACGATGGTGCGGAAGGTGCTGCGCCTGGCCGACGGGGATGTTGCGATCGAAGCGGACGGCGCGGAAATTTCTGCACATTGGCTGATCGACGCCAGCGGGCAGGGAACTGTCGTCGCGCGTCATCTGGGGACGCGCCGGGCGTCGGAAGACCCGCGCCTGCAAAAAGTCGCGTATTTCGAGCATTTCGAAAACGTGCGGCGGGCCGCGGGAAGCGACGGCGGCCATCCGTTCCTGGCGATGTGCGAGGAGGGGTGGTTCTGGATGATTCCGCTGGACGATCGGCGAACGAGCGTGGGGCTTGTGCTCGATGCGAACGTCGCACGATCACTCGACGTCCCGAGCAACCAACTACTCGCCTGGGGAATCGAGCGATGCCCCGCCATCCGGGATCGCATGCGGCACGCGACCGGGCCGCAGATCAATCAGGTGACCGCCGATTTCAGTTACACCTGCCGGCCGTATGCGGGGCCGGGATATTTTCTGGTGGGAGATGCGGCGGCGTTTTTGGATCCGATCTTCTCGACGGGGGTGACGCTGGCAATGCTCGCCGCCGAGCAGGGGGCCGGGCGCATTCTGGATTTGCTACACAACCGAACGAGCCCGGCTCGGGCGCGCAAGCATTACATCCGGTTCGTCGATGGCAGTACCGGGATCTTCTTCCGTCTCATCCGCCAATATTACGATCATTCCTTCCGCGAGTTGTTCCTGAATGCCGAAGGACCGCTCCAAGTACATCGGGCGATGCTTTCGATTCTGGCCGGCCAGGTGTTTCCCCGCCCCGTCTTCGCGCTCCGCTGGCGGCTTGGGCTTTTCTACTTCTTGCAGGCATGGAATCGCCGCTTTCAAATCGTACCGCGACGAGATCGGTTTTCGCTGCTGACGGGTTCGGAGAAATAGACTGCTGGATTTTGAAAGGCGCGAGTCGAGCTTCGGGGGTCTTCAGGGAACTTCACTTTCGGATTGCTTTTCTCCGTCCGCCGCTTGCGGCTTCGCGAATCGAGCACGTCTCTTCGTTCGCGAAGCCGCAAGCGGCGATCCCAGGGCGAGCAACATACCAATCACGGTCGCTTTCGCGCGATGAATTGCTTCAGCTTTGCGAGACTCATGCAGTTGATGACGCGTTCCGCCGGCGCCCAGGCGCGGCAAGCAACGTCTATCCCAAATGAAAGCGTCGAAAGCTCTTCGACGCTGTGGGCATCGGTATCGATCGCCAGCATGCACCCGGCTTCAATCGCGGCGCGGGCGTGGATGTCGTTGAGGTCGAGCCGGGGATAGCCGGCGTTGATCTCCAGCGCGGTGCCGCTGGCGGATGCCGCGGCGAAGATCTTCGGGAAATTCAGCGGCAGCCCCTCGCGGCGGTTGATTAATCGGCCAGTGGGATGGCCAATGATGTTCACATACGGGTTGTCGATCGCGCGAAGCATCCGGTCGGTCGCCTTGGCCTCGTCCTGTTTCAGCGAGATGTGGGGCGAGGCGACGACGATGTCGAGTTCTGCCAGCACGTCGTCCTCGAAATCGAGCCGTCCGTCAGCGAGAATGTCCACCTCGCAGCCCGCCAGCAGCTTGATCCCCTTGATTCGATCGCCCGCCTGGTGAATTTCCTTCACGTGCTTCAGCAGTCGTTCGGCGGATAGCCCGTTGGCTACGACCTGGCTCTTGGAATGATCGGTGATGGCGATGAACTCGTATCCCAGCGCCATGGCCGCCTCGGCCATTTGCTCGATGGTGGCCTGCCCGTCCGATGCGGTGGTGTGCATGTGCAGATCGCCGCGGATATCGGCAAGAGTGATGAGCTTCGGCAATTTCCCCGACACCGCCGCGTCGATTTCGCCGCGATCTTCGCGCATTTCGGGCTCGATGAAGGTCAAGCCGAGTTTCTGGTAGACGTCGGCCTCCGTCCGGCTCGCGACGGGCTTCACCGCAGGCGCTTCGGCGGTTTTCTTGGCCGCCTTGTCATATTCGTCGAGCCTGTACAAGCCCCACTCGTTGAGCGTCAGGCCCATGTCCAGCGCGCGGCCGCGGAGTTTGACGTTGTGGTCCTTGGAGCCGGTGAAGTAGAGCAGCGCCGCGCCGAAGTTTTCGACAGGGACGATTCGCAGATCGACCTGCAGGCCGCCGACGGTCAGCACGCTGGACTTGGTGTTTCCCTGGCCGAGGATGCGCTGGACTTCCGGGAACTTGACGAAGGCCGCCGATACCTCGCCGCCCGATGCCGAAGCGGCCAGGGAACAGATCAGGTCCACGTCGCCGATCGTCTCGCGCCGGCGTCGCAGGCTGCCCGCGATCTCCGCCTGCTTCACCTGCGGAAGCTCGCGCAGTCGCTCGACCAGGCTCTCGGCAATAGGCAGCGCGTCCACGATGCCCGTCCGCTGGGCCGCCTGCGCGCGCAGGGCGATCCCCTGTTTGATCGATTCGATTTTCTTTTCTCCGATGCCCTTGAGGCCCGCCAGCGCGCCGCCGTCGATGGCTTTCACCAGCTCTTCGAGATTGGTCACGCCCCGCTGCTTCCAGAGCATCGAGATGGTCTTGGGGCCGAGCCCGGGAATGTCCAGCAGTGGCAGCAATCCCGCCGGCACGCTGGCGGCCACCTCCTCGAAATCGACGCTCCTTCCGGTCTTCACGTATTCGGTGATGATCTTGCAACTGGACGCGCCCAGCCCTTCCACTTCCGCGAGCTTTCCCTCTTCGCACACCTGCCGGACATCGAAGGCCATGTCCTTGAGAATCCGGCTCACCTTCGAAAACGCGATCGCCTTGAACGGGCTCTCGCCCCGGATCTCCATGATCGCCGCGAAGTTGCGAAACAGGTCGGATAGGTCGGTGTTCAGGGACATGGCGGCATTTTAGATTTGCGATTGCGGATTTGCGATTAGTGATAAGCGGCTAACGCGAAAGAAGACGAGATGATCCGCAGATTGCGCAGATTTTCGCAGATTCAAATGCATGAAATCTGCGAAAATCTGCGCAATCTGCGGATATATCTTCTCCCGTATTGCGCACCGCCGCATGGTGGCGCCCGGCGCAGGTTAGCTTCGTTGTAGGGCCGCCAAGGGACTGGCCGGAAAGTCGGTGATGATCCCGTCGAGGCCGAGGTCGATGAATTGCCGGTATTCGAGCAGCGGATCGCCGGCGTAATCGGTGGCGAGAAACTGGGGCTCGTCGCGGAAGGTCCAGGCGCAAACGAACAGGCCGGCTGCATGGGCGTCGCGGATCAAGGACGTTGGAGCGGCAAGTTGAATCAGTTCCCCACCGGGTGCCGGGACGATTAGACGTTTCCACGGGCCGATGCCGTCGGCGTAGGTTGCGATGTGGGCCAGCCCGTCGGGCGTCAGCAGATGGGCGTAGGTGCGTGGATCTTGCGCGGCGGTCCAATCGAACGGGCGTGTGGCCGGGGCATCGAGCAACTGGATCAGCGGCAGGTCCGTCATCGCGCGCAGTTGCCGCAGCACCTGGGTCTCGAATGACATCAGCACGATGTCGCTATTGCGTTGCGTCGCGCCGCGGCGCGACAGAGTTCGCAGCAACAGATCCGGCACAGAAAACCCAAGCCCCTCAAAATAGCTCGGATGCTTGATTTCGATGAAAAGACGAATTGGGCGAGCGACGCTGCTGCGCCAGCATAGAGCGTCTTCGAGCGTCGGCACGCCGAAGCGATCATTGAAAGTTTGATCGCGAAACGCAAACCGCTGGCGGGCGCGGAGCGTTCGGATCTCCTCAGCGACAAAATCCTCGGCGAACCAACCCGTTATCGTGCTGCCGTCTATTGAGCGCGTGGAGCGTCGCGCGGCAAACGCCGGGACGTCGGCCACATTGGTGGTGGCCGAAAGCTCGTTCTCGTGACGCGCCAGCAGGACGCCGTCGCGGGTGGGGATGATGTCGAGCTCGATCGCGTCGGCGCCCTGCGCGACCGCGAGATCGAATGCTTCCAGCGTTTGCTCGGGCAGCATGCCGCTGGCGCCGCGATGGGCGATAATCAACGGGGGACTTCCAGAAGTCGTGAGGCGCGGCACATGGAAAGTATCGCCGCGTCATCGGGGCATTCCAATCGTGCGAGGCTGATGCGATTCTTCAAAAGGCAAAAAGAGAATGAAGGGACAGGAATGTCCCTGCGGCGGATTGGACAGACAGGAATGTCTGCCCCACCGAAGAGTGGGACCGCGACTCTTGAAGTCAGCTTGTTTGTTCCCCGATCAGCAGCGCTCCGACGATTCCGCCGGGGGTGAGGGTGACGGCGTAGGAGCCGGCGTTGGCGGTGGTTGGGGTCCAGCCGGATTGGGCGATGATGCGGACAGTGTAGGAACCTGGAGCGAGATTGGAAAACGAGTAATTGCCCCAGGCGTCGGTGGTGGCCAGCGGGTCCGAGGCGGGATCGAAAGCGCCGGTGCCGGCCTCATCGAGATAGACCTGCCAACCGGCGAGGCTGGATTCGTGCGCGTTGAGGATGCCGTCGCCGTTGGCGTCGTTGAAGACGGTGCCGAGCAGTGTGCCGAGTTGGGTCACGCCGAAGTTGATATTGATGATCGCTCCGGTGGCGACGGTGGCACTTTGCGAGCCGTCGCCGGATGTGATCGTTTGCCGCCAGCCCGGGTCCGGGACAAGCCGGAGCGTGTAAACGCCGGCGGTGAGGCCGGTCAATTCATAGGTTCCCGAGGCATTCGTGGTGGTTGACGGATCGCCCACGTCGAGATTCCCGTCATTCTTCAGATCGGCATAGACCGTGAAGCCCGCGAGGCTCGCGCCGCTGTTTGCGTTGTTGAAAATCGAGCCGGAAATGCTCCCTGATGGCGCCGGCGGCGGAGGGACCGGGGGTGGGGGCGGAGGAGGCGTCGGCGGAACCGGAGGCACGGGCGGGGGCGGAGGAACCGGCACCGGCACGTCCGACATCGTCAGCGTATATGTCGAAACCGTATTGGCCACCGGCGGCGCAACCCACAGGTAGTACGTCCCGGCATTCAACTGCATCGCGATGGTTTCGGGAGTCGTTCCCGATCCGGCCGGCTGCGCCAGCACGTCGCCGCTCTCGATCTGCCCGTCCTGATTCATGTCCTGCACGAGCAGTTCATTCACACTGTCGCTGAGGCCCGAGAGGTTGGCGGTGAACTGGCCCTGAGCCGCCAGCTCGAAGCGATAGAACGCGGTCGGGCTGTCGGCGTTCACCTCGCTGGTAAACTGCTGGGTCGTCCCGTCAAGCGTGCCCGCGTCGTAGGCGCTGACCAATCGCGGCCCCGCACGATCGGGAAAACTCGAGCCGGCGGGGTTGCCCAGCACCTCGGTTGCCGTGATGTTGCCGAAAACGTCCTGCAGCCGGTTGGGCTCGAGGGTGAAGGTGTAGGTGCTGGGATCCTGGCTATCGTCGGCGATGCTCACCTGATAGGTCGCAACGCGCTGCGGGCCGTCGGTGGAATAATCCACGCCCTGGAAGGTTGCCAACTGGCTGAAACTGTTGGAGCCGGTGACAAGGATGTCTCCGGTGCCAAGGTTCTCCACCGAGACCGCGCTGTCGTCGGCGTATTCGACCTTCAGCGTGAGGGTCTGCGCGGTGGGGTTGACGATGACCGCTTCGACTGCCGCCTGCGGCGGGGTGGTGTCGAGCACCATCGTCGGCTCGTAATTGGCCACCAGCGGCGCGAACTGGTTCATCACTTCCGCGTTGTCAGCCGGCTGGGCGGAGTTATCGGGATTGCCGGTCGGCACGCCTTCGTAATCGACGTTGGGATTGGAATAGTACGGGATCCGCTCGACCAATCCGCCGTTGACGGTCAGATCGGACATGATGTCCCCCATCGTGTAGTTTCCGATGGTGAACGTCTTGCCATAGGCGTAGGGGATCACGCGCGGCGTGGTGTCGCTGATGTCGTGGCCGGCGCCGAGATTGTGGCCGGTTTCGTGGGCAAAGACGTAGTTGTTGTCGGCGTACTGCTCTTGAACGATGTTGTAGCCGTAGCTTGGATCCGGACTGGCCAGGTTATCGGGCTGAAAGGCCCGGCCGGCTTCATCGCCGCTGCCGCTGCCGACCCAGAGCGAGACCAAGTCCGCGCCATATTGGGCGCGCAGGGCGGGAATGCCGCTGAAAGCGCCGTTGGCGCTTTGAATGTTGTCCAGGTCCGTCAGGATCGTGCCGGATTCGACGTAATCGACTTCCGTCTCGTTGACCAAACGAATCGTGGCATTCACCTGGCTGTTGGCCAGGGCCATGTTCGTGTCTGCGATGGAGCGATTAATGCGGAAATCGAGCGCGGCCTGGCTGCCCGCCTGGCTGAGCGCCTGCGGCGTGTAAACGATCATCATATCAATGATCGACCCCGCCGAGAAGAGGGCGCGCTCCTCCAGTGTCTGAACGACAAACAGCGGGACGGGCGGTGCGGTCTTACGGGCGGGCCACCCGAGCGTGCGAAACATGTTCACTTTCCAAGTACAACTCTGCGACAAGCCAGATTATAGCACATCCGGGAACCCGGCTCGCAACTTTCCCGGCTATACCAAATCGCCCGAATCATCGTCAATACGCCGTTTCGTCGCGGCATGCTTGCGGCAATCGCATTTGCCCTTGCGGTGCAGGGTTTCAAGCCTGCGATTGCCGTTGAGCAGGCTTGGAACCTGCACCAAAAGCCTTACCTGAGTGATCTACCGATCTGAACCGGATTTGTCGTCTGGCAAAATGAGACTTTAGCTTTGCCTGGAACGATGCAGCCCGTAGACTGTTCGCCCCTTACATGATCTGGCAGGAGTAATTGCATGCGTCACGTGATTTCGGCGTTGGTGATGAACGAGCCGGGCGTGTTGGCCAACGTCGCGGGGATGTTCGCGGCACGCGGATTCAACATCGATTCGCTGGTGGTCGGCCGCACGGAAAACCCGGACCTGTCGCGCATGACCATCGTCGTCAATGCAGACGACAACACCATCGATCAGGTTCGCAAGCAACTGGCCAAACTCGTGCCGGTGGTCGGCGTGACGGATTTTCAGGGGTCGGCGTACGTCGAATCCGACCTCATGCTGCTGACCGTCACCGCCCCGCCGGAGCGGCGGACGGAGGTCATCGCGCTGGTCAGCACCTTCGAGGGCAAAATCACCGACGTCTCCCCCATCACCATCATGATCGAAATGACCGGCAACGAGGAAAAGCTCGAACGCTTCGTCGAGATCATGCGCCCCTACGGCATCGAAGAACTCGCCCGCACTGGAGTCATCGCCATGCCCCGCGGCTCCCAACCGTCGCGCCCCACCACCACCGCCACGAAGAAAACCCGCGAGAGGAAACTCGACGCGCCGGCGCAGGCGGCGCTGCCGCCGAGCTAGTGGTGCGATGACAAGGTGAGTGGGTGACAAGGTGACAAGGTGAAGAGAAATTCGACGTCGACCGCAGCGCCCGCTCTGTCACCCCTTCACCCTGTCATCCTCCTCCCCTCACCTTCTCCTCCTCACTCGTCACTTGCAGCGTCAGCGTAGCCGGCGTCACCTGCCCCGCGTCCACCGTCACCGGCTCGCTGCCGGCGATCGTGCGCTGGCCGCGAACGGCACCGTAGACGGAAAGCTCGTACGTGCCGGGCTTGACGTGATCGAAGATAAACCGCGGCTTGCCCTGCAATGGAGCCGTGGTGGCTACCACGCCGTGATCGGGATTCAGCAACTGGATTTGCAACGGGTCGATGCCCGCAAGCGAAAGATCAAACCGATCGCCGCCGGCACTTTCCAGCTTGCCGGTGATCGCTCCTTCGTCAGCATTCATCACCGGTGTCGGGTCTTTGTCAGGCGTATGTGTAGCGCAGCCGCCGATGCAGCAAGACACAAGAAAGAGGCATACGAAGGAAACCTGCCAGCTCATTTCACCGTCCATGGTTAGAGCAATCCGCGCGGCCGCGCATCTGATCAGAATGGCACCGTCGGGGGGACGACAGGCGGCACCCACGCGTTATGCCAGGAAAGAGACCATAGCCCGGGAAGGGGGACGTTCTCGGCATGGCCATCGACAAACACGACATCAGTCGATTGTTCGAGGTGTCGGTTGACGCAGAAGCGGCCCATTTGCTCGGCCGGCCCCTGCGGGAAGACGTTCACGTTACTGCCATTCGGCGCGGCAGGCGGGTTCGAGGGGTTCACCGTCTCTTGTGGGAACCCGTCAATCCAGTTCGCATCGCCGAACAGCGGAACTGTCGCCGGATCGGTGCCCAGCGAGGAAATGTGATAACGCCATGCAATCCCATTGGTCCCGGCCTGCGAAGGTATATTTGCGGTTTGCGATCCGCCGGGGACTGCGCCGGCGGGGGCGGGGATCAACTCGTACAGCCAGCCGTTGAAAGCATAGCTTCCTGTGTCGTTCTTGCCCATTTGCGGCAACCCCGGGCCCCATGATTCCCACGTAGACCCGGAGCCGCTTGCTGCGAGGCTGGCTTGCGTCGCCTCCGGGCATTGTCGAACCGCATCAATGCCCCCGAAGGGTCGCAGAATCTCGATCCAGATGTTGTCGCGAGTGGGCAGCGGCGGAGTGTTCCAGACATACGCAAAGGATCGGCCGTTATTGCCTTGCGTGTAGGCGGCAAACAGGACGCCCAATGTTCGGAGATTGGCCAGACACGTCGTTTGCTTCGCCTGCCGCCGGGCGTGGTTCACTGCCGGGAGCAGAAGGCTCATCAACACCGCGATGATGCCGATCACCACCAGCAACTCAACGAGCGTAAACCCAAGACGATTGCGACGTTTCGGCATAATCGACTCCTCGTAGTCTGCGGAGCGCACCGGTGGCCTCCGGCTCCGCTGCCAGCATTATACGGCCTGTCCGCGCCTCACATTACACCCCCCGGCTCAAAAATCCGCCGTCCACGATGATTGTTTCGCCGCTGGTATAGCTGGCCGAGGGCGACGTGAGATAGATCGCCGCTCCCACCAGTTCATCGGCATCCCCAAACCGCCCCATCGGCGTGTGCTGTTTCAGCCAGGCGCCGCGGGGGGTGCCTTCGATCAGGGGGCGATTGAGGTCAGTGGGAATGACGCCGGGGGCGATGCCGTTGACGCGGATGCCGTATTGGGCCCATTCGTTGGCCAGGCCGCGGATCAATCCCATCACGCCGGACTTGCTGGAGGCGTAGGCCAGCACTTCAGTTAGCGAAATAAACGAATTCAGCGAGGCGATAAAGACGATCGATCCGCGCTGGGCCTTCCCGTCCGGCTTCTGATCCTTCATTATCCGACCGGCGGCCTGGGCCACGATGAAGCTGCCGGTGAGGTTGACCCGCACGATCCGCTCGAATTCCGCGATCGGCATCTCCAGCGACGGCTGCCGCTTGATCACCCCGGCGGCATTCACCACGGCATCGAGCCGGCCATAGCGATTAATGGTCTGCTCGATCGCCTTCTGCACGCTCTTTTCGTCCGCCACGTCAATCTGCACGCCGGTGTGCTGGCCGCCGAGTTCCTTGCCGATCGCGGCTACCTTATCCGCGCTGCTCGAGCCCGCCACGACTTTCGCGCCCGCCTCGGCGAACCCCAGCGCGATCGCGCGCCCAATGCCGCTCGTGCCGCCGGTGACGAGGCAAACTTTGTTCGAAATGTCTAAGCCAGCGTACGCCATATTGTTCCTTTGAAGATGACAGCGTGGAGGAGTGACAAGGTGACAAGGTGAGGGGGTGACAGGGTGACAAAGACAAGGTTGCTCAGCGCGGGGAGATCGTCCAGGTTTCAGGGTGATTGATCATCCCGACGATTGTTGCGAGGACCTGGTCGTATTGCTGGAACAATCGAAGGCCGATCTCGCGATCCACGTAACTGCATTTCACTGCGAATTCGATCCATACCTGTGTCTCCGCAGCTTCCGCTTCCGCGTCTGAAAGTTTACTGATAAACGCAGCTACGTAGCGCCGCTTTCGCCACGCTTCCGCCAGATTCGCGCACACCGAACGGGAGGACCTGCGCACCTGATCCGTCAGCGAATACCTTTCTTCCTTCGGAAACAAACGGGAACGCTCAAACAGTTCCATCGCGCAGTCAAATGCCTTCCTAAAGACCTCAAGATCCCGATGCGAAACAATCCTCTCGCCCACGCGCCCCTCTTGTATTTGTCACCTTGTCACCCCCTCACCTTGTCACCCCCTCACTCAAACTTCGACCGTCTTAAACTTACCCGCATCCAACTCCACCCCCGCCTCCGCGGCGATCTCGCCAAACGCCTTCATCTCCGCGTCCGTAAACAGCAATCCCCTATGCTTGCGACTTAAATTCGCCGCCTCGGCTTCCATCTGCCCCGGGAACAACGCCCTCTCATTGCCGGGGGCTTTGATGTCGTCCAGGACGGCTCTGACATTTTGTGCCTGCGTGCGCCCTTGGGCGAAGTCGCCGCAGTCCAGGGCGTCAGCGCGGATGCATTGGAAGAAAAACGTCGGCGTGTGCTTCTCGTCCTTCGGCCCCTTGGTCCACCGGCTGCGCAGCGTCGGCAGCGATCCGCCGGTGTAGGCGCCCAGCAGCTCATCGATCAGCGCCAGCCCGTATCCCTTGTGCTGCCCGAACGGCAGCAGCGCCGCCACCTGATTGGGATCGGTGGTTTCCTTGCCATCCTTATCCACCCCGCACCCCGGCGGCAGCGCGCGGCCCTCTCGCGCAAACTGCTGCACCCGCCCCATCGCCACCGTGCTGGTCGCCCAATCGACGCAGATCGGATACCCGATCGCTTCGCGCGTGGGGAACGCCCACGAGTGCGGATTGGTGCCCAGCGTGGCGGTCTTGCCGCCGAAAGGCACCACCTCGGCCAATGCCGCGGTGCATGCGGTGTAGGCGATGTATCCCTTGTCGGCCGCGTCGATCACGTACCCGCCGCCCCAGAGATAGTGGAACGCGTTATCGACGGTGACGATCCCGGTGCCGAACTCGTCGGCCATCTTCATGCACGCTTCCATCGCCTCAAACGCGACGGCCATCCCCAGCTTCCGATTCGCATTCCAACGCTGCACCGCCTTGTATTTGCCCGGCAGCTTCTCAATCGACGCCCCCGGCTTACACCCGCCGGCCTTCGACCCGAAATGCTCATCCAGATGCAGCGCCTTGATCGCATTGTGCGTGCGAATCCCATGCAGCGACGCCATGCTCGAAAACCGCGCCGCGGCTGCGGCCTCGTCGGCGGTATACCCGCGGTGCCGAAACGCCGCGGCGACAATCCGGTCGTGAACCTCTCCCGGCATTACGCGATAAGTCGTGCTCATGTGGTTATGGGTTGGGGCGGGAATCCTAGATCAACGCGCGATGCGTCGCAAGCCGCCGCGAGGCATCGTAATGCGCAGGGTAGGGCTCTCGCATTTAGGCTAAGTCGTGCCGGGCGGGTCGATGCAATTGACTCTGAACCGCTCCAACCGCTATAGTCCGCGCCCGGCGGCCGACTGGATGATCGTGACTCGCGGGTGAGCTTGAGCACGGGGCCGCATCGTGGCCAATGCCGCGCGTCTCACCCCTTGCAGACACGAAGTGACCCCCTAAAACTCCCCGTTTCGAGCAACTCATGAGCGAGGCCGTTTCCACCACCGAAAAAAAGAGTAAGGCGGGGCTTGAAGGCGTTGTCGCCGTCCCGAGCACCATTTGTTTCATCGACGGCAACGCCGGGCGACTGGTCTATCGCGGATACGACATCGGCGAGCTGGTCGAGCATTCGACTTTCGAAGAGGTGGCGTATCTGCTCTGGGACGGGGAGCTGCCCAATCGATCGCAACTGAATGAACTTCGATCGGAGCTGGGCCGCGGGGCGGCGCTGCCGCCGCATGTGGTCGAGCTGCTTAAGTTGCTGCCGAAGCAGACCCAGCCGATGGACGCGCTGCGGACCGCGGTGAGCGCGCTGGCGGCGACGGATCCGGACCTGGAGCACAACGACCGGGCCGCCGACCGGCGCAAGGCCGTTCGGCTGACGGCGCAGCTTCCGACGATCGTGACTGCGTTCCACCGTTTGTGCAACGGGCAACAGCCGGTCGCGCCCGATCCGTCGCTTCCGATCGCGTCGAATTTCCTTTACATGCTCAACGGCAAGAGGCCGCACGAGACGCTGACGCGGGTGCTGGACGCGGCCCTGGTGCTGCACGCCGAGCACGGGATGAACGCCAGCACGTTCGCGGCGCGAGTGACTGCCGCGACGTTTGCCGACATGCACGCCGCGATCACCAGCGCCACCGCGGCCCTCAAAGGGCCGCTGCACGGCGGGGCCAATCAGGACGTGATGCACCTGCTGCTGAGTTGCGGCGATGTCGAGAACGCCGAGAAGAAAGTCCGCCAGATGCTGGCCGAGGGGCAGAAAGTTCCCGGCTTCGGCCATCGCGTCTATCGCACCTTCGACCCCCGCGCCACCTTCCTTCGCAAGATGAGCAAGCAGCTCGGCGAAGCCGCGGGCAACAGCAAGTGGTACGAGATGAGCGAGCGGCTCATCCCGATCATGAAGGACACCGTGAACGCCGAAGGCAAGGCCAAGAACCTGAACCCGAACGTCGATTTCTTTTCCGCCAGCGCCTATTACACGATGGGTATTCCGCTGGATTTGTTCACGCCGATTTTCGCCATCGCCCGGGTCACGGGTTGGTCGGCCCACGTCATGGAGCAGCACGAGAACAACCGCATCATCCGCCCGACTGACGATTACACCGGGCCGTTTGATAAGAAGGTCATACCGATCGATCAGCGGAAGTAGGCGACGCCGCTCCCCCTGGCGCGCCCGCCGCGCTTATCCAAATAGCGATCCCACCGCGCGCAACTCCGCATTCCGTGCAGAGGCGTTTTCACGTCGGAGGCTGCGCAAGCCGGGGCAGAGCGGCGCGAGCACTATTCCATATCGCGATCGGGCTGCCGCCGCGCCGCCCCGGGTTGGGTGCGCGATGCAGACGCGCTCCCGGACCCGAGGCGACGCGGCGGGATGGCGCCATGCGATGGGACCTGAATTTGCGCCGCTCTGCCTCGGCTTGTGTGGTTTTCGAGGGGGTTGGAACTCTCGCGTCGCAAACCGCTGACGACGTTTCGTGCGCCGACCGGTATACACCATTGCATGTTCTCCATCGGCCTGACCGACCATCTCGAAGGTCCGCGCGAGCAGCGTTCGGATGAAATCTTTGGGGAGGTTGCGGACTTGGTGCGACTGGCGGATCGGTTGGGCGTGAAATACGCCTGGTTTGCCGAGCATCATGCTCACGCGCATCAAGGCCATCTACCGGCGCCGCTGCTGTTGGCGTTGCACCTGGCGGGCCAGACGAAGCGGATTCAACTCGGGACGGCGATCATCTGTCTCAACCTGCACCATCCGCTGGACGTGGCCGAGCAGGTGGCCGTCGCCGATGTGCTGAGCGGTGGGAGGATGGCAGTGGGCTTCGGCAGCGGAAGCACGCCGCAAGAGGCGGAACTTTTCTCGGCCATCGAGATGAACGAAGCGGATCGACACGACGCTTTTTCACAATCGCTGCGGAAGATTTTGCGCGCTTGGGATCAGAGCGTGACTTGCAGGGGCGGGACGCCCGTGCCGCCGGCAGATATTCTGCCGAAGCCGGCCGCTGGCCTTGCGAAACGATGCTGGGTCGCGGTGAACAGCGCCGGTTCGGCACGCATCGCCGGCGAGTTGGGCTTTAACATGCTCTTCTCTCACCTGCGGACGCCGGAGCAGTATCGGGAGTACGTTGCGACGTTCCGGGCGGCCGGCGGAGGTGGGCTGGTCGCTGCCAATCGGCCGATGTTTGTCGCGGAGAATGACGCGACGGCGTGGCGGATCGCCGAGCCGGCGCTGCGATCGCTTTGGCGGAGATTTCAACGCGAAGGGAAGATTGCCGCGGACGTGCCGGAGCCGACATCGATCGAGGGATTATGCGCTCATCCGATCAACTTCATTGTCGGCGGAGCGGAGAGCGTTGCGAGACAACTGACGGCTCTGCATCGCAACGTCCCGTTCGACGTGGCGAACGTCGAGGTGCGCTGGGCCGGGCTGACGCGCGAGATCGTGTGCGATAGCCTGCGGCGGCTCATGCAGGACGTTGTGCCGCTTTTGTAGGGGCAGACGGCGCGTGCCCGGCGGGCGTCAAACATTCAGGCTGTATCGATCTTCAGCCAGCCGATAGAGCCGCTTCCAGAAAAACCGATTGAGCAGCACCACGAACACCGCCATCGTCACCACGCTGGCGGCAAGAAGGGAGTAGTCGGTCTTGTCGGTGGCAATGCTGATCAGCGAGCCCAGGCCAAATGCGGTAAGGGTGGGGTGGCCGGCCTTCTGAATGTACTCGGCAACGATCGTCGCGTTCCAAGCGCCGCCCGCAGCGGTGATGAGTCCTGTCACCAGGTAAGGGAAAACGCAGGGGACGTAGAGCCGCGCCCACCGCTGATAGCGAGACATCCGGTAAACGTCGGCGACCTCCGTTAAATCGTGTGGGATGGCGGACGCCCCGGCAATTACGTTGAACAGAATGTACCACTGCGCGCCCAGCAGCATGAGCGCCACGCACCCGGCGCCAAAGGGCACGTGGGCTGCGGCCAGCGCAAGGATGACCAGCGGAAAAACCATCGGGGCCGGAAAGCTCGCGACAACCTGAATGATCGGCTGCAAACGGCGCGACCACTTTGCCGAGCGACCGATCAGGATTCCGACCGGCAGCGTCCAAGCCGCCCCGATTACAACCGCGGCGGTCGTGCGGACGAACGAAGCGAGCAGCGCCAACACCACGCTGATCCAATCGGCATGATTGATCGGATCGTAACGGAAGGGCAGATGCATCAGCAGTTGAATGATGACCCATGCGCCCCATCCCGCGGCCAGGACGCCGGCGAGAATGGCCAGCCAGCGCAAGATTTGCCTGGCCACGGCAAATGTTCTCTGCGGTGGCAGTGCGCGATAGTCGCCGGTGGCCGGGCGCGCAAGCAATTCGGAGCGGGATTCTGAAGGCAATGCTGGTCCCGCCGCGGCGCTCTCCTGCCGTCGGCGCGAAAGCGCATGGAGCCATTGGAAGAGTTTGGAATGAGCTAAAATGTTCAAGACCCACGACTGTGGCGGGTCGCCGCCAAGATCCTCCAGCTTGAACCGCTGACTCCAGACGACAATCGGCCGCCAGAAGAGTTGGTCGACGGCGATGATCATGACCGTCATTGCAATGATTGCGCCAAGAACCGGTTGCCAGGTCGCCCAAACGTGGGGATCGAAGGCGTTGAGCGCCTCGTTCATATACGATCCAATACCGGGCAGGCGGTAGTCATGGTCACCGAGTTGGAACGCCTCCTCGATTGTCAGAAAAAACCATCCCCCAGCCATCGACATCATCGAGTTCCAGACCAAGCCGATCATGGCGGCGGGAAATTCCAGGAGACGAAACGTCTTCCACCCACTGAACCGTTGGATTGCCGCGACTTCCCGTAGAGGCTGCGGGATACCGCGCAGGCTGCCGTGGAAACTGAAAGTCATGTTCCACGCCTGGGCGGTGAAGATCATGAGAATGCACGCCAGTTCCAGCCCCAACTCCCGCGTGGGGAACAGATGAACCATTGCAAGGACAAACCCCGGCAGAAAGCCCAGTACCGGTATCGCCTGCAGCACGTCCAGCGCGGGCAGCATCACCTTCTCGGCTTTGTGGTGATGAGCGGCGATCGTCCCATAGACCAACGTGAAGATCAGCGACAGCACGTAGGCTGCGACACCGCGCCCAAGGCTCAAGCTCGTATATTTGGGCAAAGCCCACAACGAAAGGCTGATGTCCAGCTTCTCATGAAACCGCCCGCTAACCTGATGCCCCAGATTGGCCAGTCCCCCGGCGATCGCCGCGATCAGCAGCAGAAAAAACAGATCCGCCCCCCAAGCCTCCGGCTGCTTGAGAGAGTCGCGCACGCGGCGGGTATGAAACACAATGAGAGGCATTCCGAAGTCCTCGATTGGATTAGGGGATCAGGGTCGGATGACAAGGCGACAAGGTGACAAGGTGACAAGGTGACAAGGTGACAAGGTGACAAGGAGAGAAGGTGACAAGGTGAGAAGATCGGTCGTCGGTCGACTGGTGCTCAAGCCCTCCCCGCCCTCACCTTGTCACCCCCTCACCTTGTCACCCCCTCACCTCACTCCTCACTGTGTCGTCTTCTCGTTCCCTTTCTGCTTCATGTCAAGGTACGCCTTGAGCGGATTGGTCCTCGGCGTGTTCGGGGTGGTTTGCAGAATCTTCACTTCCCCGGCGTTGGTTCGCTCGAAGGTGTGCATGGGCTTGTCATCGGTGCCAATGAAGCGGACCGTTGCCTTATCGGGGGTGAGGTCAAAGTGTACGAAGCCGAAGGCTTGGCGGGAGAAACCGCGATCGTCGCGGGAGAGGGGATGGGTGTGCGCGCCGCCACCGCCGTCGATGACGAAGCTGGTGAACCAGTTGGGGATTTCCAGGTGCTCGATGTCGTGCTCGTGGCCGCACAGGTAGAAATCGACGTGATATTTCTGGAAGAGCGTGCCCCAGTCGTGCTGCAGCGGGCCGTTGCCCCAGAAGAAGCCATTGCTGAACAGCGGATGGTGCGCGACACAGATCGTCCAATGTGCCCGCGGCCCGGCGAGCTCTTTCTTCAGCCACTCCACCTGCCGGTTCCATTGCAGCTCGCTGATGTTCTCTTTGTTGCTGTCGAGCATGATGACGGTCACCATCGGCTTGTCTTTTGGCAGATCGACCCGATACCACTCGGCAGGCAGCTTGAAGCGCGAATCGGGATGCTGGCGCGCATAGGTCAGCTCGATCCGCAAATTGTCCCCGTCATAATCATGATTGCCGAGACACGCGTAGAACGGCACGCCGAGGGTCTTCGGGTCGTACATTTGCTCGAACAGCGTCTGCCAATGCGGATCGTCCGGGCCGGTGAGCTTGAAGTAGAAATTGTCCCCGCAAAGCAGCACACTGGTGAGCGGCGTCGGCTCGGCCTGAACGTATGTGCTCATTGCCGCGGCAACGTCGCGCTCGGCGGTGGTATCTTCGCCCCAGTCGCCCATGGCGATGAGGTTGGTTTCCTCGGCCGGTGCGGTTGACGACGGCCGACTGTCCGGTGGGCGAAGTTGCTGACCGTCCGCATCACAGCCGGGCTGGAGAAGCAGACAGATGAAGCAGGCGATCCAAATATTGCGCATGGCCCTCCAATCCCAACCCGTCGGATAAACTGACGCGCAGCGGGGGCGTAATATCTGAAGAGGTCATCCCCGTCCACGGAGTGCATCATGCCGTTGCCCCTCGCCGACGACAAACAGCGGCTCAAAGGTTTCAAGGAAATACTGCACCAGCACAGCGCGCCAGCCGCGGAGGCGCTGATCGAACGCCGCGACGACGGCGCGATCCAGTGCTTCGCCTGCGGCCATCGGTGCGTGGTGAAGCCCGGCCGCGACGGCGTCTGCCGCGTGCGATTCAACGACAACGGCACGCTCAAGGTCCCTTGGGGCTACGTCGGCGCGCTGGCCTGCGACCCGATCGAAAAGAAGCCCTTCTTCCACGTCCTTCCCGGCAGCGACGCGCTCACCTTCGGCATGCTCGGATGCGATTTTCACTGCGGATATTGTTTCCCCGGCGAGACGCGCGTGATGACCGATCGCGGGCCGATCACGTTGCGGCAGGCGTTCGACTCCTGCGAGGAATTTGAAGCGCGCCCCGACGCGGTGATCGGGACGCCAGCAGCGCTGCGGGCCTTTGCGGGATCAGGGAAGCCGAGGCGAGTCCGTGCGGTGTTCCGTCACGCATATAAGGGTGCAATGACGGTGATCCGGCCCTATTACCTGCCGGAAGTGCGATGCACGCCCGATCATCGGATCTATGCCACCGCCGATCCGGATTTTCCCCCCGAAAAGATCAAGGCGTGTGAACTTACTCCCGCGCATTTTCTGGCCGTTCCGCGAACGATTACCGCTGATTCGGATCGGATGGCTGAAATCGATGTCGCCCAACTGCTTGAGATGCATCGCACCACGTATCGCACGCCCTGGAAACTCACGACGGAACATCGAGAGCATATCGTCAGCGCCTCGGCGGCCGGCCGCACGTCCGGCGAGATCGGGCAGGCACTGGGACTGAGCGCTTCATATGTGCGGCACGTTCGCTGCAAACTGGCGCGTCGGGCGGATGTGGAGTCGCGCACGCAAGCCGCCGTGATCGCGGATGGGCGGCTGCGCTTTCCGAAGGAGCGCCGTCCCGGAGTCCCGTGCCGGATCCCGCTGGGCGAAGAGTTCGCCGAATTGCTCGGCTATTACTGTGCCGAGGGATGCGTCGTTCAGTCTCGCGTGCGGCCCAATAGTTTGGTTTTGAACTTCAGCTTCTCGCACGATGAAGGCCACCTCGTCGATCGAGTGATCGAACTCCTGGAGCGGCATCTGGGCGTCAAAGGCCGGCGCATCCAGCGCCAGACCACATCTGCCGTTGCAGTCGGGAAGGCTTCCGCATCGCTGTTGTTCAAGGCGCTTGCAGGCGGGCGGGGCGTGGCCAAGCGCGTTCCGCAGTCGATTTTTGATGCGCCGGCCCCCGTCGTTCGCGCGTTTCTGGACGCCTATGTCGAGGGGGACGGGTGTCGCCTTCCGGGCGGGAAGGTCAGCGTCACGTCCGTTTCTTCGGACCTCGCATACGGCGTCGCCTGGCTCGCGCTCCGGTTAGGGTACATGCCTTCGGTCTATCGCAATGACGTGAAGTCCAACCGCACGATCCTCGGACGGACGGTGAACGCTCAGCCGGAACAGTATTCGGTCGTGTGGTACGAAAAGGCCTCCGAACCTTCCCCCAAGCGAAGATTGATCGAGACCGACGCGTTTTACCTTGTCCCGCTCCGCGAACTGGGCGGCGTCGATTTCGATGGCGAAGTCTTCAATATGGAAGTTGAGGAAGAGCATAACTATCTGGCCGGATTCCTGCTGGCTTCCAACTGCCAGAATTGGGTGACAAGTCAGATGCTGCGTGATCCCAACGCGGTTGCCCCTCCCAAGCTCGGCACGGCGGGGCAGCTTGTGGAGTTGGCGCTCAAAAATCGCGCGCCGGTCATCGCGTCGAGCTATAACGAGCCTCTCATCACCAGCGAATGGGCGGTCGAGGTGTTCAAGGAGGCGCGGGGCCAGGGGCTTTTGTGCGCGTATATCTCGAACGGCAACGGCACGCCGCAGGTGCTCGATTTCATCCGGCCTTACGTGTCGGCTTACAAGGTCGATCTCAAAACTTTCGATCCCAAGCACTACCGCGAGCTCGGCGGAGTTCTGGAGAACGTCACCAGCACGATCCGCATGCTTAAGGAGCGCGGGTTCTGGGTGGAGATCGTCACGCTGGTCGTTCCCGGATTCAGCGACGCGGCGGATGATCTGAAGCGGATGGCCGATTTCCTGGCCGGCGTCGATCCGCTGATGCCCTGGCACATGACGGCATTTCATCCCGATTACAAGATGATGGACCGCCGCCGGACCGTGGTGGACGACCTGATGCGCATCGTCGAGTACGGCAGGGCCGCCGGGTTGAAGTACATGTATCCCGGCAATCTTCCCGGACAGGTCGGGGATTGGGAGAACACCCGCTGCCACCACTGCAACGCGACTGTCATTCGCCGCCACGGATTTCTCGTGACCGAAAATCGGATGAAGTCCGACGGCGGGTGTCCGGACTGCGGCGGGGCAATTCCAGGGATTTGGGGGCAGGCCTCGGGGCACGGGGATGGCCGGGTGAGGCCGTTGCTGTGACCTGGCGCGGCGTTGATCCCGTCACTGCCCAATGATTCATTTCGCGTGCGCAGCACTCCTTCTCGTTTAGCCGTCCCCGCTTGCGGGGCGCGTCCAGTCCGCGCCCTGCAAGCGGGGACGGCTAAACGAGAAGGTGTCGGGCTTCGCCCGGCGATGTAATTGTATGGGCTCAGTGATGCGCCACAGACCCACCGGCATGAATGCCAAAACCCGTGCTCATGTGGAACGAAGGGGCTGAGGCGTGGACCGTTCCCACTTGGGCGGACCGAACGCCGGTTCCGCCCGACACATGGACCGAGCCAACGCTGCGCGTGTTGCCGGCGATGTTGTACGTGCCGGACGAGGCGTGCAGCGTGCTGACCCCCGTGCCGATCGGCGTGCCGTTCACGGAATTGGCCGTGCCGGCGGCATAGGAGCCGTTCCAGCGATTGTTGCTGGCGTTGTTCTGATGGTCCCAATGGTGATGGTAGTGGTAGTCGCCGGGGAAGACGTAGGAGACCCCATAGCTGTAACCTGGCCAGAGCCATCCCCAGTAGGGCGTCGGAACGGAATCGTCGGTCGGTTGCGAATAGTAATAGTTGTATTCAATCTGCGTGGGCGGATTGTTTCCTTGCACCGGCGCGACATAGGTTTGGGCATACGGGTCGGCAGGCGGTTGCGGCGGCATGTGGACCGCTTCGACTGGCGGCACCGCCGTCGCGACCGGCGCCAGGCCATCGGATGCCGGCGGATTCAGCGACAGCCGCCGGCGGATCTGCGCCGCCAGATCATCCTCCAGCGCAAAGACGTTGCTGGACGGGCCGGTCGCCTTGATGGCGGTGACGGGTTTGCCGGTGCCCACGTCGAGCACCTGTCCGGTCACGCGAACGTCGCCGCCGACGCTGGCGAAGTCGCCTCGAATAACGAATTGAGCGCCGGCTTTGCGAGCCGCATCCAGGGCCGCCGCGTCATCTGCCACCGGTGACTCGGATGAGACGACTCGTCCAGGCGCGCCGGCCATCAGGTCGGCCACCACGCTCTGCTGGATCGATCGGCCCAACCACGGCTGATATTCCGCCTGATTCAGTGGGCTGAACGGAAGCACCAGCACTTTCGCGTTGGTTGCCGGCGCGGCTGCAACCGCGTCCGCCGCTTGCGCGGCAATTCCGCACCAGCCAGTGCAAGCCAGGACGATTCCGAAAATCCCCGATGAGACGTGTCGCATGATGACGATTATATCATGCTCCCCCGGTCCCAATGCAAGAGTCTTTGTGCGCGAATTTCCGCTCTTGCCGGGCTTTCATCAGCGCGGCAATCCCGGACCACTTCACCCAATTTATCATCGAGGACCTGCCGAGGATTTTGATGGGAGACGAAGGAAAAATGGTTGCTTTCGCGTGCGCGCCATTGACTCGGACGAAACGGTTGCGACGATGCGCTGCGTGGCAACCGTATTAGTCGTCGATGATCACCGCGATGCCAACGACGTTTTGTGCCGGCTCCTGCGGCTCGACGGGCACCGCACCGTGAGTGCCTTCACGGGAGAAGACGCGCTGGCAACGCTCGCCTCCCAGCAGCCGGACGTCATCATCCTGGATTTTATGATGCCGGGCATGGACGGCATCGAAACGCTGCGGCAAATCAGATCCAATCCCGCCACCGCCGCCCTGCGCGTCATCATGTACACCGCCGTGTCCGACCCCGCCTTCCGCGCCCACGCTTTGGAGAAGGGCGCTAACGCCTACTTTGCCAAGGGGCAGATGCAATTTTCTCAACTCCGCGATTTGATCGCCCCCTGCGCGTGACGGGCAAGCAGCTCGCAGGCGCCATGCCGCACCGGCGATTGGGAAATCTTTCGCTGGCGCTCATGGCCGGCGGAATGATCCTCGTCCGCCTTCTGATTCACTTTGGCGCTTTGGCCAATCCCTGGTGGGACGTGCTGGCAACCGGCTTCGAAGCCGGGACCATCGGGGCGCTGGCCGACTGGTACGCGGTCACCGCGCTGTTCCGCGAGATCCGCCTGCCGCGCGGCGGCGTTGCGATCCCATTTCTCACGCGGCACTCCAACATCATTTTGCGGAACCGCGCCCGCATCACCGACAACATCGCCGACATGGTGGAAAACCGCTGGCTCTCGCCCGAGGCCATTGGCCGCCAGCTCGAGCGGCACGACCCGGCCGACGAGCTGCTGCGCTATTTCGAAAATCCGCGGCACCTGGATGCCGGCCTCGATCTGGTCCGCCGATTCCTGCATCTGCACGCATCCGCCATCTGTGGGAGCGAATCGGCAGACTTCGTCGAGCGGCTCCTGCGGGATCAACTGGGCGCCGTCGGCTTCGCGCAGCCGCTGGGCGGGTGGATCCGATCAGCCATCCAACGGGGCGATCATTATCTGGTGTGGAATGCCCTGCTCGACACGATCGGCGCCGGATTGGGCGATCGAAATCTCCACGGCTGGCTCACGCAACAGGTTCGCCGAGTTGCATCGAGCTACGCCCGGAAGGATCTATTTAAGCTAATCGCCAAGGCGTATGGCGAGCTGACCGGCGCGATCGATTATCCGGTGGCGGCATTGCGCATTTTGGAATCGGTGAACGCGGCGCTGCAACTGGCCAAGGCAAACCCCGATCACCCCATCCGCCGGAAGCTGGATCAGATGCTGTTGGAATTCGCCGGTCGCCTGGCCGATGGCGAGCCGACCGCCACCGCGGCCGTCGAGCATGCCTGGGCCCAAATCACCGAGCACGCCGAGCTCCGCCCCGTCGTCAGCGCCGCGCTCGACCGATTGGCCCAGACGCTCTCGGCCCAGACCCAAACGCTGGACAGTCCCCTGATGCTTCTCATCCGCGGAGTCGCCGTCCGGCAACTGGATGCGCTTCGCGGCAGTCCCGCCGACCGCGAGCGCATCAGTCGGTGGGTGCGCGAGAAGACCATCGCGCTGGTCTCCACCCGCCGGCACCTCATCGGAGACACCGTCCGCATGAACCTGGCCGAGATGGCCGACGAGCAGTGGTCCTCCGAGATCCAACAAAAAGTCGGGGACGACCTGCAATGGATCCGCGTCAATGGCGCGATGGTGGGGTTCCTGGCGGGTGTGGCGCTCGCCCTCTCCAAGCACCTACTAACGATGTTGACGTGATGACAAGGGGAGCTGCCCGGTAAAGGACTGGACACGATTTATAAGCCATTGAATCGAACTGTCGGCTGGCGATCCTCGCACTACCTCTATGACTGCTCTTACACAACAAACTCAGCACAAAGCCTTGCAATCGTTCCAATGGGCCAAGTCGAAGCTGACAGGAACGAATCTGGACACGGACCTCCGCCGGGCCAGGCAGATCGCCAAGCTGCTCGACTCGCAGTTCGAGGTGGCGGGGGTGAAGTTCGGCCTCGAAGCGTTTCTCGGGCTTGTGCCGGTGGTCGGCGATACGGTCGGCGTGCTG
>Ga0182024_10004910_pt1 | contig 30363 bp, 17 predicted proteins | sample P32metaG_FD_120480 | JGI IMG/M metagenome (GOLD analysis project Ga0182024, IMG submission 120480) | Permafrost microbial communities from Stordalen Mire, Sweden - P3-2 metaG (Illumina Assembly) | ecosystem: Environmental > Terrestrial > Soil > Wetlands > Permafrost | place: Sweden: Stordalen... | reverse complement strand
GTTCGTTACTCGCGCGGAAGCAAAGCCTTGAAGATCGAAGCAGGAGAGTACGCGCGAGTCAGTCAGGTGGACCCGAAGGAAAACCATATAACGATCGAGCGCGAGAAGGGAACACTGCAGACCTACGATCCGCGACGCCTCTCCGGAGTCTCGGTCCATCGCGAGGTGGAGCACGAATTCTCCAAGGGCGACCGCATCCAGTTCACAGCACCATCGAAGAAACTAGAGGTCGCTAATCGAGAACTCGGCACGATCGAGAGAGTCAGCTCTGAGGGTGACCTTAGTGTCCGCCTGGACTCGGGACGCGAGGTTCGATTCAACATCCGAGAGCACGCGCACCTCGACCACGGATACGCAGTGACCAGCCACAGCAGCCAGGGACAGACCGCGGAGCGGGTGTTAATCCACGTGGATACACAGAAAAGCGAACTCTTGGTTAACAACCGCTTCGCCTATGTGTCTGTTTCAAGAGCCCAATACGACGCCCAGATCTACACGAATGATGGCAGCAAGCTTTCCCACAGCCTCAGCCGCGAAAGTTCGCAACGTACAGCAGTAGAGGTAGAACAACAGCCAGCTGCACCGAAGACCGAACCAGTTTCCTTGCGAGGAGTGCGGCCCTCCGAAGAGGAGCAAGGCCAAAGTCTCGGAATAGGACTCGCATGATGAGCGATATCGGAGACTTGCGGCCCGGTACACCAGCGCGAAGTCGCATGACTTTGCTAAGATCCATCGGTACGAGTAGCCCATGGGCGCGTATATAATCCTGAGCTTGCTTTGCAGTTGCGTACTTGGCGGAATGGTGTTGCCCCAAGCAAGTACCCACGCGCCGCAACGCCAGCCGAAGCCGCACCGCGCCATCTTTGCGGCAGCGTTTTGATGTTCCTCACCACATCTATGCGGCAGACCTAGACTTGTTCGGCAAGGGGAGTTTGTTTGAACTCCTGTCTACAGCCCGCCCCAGGATGGGCGAAGATGCGCTCGCACAATGGCTACTTTCTCCTTCGCGGATTGAGGAGATTCAACAGCGACATGAAGCTGTTTCTGAACTTCGCAACCAACTAGATTTCCGGGAAGAGTTGGCTGTTCTTGGCGAGGATTCGGGGGTCGGCGTTCACCCTGAGGCATTGCTAAAGTGGGCCGGAGCACCGAGCCGATTGAACCGGCGTTGGATGCGATGGCTCGCTCCCTTGTTGGCTCTTCTGGCTTTTGGTTCCGCAATCGTGTGGGGGCTCTGGGGAATAGGAACGCCTTTCCTTGTCGTGGTGGTCGTCGAACGGCTCATCACGTATTTCCTGACAAAGCAGCTCACTGAGATCTTCTATGCTACAGAGCACGCGTTCGAGAATCTGGATTTGCTTTCTACCATCCTGGCTCGATTGGAACGCGAACATTTCATCGCTCCTCGGCTTCAGTCTCTCATGCGCGACCTTACCTCACACAATCTTGAAGGTTCGCAGGCGATCGCGCGGCTGAGAGCAATCGTCCAGTTCATCGAGTCGCGTCGGAACCCGATCCTGCGTGTACTCGACGCGCCACTGATGTACTCGGTCCAGGTCGCTTTTGCAGCTGAAGCCTGGCGAATCACCGTCCAGCCGCCTGGTAGGCGGAGACAAAGAGCTGGCGGCAAAACCGGCCATTACGGCCAATCAGGTGACCACCGACTCGGTGGCCGACCAACACGTTCTCCCACCGACGGTCGCCGATGGCAATCGTAGTCCGTCTGCCAGTACGTGCGAACCCTTCCGGGAGGCAATCGAGCTGGGGTTGAGCCAAGGCCGTAACGCGATGGGAGTTTGGCAGCTATGCCGTTCTCGTAATAGTTCCCAGATGCCCATGGCATTGCGATCTCGACTCAGTCCCAGCTCGATGATTTCCCGGTAGGGTTCACAGGACTCGCCGAACCCACGGCTTTCGAGTTTTCTGGCTCCTTGCCGCTCAACCCAAAGCCAAAGTCGGTGATCACCGCTATCCGGCGTTTCCTGCAATATCTCGACCACCTGTTGCCGGAAATTCGTGACCGTGCTGGGCCGGCCGATCTGCCGTTCGACGCTCCGGTCGAGCAGGTGATGTATCTCGACAAGATCATTGTGGCCCATACCCTCCTCCAGGCTATGGGCGCGCTCCTTCGCATCATCCATCACCCCACGGGACTCTCTTCCGCGATGCGTTGTACCGAGCGTAGCGAAACCCGCTCAAGCACGCTACCTCAGTCCTGGCATGACCGGCCTTCAGCAAGTTATCGACTTCGTGTCGTTTTAGCATTCCCAACATCCTCCGTCCGCTCCCGGCACAGCCGGAGCCTAGAGAGTTTTCTAACCCTTCTGGTGGTCCTTAAGCGTGCCAGAATTTCCGGAATCATTCTCCTCCTCGTCGAGAACGACGGCCCAGTTCACAACCTTTCCCGAATCGTTGCGCAAGGGACTAGCAGGGAAGAGGAACCACCGAAATTCGCAGTCGAAACTGCGTCTCCATCGAGGGCCTAACTTGTGATATATAAGATATTATGAAAATAGGGTCTAGAATCTGGATATCCAGGTTCGTGTTCTTTATCGCAATAGTCTGGGCAATGAGCCCCGGTGCCTCACCCTCTACAGCTCTCGCGCTCGGACTGATTCTCGGAGTGGCGTTTGTTCGTCCCTTTTCTGCCGAGGCACAGTCGTTGTCGAGAATCTTGCTCCAAGTCTGTGTCGTGGCACTGGGTTTTGCAATGAATCTCCGCAAGGTCGTGCGTATTGGGTCATCTGGATTCGTATACACGGCGTTGGGGATCGGCTTCACAATTTTGGCAGGGCTACTGCTGGGCAGGATTTTGAAGGTCGATCGGACGAATTCATTTCTCGTTTCGGTTGGCACGGCGATTTGTGGAGGAAGCGCCATTGCCGCGGTCGGCAAAGTGATGGACGCGAATGACGACCAGATGTCTGCGTCACTCGGTACAGTTTTTATTCTGAATGCTATTGGGCTCATCGCTTTTCCGTGGGTTGGCTCTAGACTTGGGCTAACTCAGACCCAATTTGGGCTGTGGGCAGCGCTGGCGATTCATGATACGAGTTCGGTGGTTGGAGCGGGAAGGAAGTACGGTGATATTGCTCTCTCAGTCGCGACCACGGTAAAGTTGACGCGCGCACTATGGATCGTCCCTGTCTCTTTCGCTACAGCCGCGATTCGGCGCAGCAAAGCTCGCATCCAATTCCCTTGGTTCATTTGCTGCTTTGTGGCGGCCGTCGTACTAAACACCTATGTACGACCGGGGTTTCCGTTGTACATTCGCCTTGCGAGCCTAGGTAAGGTGGGGCTTACCGTGACTCTTTTTCTCATAGGCAGCAACGTTTCGCGCTCGACAGTCAAGACAGTGGGCATTCGGGCGTTAGTCTTGGGATTACTTCTCTGGATCGCAGTGGCCGTCCTTTCCCTCGTGCTAATCCGGCGAAACGTGATCAGCCTCTGACTGAAACGGGCGATGAGGACCGGCGTGAGGTGCCACTAAGGAGGAAATCCGCGGTCAGATAGCTGTGGCAACTTTATGCGCTCCGGTATAGCTTCGTCGTCACAAACTCGCGGTGTCCGAGCACTTCGGCCGCAGTCAGTCTACCGTTGCAGGTTGACACAGTTGACACCATCAAACGAAGGAGTTCCGTATTCTTGTGCTAGTCTGGATGATCGTGAAGGCCTCTCGTCTCCTACTAATCTGCGGCTTGGCCGCAACACTGAATGTCGGCGGATTGGCGCAGACAAAAGCGCACCAACCAGATGTTTTCCTTATAACGATTGATACACTTCGCGCCGACCACTTACACTGCTACGGCTACAAGTACGTCGAAACACCAGCGTTGGACGAGCTGGCAAAAGATGGAATTCGATTCGCGCAGGCCTTTACGCCGAGCCCGATCACCAACACCTCCCACACCAGCATTCTTACAGGCTTGCTTCCGAGCACGCACGGTGTTACGGACTTTGCCGTGCCGCTATTGCCCACGCATCGAACTTGGGCGGAACTGCTGCAGCAGCATTCCTATCACACAGCGGCGTTTATCGGCGCAGTGGTTCTCGACAGCAAGACCCTTGCTCCGGGGCTGGATCGCGGATTTGATTTCTACGACAATTTTCCCGAGTACTCGCGCACAAAGTCACGCTGGGGCCGTGTGGAACGCCGCGGCATGGACGTCGTGCAGCGTGCGGAGGCGTGGTTGAGCGCGCATCCGGCAGGACCACATTTCGTTTGGGTGCATCTCTATGATCCCCACGATCCTTACGAGCCTCCCGCGCCTTATTCGCGAACCTATAAAGATCACTTGTACGACGGCGAGATCGCGTATGCTGATTCAGCACTTTCCCACTTCATCGCTTATCTAAAAAATAGTGGCTGGTACGGGAACTCGCTGATCATAGTTGTGGGCGACCACGGGGAGGGCCTAGGAGAACACCGCGAGGACACGCACGGAATCTTTCTGTATGACTCGACTACACACGTTCCCATGATCTTCAAACTGCCGGCCCGAGGTTCTGCCAGCAAAGTCAAAGTGGTAGACGCCCAAGTGCGCACTACGGACATCTTGCCGACCGTACTCGATCTGGTTGGCGTTCCCGCTCCGCAGCAACTGGATGGGGAATCAATGGCGCCGTATTTCGTCGGTACGGACATGACTTCGCGAATTGCCTTCGGTGAGACGAATTATCCACTGCATTTCGGGTGGGCGCCGCTGCGGTCCGTACGAGCGCAGGGTCTCAAATTGATTGAGGCGCCGCGTCCGGAATTCTATGATCTGCACACCGATGCTGCCGAACTGGACAACAAATATGAGCCCTGGAATGCGCAGGTACAGAAGTTACGTGGGATGCTAGCTGAGCTGCGAGAGAACGCACGGCCCGAGCCCTCCAAGGGTGTTGTGGGACAGGGAACGATTGACGAATTGAAAGCACTGGGATATCTGGGCAGGACCGATGTGGGCAGTGCGACCAACGTTCCTGAGCCCTCATTATTGCCTGATCCGAAAGATAGAATTCAAGAGCAGAACCTGCTGCACTCGGCGATGATGGCGACGGAAGACGGTCGTGAAGCAGAGGCTCGCGAGTCACTCGAGAAAATTCTGCAACTGGATGAGAAATCATCCATCGCCTTGCGGCAACTGGGGGAGTCGGAACTGAGAACGGGGGACTACGCCACGGCTGCGCAACATTTGAGAAGATCTCTTGAGGCGCGTCCAGACGACTCGACCGCCGCGTTCGATGAAGGGCAGGCCCTAGAGAAGACGCACGATCTGGAGGGAGCGCGGGATGCGCTGGAGTCCAGCTTGAAATTGGTGCCAGAACAGTTCCAGGCCCGCTTGCTGCTGGGCCAAGTCTATTTAGAGTTGAAAGATCCAAAAGCCTCTGAAGACCAATTTGAGGCGGCAATTCTGCTTCAGACAAACAGCGTTGAAGCCCAACTTGGCGTAGCGAACGCGCATATCGCCGAGGGCAATTTTGCCGAAGCGGTACAGCAACTTGAGGCACTCTCCAAGTCGCAGCTCAGGAATGCCGAGGTCTTTGAGTTGTTGGCGCAGGCTTATTCGGGGTTGAGAAGGAACGTTGAAGCGAAGCAAGCAGAAGAGCGGGCTAAACGACTCCGGCAACGCGGCAGACGCTAAGCCATGAGAAAGAAGAGACTGCCTGATTGCCTCTTCTTTCATCGACGCTAAATGCAGTTCGCCTTACTCTTGCGCCAACTTCTTGGCTGATGCCTCGAAGATCTCCGTCAGTACATGGCCGCGCATCTTCGTAGGCTGCTCAATACCATAGATTTGCAGTATGGTGGGTGCGATGTCATACACCGAAACCTCGAATCCCATCAGGCGCAAGCCATGTTTGATCCCGGGGCCCATGACAAAAAGCGAGCCAGGGACGTCGTCGCCGTCGGCGAAATCATGTTTTGCAACTACTGGTGTTGTCTTCTCGTGGTCCATGTGCGCGTGCGGGTCAGTCTCTTCGAACTCCCGCAGTGGCTTGATGCCGTGATCGGAGACGATAATCACGTAGGTATTGTCGTCGACATGTTTCAGGACCGCGCCGAGCACTCTATCGAAGGCAATATACTGGTCGGGAAAGGCATCCGTTCGCACCGCATTGATCTTGGGGTTGTAGCCCGCGTTGTAGGGCGCGATGGGATAAAGCCAGTGGCCAGTCCGGTCTTCGCAAGACTGCCCCAGCCAGGTGAACTCCATGGGGTGGCTTTCCAGCAGATAGTCGAAAAGATGAGTCTGTTGATCGCGAATCAGCTGGACCTTATTCAGCCATGAATCGATTACTTGAGTTTCGTGCCCATTCAAATCTGCGGCCGAGGGCATGCGTTCGCAGTCAATGTAGAAGTCGCCCACGTTCTTGAGCAACTCCCCTTTCAAGGCGGGGGGATAGACCGCGTCGCCGCCCTCCACTTCCGAAAGTTTGGGAGCACACAAAACGCCGTCTTCACAATTCTTGCCGCGGGTTAACATGCCGCTGATCATGTAGCCATTCACGGGCAGCACGGGGAAGGTGGCAGGGACGTTAGCCATTCCCACGGTCACGCCGTTCTTCGACAATATGGACCAGATGGGCTCTTCTCTTAGCATATCGGTGTTGGCCGTGATCCCACCCACAATGAATCCAGTCACGCCGTTTTCTTCCGGCTTGGTGCTGGTGAAGATGGTGGTGAACACCCGAGGGCAATTCGGCGCGGAGACAGTGCGCAACTTGCCATAAGCGCCCTTCTTAATCATGCTGGACAGATTGGGCATCTTTCCTTCCAACAACAGAGGGCGAACAACGTCCAACTCCATTCCGTTTACGCTCAACACCACCACGCGCGGTTTCGGCTTGGTAGTGCTTTGGTTTTGACTGAACGACAGCGACCCTAGCAGAGATAACAGCGCCAGAATACCTAAGGACCATCGCTGCATCATGGAAAGCTCACCTCACTCGGGCTGTAGGGATTCTTCTGTCCGCACGTTTGACAATTATAATGCTTAAATAGTAACGGGCACAGCGCGAACTGTTTGAAAGTCGCTTAACAGTTCTGTCCAGCGAACAAGATACTCTTGCGGGACTCAATTGACGTCGCGATGGAGCAGACGGCGCCTGACGCGCTTTGCGAGTTCGACCTTCCATCCCGGCTTCGCGAGTTCTATTTTATTGTTCTCGGCTCATGCTTCACGCAGCTTCTGCCCATTCGCCCCTACTTCAGTCGAGTCAACGCTTCCTGAGCCGCTCGAAATGCCGGATCCACTGACAATGTTTCCTCAAATTCTCGGATGGCATCTGCCCTCCTGCCTTGCTTCGCTCTGACGAGTCCTAGGTTGTAATGTGCCCCTGCGAATTTGGGGTTGATCCGTATCGCCTCGACCAACTCGTCGGCGGCGTTGTCGACCTTGTTTTCGTAAAGATACACACTCCCAAGAGTGTTGTGCGCCTCTGCGCTCTCTGGATCTGTTTTTATCGCAGCTTTCAAGTGGAGTTCTGCTTCATCCCATTTTGCTTGCATCGTTGCGACGACACCCAACTTCAGGTTCGCGGCATAGTCATCAGGTGAGAATTTCAGGATTTCCGTGAAGCGGGTCCGTCCAACGGCGTAGTCTCCCCTTTGCAGGGCTATAGTTCCCAGCAACTCCAAGGCGCGCGTGTAATATGGAGCCACTGCCAGAGTCTCTTCCAGTTCCTTCGAGGCTTCGTCAGATTTGCCCATCGCGTAGTAGCTAACCGCCAGATCAAAGTGAGCTACTGCACTTAGCGGATCTTGTATCAGCGCCCGCTTGAACAGCGCCACGGATTCAGCAAACTGACCCTGCCGTTGCTTGTTGAAGCCCAAGCAAAGAGACACATCGACGAGGTCTGGAAATTGCGCTAGTAAAGGTTCGAGAATAGCGTTCGACTCCTCGATTCGTCCAAATGATGCAAGCATGAGGCCTCGTCCGTAATCTTCGAAAGCCGCTATGCGGTCTTTAGGGTCAGGCATAGGCGTCGCGTCGCTAGAGCGCACGTTGTTGGCCTCAACATAACCGAGCGAGTGCAACCGTTCAATGACGTCAGGAGCCAATACGGGCTTGGGTCTAGAATTCGCCTGGCTTCGATAATGGCCGAGAAGTTCCAGCAAAAGCTGCCGAAGCGTGTCCGCTTCAGGCTTTTTAGTCAGGTAAAGATTCTTCGTTTCTCCGAGATCCTCTTCGAGGTTGTATAGCTCAGGCTTCGGCGCATCAATGTATTTGTAGTCGCCAACTCGAAGGCTCCTCAGTTCACTTACCCCGAAATGCAGTCTGCCATACTCGCTCGTGCTGTATATCTGTTCCGGTACCTTCGAAGAAGTTGTTTTTGAAGGCCGCTTTAGATAGCGAAACATGCTTCGTCCCTGAAACTCGTTCGGCGGTCGCACGCCGAGAAATTCGAGTATGGTTGGGGCAACATCGATAAGGCTCACAGGCGCGCTGATGCGCGACTGAAACGTCACTGCCCGCGCGGGCCAATGAAAAATCAGTGGCACCCGGATCGTACTTCCATAAATAAAATAGCCGTGCGAGCTTTCTCCGTGTTCGCCAAGCCCTTCGCCGTGGTCTGATGTAAACACGATTAGGCATTTGTCGAGCAATCCACTCTGGCGGAGGAATTTCCAGAAATCCCCTAGAATCTCGTCGACATATCCTAATTCGACTTCGTAATCAGGAGGAGTGGACTGGCCAGCTCTAAAAGAAGGCGGGAGATTATAGGGAGTGTGTAAATCGTACAGGTGTACGAAAGCAAAGAATGGCCGATCCGAATTTCTATTTAGCCACTTGCTCGCATCGGCTACAACGTCGCTCCCTAGCCGTTTGATGTCGCCAGGATCGCTTCCGGCTTGGCGATGAACGTCGAATGGGCTGTCATACAAATCAAATCCCTGGTTCAATCCGAAGCGCCGGTCCAGAACAAAGCCCCCAACGAAGGCCGCCGTACGGTAGCCGCGGGACTTCAGGACCGAAGCCAACGTGATCACACCAGGATCGAGTTGTTCTCCGTTGTCTATGACGCCGTTAGAGAACGGATACGTGGACGTTAGCAGCGAGACGTGCGAAGGCAGCGTAAGTGGGATTAGTGCACTCGCGTCGGAAAAAAGTGTGGCATGCCTCGCCAACGAATCGATATTTGGCGTAGGACGACCGCGGTAGCCGTAACAACTGAGGCGATCGGCGCGTAACGTATCCACCGACACAAGAATAATGGGAACATCATGAACCGTTTTTCTAGAATCGTTAACCTGACCTTGTACCAGGGAGACGATAGAGAGTGCAACCCAACAGCCGCAGAGCGCCGGCCATGCGAGGCGATCGAAATAGGACTTCATTGTCGAACAACTAATTGGTCACTCCCGCTTTATTTGGTCAACGTGGAGAATTGCGGGACGGATCAGCCCCAAAAGCATCGTATCATATTGCGTTCCTGACCTCCCGTCGATACCAGGCTCGAAGCCGAATTCGGTTTCCGATGAACCCAATTCGGCACTAACTCAGAATAGCAATTTCAGTGCAATCTGACCATTGCGCTGCCCAGTGCTGCTGGTAATGAGTCCTATATCTGTAGCGCTGGGACCTATTGTGGCGTTCGGGTTGCCGAGGTTCTGATGGTTCAGCATGCCGAAGGCTTCCAGACGGAACTGCAATTTCAAACGCTCATACAATGAAAAAGTCTTAAGCAGAGCTCCATCCCAGGTAAACTCACCAGGGCCATCCAAAATATTTCGACCCGAGTCCCCGAAGCGAGGTGTGCCAGCAGCCAACGCCTGTTGAAGAGGAGCGACCGTGAAACAACTCGGATCAAACCATTCCTCAGCCGTTCGAGGGCCCACGCCGGTGCAGGTTCGATCAGGACGATGATTTCCTGAACCAGTATTGGAATAGTCCTGGTCCGAAAAAATGGTGATTGGGAATCCTGTTTGAACAGCGGTTACACCGGAAAACTCCCAACCTCCAATAACGGCATCGGACCATCCTGTGCGGTTCAGGAAGCTTCTGCCTGCCCCAAACGGTAGCTCTAAAACATAACTGACCACGAATCGGTGACGGATGTCGGTATAACTACGGGCGCGCTCAGCCGCCCAGTTGTTGTCGTTCTGAGCACCAGCATCGCCGCCATTGCCACCGCCAAAACCTTCATTCCCCTCCCCGTCATCAATGCCGTGCGCCCATGTGTACGAGGCAAGCAATGTCGACCCTTTAGACATGCGCTTGGTCAATTTTGCTTGGAATGAATTGTAGTTGCTAGAGCTGTCAGTGCTGGTCTGCTGAACAATATTGAAGTCGGGATACGGACGGCGAGGCTGCAGGGGGCCGACACCAGGAAGAGGCTGGTTCGCAAAGTAATGAAGACGCCCTAAGTGCGCCCCGGCGTTTCCTACGTAGTTCAGGTCCACAGCCCAATCGGACGCCAGCTGAGTGGAAACTCCGAAGCTCCATTGCTGGGTGTACGGCGTTCTGTAATAGGGGTTGGGGAAGGTTGCAATAATTTGGCTAGTGAGAGGCGTCACTTTCCCAGACGCGAACATATCGACAAATCTCGTAGGAGTGCTATTGACTAGCGGAGGTGGATCTCCGAACGTCGTGATGTAGAGACTGGTTGGGGACTGTACCGGATTGTTCTCCGTGAAGACCAGGTTTTCTATGGGAAGGAAGTCGTAAAAGAGCCCATAGCCGGTGTGAATGATGAATTTGTCAGAGGTGGTCGGACGCCATGTAATGCCGACACGCGGCGCGAAGCCCTTCTTGCCTACAAAAGCAAGCGATTCCCTGGATCGACCAGTAAACCCTAGTTGTCTCCTCAAAGTAGAAGAAGCGATCAGACAGCTCCCGTCGCTTGAGTTCAAGTAGCTAAATTGTTTGCAAAGGGCATCATTCTGTCCGTCGGGAAGGGCCGTCACCAGTGTGGCATTTCCAGGTCCCGAAAATGGAGCACCGGTCGGAAGGAAAGTGGTAAGCTCGCCATTTTTGTCGATTGGAGGCCTTCGGTATTCGTAACGAAGGCCCAGATTTAATACAAGATTCTTCCTCGCCTTAATGTCGTCTTGGACATAGCCACTCGATAGCGTGCCACCGACAAAATAGTTGGCTCTGAAACTCGGAGTTATAGAACCGCCGCTCGGGTAGCCCAAAAGAAAATCGGCAAATCCCGACAAACCTGTGGTGGTCATCTCGTTGCCCAAACTGGAGTACTGACCATTGGCCTTAACGCCGCCATAAATGGAATACGGGAGAGCAATGCGTAGGTCTTGCCAAAACTGAAGATCAGTGCCTACCACGATGGTTTGTTTCCCATGCGTCCACGTCAAATTGTCTTGGTACTTCTCGACCATATCCGGGTAATAAAGCGGACGGTATATGCCGTCCCCCAGCGCGCTGAAGCCGCTGATCTGAATATAGGGAAAACCTTCGAACGGTGGGGATATTGCTGACAGGTTATCGATCCCCAGACTCTGCATGAAGCCGGGCTGTCGAGGACATGAGCCGCAGAGGCGCTGCGTAAAGTCCCGTTGAAAAGCAGCTAATGCCGAGTTCAGAAGGCTCGGTCCAAAGTTGTGCACCCAAGTCACATTTGCGTTATGGCCGGTGAAGTGATCGGTGGCCGCGAAGGCCGGTAAATTACTTACGTTGCTATTGGGGCGATTGATTAGAGATAGGCCGAGGAGATAGCGGCCAAAAAGGTGGTCCTTCTGGCTGAAGTTGTGATCGATTCGTATGTCCAACTGTTCTTGGTTTATTCGTGTGGGCAACGTATTAATGTAGTTTGCGGTACGCCCCGCTACTATCTCATTGGGGTTAGGCCAAGGATTAAGACTCAAGATCTTTGCTGCCACAGGATCAATGTTTGTAATAATGTTCCCCGCAATGGGAGTGCCCACAAGCTTTGTCTCCCCCGAATCTGCGCTCCCACCGGGACACGTAATGTTAGTGAGTGTGCCGGGGTCGAAAAGCTGTCCGCTGTCGAATTCCAGATTAGCGGGCCCTCCGGCTCCACATAGGTTTATCAAGTTTCCCTGCAGTAGACTGCTAAAATTTCCAGATTTGACCGCTTGATCTGGTACCGCGCTTAAAGCTGTGGACGCCGTGATGTCTCGCGTAATTTCCAAGTTCGTGAAGAAGAATGTTTTGTTCCTCCGGATAGGGCCACCCAGGCTGAACCCGAATTGGTTCCGCTTGTGGTCCGGCACGGTGGAGGCATAGGCATTTCGGGCATCGAGAATGCTGTTTCGCCAGAACTCGTAAGCAGACCCATGCAACTGATTGGTTCCAGACTTGGTTACGAGATTGATGGTAGATCCACCCTGTCGGCCGTAAACTGCCGAGTATGCGTTGGTTTGGATCTTAAACTCCTCGATCGCGTCAGGCGGAGGCTGCAGCGCGAAGCCACCTCTATTCAAATTGTAGGAATCACTTCCGTCAATCAGATAGTTGTTGCTGCTCGTCCGATTCCCATTAGCCGAATAGGTAGTTTCACTAAACGGCGACCCAGGAATGCCAGATGCGAGACCACCGTTGTCAGCGACAGCACCTGGAATAAGAACCGCGAGCGCGCCATAGCGTCGGTTGAAGATAGGCAAGTCGGTTGTCATCTTTTGACTGATGACCGTGCCGATCGTCGCCGTCTCCGATTCAACCAGCGGTGCGGCACCGGAGACCTCGACGTTCTCTGTCGAACTGCCTACCTCGAGAGTCAAATCAAACCGCGCTTGTTGGGCTACCAGCAGTTGGATACCCGTGATGGTTTTAGTCTTGAATCCCTGCTTCTCGAGCGTGAGGTCATAGGTGGCCGCCGGCAGTGTGGAGAACAAGTACGCCCCGTCAACGCCGCTGGTGGTTTCGACCATCGCGCGAGTCTGCGCGTCCACTGCTCTGATTGAAGCCGCGGCCACGACAGCGCCGCTCTGATCCGTCACCGTTCCTGACAGCCTCGCCGTATCAACCTGGGCGAAAGAAGTGACGCAGCCGAGCGCGACCAGAACCACAGAAAAACACCACACCAACCGAATGGCGAGCTTCATGGTATGCCTCCGACGCACCTTACGATCTGAGCGTTTTATCAAAGGAGGTTCGTACTTGTCAAGAATATTATATATCAGATAAGATCGCCTGATATCTAATATGGCTTCTTCTTGACAGTGAAGTTTATTCTTTGCTAAAGATCAACTAGCGACGGCCACCAATCCTCGGGTATCGCACGGGTGAAGAGAAAAATGCTCGCTTCGGTAGCTTACGAGCCAGGGCCTGGCTGACAAACTTCATCGAACGACTCGAACCAAGGTGAAAAAGCGGTGTCTCTCTGGCATTGTTCCATGCTTTGAATTTGCGAGAAACTAGGCAACCGACTAGATCGTCCGCAGCCAAGATCCGATAAACCATATGGAGGAACGGCTCGAATGGTGCTCGCTATAGAACCAATCGCGGGTCTGAAAACCTTTACTGTGCCCGGTGTTCAAGGCCACGACGTGATCTATGGACTGGCCCGCGGAGCTGGTCCCGAAATTTTCTTATCCGTAAGCAACGAGTTCACTCCCGGGATTTGCGCAAATATTTATTCATTTGACCCGCGCAAAGAGACCTTCAGCAAGGTGATTGATTTTGAGCGGGAGACCGGCTATGTCCCTTCTACTGGTAAGATTCCACATTCGAAGGTCCATCTCTCACTACAAGCATCGCCCAATGGGCGCGTTTTTGCCGCAACCCACTTCACCGCGCCGGCTCCCGGACTGCGTGACTTTGAGCCTTTGCAATGCTACCGAGGAGCATTTGAGGGCAGTTACCTCGTTGAATACAACTCGGAAACGAAGCGGATAGTGAATTATGGCTGTCTTCTGCCTGGAGAAGGTTGTCGCATTTCCGCGCTCGACGCCAGGCACGAGGCCTTTTATTTACTTTCTTATCCGAAGAACCACCTTTACCAATTTCAGTATTCGAGGGGCAAGTTGCAGGACCTTGGGAGAATGGGGCAGGAGAATTCATTTGGATTGGAGATTGACGATGCAGGGAACGTTTTTACGACCGATGACCTTGGCCGTTTTCTCAAATATTCCTATATAGATGGCGTTCTTGAAGAATTGGATTGCTATGTGCCGCTGAAACCAGGCCGCCGGCGGCAAGGGAATTATGCACGACGGATGACGAAGGGTCTCGACGGGCGATTCTACGGCGCTGGGAATAAAGGCACGCACTTATTCCAGTTTTGCCCGCGAGAGGAGCAAATTCGTGATTTCGGTCTAATTCTTGGAAAAGAGGCGAACACAAATCATGATTACCCTCAAATTCCGCCCCTGAAGGCAATCGCACAGACCGATGTGCGTTCGCTGCTGTTGGTCTACGGCGGAGACGGTGCTTATGTTGACGAACACCAGATACCCAGCCTTGTTAGGTATGACTTGATTTCAGGCGAGACAACAGACTTGGGCAGATTCATTGACCAAGATGGCGTGCCCGGGTGGATTCCGCAATGCGCCCTTTATTATCCGGAGGAGAATTCGCTGTACATCGGCTTGCAACACGCCGTGGGTGAGCTGCGTCTTTGGAGAGTTTCGCTTCCTGCGTGTACCGAGAAGGAGGTCAGGCAGTCACCGATAGTTGTTTCAGGGTTTCATGAACAAAAAGTCAATGCCACTCCATTCGGCGCCAGCGTCCAAGGAACCAACGCGTTGCCATACGCAACCGCTGGCAATATCTCGATGCTGGAGTTGGGTTGGTTTGGAGAAGGAAAGGTAATTCGAGCGGGCGAAAGCGCTATTTCCGATCTCTGTTTTATTGGAGATGTCTTGTATGGAATTACGCGCGGGAATCGGTCGCACCTGATCAGGTATGCGCCCTACGCATACAACCGCTTCGTCGAGAACTATGACGTGCACGTTTGCGACTTGGGGACAATCGCCGACTTTGGAACATCCGGCGCGAGGATTCTCCGTCGACCAAATACCAATCAATTATTCCTGTTCCTGAGGACTGAGAAATTGATTCTCGTCTCGCTGTATGACGCGGCTGCGGAAAGGACTGCATATCGTCCGCACTTTCATAGTCTCCCGCAGTGGGACCCCTTTTCTTTCGCGGTTTCACCATGGATCTCGTGTTCTTCCTGGGCCCTTTTTGACTTGTCACTGACGGATCTTGTCTGTGCCCAAAATAAAGACCATGTCTGGTCGGTCAATGGTGGCGGCGAACTGGTCTCCGTGGAGATCATGAAGCAAGCGGTGTCTCCTGCGGGAATCAGGGTGCTTCCCAACACCTGCTTATCCGTGGGCCATGACATGCTGTTCGTGGTAACGGATCAAGGCGAGGCCGTTCGTCTGGATATCTCCGAACGCGCGGCAATTCGAAGCTCATTTTCTTACGGAGAGAAGCCTGAGGTTACATGCAGCGTATATAGCGAGGAGGGCTCACTTGTCGTCTTAGGGACCGCTGATGGCAGGTTACTGATCCATGACCCACTGAAAGGCACATGGAAAGAAGCAACCATTGCAGCCAAGGTTCGGGCGTTGACGGCTGGACGGAACAATTTCGTCTATGGATTTTGCGGAGAGGACAACGGCATTGGGGAAGCTTTTGCACTGAACCTGACTTCTTGCCAAGTGCGGCGCTTGGGAGTTTTGCAGGTGAGAAGTGAGCCACGATTTTGGATTAATCACCGCTGCGATTGCGCAGCAACAGGAAAGAATGGCGAGGTTTATTTTGGTGAAGCGGATCGGATATCGCATTTGCTAGTCTATTGTCCGCCGTCGAACTTTGAAAACGCGTAGGTTTTCGTTGCGGCTGTGAAAACGAATCTTTGCGGGTGATTCGACCCCAACTGACAGTTTTACTCACCAGGCCGGATGTAATTTCTAATTGAAAGGAATAAATCGCATGTTGACTCAGAGCCGGCGCGGCTTCGTTATCGGCACCTTGGCGGGTGCAGCGGCCTTGGCGTGGAGTAAAGACGACTCATCGGGGATCGCCACCGACCGGAAGTGGCGGTACGGTGTGATCGGATCGGGTACGCGCTCTCGGGGCGAGCATCTCCCGATTTTGCGCGACTATTTTCCAGAAGTGGAGGTCACCGCTTTGTGTGATATCACCCCCGAAAACCTAGAACAGGGACTCAAGATTTGCGGGGGCGCTCCCAAAGGATATACCGACTATAGAAAAATGCTTGATGAGCATCCCGATCTGGATGCCGTCGTGGTGTGCGTACCAAATTATCTGCATGCAGACATTGTAGTTCGCGCGCTCGAAGGCGGCCAGCACGTCCTTACCGAAAAGCCAATCGCAACCCACTTGGCTGATGCGACCCAGATGATCTCTGCCGCTGAAAAACACAAACGGATTCTCCAGGTTGGTTTTCAGATGCGGCAATCCAATCTCTATCACCGAGCAGCTGATCTGCTTGCCCAGGGTGCGATAGGTGATGTCGAGTTGGTCTTTGGTTCATTGTTCCGTGGTGATTGGAACCCGAAGGGCTGGCAATATCCAGATCCAAAGACAGGCAAGAAGACGAACTGGCGCTTTCTCACGTACACCTCAGGAGGAACGCTGCTGGAAGAAGGTATCCACGACCTGGACATCATTCACTGGCTGGTGGGAGCGAGTCCCAAACGCATCCAGGCTCAGGGCGGCAATAGCGTGTTTCGCGATCGCGAGACCATCGACAATGCGGAAATTTTGATTGAATTCGAGAATGGCGTACGCTGCACGTTTACGATGGCGCTCTTTACCCCCGCCGTGCCGCAGGCCGCTATTCTGCGAATTTTCGGTTCACGCGCAGAAATGAGCTACCTCGAAGAGGACGGCAAAAGGTATATCGTGATCCAACCTTACCGAGGTAAAGCTGAGCGCATCGAGGCGCCTTATCTAAAGCCGGAAGAACAGGGAGTATGGAAGGGATCGATCGGGAGAGGTGTTGAGGCTGACGCGGGCGTATGCACGTATCGCGAGCACCAGGCCTTTCTACACTCCATTGGCACCGGCGAACAGCCCGCTGTAGGAGCCACTGTCGGCCGCGAGGCGATCCATATTTCACTTGCCGCCGAACGCTCGTTGCACACAGGGTTACCGGTGGAGTGGAACGAGAGCGCTAACCTGTAGCGCCCTCATTTCGGCGTGGGACGACTTCCGTTGGCGTCAAATCTACTTCTGAATTGCGATCAGACTGTAAACGTCAAACGACGGAATAGTAAACGTAAGCGCATCGCCGGTGCGAGTGAACTTCAGCTCGCTGGGTGCACCTTGATCGGGTGAATACTGTGTCACCTTCGAAATATTCGAGGCATCTTGCATATGAATCGCAACCGTAATGTTGCGAGCTGGTGATTTCCGAAAGTTGTAATTCACCAGGTGCAGAATGTAGCGGTTCTTCTCCTGCTGATCGTACGCCTCAGTCGCTACAAAGGGTGGACTGGAGATCTCCCATCTGAGTTTGCCTCCCGCCGCCCAACGGACGGCATCCACAAAATCCTTTGCATTCGCTGCTGGTGCCCAATATTTCGCTTTGAATCCTGATCTCGTCGGCACAGGAATCTTCGGGGTAAGTTCACGCAAATAGACCGCTCGCCCGGTCCCGAACTGATTTCTCTGAACTTCACTGGTCGTTCTTGCCACTTCCGAGTGTCCGTCAAGACCGAGCACGTCGCTCAGGCCGCTCTTTCCACGATCGCGCCTCCAATCGTCGAAACGAGCAGTATCGGCGGTAGCGACAAGGCCTCCACCCTTACGAACATATTCCTTTACCGCTGCGACCTGCTCATCCGACATGCTATCCTGGTCCGCCAGTACCAGGACGCGGTACTTTGAAAGGTCGGCAAGATTGTGGTCGTCAATCATGTCAAAAGGAATCTGCGCCTGAATCAACGTCTGCTCTGCCAGCCCGACTTCCCGGTGAGGAGCAAAGTTGCTGAACGCCAGGCTGGTGAACCCTCGCAGTACCGCTACATCGCCAGCGGTCGGCGCTTTCGATAGCAGATCGAAGTTGCTCCAGAAAAATTTGACGTATCGGTGCCCCGACTCGGGAAATGTTTTGTAGATAAGCGGATCGCCGACCTCTCCCAAAGACTGGCGATTGAATGCCATCGACTCTGCGAGCAGCAAACGCGGATCGCCTTCCTGGGTATCAATAGCACGGTCCTCGACCGCTGGATTCGGGCCTGTGTATGCAAACATGACGTCGTTATATTGCTGCCCCATTTTCAGCGAACGAATCTTGGAGACCAGACGTCCATCTTCGGTGTAACGAGGGATATCCGCATCTTCGCTCCAATAAGAATCAATCCAAGGAAGCACGCGCGGAAAATCCATGTTGTTCAACATCACTCGGTTGTCGCCGGTAATACCCTGGGTCACCCAGTCAACCGCAATTTCGGGATTGAGAGATCGAATGTAGGTACTCATCTCGGCCGCATAGTCCGCCAACAACTGCGATTTGAAAATCAGATATTCCTGCATGATCGGCTGATCGTAGGTTTCATACGAGAGAGGATCGGAGTAGTGCGGGACCTTCACGTAATCCCAGAAATGCAACCCGCTGCGGAAATACCACTCGTCTGTGGTTGGATATCTTGCTTTGAGCCATTCCCGGAACATCTGTTGCGCCAATGGATGAAAGTTCTCCGGTGTCTGATTAACGATGTCGAAGTGGATCCAATCGGCCCCGGCGTCAACAGCCTCTTTACATACCTGCTTGATGTAAGTAATAAATGCTGGATTATTCAGGAATGGACGATAGCGATATCCGTCGTTGTCGTAAACGTCAGGCGTTCCATCGTAGAGAACCCGGTGCCAATTCTTGGAGTCGGGAAATTCGGCATAGAGTTCTTCATAGAGGAGCAGCATGTCCACCAACACGCCCACCTTGAGTCCATGCTTATGGAGCAGCTTTGCATAAGCACGGGCATCATCCATGGACGCTTTCTCGTTGGCAATGCCAAACCCTTTGTGGAAGCTGGTCAGCACCAGGTTCACACCCATCTTCTTGAGAGCAATTACGGTCTCTTCGTTCCGCTCTTCCCGGAAGATAGCTTCGGCTTGCTTGCCGCTCATGGCATTGCCCCAGTTCTGCCAGTTTTTGCGATAAATCCACTGTAGGGGCTCCCAATTCCCGACCATGACCAGACCGTTGTTGATCCAGGAGGGTTGAACGCGTTTCGGCCAGCTCTTGGTAACCATCGGCTTTGTGGTTTGGGCCAAGGACTGTTGCAGGCTGGCGGCTTGCAGCACCAACGATACAGTCAACAACATCCGGCCTACGGGTCTCCAAAGGCGGTTCGACAAATACTGTGAGCGGCTCATGGCTGATCCTCGCTGTGTCGTGGGAATCACGGGTTCAGTTGTCTTTGGATTGACAACGGCAGCAGGTTATCAGATATTAGATATCACTGCAAACAGTTTTTTGATGTGCGATACATCTTGGAGTTTGACCGTCCGGTAATTGATAGCTTGCCAGGAAGGAATTGAGAGGGGAGGCGATTTGTCTCAAGCTGGAAATGTTGTCATCGCGCAGGGTGGTGGCCCTACCGCCGTGATCAATGCGAGCCTGTTTGGGCTGGTGAAGGCTGCCACCCAAGGTCTCAAACGATCCGGCAAGGTATGGGGTGCTCGCGGCGGGATCGTTGGAGTCCAAAAACATTCCTGGATCGACCTGAGAATGCCAAGCAACACCCTGTGGAAGCAAATCATGCTATCTCCCGGAGCGGCGCTCGGCTCATGCCGCAAGATGCTGAATCTCGAGGAAGCGATCGAAGCGGTTCATATCTTGTGCAAGAATGACGTCCGCTATTTTTTCCATATCGGCGGGAACGATTCGATGGATACCGCCTTGAAGATGAGCGACGCGGCATCCGCGCTCAATTACGAGATGGCTTGTTGCGGGATTCCCAAGACCATCGACAATGATCTTTCCGGTACGGATCACTGTCCCGGCTTCGGTTCTGCCGCTCGCTACATTGCCCAGTCCACCGTGGATTTGGGGATGGATATTCGAGCCCTACCTACGCCAGTTTCGATTCTCGAAGTCATGGGCCGCAACGCAGGCTGGCTTACAGCTTCTACGTTGATCGCCCGCCGAGATCCGGATGACGCTCCCCATCTGATTTATGTCCCGGAAGTTCCTTTGTCTCGGACAAACTTCCTGGGAGATGTGCAGCGTGTTTATGAGAAATACGGGTGGGTCGTGGTGACAGTCTCGGAAGGCGTGAAAGACGAAAACGGTGCGAGCTGGGGAACAGATCACCGTAAGAAGACGGACGGATTTGGCCATCCATTGCCGGGAGATGTCGCGGCTGAACTCGCGGCACTCGTGAACGCCGAACTGGGACTGCGCGCCCGGAGTGAAAAGCCCGGATTGCTGGGGCGTTCCAGCGCCTTAATGGTATCCGCTGCTGACCGGCTTGAGGCTGAAGGCGTGGCAATTTTTGGCGCTTCGTGGGCCATGAAGGGTAATACCTCATTTATGGCGTCAATCCAACGGCGGCGAACCCGCAAATATGCCGTGGAATATGGCGCCGTTCCACTCATGTCGGTCGCCAACGTCACTCGCCTGCTGCCCGCGGAATACATTTCGTCGGATAGAAATGACATCACGGAAGGCTATCGTACCTATGTGGAACCTCTGATCGGGGGTCCATTACTTCGCTACGCCAGACTTGAAAGCAAGGAACGCCGTACAGCGACTACCAAAACACGGAAAGGGATTTGAAATGCCAACGCAGACCAATGACGGCTTCGCCGGTCAGCTGGAAGAATTTCTCCCGAAGAATCTCTTCGCGGAGATTACGAGTGTCCGTGTCGAGGATCCGGACGTGGCCCTCAGTGAAGCTGCCCGGCGAAAAAAGCGGTCGCGGCTCACGGGAGACGGCAAGTTGGTGATCTTGGCAACCGACCATCCTGGACGCCGAGTAACCGGTCTACCCGGCGATCCGTTGGGGATGGCTGATCGTCACAGTTACATGGCACGTGCCCTTCGTGTACTCACCACACCCGGATGCGACGGCATTATGGGCACAACGGACTTCATGGAAGATCTGCTGATTCTCAATTCTCTGGTCAGGAAATCCGGGGGTGATTCCTTAATAGACGACAAGGTCCTCGTCGGGTGCATGAACCGTGGCGGGCATGCCAGCACGGTTGGCGAAATAGACGATCGTTTCACATGCTTCACGGCCGAATCGCTAAAGCGTTTGAATTTCGATGGAGGCAAGATGATGTACCGCCTCGATCCCAGTGATGAGCGCTCCATAAAATCCATCGGCGATTGCGCCCAGTCTATTACGGATCTGTTTCGCCAGGGCCTTTATAGCTTCCTGGAACCGATGAGCGTGAAGAAAAAAGCTGATGGCAACTACGAGACCGTTGCAACCACTGAAACGCTCATTCGTGACGCGGGTGCGGCCGCTTGCCTTGGAGAATCTTCGTTGCGAACTTTTCTTAAGCTTCCCTATTGCGAAAACTATCAACGAGTTGCCGCGGCGACTGCGCTGCCCATCCTCATGCTGGGCGGTGGAGTGAGAGACAACCCTCTCTCTATATTGAATGACTTCTCTGCTGGTATGAGATCCGCGTCGAATGTCCGTGGAGTGATGGTCGGCCGCAATGTAACGTTCGCGCCCAAGAACGAGGATCCCAGAGCGATTGCAGCAGCAGTCTGCGGAATCGTGCATCAAGGCTTAAAGGCCGAGGAAGCGGCACAACTAGTCGCGCAAGAACGAGGCCAACAAATGGATATATTCGCGGGTTGGCGCTAAAAAAGCGGCGCATTACATAACCTACTTCTTTGGCGTCGCGGCTTCATCCTGTATGCCAAGGAGGCGCGCCGCAGTTCCCCCGTAGATTTTCTTCATGGTGTCTTCCGGCAGACCTATCGGTCTGAGCATCTCGTCATGAAAACGGCGGGAAAGAAGTAGTTCATCAAGCGCGAGGATGTCAGTTCCGAAGAGCACTTTGTCCCAGGCATTCTCCCAAAAGAAATGGTGGCGGAAAAATTCAAGTGTCTTGTTCGCTCGCCATCCTCCACCGCGGCATGCTCCTGTCAGATCGACATAGTAGTTGGGATGCATGCGCGCCATTGTGGCCGCTTCGTCGTGCCAGGGCACTCCCATATGCGCGCCTACGACGTTCATCCGGGGAAAGCTTCGAACGACTGCATCCAAGCAAACCGGTCGCATCCAATTTGAATTCACGATCCGTCCGGGTTCGCGCGCAATCCGCATGAGAATGCCCGTGTGCGCGAGGAGTGGGAGTCCACTGGCTTCGATACGTTCGTACACCGGGAAATAATCCGGATTGTCGTACGGGCTGAGCGGGTTGGTAATCTTGAATCCGCCAAAACCCCTAGCCACATATTCATCAACACGGGCGGGCGAGTCTTTGCCTAATTCGATCAGAGCAAAGGCGATGATTTGCTGTGGATACTCTTTCGCGGCTTGCAGGACGACATCGTTCGGAGCGTGTCCAAAGGCGGCGCCGGCCGAACAGAGGCAGATGCGGTCAATTCCGGCTGCAGGCAGCAACTCCACCAACCGCTCCGCAAAGCCATCTTCCTGCGGGTAGTGTGCGTGAAAGTCCACAACCATATCGGTGCAATTCCTCCATCCACATCGGATGTCTACAAGGTAGAGCGGGCAACGAGCTTGCCGTTTTGTTCACACCATCACCAACAATATCGAACTAGGTCGTCCAGCAAATCAACTTTGTCTCGGTCATTTCTTCGATTGCGTAACGAGGGCCCTCCCGGCCCATTCCGCTTTGCTTCACTCCGCCGTAGGGCATGTGGTCCACGCGAAAGGTAGGCACATCGTTAATCATGACTCCACCTACTTCCATATGCCGGGCAGCGTGAAACGCACGCTTGATATCACTGGTGAAGATGCCGGCCTGCAAGCCGTACACGCTGTCGTTTACTGCCTTAATGGCCTCGTCGAGCTTGCTGTAAGTATTGACCGCGACTACCGGACCAAAGACTTCCTTGCAGGAAACCTGGGCGGCGGACGCGACATCGGCCAGAATGGTGGGCCGAATCGTGGCACGTTTTCGATCGCCTCCGGTCAATAGGCGCGCACCACTCTGCACCGCCTGGTTAATCCAATCCTCAACCCGGATCGCTTCCGCTTCGGCAATGAGGGAAGAAATGTCCGTGGACTCTTCAAAAGGATGACCGATTGTCAGATTCTCTGCTGCGACCACGAAGCGGTCTACAAATTTCTTCACGATCAATTCGTGTGCATAGATTCTTTGAACGGAAATACAAATCTGGCCGCTGTGAGCAAAACTACCAAACACTGCCCGGGGAATCACCGCGTCGAGGTCGCAATCTGGCTCGAGGATCAGCGCGGAATTGCTTCCAAGTTCTAATGTAACCCGTTTGAGACCCGCAACGTCGCGGATACTCTTGCCGATCGGCACGCTGCCCGTAAATGTGATCATTGCCACATCCGGATCGGTGACCAAGCCGGTGCCAAGAGTTTTCCCATCGCCCACGATCACGTTGTACGCACCCTTCGGCGCCCTGGCTTCCTCCACGGCACGTGCAAACCGGAGAGCGCTCAATGGCGTGCTCAGAGCGGGTTTATGAACCACGGAATTTCCTGCCGCCAGCGCAGGTGCCACCTTATGCAGGGCAAGATTCAACGGCACGTTGAAAGGAGTAATCGCTCCAATGACTCCAAGCGGTTCGCGGATCGTCATTCCCATCCGGCCCTTGCCAGTGGGCGCCGCATCCATAGGAATAACTTCGCCGCGCAAGCGACGCGCTTCTTCGGCCGCCGCTGTGATGGTCTGAACGCTCCTTTCCGCTTCGCCACGGGCTTCCTTGATGGGTTTTCCGGTTTCGCAGCAGATGAGATGGCTGAAATCGTCCAGGTCACGCCTGATCAGGGCAGCAATGTGCAAGAGCAACTCGGCCCGCTCGAAATTTGTGAGCTGCGCCATAGCCGTTGCCCCGGCCTTTGCGGCCTGGACTGCGGATTTCAGGGTGTCAGTTTTTGCGAGATACGTGCTCCCAACCGGGCTGCCATCGTAAGGTAGGGTCACGGTGTGGGATTGATGACTGGTGACCCATTCCCCGGCGATGAACATCGGAAAAGTCTCTAATTTGTGTGTTGAAAGTGTCGCCACGGGACCTCCTGTCGGAAAGCGAATGTAGCATATCATATATCATGGTTTCTTAGTTTCCTTCACTTACACACTTTTCCTCCTGAGTAATATGTGATATATCAAGACGGATCACCAAAAGGGTGAACCAATGAACGCTCCCATTCCTCTCAGGATCCTCTGGCTCGCGCTCAGCACTTGCCTCTTGCTGGCTGGTACGGCCAACGCTGCGGAAACCTATGCGGTGCTGGCCGATCACGCCGCGAGTCAATTCACGATTGTGATCTCCCCGGCTGCTTCCGAGGTCGAGAGATTCGCCGCCGATGAGTTGCAAAAGTACCTCGATCAGATGAGCGGCGTCTCTCTGGCCATCAGCACAACAAAAGGGCGCGGCAGGTCGATCCTAGTGGGAAAGGCGTTGGCATCTGATCATGATCTAGATCAAGCCTCACTTGGATACGACGATTACATCATCAAAGTGCAACCGGAGAGCATTACTCTGGCCGGCGTTAATGGACGCTCAACTTTATACAGCGTCTACGCTTTTCTCGAAAAACTAGGCTGCCGTTGGTTTGCCCCAAACTTTGATTTCTACGGTGCTGTGGGAGAGCTTGTACCTTCGACTGATGTGCTGAGGGCGCCGGTTGGAATCACCCGGGCAAGGTCCAGCATGAAGTACCGCAAAGAAGATATGGGGGAAGGCCGGACGCACAACATCAGCAACCTGCGACAGATTATCGAGTGGATGCCCAAAGTTCGCATGAATATCTTTCAGGCCCCTCTGGACTATGGTGGCTGGGGTCAAGTCATGTGGGACAACTGGCGCTCCGACTTGATTCCCGATCTCAAGAAACGTGGGCTTCTGATCGAGATCGGAGGTCACGGTTATCAAGACTACCTGCCGCAGTCCAAATATTTTGCCGCTCACCCAGATTGGTTCGGATTAGTCGATGGGAAGCGCTCGGACGACGAGCGTTTGGTCTTCGAGAGTTCCAACCCTGCGGCAATGAACGAGTTCTTACAGAATATCAAAATCTATCTTCGTGCTCACCCGGAAATAGACATTTTCGACCTGTGGCCACCGGATGGCGTCCGATGGAGCGAAAGTGAGGAATCAAAAGCACTAGGCGCACCTACCAAAAGGCACGCGCTCATCGTGAATGAAGTGGCCCGCATGGTGAAGCGGGAGTTTCCACACATGCTAGTGGAGTTCCTGGCCTACGAGGACTACATCGCACCTCCTCCTGGAGTCGTGTTCGAAGACAATACAACCCTAGATTTCTGTCCGATCGCTCGAAGCTTTCAGGCACATCTTTGGGAGCCAAACGATTTCAACCGCCAATACTCCGAAGCATTGGATCAATGGCTCAAGCGCGATGCTTTCAAAGGCGATATCGCGATCTATACCTACTATCGCAAATATGCCTGGCGTTCACTGCCCGTGATCATTCCGCTCCTTATTGGCGAAGAGGCGAAGCATTACCACGCAATGGGCATTAACGGAATGGGTCTGTATTCCGAGCCCGGTAACTGGTTCACCTACGAGGTGAGCAACTACATTTTCTCCAGAATCACCTTCGACTCTAGCCTGAATATCGACAATGAGTTGAAGGACTACGCGGAGAAGCGTTTTGGTCCGGCCGCTGACCCGCTTCTTCAATATCTCAAAATCATGGAGACGGTTGGTCCTAGTGTTCTTCGCATTCCTGGAACTGTGACCAGTGATCCACAGGAAATCAAAAACGGCATCCAGCAATTTGAGCGGGCCAGTGTCCTTCTCAAACAGGCCCAGCAACTGGCGGCGGGAGACACTCGGCTTCTAATGCTTGTGACGAAATTCCAGCGGGACCTCGAGTACGCAACAAATGACCTACAGATACGCCTCACGGGCTGGAATCTCTTCAAGGGCCCGACGTTCAGTGACTCAGCACCTGAGATGAGTTCTCTCTTGAAGGAGCGTCGGGATCTTCTGGAAGGCAACAAAGGTCAGGGTCTATTTGTAATCGCGCGCCCGCACGTTCTTTTTTAGGCCTGGCCAACTATGAGAGAGGCTAGTGCAAGCTTTCCAATGTATGCCTCGTTTGTAACTGGCTCGCATGATACCTGCTGAACAGGTTCCTCCGGATGGTGTTGGCAGCACTCACCCCTTTCGGTGGTGGATACTGCTGCTTCTTTTCCTTTCGATCACCATCAACATCCTGGATCGCCAAGTTTTGTCTGTCGTTGCCACTGTCCTAAGAGACACCCTCGGCTTTTCCAACACCCAATATGCCTTCATAGTGTTTTGCTTTCTGCTGGGGATGACAGTTGGACAGATTCCCGTCGGCATAATTATGGACCGGAAAGGGGCGCGTTTCGGCTTCACCTTGATCATGAGTTGGTGGTCGACGGCCAATCTGCTGCATGCTTTCGCTCGGACCATAGCGATGTTCAGCGGGCTGCGATTCCTCCTTGGTACTGCCGAGTGCGGTACTTATTCGGGATCAGTTAAAGTTCTGGGACAGTGGTTTTCTGGTCAAGAGCGTGCTCTGGCGGCGGGAATTTTTAACAGCGGATCTCTATTGGGCGCCATTGTGGCTCCGCCGTTGATTGTTCTCCTCATGCTCAAGTTCGGGTGGCAAGCAGCATTCCTGCTGCCAAGCGTTGCGGGACTTCTTTGGTTGGTTCCTTGGCTTTCGATTTATTGGGAACCCTGGCGGCATCCGCGACTACTGGCCGGAGGACAAACAAGACCACATCTCGCAACCAACTCATCGCTCACGCCTCCGCTCTTGCCTCTTCTAAGAGTCCCAGCTGTGTGGGCGGTGATCATGATGCGAGGTCTTGCCGGCCCTGTAACCCATTTCTATTGGTACTGGCTGCCGGAATACCTGAAGCGCGAGCGCCATATGTCAATGGCGTTGATTGGAATGGTCGCATGGCTTCCCTTCTTCTCCGGCGGTCTGGGCAATATCGGTGGTGGATGGTTCTCGAGTTGGCTGGTGCGGCGAGGGTGGGAGGTTGATCGCGCCCGGAAGACTGCCTTCGTGATCGCGGCTGTGCTTTGTTTGACTTCCGTCCTGGTCCCACTTGCGCCGAGCTCCGCCTGGGCCCTCGCAATTATTTGCCTGGCGTCGTTGGGAATCAATGTGTTTGCAGCTAACCTTATCGGCATTCTCACAGATTTGTTTCCTGAATCAATTCTCGCGAAAGTTAGCGGACTAACGGGAGTCGGTGACGGCGTTATGAGCATGATGATGATGGTCTTAACCGGAATCACCATCGACCACTATTCCTATGCATGGGTTTTTGGAGCTGCGAGTCTCCTTCCGGTTTCCGCAGTTGTGGCACTGTTTCTGTTGGTGGGGCGCATTCGGCCTATCAGCCTCACTGAAATCTATGGCGGGCAATCGCAGGGATAAAGGCTGTTTGTTGCTTGACAATCTTGTGATATCTAATGTATCAGTTAAAGCGCGCTGTCACTCTTACCGAAACTTCAAGGAGCTCATCGATGGCGACGCGACGCAAATTTTTGGCTGCGGGTATGGGTACGGGACTTGCAGCGATGCTGGGCAGGATGGTCGGGCCGTTAGAGGCAGAATCTCTTGCAGCCTCCGAAACGGCCACTGCCACTGGCAAGCATTCAGTTGAGGCCCATGAGCCCGCAAGGATATTGGCCCAGTGGAAGATGAGTGGTGACAGCAAGGATTCCTTAGGCTCCCATCATGGCGAGTCGCGCGATGTCGAATTTGTCGCCGGCCGCGAAGGCCGTCCTGCGACTGCAGCGCAGTTCGATGGCGAGAACAGCGTGATTGAAGTCGCGGATCATGAAGACTTCCACTTTGACACAAGCGAGTTCTCAATTGCGGTTTGGGTGAATACTGCGCAGGATCTCTATTCGGTGGTAGGGGATGTCTTCTGCAAGTACGATCCACACATACGCCGCGGAATTAACCTGAATATTTGTGGTAGTTCTCCGGGATACAGCGGTATCGGCGACGCAAAGAACGTCCAATTTGGCATCGACAATGGTGTCAATGAAGACTGGACTGACTGTGGCCGCCCCAACAAAACCAATCCTTTAATCTGTGCTCTCGCTGTTTTTAAGGGCAAGCTCTATGCCGGAATCGCGAGTGCTTCGCGACCGGAAGACGCCTGTCGTGTCTATCGCTACGCGGGAGGGCACGACTGGGAGGACTGCGGCAGGCTTGGGAACAATCCGTTAACTGTATCTGCGTACTCCATGATCGTGCATAGAGGCGAACTCTATGCGGGCACCGGAACGTACGATTGGGACAAAGCGCGCGGCGGCATCGGAGGTCCAAGCCACGTCTTTCGCTACGTCGGCGGCACTGAGTGGAAAGATTGTGGAGAGTTCAGCAAGGGCTTTCGCACAACTTCGCTCGCTTCATACAAAGGGCGCCTGTATGCCGGCGATGATTTCGCCGCCTGCTACCGGTACGAAGCAGATGGCAAGTGGTCGTCCTGCGGCCGCCTTGGTGCCGACTGGAACGTCGAAAGGATGTTCAACACGACCGCGGTCTTTCAAGGAGACTTATACGCAGCTTCTCTCCCAGGCATTTACCGCTATTCGGGCGAGACGACGTGGGAATCGATCGGCCAACGTCCCTTCGGGACGACTCAGGTTCACAAACTCCAAATTTATGATCGGCACCTGTGGGCGGGCACATGGCCGCTCGGAAAGGTCCTCCGCTATGAAGGCAAAGGTGAGTGGTCGGATCGCGGGCAGCTAGGCATTGAAGTCGATAAGGTCCAGATCAATGAAGTGAACGATCTCGCGTTTTTTAACGGCAAGCTCTACGCCGGTGTGATTCCCAGAGGCGAAGTCTACAGGTATGAGCGCGGAACGGAGTGGACTCGCCTGCGCAGCCTGTTGCTGGCTCCTAATTATTCTCCGACAGACGTTTCCAGTTGGTCGAGGGTCCCATGTATGGCTCCGTTTCAAGGGCGCCTATTTATGGGAACCGGCATGTGCCAGGGGCGCTACTACGAAGATCTGCCAATTGAGGCAGGCCGTGTGTACGCAATGGACGCTGGCCGAAGCGTGTCCTACGATGACGATCTTGGCGCAGGATGGAAGCACATTGCGGCAGTTCGTGAGCGTAATGTCCTAAAACTGTATGTTAACGGCCAGGCCGTGGCAACGTCTCCATCGTTCGACCCTTCGGACTATAACGTGTCGACATTCAATCCGCTACGAATCGGATTGGGTGAGCAGAATAATTTTCTGGGTTCAATGGCTGACTTACGCATCTACCGCGGCGCGCTTACGGCGGCTCAAGTCAAAGACCTGGCTCGCGGAGCATAAAACTTCCGTCATTTCCACTGTAGTGCACAGAAATTGTGGCCCACGCTTGCTGGGTGAATTTCAGCTCGCTATTACCGACCATTTCCGGTTCCTTGGTGTCGCAGTCGAGAGACTTCGACACCTTCACGCCATTTCGGGGGCGGCGATCGCGATCTTGCGAATCGGTCCTAACACCACCAGTGCTGCGAAAATACTCAGAAGCGGCATGATTCCGGCGCCCGCGAAAACGGGTGTGAAGGAAAAACGATCCACAATGATTCCAGTTGTCAGTGTAACGACGACGTTAAGGAGCCCCTCTCCTACGCCGGTAAGGCCGGTCACCCGCGCGACGGTCTGACCTGGAAATACGTCTGTAATCGTGGCGAGCATCGTGTTGCTGGTGAAGTTCAGGCTGAAGATTGAAAGACCGACGATCGCGATCGCTACATTCATATTTGATACGAGTGGAATAAGCGCGGCGGTAGCCGAAAGCCCAGCTCCCACACTGAATACCAACTTTCGCGAAGCATTGACTGTCATGCCTCGTTGAATGAGCCACCCTGAAATACCGCCTCCGACAAGATTTCCCGTGCCACCCAAGAAAAAGGCGAAACTCGAGAACGCCGCCATCTTCTTCAGTTCCAGGCCTCGGCCATGGACAAGATACAGAGGCAGCCAATACCAAAAGAACTGGGAAACTGGTCCGGTCAAGCTCCGCATGAGAATGACGCCCCAGGTCTGACGTCGCTTCAGAAGCGCACGAACATTCGGAGCGTTCGCGTTTGCCGCTTTGTTTGAATGAGTTACGACTGGTTGTTCTCGGTAGATCCGAAGCCATGGAATAACCCAAAGGGGGCCCAACAAACCCGGCAAGAAGAAAGCGTAGTGCCATCCGAAATGCAAAAGGATGAAAACCACGAGCGGCGGCGCGACAACTGAGCCGAACAGACTTCCGCAGTCGACGAAGGCCAGGGCCAGCGCTCGTTGGCGGGCTGGAAATAGGCCGCTAATGAC
>Ga0182024_10004909_pt1 | contig 30365 bp, 24 predicted proteins | sample P32metaG_FD_120480 | JGI IMG/M metagenome (GOLD analysis project Ga0182024, IMG submission 120480) | Permafrost microbial communities from Stordalen Mire, Sweden - P3-2 metaG (Illumina Assembly) | ecosystem: Environmental > Terrestrial > Soil > Wetlands > Permafrost | place: Sweden: Stordalen... | reverse complement strand
TTTCAGCTTCGCCTCGCGGCTACGCCTTGCGTTTCGCTACGGTTGCCATCATCGGCTCCGATTGGCTCCTTTCATCCAATTAGATTCTGCCCATGCTGGGCACACTCCCGCGCGGACCAGGGGTCCGCCCCACAATTTTGGGCCAGGTCAGATGTCGTAGTAGAGCGCGAATTCGTAGGGATGCGGGCGCAGGCGGATAGCGTCCGCTTCGCTCTTGCGCTTGTAGTTGATGAAGGTCTCGATCAACTCCTCGGTGAAGACGTCGCCTTTCAGCATAAATTCGTGGTCGTCTTCCAGGCAGCCCAGGGCTTCTTCGAGCGATGCCGGCATGGAAGGAATATTTTTCATTTCTTCCGGTGAGAGATCGTAGATATCTTTGTCGAGCGGCTCGCCGGGATCGGTCTTGGTCAAGATTCCGTCTATTCCAGCCATCAACATCGCGGCGAACGCCATATAAGGATTTGACGAAGGGTCAGGTGGCCGGAATTCGAGGCGCTTGGCTTTGGGGCTGGCCGAGTACATCGGAATGCGCACGGCCGCGGAACGGTTTCGGCGCGAGTATGCCAGATTGACGGGCGCTTCATAGCCGGGGACCAGGCGCTTGTAACTGTTCGTGGTCGGCGCGATGATGGCCGACAGAGCGCGGGCATGCTTCAGCAAACCGCCGGCGTACCACAGCGCGAGCTGGCTCAGGCCGGCATACATATCCCCGCCAAAGAGCGGCTTGCGCTCCTTCCACAGGCTTTGGTGGGTATGCATTCCGCTGCCGTTGTCGCCGTACAACGGCTTGGGCATGAACGTCACCGTCTTGCCATATTGATTAGCGACATTGCGGATGACGTATTTGTACACCATTATGTTGTCGGCTGATCTCACCAGTGTGTCGAAGCGCTGGTCGATCTCGCACTGTCCACCGGTGGCGACCTCATGATGATGGCATTCGATGTTCAGGCCGCAGCGGATCATCGTTTCGACCATTTCCGCGCGCAGGTCCTGATAATGATCGGTGGGCGGAACGGGGAAATAGCCTTCCTTGTAGCGCGGCCGGTAGCCGAGGTTGTTCTTCTCGCGTCCGGAATTCCAGCGGCCCTCCTCGGCGTCGATGAAATAGTAGCCGGAGTGCTGGTCTTGATCGAAGCGAACGCTATCGAAGATAAAAAATTCCGCCTCAGCGCCGAAGTAAGCGGTATCGGCAATGCCGCTGTTGGCCAGGTACAACTCGGCTTTGCGGGCGATCCAACGGGGGTCGCGCTCGTAATGCTGGCGCGTGATGGGATCGATGACGTCGCTGGTCATCACCAATGTGCGAATCTCGCCAAAGGGATCGATAAAGGCGGTAGTGGAATCGGGGATGAGCAGCATGTCGCTCTCGTTTATGGCGGACCATCCACGAATGCTGGATCCATCAATCCCGAAGCCTTCTTCAAAAGAATCCTCGGTGAGCTGAGTGATGGGATAGGAAACGTGCTGCGAGAGCCCGGGCAGATCGGTGAAGCGCAAATCAACCTGGTGAATTTCCTTCGTCCTGGCAAACTCCAGAATTTCCTTGGGGCTCATGTCACCTCCGTGGGTGCTGGGCTAGGATAGCATAGGCCTGCAGCGTCGGATTTCATAGCAACTTGGTATTTTTAGTTTCCGGGAGCGTGAAGACCAGCACGGATCCGATCAAGAAAAATGCCGAGTTGAGCGCCAGAGCGGCGCCGATGCCCTGGCTATCGGCCACGGCGCCGACGGCGAATGGCGAGAGCGCGCTGGCGGCGCGTCCGAAATTGTAGACGAAGCCCTGCCCGGTGGCGCGGATCGAAGTGGGATAAAGCTCGGCCAGCATAGCGCCAAACAACGCGAAGAATCCGGTGCCGCAGAAACCGATCAATGGGCCCAGCACCAGCAGCCACGTCTCCGAAGATGCTCCGGCCCAGCGCGGGGTTAGTCCGTAGATGGGCGTGAGGATAGCGGCGGCCAGGACATAACACGCAAATACGGGCCGCCGTCCAAAGCGATCGGCCATCCATCCGAAGCTGACGTATCCGAGGAAAGCGCCCAGCTGCATTACGAAGATCCAGCTGCTGGTATCGAGGATGTTGAGACCGGCTCCGCCTTGGGATCGTGGCGCGGAAAGAAATCCGGGCAGCCAGGTGTTGAGCCCCCAATAGGCGAACAGAACGGAAGTTGCGAGCGCGGTCGCGAAAAAAGTGCGGCGCGCCAAGGGCGGCCGAAATAAATCGGTGATCCGCCCGGTGGTAGTCTTAGCCATCCAGATCTCGGGTTCTTTCACCTTGCGCTGGATCCAGATGGTGAAGAAAGCCGGAAGGATTCCGACCAGGAACAATACACGCCATCCGAAACGGGGAAGGATCAAGGCGGTCGTGGCGGCCGCCAGCATGTAGCCGAGCGCCCATCCGGACTGCATCAGGCCGATGGCCTTGGCGCGGTGCTGAGGCGGCCAACTCTCGGCCACCAAAACGGCGCCCGCCGACCACTCGCCGCCCAGTCCCAGGCCGACCACGGCGCGCCACAAAAGCAGCGATACGATTCCGGTGGCAGTCGCCGATCCAGCCGAGCCGAACGAGTACAAGAGAATGGTGTAGATGAGCGTGCGGCAGCGGCCGATGCGATCCGCCAGGATCCCGGCGGCAATTCCGCCTACCGACGACATCAGGAGAGTGGCGGAGCTGACCAATCCGGCGGCCGCGGCCGACCAATGGAATTGAGCGCGCAGCGTCTGAACGGCGAAGACGTACAGCAGCACGTCCAGCGCATCCAGCATGTAGCCCAGCATGGCGGCCCAAAGCGCGAGCCAGCGCTGCTCGGAAAACCACGGTGCTCGTCCCATTGGCCGTTGTGGCTGACTTCTTGCAGAGAGCAATCAACAGGCTAGCATCGTTGAGCCGGACAGGAAACAGATTATCGCGAGCTGGTCGCAAGGTGAGCCGCCGCGGCTTGAATTTCGACTACATGCTGGCCGCGGGGCAGCATGGCCGCAAAGCTGGAGCCACAGTCGAGCAGCTTTTCAGTGTACTCCGCGCCGTCGATCTGGATCTTCGCGGGGCGCGAGCTCAGGACGGCGATCGCGCGCGAATTGCTTTGATAGGAGATCTGTAGCCCAGAGGCCGCAGTAGTGGCGGAATGCAGGTTGCCGTTAAAATCCAGAATCAGCAGGGCCGGATCTTTTGGCGCCGGCTCGATCACGTTCGAACCTGCCGGAAGCCATAACGTCGCCGGGTCTCGAACAGGCCAGAGGCGGCCGTTTACCAGAGCAGGGCCGTGCCAGGGAACTCCTACGCCGTAACGTGAATCCACGGTGAGGCGCGACCCGTCTTGCTCGGCTTTGTCGACGCTGGCGGCGGCGGATGCGAGTAACGGAAGGTCGGGACTCAAGATCGAATTTTCGAAATACAGCGCCACCTGCGGAAACGCCTGGGCAGCGACGTGAACGAGTTGGAAGAGTTCGGTACCGGTTTGCTGCTTGGTCGGATAAACGTCCTGATAGCGCTCGACGACGTTGATGTCGATCGCCAACTTTCCAGTGTGCTCGGTAAGCGGCTGATAGCGGGAAGCGATTTGGGGATACCGCTCGGGACCCAGATTCCAAATGGTCGCCGGGTCCTCGATCAAGAAGGTGAAATCATGTTGATCGAGCAGCGGCAGAAGGCGCGCGGCGTCGGCCCCGATCAGGTCGCGCATGCGCGTGTCGAAGCGATCGTCGACATGCGTCAGAACGAAGTCGAGATTCGGTTTGGTCTGCCGGATGGCCTCGATCTGGCCGATCCATTCTTCCTGCTGGCGCCGGGCCAGTTCGGCGCGATAGTCCAGGAAGGCGCGCAGCCGCTGCGGGTCGGGTTTTCCGGCCCCGAACAGTTCCAGTGGGTCGAAGCCGCGCAATTGCTTGAACTGGGTCCGGACGTCATCGTTCATGGGCGTAAAGCGGGCCGCATTCGACGAGCCTTCGAGCGACTCAAAGTACAGCTCGGCCAAGTTTATGCCGTCCCAATCGAAACGCCCGATGAGATCCTTGGTTCCACGCGCAACCTCGGCGAACGCTGCGCGATTGGTCAGGTTGATGAGCTTACGCCAGTCGAGCTGCGCGTCCTGCTGAATGGCGGTCTTCTCGCGCCACTCGGGATGCTGGGTCCAGAATTTCTCGCTGACGTGCGGCAGCTCAAGCCACACATAGACCAGGATCGCTTTCCGGTGACAGGCCTCGATCAATCGCCGGAGGTAATTATCGCTTTCGGGGTCGGATTCCCAGTAATGCCAGCCGGCCACATGCAAGGCGCCGATTCCGGCCTTCCGCCAGCGCTCGGCGAAGTAATCCAAATCCACCCGGGAGCGGTAAGCGCCGTCGAAAAAGGCCCACAAGCGTTCACTGCGGAAAGGCGGCTTGACCCCGAGATCGCCGAGGGCCTGCAGGAGGTAAGGGAAACGCTCATAGCCCTCTTTTCCGGGGGAGGTGGCGATCCACAGCAGGGCTCCGGAGCCTTTATGAACCGCGGCCATGACGGGAGCGCCCTCCCACCGTTCCGAGGCGAAGATAACCGCCTGCGGCGGCATTTCAAATATGGGGATCTCGACCGCAGTCTCCCATACGATGCCAAGTTGGGGAGCGCGCCGATCCACGATACTCCGCACGACGACGCGCTTCGCACCGGGCTGAATACCGAAGGCTTTGGCGAGTTCGCTCTCGCCTTCGACCACCACCACGGCGCCTTGCTCGATCCGCTGGATCCACTGCTGCGCCGAGCCGGGCGCAAGCGTACGGACGACGAAAAGATTGGCGGATCCACCGGCGGCGTTCATGAGCCCGATGGATGAGAGAATTTTCGGCCAGGGACCGGGATCGTCGCCCGCCACGTGGTAGGTGAAGGGCGCCGCCGAGGCCCCGGCGATCAGATAAAAACCGGTAAAAATCAGTCTAGTGAGTGAACGCATACCAAAAGCCCGCTCGTAAATCGAAGAAGTTGGGACGGCGCGGATTGTCCAGATTTACCAGGTAGAAGCCGCGCAAGAAGTTCACTGAAATCAGCATCGATTTCGGCAAGCCATGGAAGCGGAATCGCAGTCCCGGGCCGAATTCGGCGTAGTTGGCCCAATACTGACGCAAGCGGTCCACCGTGGCGTTGTAGTTCATATAGACCTGTTCCTGAAATCCGGACGATTCGGATTTAGAAAATGTGTATCCGCTGCGATTCTGCGTGTAAAGCAACATATCGTCTTGAAAGCGGCTCACGAAAACCCCATCTTCGTTATTTTCGAAGTAGAAGCCCTTGTTTCCGTTCATAAGGTGACCGAAGCCTTTGGCATACGCGACACCGCCGCGGTAATCGGGAACCATCCCGCCCACATCGCTGCGGTTAGGCAGGTACTTGACCGACTCGCCGGCCTCAAACCATCCGGTGATTCCATGACGGGTGACGGTAGCGATCCCAACCGCAAAAATGAAGGCTGTCTCGGAGAGGTACTGCGGCGTGGGATTACTGAGAGTCGAGCCGGCAGTCCCCTTCACGTCGCCAACAAGGCGCACTGAAAGGTACGGATGAAAGGGCAGCTTGCCTAATTTCATCTCAGTCTTCACCTGGCCGTAGCCGAATGCGTCGTGCCAGCGGCTGGAAAAAAAAGGAAAAACCCAGGCGGTAGTGCGAAAGAGAGCCAGGCCCGGGGCCAGATTCCGAGAGGCTTGGGCGGCCTCGTTGGCAATGGTGGAATCGGGACTCTGGCTGGCGAGATTGAACCATTTGACGGCCTCGCGATCGTCGTGCAGGATGTTGTAGACCCAGCCTAGCTTTAACATGACCGAAAAATCCACGGGATCGTTTTCGTGCGCGATGGTCAGATACTTGAGCGCGTCTTTGAGGTAGCCGGCCTGCATGCTTTTTTCAGCGAGCGCTTTTGCTTCGAGCGAGGTCTGCTGCTCGGAGGTGGTTCGTTTTCTCAAGGTCTGCGGCAATTTCAGAGCCACGCGTACGCGATCGGCCAACTCCTCATCGCTACCCTTGAGAACCTGGTCGAGCAATGGCTGGGCGCCCGCGTAATCCTGCCGGTTCAAGCGCAGAAATCCGAGCTGCGCCGCGCTAAGCAGATCGTTAGGGGCCAGTTGATTGAGGATTAGAAAGTGCCGCTCGGCATCTTCCTTCTTGCCCATTTCCAGCAACAGGTAGGAGAATTCGCGCCGCAGCTCGAAGTTATTGGGATCGAGCTCCAAGGCTTTCTCAAATTCGTAAACGTAGGGGTAGCGGGCCGGCAAAAGTTCGCGGGCCTTTTCGGCGACTCGCGGTTGTCCGCCACGCGATGCAGCCAGCAAAACGTAACTGGCTTCTTCATCGCGGCCGAGCAGCTTCCACACGCGTCCCAAATCCAGCATGAGCGACCGTTCCTCCGGTTTGAGCTTCCAGGCCTTCTCGTAATGCTCGGCGGCTAACTCCAGTTCGCCGCGTTGCTCTGCCAGCGCGGCAAGCTCCTGGTGGGCGCTGAAATTATCGGGTGACGTCTCCAGAGCCTTGCGCCAGCGCGCGATGCCCTCGGCTAGCGGCTGGTCGATGTTTTGGAAGGCCTGCTCGGCGGTCGCGTCGCCGGTCTTGCGAACTCTGTCGAAGATGCGCCTGGCTTCGGCCTGCTGCTTTGTTTCAAAGCACAGAAAGGCGTATTCCAGCGCCACGTGCTGATCGGCCGGATCGAGCCGCATGGCTTCGGCGAATTGATCACGGGCAGCTTCGTTTTCGCCGATCTTCAGCAACGTGTAGCCCAGGTCTTTATGGATGGAGGGGCGAAGGGGCGCAAGCTTGATGGCTTGCTGGAATGCGGCGACGGCCTGGTCGTACTCTTTGGCCCGAAGCGCGTCGTAGGCATGTTGAAGAGGCCGATAGGCAGGGTCTGGATCTTGGGTGACGGCTGATTGTAAGGCCAGAGCCACCAGTAATGTGATCTGTAACACCTGTTTAGCCTCGGGGCATAGAGGTATAGTGCAAAATGGAAAAATTTATCTCAGGCGTTCATGGGCGCATTTAAGCGCCGAATCCGATACGCCGCTTGGGAGACAGAGGCGGTTGGAGCATTTCCCGAATGGCGTCGAATACCGTGTGGATTTTTACGTCGTGCTGCCTGTACTTTTTTTCCAGCTCCTCGATTTTTTCGGCCAAGTCCCGATGGGTCGTAAGAACTTCACGCAGTTTGACGAAGGCCCGCATGATTGCGATGTTCACCTGAACCGCGCGCTCGCTGTTGAGGATTGATGAGAGCATGGCTACGCCCTGCTCGGTGAATGCGCAGGGGAGGGTGCGGCGGCCACCCCAACTTGAGGTCACAAATTGTGACTTCAAGATTTTGGTCTCTGCGGCGGTGAGGCGGAACATGAAGTCTTTTGGGAAGCGCTTGAGGTTGCGTTTGACGGCTTGGTTGAAAACTTTGGTGGGTACTCGATAGAGGGCGGCCAGGTCGGAATCAAGTATCGTTTTCTGGCCGCGAATAAGGAAAATTCGAGTCTCGATCGAGACGGTGAGCGACTGAACCGGGCGGCGGGCAGAGTATCGTAAAGGTTTTCTCATTATGGTGGAGTCGCCGACGGCGGCCGTTTGTCTCACTTGTAATCGGCGACAGATGCGAAAATAGCCGCATGACCCGCGAGTTCGGCTTGGCGCCCGAGACAGTCCCGGCTGTCCAGACGCGTTTACGCTGCATCAGGACCCCACTGCCGGTTCCCGAATCGCTGCCGATACTCGAGCGGCTGCAGCGCTACGAGCCGCTGGCAATGCGCGGCCAGCCGCCAGTAGTGTGGGACAAGGCAGAAGGCTTTCAGGTCTACGACGCGTTCGGCAATTGTTGGATTGACTGGTCGTCCGGGGTGCTGATTACCAATGCCGGACATGGACGGCGGCCGGTTATCGATGCCATCATCAGCCAGGCGTCGTCCGGTTTGCTGACCAGCTACGGTTTCGCGAGCGAGATCCGGTCGCGTTTGGTGGAACGGCTCGCGGGCCTTCTGCCAGCGCCACTCAAGAAGATCTTCTTGCTCACCACTGGGTCGGAAGCGGTGGAATGCGCGATTAAGCTGGCGCGCTCGGAAGGCCTGCGGACCAGGGGCCCAAGCAAGAACATCATCGTTTCCTACAACGACGCTTTTCATGGCCGCACTCTCGGCGCGCAACAAGCCGGCGGTATTGCCGCTCTGAAGGAATGGATTGGGAATCTGGATCCGGGCTTCGCGCAGGTCCCGTTTCCGGACGGCTTTCGAACCGCGGATATCTCGTTCGATTACTTCCGGCGCTGTCTCGATAGCCAAAACATCAATCCGCAAAATGTAGCCGCGGTGATGCTCGAGACTTATCAGGGCGCCAGCGCGGCCTTCGCACCGGATGACTACATGCAATCTTTGCGGCAATGGTGCGACCAGCATGGCGCATTACTGATTTTGGACGAGGTACAGGCCGGCTTCGGACGAACCGGCCGGATGTGGGGCTTTGAGCATTACGGAATCGTCCCCGATCTGGCTCTATTCGGGAAGGGCATTTCAAGCTCCTTGCCGATTGCGGCCGTCGCGGGAAGCGCGGAGATTATGGATTCGCAGCCAATCGGGACGATGACGTCGACGCATACCGGGAATCCGGTTTGTTGCGCCGCCGCATTGGCTTCGATGGATCTGATCGTAAAGGAAGAACTGGCGGCCCATGCCTGCCAGGCCGGCAATCTGCTGCACGGGCGTCTGCGCGAAATTCAGAGCCGCTTTCCACAGATCGGAGCAGTACAAGGACGGGGGCTGGTGGCGGGGCTTTCGTGCGTCGTGCCGGATTCGATGGCGCCCGACCCGGATCTGGCCTGGAACGTCGGGCGGCTTTGCTTCAGGAAAGGGGTTGTGATGTTCGCACCGGTCGGTTTCGGCGGCGCTACCGTAAAGATCGCTCCTCCGCTGGTAATAACCGAGGAGGCGATTCTGGAAAGCGTGGCGGTTCTCGAAGAAGCCTTCGGCGAAGCAATCGGAGGCCAGTAGAGACCGATGCGAATAACCATCGTCGGCGGCGGAATGATCACGCATGACCAGATCCTGCCATCGTTCTATCAACTCCAACGGCTCGGTTCGGCGGAAGAAATTGCAATCTGCGCGCGTCATGACCAAACTTTGCAGGCGCTGGCCGATTCGCGACAACTTACACAAGCATTTCCCGGACAGAACTTCCGCTCTTATGCCGGTGATTACCGCGACACTCTGGCTCGGGCAACTGCTCGCAATCTAGCAGTGATCGCCCTGCCCGATCATCTACATTTCGAGGCCGTGATGGCTGCGCTCGGCGCGGACCAGCATGTCCTGGTAGTCAAGCCGCTGGTGATGAAGTTGGCGGAGGCCGAAACCATAGAGCGCGAGGCGCTCCGGCGTGGCCTCTTCGTAGGCGTCGAATATCACAAACGTTTCGACGATCGAAGTCTGCTGGCGCGCCGTAAGTATCGCGCCGGCGAGTTCGGCGAATTTCGGCTCGGCGCTGCGTGCCTGATGGAGAAGTGGTATTACCGCCACTCTAATTTTCAAAATTGGTGCACCAGCGAAAACTCCGATGCGTTCGCCTATATTGGCTGCCACTACGTCGACCTGGTGCATTTCATAACCGGTCTTTTGCCAGTCGCGGTGAGCGTCTACGGAATCAAGGAAGAGTATCCGAACGGTCAAGAGGGCTTCCTGTGGACCGACGCTCGCGTGGTCTGGAGCAACGGAGCCTGCCTCAACGTCCAGAATTCTCTGGGCTTTCCGGATGAAGCGCCCGGCACCAACACGCAAGGTTTGACGCTTTATTGCGGCGGCCGAACCAATGGCGCGCTGATCCGGCACTCCGACCAGTTCCGCGGCGTCGAACATGTGTACATCGCCAGACCCGAGGGGGCGGGCGCCACGATCTGTGCCGAACCCAGCCCGGACTACTTCCAATATGTCGACCTGGGAGCTGGCGGCTTGACGCCAGTCGGCTACGGCTATCGATCCATTGAATACCTGTTCCGCTGTTGTCAGCGTGTGGAGAGCGCACCCGATCGCCGCCGTGCAATCCGCGAGATCGACCGCGAGGGAATTGCCGCGACGCCGGCCAACAGCCGCTACAACGAGCAGGTCATCGAAGCGGGACGGAAGTCGATTTTGGAAGGCGGCAGCACGGTATCAATAGGAAGCGGGCCGGAACCAGCTTGAAAAAACCAGCCTGAAAATGAAAACCCGACCCGGCGTACCGGATCGGGCATCTTAACTACCCAGTTTCAGCGCACCAGATGTCAGGCGACGTTCTGTGCCCGATTACGGCTAATAATGGCGTTCATCTGGTCTTTCAGACGAAGTTTCAACTTCTTCAGCCGATGCTCTTCCAGCTCCTCTTCGGGAGTGAGGCGCGGCTTAGCTTCCAAGGCCTCAAGCTGCTTATGATACTGCGCATGCTCCTCGGCCAGACGGCGGAATTCTTCATCCGTTTTCAGGAGGTGCGCTTTAAGTTCATCCTGCGTGTTCTCCATCAGGTTGTCTTCTCCTTTGTGAGGTTGCCACGCCGAGTCGGTAGGGTTAACTTGCTCGGTGGGGTAAGTGGTAAGTTCCAACATTCTTCGACAGAGAGTCACCGACGGCTCCCCGCAATTGAACAGTATCATGAAAAAATCCTCATGACAATCCCTGTCTCGTTTGGGTTCTCATAGTACTGCGGCCTGGCGCCGATCACCTGGAAGCCCAGCCGCACGTATAATTGTCGAGCAGCAGTGTTGGACTCGCGGACCTCCAGAAAATGAACGCCGGCATGGCTCTTAATTTCGGTCTGGAGCAACTCCGACGCGATTCCCAGGCGGCGGAAGTCCGGGTGGACCGCGACGTTAAGAATCTCGCGCTCCTGATCGGCCACCCGGCGCGAAACGACAAATCCGGCGATCCGGCCGTCCAGAATGGCGACGCGACAATCGAAAGCCAGGTAGTCTTGCGCCTGCCACTGCGACGCTTCGGAGGCGGAAGCCTGAATGAGCGAGATCTCACCGAGATCGCCGGGACCGGCGCGCCGAAGTTGAATGCGCGGAGGCAGCAGTTTGCGGACCAGCGAGCGCTGGCGCGATCCAATTTCCTGCCAGCCGAAATTGACTTCCACGTGAGCGCGGCCGGCCGCGGCAATTTGCCCGCGCAACGAATGGTTTTGCAACAGCGTCCGGATGGCGTTCGCAAAATCTTCCGGCTTATCGGCAATCCAGACATTTACGCAGTGTTCCAGCCCGAGGCCCGCGCAGCCTGAATAAGTCGATACCACCGCGCGGTCCATGGCCATAGCCTCGAGCACTTTGAGATTGGTTCCGGCAGAAACGAGCGTGGGGACCAGGACCAGGTTCGCTTCCACATAAAGCGGCCTGACATCGCTCACGAATTCGAGCAGATGGACCCGATCATCCGTTGGCAGCGAATCGAGCCCGGTGTATTGGCGCCAGTAGATTAGCGGATCTTGTCCACTTACAACGGTCACGTTTACATCGGACGATTGCGCGCGTAGAATCGGCCACACCTGTTCCATGAAAAACCGGAATGCGACCATATTCGGAAAGTGCCGAAACGAGCCGACGAATAATAATCGAGCGCCGGGACGTTCGATCTCGGGCGTGAAGCGCGTCAGATCGACGCCGTTCGGAATGACGGTAACGTTCGGGCGGTTGAGCGTGGCAAGGTCTCGCTCCGACATAACCACTACTTGCTGGTAGCGCTTCACCCATCTCGTCTCGAACCGTCGCCACCGCCAGTAGTCCCATTGCCGGGAAAGCTGAGCCGCGCGGGTGGGCAAGCGGTCGCGCACCTGCCGGTATAAGTCGAAGGTGATATCGTGCTCCACCAGAATGTCTCCGGCGTAAGGGGCGAGCATCGTATACTCCACTTGCATCGCTTCAATCTTGTACTCCCGCCGGATACGCGCCAATGCGGCGTGCATGGCAGCCGAGCGGAACTCGCGTACCTCGGGGGGCAGTAAGGACGACCAGCGCGGCTCGCGATAACGCGATTTCCCAACCAGCACGATGCGGGCGCAGTGCTCCAACACCCGCGCTATATCGTCCTCAGTCTCCTGGTCGTGGAAGGCGAACAGGAAAATGTTGAACTCCCCGGCCATCTCGCGCAGCAGGTTGAAAATTCGGACCGCGCCTCCGTGCGAGAGCGGATAAGGAAAATACGGCGTCAGAATAGCGATCCGGCGGCGGCGCGGCGACATTGGGCGTCCGTCAATCTCATTTACTTCAGAAGGATATGAAGAGCGGTCCTTGTTCCACGGAACCAGCCAGGCGGGGCGAAGGAAGATCCGGTCTAGCGGCACTCCTTTCAGAAAAAGAAGCGATGCAATGGCTGAGCGCAAACTCAGATGGTGGCGCTCCAGCCGCTGGTTGTAGGCCAAAATCTTGGTTGGCGCGAGAAGAAACGCGATTCGCCGCAGGTTGCGATAACGTACGTCACCATCGAACAGCACCGGCGCCAGGCCGATCCGATATCCGCGCAGGAGTCGCCGTGCAGAACGGTAACTGCCGGCTTCCTCGGGCCGCACCAAAAGGTGCCGCCGGCGCGGCTCCAGGGCTTGGATTTCGGCGAACATCCGATCCGCGAGCAAGGGATCTCCGGTCGCGAAGGAGACTATGATCGCCTCCGGGTCTTTGCCGAGAATCCGAAAGATGACTTTCTTGAGCGCGTCCCTCAACGGAATTCGATGGAGACCGCTTCGCCTGCAATCCGCTGTTTCGCGTCCGGCTTGGCGATATATTCGACCAGCACTTTTTGCGGAGGTTTTTGAACGCCGCAGCCGAAGGCTTTTTCCCCGCCTCCGACCACCACGAGCTGAGATGGATCGCGCACCAGGATCTGCAGGGTTTTTCCGTCGGCTAGAATCACCAGGCGAGCTTGGCGTCCCTGGCAATCCAAGCGCTGGAATACTCCCTCGACCTTCGCATCCCCGTGCAGGTCTTCATACCAGCCGACGGGTTTGGGTGGCGCCGATCCGTCCGGATTCAGCTTCTTGCTGGCGTCCGCCTCGGCTGCATGGATGGCCGCGTAGCTTTGCGCCTTCACGCGCTGGATGTCGGCCTCGCGTTCCTCGGCGGCGCGTTTGCGTTCGGCAGCTTCAAAATCGGCGCGCTCCTGTTCAACTTGCAGGCGCACTTGATGAATGCGGGCCCGCTCTTCGTCGTTAGCTGCCGCGCGCTCGGCGCCCGCCCAGGCTTTCTGCGCTTCGGGAAAATTCTTCGCGGCGATTTCGGTTCGAGCCAGCGCCTGCCAGTTGTCGATATTACGCGGATCGACGCTGGCGGCCTTCTTGAGCATGGCAGCGCGCTGCTCCAGATTGTCTTTTTCGACGTCGGCCATGCGGATGTATGGCTCCGGCCAATTGGGATTCAGTTCCGCGGCTTTTTTCAGATCCGCGCGAGCCTTGGCAGCATCGGGTTCCAGGCGTCCGGCTTCCAACCAGGCCCGCGCGTTCTCGCTTTCCGATTCGATCGCGCTTTGGAACAGCCGCCGCGCTTCGTTGTCCTTGTGATCTTTTAATGCCAGTAGCCCGAACCCCTCGGCTGCGGGAGCGCCGTGCAAGCCCTCGTAAGCCGCGGCAGCTTGCGCCGATCCCGAGGCCAGTAGCAGATCGGCCATCGCAATCTTACCCGAATCCGTTTCTAATTGCGCCAGCTTGAAATCGCGCGTGGGGCTCAAGGCGCGCGCGGAAACTAGCGTGGTCTCGAAATTTCCGGCTTTCAGATAAGCGTCGGCCTGTTGATTCAACTGCGCCAGACTTTTTTCGAACGCATTCCGGCAAGCTGACTCGAAATCGCCGCTCTGTTCAAGGTTCGAAATCATCACGCGGCTGCGGCCGGCATAATCCGGATTCACGGTTACCATTTGCATGAATGCCCAACCGTGCGACCGCTCAGCCTCCGGAACCGGCGCGCCCAGCGTCACACGCGTCCCGTTCACTTCCAGCGTTGAAAGCAGCTCAATAAGACCGTCCTCGATGGGTTGCGGCAGACGGTTGGTATTCTCGTAAAGCATAATGCGCGCCAGCTCCTTCAAGCTCTCGCGCGAGAAGGAACCGGACTCCGCAACGGCCAGCATCCTGGCGTCGCGTCCCAAGACAAACGGCGCGGAAGCGGCCGGCATTTGCTTCACATTCTTGAAAACCACCACCCGGACCGGCCAAACCGACCGCAAGTCCTGCTTGCCCGTAATCACGCGCAGCGTTTCCCGAAACTGCTCCAGATACATCAGTTTTTCGCGGGCAATTTTGTCGCTGCCGGTGGTGTAGACCTCGAAGGGCCCCGATTTCACGGCTTCCCAACGGTCCTCGGCCGACGCCCCCGCCGCCAATATTAAAATAGGGACAGTATACTCAAATACCAATTTTCCGAGCCGGCGCACCGCTGAAACCACGATTTTATGGTACCGCGGAACTGGGATGTTGTTACTGTGACCGCGAGATCCTTTATAAAGTAAACTGCGGCCAGCATGGACGAAAAGCGAAAACAAGACTTGGAAGACGTGATGCGGAAAGAATCTCGCCGTGGGCGTCGGCCAATCGATCTGGACGCAGGACGGAAACACGGCGGGAAGCTCAACGATTTAAGGAAACTTCTAAACGATTTCCGATCTTAGCGACAACGTTGTGGAACGCTCGTTCTTTTCGTTCCCGGTCCTTAGGCGATAGATTTTCGAGATGTGTCCCGATCAAATCTGCCAGTTGCTTTGCCACCTTATCGAGCCGCGGATTCTTCTGATTCAATCTAAATCCAGTTTAGCTCAACTCGGTTAGAGGCGCGTCACGACAACCGTCCCCGCACCTTCTCGCTCAAAGCCTTGCCATCCACGCGCTTGCCGGCCAGTTTGGCCTGAGCCGCCTTCATCACCACGCCCATTTGCTTGAGCGATGTCACTCCGGTTTCCGCCAGCGCGGCGGTAATCGCTGCGTCGGTCTCGGCGTCGCTCGGGGCAGCCGGCATGTACGACTCGATCAACTTCAGTTCGGCTTCTTCTTTGTCGGCCAGTTCCGCGCGCCCTCCTTTGCGAAACATGTCGGCGGCTTCACGCCGCTGCTTGATGAGCGTGCTGAGAATCTGCAGCTCGCTGTTTTCATCCAGCGGCTTCATCGAATCCACTTCGTGTTTCTTGAGCGCCGTCTTGATCAGGCGGATCGCGTTCAGCCGCGCTTCGTCCTTGGCCTTCATGGAGGCCACCATGTCGCTCTGAATCCGGTCGAGTAAAGGCATCGTTTTGCTATCCTAATATCAATCCCTCTCATGTATATCAAGAAACAACGTCTATTGACACCGGGTCCCACGCCGCTCTACCCCAAGGCGTTGCACGCGATGATGGGATCGGACATCCATCACCGCACCGAGGACTTCCGCAGCCTTTACCGCGCCGTTCTCGCGGACCTGAAGGAAGTGATGGGCACCTCCCACGACGTGCTGACGCTGGTGTCTTCCGGCACCGGTGCGATGGAAGCTTCGGTCTCGAATCTGTTCTCGCCGGGCGACCGGGTAATCGTCTGCGTGGCTGGAAAATTCGGGGAGCGCTGGGCCGAGATCGCCAAGGCCTACGGGCTGGATGCCATCGTGCTGCAGGAAGAATACGGCGGCGCGGTCAGCGCTCAACGCGTCATCGACACTCTGAAGGCGCAATCCAAAATCCGGGGCGTTTTCGTGCAAGCTTCCGAAACATCCACCGGCGCTGCGCACGACGTGCGCGCCATGGGCGAGGCCATCAAGAAAACCGAAGCGATCTTCGTCGTCGACGCTATCACCGGACTGGGCACGATGCCCCTCGACATCGACCTCTGGGGTCTGGATATCGTGATCGGTGGTTCGCAAAAGGCTTTTATGATCCCGCCCGGCCTGGCGTTTCTCTCCATCAGCCCCAAGGCTTGGGCCTTCGCCGAAACGGCCAAGCTGCCGCGTTATTACTTCAACCTAAAGCGCGAGAAAAAGAGCGCGGCCGGCGGCGAATCCAGTTGGACGCCCAACACCTCTCTGCTGCTGGCGCTGGCCGAAGCGTTGAAATACGTCAAATCCATCGGGATGGATAAGCTGGTGGAGAACGCTGAGATGCTCGCCAAGGCGACGCGCGCCGCTGTAACCGCGCTTGGTCTGGAACTGTTCGTTCCCAATTCGCCCGGCTCAGCGGTAACGTCGGTGAAAGCGCCCAAAGGAATGGATTCGGGCGTGATCGTGAAAGAGTTCCGCAGCCGCTTCGGTTCCATTATTTCGAACGGCCAGGGCTCCATGAAAGGACAGATTTTCCGCATCGCCCACCTGGGCTATTTCGATTTCCCGGATCTCTTCGGGGTCATCGCCGAGCTTGAAATTATTCTGGCCGCCCAGGGATTGCCCGTGAAATTCGGAACGGGGGTCGCGGCCGTCCAGCATGTTTACGCCGACGCCGCCCTGGCGAAGGAAACGGTCAGCGCTTAACCGCTCTCGACATGAACATTCTGATCGCCGAGCCGTTGGCTGCCCCGGCAGTGAGGTTATTGAACAACCAGCCGGGGTGGGATGTCGTCGTTTCCACTCCCAAGGACTTCGCGCGACATCTGGCGTCCGCCGATGCCCTCATTGTGAGAAGCGCGGTCGCCGTGGATGCGTCGGTTCTCTCAGCCGCCCCGAAGTTGCGTGTGATCGGACGCGCCGGCGTGGGTGTCGACAATATCGATTTGCCTGCTGCGACCGCCGCCGGCATACTGGTGCTGAACACGCCCGGCGGCAATTCGGTATCGGTTGCCGAGCACACCCTGGCGCTGATGCTCTCCCTGGCCCGGTCGATTCCCACAGCCAGCGCGTCCACCAAGGCCGGCAAATGGGAGAAGCGTAAGTTCATCGGCACGGAGTTGCGCGGCAAGACGCTCGGCATCGTCGGCCTGGGAAGCATCGGGCGCGAGGTGGTGAAGCGCGCGGCGGCCTTCGAGATGCGCGTCATCGCCAACGATCCTTATGTTCACTCGCAGACCGCCAAAGACGCCGGTGTTGACATGGTGGATCTCGCGACCCTCTACGCGGAAAGCGATTATATCACTCTGCACACCGCTTTGACGCCGGAATCGCACCATCTGCTTTCGGGCGAGGCCTTCGCCAAAATGAAGAAGGGCGTGCGCATTATCAACTGCGCGCGCGGCGAGTTGATCGATCAGGATGCGCTTCGCGAGGCATTGACTTCCGGAAAAGTCGGGGGCGCGGCGTTGGACGTTTTCGAAATAGAACCGCCTGCTCCTGGCGACCCCATGCTGAAGATGGATAACTTTGTGGCCACTCCGCATATCGGCGGTTCGACGGAGGAGGCGCAGGAGATCGTCGGCGTTCGCATCGCCGAGCAGATCGTGGAATATCTTCAGAACGGCGTTGCTCTGCATGCCGTCAACATGCCCGCTCTCACTCCGGAGCAATACAAAACGCTGGGGCCTTACAGCCAGCTGGCGGAGCGGCTGGGCAACTTTGCGTCATTCATTTCGAGTGGCAATCCGAAAGCGGTCCGCTTGCTGTACTTTGGCAAGATCGCCGAGCTGAACACGCACCTGGTGCGCAATGCGGGCCTGGCCGGCGTCCTGCAGCGTTCACTGGCGCATAAAGCGAACTTGATTAATGCCATGCAAATCGCCGGCGATCGAGGGCTCACGGTGGCCGAACGCCACGACAAACGCACCGCCCATATCGACTCGGTTCGTCTGGAGCTCGAAACCGATACCGGAATCACCTCGGTGGAAGGAGCGGTGGTGCTCGATCAACCGCGCCTGCTGCAGGTGGATGGCATACACTGCGAAGCGCTTCTGGACGGCCATTTGACGTTCCTGAAGAATGAGGACGTCCCGGGCGTTATCGGTTTTATCGGCGGCGTGATCGGAAAGAACGGCATTAACATCGCGACCTTTTCGCTGGGCCGAAGGAGCGCGGGCGCCGATGCGGTGTCGGTGATCGAGACCGATCAGCCGGTGCCTGAGCCGGTGCTTGCGCAGTTGCTCCAGAACCCGGCGGTGAAGGCGGCGCGTTCCGTGAAGTTCACCGGATAAGTGGCACAGGGTAAACGCGCTAAAATGGCCGGTATGCGTAAGGAATGGATTTCTCCCCGGCTTAACGACTCGATCAGAACTCAGATGTACTACGCTCGCCAGGGCGTCATTACTCAGGAAATGGAGTATGTCGCCAGGCGCGAGCACGTAACCGGCGAGTTAATTCGGTCTGAAGTGGCGCGCGGCCGGATGATTATCCCGGCCAATATCCATCACACCAATCTGGAGCCGATGTGCATCGGCGTGGCCTCAAGTTGTAAGATCAACGCCAATATCGGCAACTCCGCCACCACATCGAACATCGACGAAGAAGTCGCCAAGCTGCACTATGCCGTTAAATATGGCGCCGACACATTGATGGACCTTTCCACCGGCGGCGACATTCCGCGCATCCGCCAGGCCATTATTGCCGAATCGCCGATTCCGATCGGCACGGTCCCGATCTACGAAGCTCTCAGCCGCGTGCGCCGCGTGGAAGATCTGAACATCAACGTGATGCTGGAAGTGATCGAAGAGCAAGCCGAGCAGGGCGTCGATTACATGACCATTCATGCCGGCGTGCTGGTGCAGTACATTCCTCTTACGACGAAACGGATTACCGGCATCGTGAGCCGCGGCGGGGCAATCTTGGCCGAATGGATGGTCAAGAACCACAAACAGAATCTCCTGTACGAAAACTTTGACGCGATCTGCAAGATCTTCCAGAAGCACGATGTCAGCTTCTCGCTGGGCGACGGGCTGAGACCTGGCTGCCTGGCCGACGCGAGCGATCAGGCGCAGTTCGCGGAGCTCAAAACTCTCGGCGAGTTAACCCGGAAGGCCTGGGATTACGACGTGCAGGTCATGATCGAAGGTCCCGGCCACATCCCCATGGATCAGATCCAGCTTCAGGTGGAGAAGGAATTGGAGCTGTGCCACGAGGCGCCCTTCTACACGCTGGGGCCGCTGGTAACGGACTTCGCTCCCGGCTACGACCACATCACTTCGGCCATCGGCGCTGCCATGATCGGCTGGTACGGCGCGTCAATGCTATGCTACGTCACGCCCAAAGAGCACCTGGGACTGCCGAACCGCGAGGATGTCAAGCAGGGCATCATCGCCTATAAGATCGCGGCCCACGCGGCCGATATTGCACGGCACCGGCCCGGCGCGCGCGACCGTGACGACCAGCTTTCGCACGCCCGCTACCGCTTCGACTGGCGTAAGCAATTCGAGCTGTCGCTCGATCCCGAGACCGCCCAGGCGATGCACGATGAGACGCTGCCGGAAGAAGGCTTCAAGGACGCTGCCTTCTGTTCGATGTGCGGTCCCAAGTTCTGCTCCATGAATCACTCGGCCAAGACCGAAGAGTTCACCGCCCAAGATGCCGATGCGGTCCTGGCGGCTTCCCAACAGATGGTGACGATCAAGCAATAGTCCAGTGCACGACTGGCTCCATGAGCTTCAGGCCGGTCAGCGCGTGTTGGATCTCTGCTCGGGCGCCGGCAGTTTCAGCCCGGCGGGACTTCCTTGCACCGTTGTAGCGCTGGACGAAGATACGGCGGCGTTTGAGACCGCCAGGCCGGTCGAGCCCGGGCCGCATTACAGGACCTTCGGCAAAAGCGACCTGATCCCGTTCGCAGACGCGAGTTTCGATCTGGTGATCTGTCATCACGGGTTGGAACACATCCCGGAAGTCGAGGCAACCTTGGCCGAGATCGGCCGCGTGCTTAAGCCCGACGGCAGACTGGTGGTCTCGATACCCAATGGTTACGGGCTGTGCGACGGCATTTACCGGTTCGTATTCGAGGGCGGCGGGCATGTGAATCGTTTCACCTGGCCGCGGGCTGTCCAGTTGGTGGAGCGATGCGCGGGTGTTCGCCTGGAGAGCTGGCATAAGCTCTACTCGTCGTTCGCTTATTTGTATCGCCTGGCCGAGGCGCTCGACACGCGGCCGATGAGTCTTCCCGAACGCGCCCGCGCTTTTGGTAAAGTGCCCCGCGCCGCCGTCTATAAGGGGCAACGCGCGCTTTACCGGATCACCCGTTATACCGACCGGCTTCTGCGCACCGATCTGGCGGTATACGGATGGGCATTCTATTTTGGTCATTCAAGCAAGCCGGCGCTGGAGCAACCGGCGTATCTGAATGTCTGCGTCTACTGCGGCAGCGGCCATCCGGCTGCGAATATGAACCGGGACTCGGGACGTTTTTGGCGGTGCAGTGTCTGTGACAGAATGAACCCGTTCGTGAAACCGTTCCGGGATACAATTTAGTGTGAAGATCAGCGCGGTCAAGCTGCGACAGAACCTCTACAACATTCTTGACCAAGCGCTCGAAACCGGCGTTCCCGTCGAAGTGGAACGCAAGGGGCGCATTCTCAAGATTGTTCCTGAAGCAAAACCGTCCAAACTTGCAAAGTTGAAGAAGCGAAATTGCCTTGTCGGTGACCCAGAAAGCATCGTGAACATGGACTGGCTCAAGAAGTGGAGCGAGTTGAAGTGATCTACCTTGGCAAAGAGCGCCGTCAAACAAAAGTGGGTTCGCGATCCATTTGACAGGTTGATCGTTGGTCACCGCTAACGCCAGCGAAGTGCCGCTAGTGGCTTTGTCTCAACAGGAGGGTTCACCCCAATGCCGTGTCGCGACTCCTCGCGGCTGAACAAGCGTCGGCATGAGAGCCGACGCGGCACGCGTAGGCGCGACGCGTAGGCGCGTGCGCCACGAAGAGATACTAACGTTTTCTTCCGCCGCCACTATCGCCGCGCTGTCTGGTAGCAGCCTCTATTCCGTCATAGCCCCAGGCACCAACTCTACCCGGTCCATCGCCAAAAACTCCCGAATGTGCGGATGCGGCGATTTCTCCAGATCCCGCACCGGCCCGAAATAGATCGCTTGTCCCTGGTACAGCACCACCACTTTGTCCGCCACTCTCCGCATCAGATCCAGATCGTGCGTCACCACCACCCCGGTCAGCCGCAGCTCGCGCTTCAGTTTCAGCATCAGGTTGATAAGCGTATCCGACATAATCGGGTCCACCATGGTGGTCGGCTCATCGTAAAGGATACATTCCGGCTGCGCGGCCAGCGCCCGAGCGATTGCAATCGCCCGCTTATAGCCGGTCGACAGATCGGTTGGATAGACATCCCGAAACTGCAGCATGTCCACCAGAGTTAGCAGCCCGTCGACCACGTCTTCCTTGTTCTTCGCGTCGTAGTCGCTGCGCAATTCGAGCGAAAACAGGATGTTCTCGGCAACCGTCAGCGAATCGAACAAGGCGCCCGATTGGAACACCATCGTGACTTTCTTGCGGATCTCGCGCAAGTGGGCTTCGTTGAAGTCGGTGATGTCCTGATAGGACACGAAGACGCGCCCCTGATCGGGCTTGAGAAAACCCATAATGTGCCCCAGGCTCACGGACTTACCGACGCCGCTGCGGCCTATAATCGCCAACGTCTCGCCGATGTCAACGTGAAAGTTGACATCAACTAAAATAGGCCGATCGAACGTCTTATAGACATGCTGGAACTCGATGTAGTGGAGCTTGTCACTCATCGCGTATTTTCTTTTCCGAACTCAGCCCATTCGCCGGGGGTGTTGACGTTGGCCAGCGCAAGTGCATCTACGGGTCTGAGCTCGGCCTCGAGTTCCGGAACTAAGTCTCTCATTTTAAATCGCTTCTGTCGAATTGCCCGATCTAGCACCGGCAGGCAGCGGCGATGGTAGAGGGCGCACAAGGGTTCAGGTTCGCCGCCCGGTCCTACTGCCATCACGCAGGCGCGGCCCGGTTGGGCCTCAGGATCGAGAAGCACCCGCAGCACGCGTCCCGACATTCCAGGCATGTCGCATGCGACCACCAGATTCCAATCGGCCGGCGAGATGCTCAAAGCTGTAAAGATTCCGCCCAGCGGCCCGCATCCGGGTACTTTATCGCGGTAAACTGCAAGCCCCAGGTCGCGGTATCTGTCCGGGTCTCCAATGAGCGCCACGGAGCCAATCGCCTCTTGTATGGCCCGCGCCACATACTCGACCAGCGTGCTTTCGCGATAAGCCAGCAACGCTTTGTCGCGGCCCATCCGGGAACTGGAACCGCCCGCCAGCACAAATCCGGCCCGCCGCATGAGAGAATAATAGCATTGCGGCCTGTTCCGTCCCTCAGAAACAAAGATTTGCGAAGAGGAGAATTCCGGGTATAATCGGATAAAACAAGAGGATGCGCTTTTGTTCGGAAGTTATTCTGAGAACGACGGTTTTGGGATCGATGACTCTCGCGGGATTGTGCGCGGAAAATACGCCGCCGGCATCGCTTAACCCGACTGCGCTGGATTCGCCTGCCATGGATGCCGCTGCGGCTTTACCGAGCGTGGTATCGGTGGTGCGCGTGGACGCCCGCACCGGACGCCTGGTGCGAAGCATCGTGGTACGGCCGCCGGCTGGCGCTGATTCGACGCCGGGCGCAAATCCTCGGGTCCGCGCCATGGTTGAGGAGACCGCTAAAAATCTGGACGTGAGCCCACTGCTGGTGGATTCCGTGATCCAGGTGGAAAGTAACTACAACCCTTACGCCGTCTCTCCCAAGGGAGCGCAGGGATTGATGCAGCTGATGCCCGATACCGCGCGCCGCTTCGGCGTGACCAATAGCTTCGACCCGCAGCAGAATGTCGAAGGCGGCGTACGCTACCTCAAGTTCCTGCAGGAAACGTTCCAGGACGACCGGCTGGCGGTGGCCGCCTACAATGCCGGCGAAAAAGCGGTGGCAAAATATAAGAACGTGCCGCCTTATCGCGAGACTGTCGACTACGTCGCGAAAGTCAGCCAGAAGTACAGCCATGCTCAGCAGCACGCTGCCGCGAAAACAGCTACCCCGGCCAAGGTAGTGGAAAAATCGGAACCCGCTGAGGGGGAAACCCGTCACGTTGTCGGATACATCGATCAGGAGGGCCGGCTGCACATCGCCACCCGTTAGGTTAGAAATTATGTCCCACCTCCCCCCCCAACATGCTGCCAGGCAGGTCTGGCGCTGCATCGTCCCACTTGCGCTCTTGATCGCAAGCGGATTGCCGGCGGCGGAGCCAAAGGAAACCCATCACGTAAAGGCGGTGCGCTTCTGGACGCTGGGGGATGTAACACGCATCGCGATCGAGACCGATGGCGCGTTTCAACTTCGTTCCGATCGCTTAGAGAATCCCGACCGCCTGTTCTTCGATTTGGTGGGAACTCAGCCAACCTTGGGCGATAAGAACATGACCGTTATTCCCGTGTCGGATCATCTGGTCCGGCAAATCCGCGTCGCCGAGACCCAGCGCAACGTGACCCGGATTGTCCTCGACATGGAGGGCCCCGCGGTCGTAACCACATCGCGTCTGGATAATCCGGATCGGCTGATCATTGAACTGCGGGGGACCGGGGAATCCGCCGCCCTGGCGCCGGCCAAGCCTCCTGTCGCCGAACCAGCGGTTTTTGTTGAAAAGGAATCGATCGCTGCCAAGCAATTCACCGAGAATAAAGAGCCGCTGGCGGCTAGAGCGGTAGAGCTCCGCTTGTTCAATCCGCCGCCTCCCGCGCAGGTCGAGCCGCCCGCGCCAGCTCAAGTGGCATTGCTCGATCCGCCCAGAGTGATGGCACGCCCATCCAACGCTACGATGGCGGCTAACTTCGCTTCCAAGCTTGCTCCGGCTTTTTCCATCGGCTCAGTCGCCGCGCCGCCTCCGCCTGTTTTGGTTCCTCCTCCTGCTTCGGCCGTTATCTCCACCCCACCCCTTCCATCCGCTATTCCGGAAACGGCGCTTCCAGCGAAGCGCAATTCCGAAGGGGAGCGGTCCATGATTCGGGTGCTCGGCTTGAAGGTGGGAAGAATCGTCCTCGATCCGGGACATGGCGGCCACGACACCGGCACCGTCGGACCCGACGGTTTGCGTGAGAAGGACCTGGTTCTGGATGTCGCCAAGCGGCTGGGAGCCCTGATCGAGCAGCGGCTCGGCAGCGAGGTCATTTACACCCGCACCGATGACACTTTCGTGCCGCTGGAGCGTCGGACTGAAATCGCTAATGAAGCCAAGGCGGACCTGTTCTTGTCCATTCACGCCAATTCGTCCACGCTGCACTCGGTGGCTGGCGTTGAAACGTATTACCTGAACTTCACTACCTCCAAGGCGGCGCTCGAGGTTGCGGCACGAGAGAACGCGGGCTCGCAGAAGACCATTTTCGAACTGCAGGACCTGCTGGAGAAGATCGCACTCAAAGACAAAGTGGAAGAATCGCGCGAGTTCGCGACGCGAATCCAGTCGGCGCTTTTCAGCGCATCCGCCAAGGGCGATCCCAGGGCCAAAGATCGAGGCATCCGGAAGGCTCCCTTCGTGGTGCTGATCGGCGCTACCATGCCGTCGGTATTGTCGGAGATCGGCTTCATCAGCAATGCGCACGATGAGAGCATTATGAGGCGCGCCGAATATCGCGATCGGCTGGCCGAAGCGCTCTATAAGGGGCTAGCGGGTTATGCCAACACGTTGAGCCATTTTCAGGTGGCGCAGCGCCATTAGCCAGCGCTCCTACTCCGATCAGTTTGGAAGCTTCAGTGGATGTCCATGAGTGTATCGATCGCCGCGCTGAAGCTCGTTGGATGTATCGCGATGATCATCCTCGGAGTATTCTGCTTGATTTGCAGCATTAGAGGGAAAGAGTTCTACAACAGCCACTTGCTCAGTCGAAAGCCGAATGAACGCGCACCCAGCTGGTCCTCGAGGCCGTTGTTCTTAGTCATGGGCATTTTCTGGATCTACGCCGCGGTTGCATATTTCAGGCAAGAACTGTGGCCACTGAGATAGGACGCCGCGAGGTTGAGACTGGAGTGCGTACTACTTCGCGATCGGTTCCGTCTTGCCGCCGTTGAGTAGCATCACCGGCGCGGAATCGAACGATAGAAACTCCACGCGGTTGCGGCCCAGCTTCTTGGCCAGATATAAGGCTTCGTCCGCCTTCCGGATCAGGCTTTCTTGAGTCCAAGACTGGCCGGGAAGAGCGGAAGTAGCGCCGAAACTGGCCGTCACGCAGATGGAAGTTTCATTCAGCGACATGCTGGACTGGGCGAGGTTCTTGCGCAAGCGCTCGGCCTGGCTAAAGCTGGTCTGCTGATCGCAGCCTGGCAGCAGGATGAGGAACTCCTCGCCACCATAACGGCCGATGGCATCGTAAGGCCGCATAGCGTTCTGCATCCGTCGAGCAGCCTCCACCAGCACCGCGTCGCCCACCAGGTGGCCGTAAGTGTCATTGATGGATTTGAAGTGATCGAGATCCACCATGATCACGCCCACCGGGCCTTTTTCGCGCGCCGCACGCGACAACTCGCGCGCCATTTGCTCCAGAATCGAATTCCGGTTCCAGAGATGAGTCAGCGAATCTTTGGTGGCCTCCTCGCGCAAGGCCTCCCGCGCCGCAAGCAGCTCCGCTTGCAGATCCACCAGCCTGGTACCGGCGCGCAGCCTAACTTGAAGCTCATGCTGATCGAACGGCTTGGTGAGGTAGTCATCTGCGCCCGCGTCCATCCCCTCGATCAGGTCTTCCTTCTGGCTTTTGGACGTGAGCAGCAGGATGTAGGTATAAGGTTCGCGAGCCCGCTGCCGGATCCGCCGGCATACTTCCAGGCCAGTCATGCCGGGCATCATCCAATCTAGAATTGCAAGCGCGGGAGCGTGATCCTGCTGAAGAATTTCGAAAGCCTCTACGCCGTCGCAGGCCACGGCAACTTCATAGCCCCACTTCCGGAGTGTCGCCTCCAGGAGATGGCGCGAAACGATGCTGTCGTCTGCTATCAGGATCTTCACGCGGTTCTCGCAAACGTATGCAAACTGGTACCGTAGGGCCAAAACTGGCCTACATCTCTCTCATCGGCGGGCAATAGTATTAACCTTAGCGCCACTGTCGCTAAGAAGATAACACCTTTCACTGCATCGTTTCACAGCTCAAGTCTCCCGCTCCAGATGAGCCAGGAGGTCCAACCGGTCCAATGTTTCCTCGATATCTGATTCAGTTGTCCGTGGATTGATGGTGCAGGTGCGCAGCACCGTCCTGCCCTGCAAAACAGTAGAGGTGATCAGCGCGAACCCATCCTTGAGGATGCTCTGCACCAACTGGAGATGAGCGGTATCATCGGCGCTCTCGTAACGGAAACAGACGATTCCCATCTGCGCCGGCGTCACGATCTCCCAGCCGGACATTTTGCGCAGCCGCGCCTCGGTGAACTCCGCCAGCGCGAAGCCTCGCTCCACAGCCGCTCGAAAAGCCGCCATTCCGAATACCTTGATCGACATCCACAACTTCAGCGCCCGAAAGCCGCGCGTGAGCTGCAGGCCGTAATCGGTAAAATTGAACTCGGTCGAATACTGCTGCGCATCCTTCAGATATTCCGGCAAAATCAGAAACGTGTCCCGCAGATGGGCCAGTTCACGCACCAGAACGCAGCCGATTTCGAAGGGCTGGAACAGCCACTTGTGTGGATCGAGCGATAGCGAGTCGGCCATTTCCAGGCCGTCCAACAAATCGCGGCCCCGATTGCATATCACCGCGGCGGCTCCATAGGCGCCATCCACGTGCAGCCAGAGATTCCGGTCCTGGCATAGACGCGAGAGCTCGTTTAACGGATCGATGGCCCCGGTGTTGGTGGTTCCGGCGCTGGCGATTACGCAAAACGGCCGCTTTCCCTGCGCGCAGTCTTTCTCGATAGCGCGCTCCAACTCCCGGATGGGCAGCCGGTAGTTCGCATCGCAGGCTATTTTGCGCGTGTTCTCCGAAGGCATGCCGAGTACGCGCAAAGCTTTTTCGAGCGAGGAGTGCGCCTGATCGGACAGGTATACAATGGCGCCATCCAATCGATCGCCCAGCGCGACATGCCGTGCCACGGCCAGTGCGGTGAGATTGGCCATCGTGCCGCCGCTCACAAACAGGCCGCCGGCGCCGCTCGGAAATCCGCAGGCAGCCCGCAGCCAGTCGATCACTGTGAGCTCGACGGCAGCCGGACCCGATCCGCTGATCCAGGTTCCGGCAAAAACGTTATAGCTGGAGATCAGCGCATCCGCCATCGCGCTGACAAAGTTGCCCGGCCCGGGAACATACGCGAAGAACCTGGGATGGTTCACGTGCATCGTATTCCGGAAAACGTCGCGCTCCAATTGATCGAGCACGGCTTCAAACTCCATTCCATGCTCGGGCGCCGGCTCCGATAATTCCGCCAGAAGCGTGACGGGGTCTGCTTTGGCGCCCACCGGCTGGCTGGGAAGCGTCGCCAGATGCTCCACCAGCCGGTCCACCACGCGATATCCGATCTCCCGCATCCTTTCCGCGGAAAACTCCAACCGCGAATTCATGCGGGCGGTCCCAGAGCTCGCTCAATGGCCTGCTCCAGATGATCCTTGGAAAGCGCGGTGCTGATGAATAATTCCTGCCGCGCGCCCGCGCTCAGTGCAATCGCCTTCCAACCATTCGTGGTTGGGACTGTGATGTGGATCTTCACCGCTCCTTTGGCATCGCGAACCGGACGAATTACCCCTGGGATAACGGATCGAATAGCGGAATTTCTTTCCAGCAGGCGCTCCAGGACGTCGCGCACGCCGTCGATGATACTGTGCTCGACCTTGAGTTTATCCCCCACCTTCCGCAGTCGCATGGCGTCTAGTTGAATCGCCTGCGATATTGAAAGTCGACGCTGAAGGCGCCGTTCTCGTCCCTCAATGCGACCACGGACCATTGCTTACTAAGGTCCCACTGCACGCGGACGATCTGTTCGTTGGTGACCGCCAGGTTGGTGATATAGGTGACCGTGACGACTGTTGAAATCTGTTGCTCGAGTGTAAGCCGCGCCTGCGGTATCGCGGTGATGTCGGTGAGCTGCGGATCGATCTTGATGTGACTTACGCCAAAGAACCTCTGCAGTCGTCCCTCAGGCGCGATGGCTTGGCTTAGCAGAGAGTTGCTGCTGGTGGCCAGGTAGTTGGTGCTCTGCGCTGTCTGGCTGGAGCTCAGTGATCCGGTGGTAGAGGGGGTGCGTCCCACCGCGAGCAGCGCGATGATGTCGTTAGTCTCGAGCGGCGGATCGGAGCGATAAGAAAAATTCAGCTTATTGAGGGGGCCCGCGAATCGGATATCGACCACGATGCCGCGCTCGTGGGTCTCTAGATCCATGTCGATAATGGGTTCGATCTTGGCCGGGTTGGTAAAATCGATTTCGCCGCGATTGATATTGTACTTGTTTCCGAAAAACTCGATTTCGCCCGAATTGACCGTGACATTCCCTAGCACCATGGGCAGCTCGGGAGTTCCACGCAAATGCAAGTTGGCCTCGGCTTGAATATTCCGGGTCAGCGAAGTCTGCACTTCCAAGCTGCGCGAGCTCACAACATTAATGTCAAACTGGAGTCCCCGCAAGTATTCGTTGGGCGCGGCTGCCAGCGAGACCGGTTTGTCGGTGTTGGCCAGCAAAGAGCCGACGTCGGTCCGAGGGTTGAAGCTGGCACGGTCGACTGTGACCGTTCCCGAAAGCACGCTGCTCTCGGAAGTGCCGATCAAGCTCAAATTTCCGCTCATGGTCACGCTCACGCCATCCGGCGAGCGATAGCGCACGTTTTGCGCTGAGGCGTGGAGTGCATAAACCACAGCCGTCCCGCGAAATCCGACAAAACTGCCGGTATCGAAGGCGAGGTTGCCGCCTCCCGTCACCGCGCTCAGGTTCTGCACCGTAGCGCGATTGCGATCGAACAGGATCAACCCGTTGGCTTGGTCGATGCCATTAGGCAAGTCGCGCAAAAACAAAGAAGCATTTTCAAGTTGCAGACGTCCATCGATTTGCGGCTCGGTCAACGGGCCGCGCACTGTCATATCCACTACCGATGCCCCGGAAGCCAGCAGGTTGGGGTTGAAAATCTGCAAAATGGAAAGATTGATCCGGCCGTTCACGCTGAGATCCCATGGATTCTTGGTATCGAGAGCCAGGCGGCCGGCCAAGCTCAGAGTAGTGCCGGTAGCGACGAAATCGGCGCGCTGGACATCGATGCTCTTCAAGGTAGCTTTCAGCCGGACCGGCTGGGCATTCTTCAATACAAGGTCTTCCAGCTTCAGGCCTCCCAATGGTTGCGCATTCGGACCTGCATTCAGCTGCACAGCGGTGAGAGTTACCTCCGCCTTCATTTGATCCAGCCGGTTGAGCGGGCCGCTGATGGTCATTTCGCCTTGCACGAAGCCGTCGAACGGCAGATCCTTGCGTAGATGCTCCCCCGGCGCCAAGTCATGCAACGCGGCAAACGTTACGCGCGGAATCTGGAAATGCGCCTGCCCGGGATAATCGCCTTCCATGCGCCACTCGCCGCTGCCGCTGAGCTGAATGCCGCCGGAGTTGACACGCGCATCGATACTCAACACCGGCAGCCGCGTGCTGGCCGTCAACTGGATACTGCCGTAGGGACGGTCGTCCAACACGGCATTACGCAGGTTCAATTGACCATTTAACGACGTGAGACTGACCGCATTTTTCACCACTTTCGCGGCCCCGTTCGCTTTCAGATCCACATCGCCGCCCAGGCCTTGTCGGTAGTCTTGCACATGCTTGAACTGCGCTATTGCCATGCGATTGCCGGCCACGTCGAAACGCAGCGACCCGTTGCTCCAATCGCTGGCGGGGTGATTATAAACGCCGCTGCCGGTAATTATTCCCGCGCCGCTCTGGAGCTCGCCGTTCTGCACTTCGAACGACGTTGGAGTGTAAGTGATGTCCGCGCGCGCGCGATCGAAATGCTCGCCATAAGCCGCGATGTTCGAGATATTCACGCTGCCGGTCAGCACCGGCGAATCGAAGGCGCCGGTCACCTGCAAGGTCCCGAAGAGCGTTCCGGTGACGTCGATCTGGTTCCCGATTTCCGCCGCCAGTTCGTGGAGGTCGGCGCCTTGCAGGGAAATCAGAGCTGAGAGAGAGCTGGATTCTTCCAGCCTCCAATCACGAAGCCCGATGCGGCCTTGCCCCTCCACTCGCATCCTGCCTCGCTCGACAGTCAGAGTATTCAGGTTGGCTATGGATTTGTTGATCTCCACCGATGCTGTAAAGTGATCGAATTCGCGCTGGTCGAGAACCAGATGTGTAATATCGGTTTTTCCCGTTATCCGGAGGTCGGAAAGCGGGCCGGATATGTTGCCGTCAAAACGCAGCTGGCCGCCGTGAAGTGCGATTGGCAGCTTTTCCGGAGGGGCCTCATCGAACAGCGGAAAGACCGGTAGAAGCTCGTTGAAATCGCCGGTGGTCACGTGGATGGTCAGATTCTCGCCCAGCGTTCCAGACATGCCGACGTGAGTGGATCCGAAATAGATTTCCGAGTTTACCAGCTGAATCTTCCGCCGATTTTGGTCGTAG
>Ga0182024_10004908_pt1 | contig 30366 bp, 33 predicted proteins | sample P32metaG_FD_120480 | JGI IMG/M metagenome (GOLD analysis project Ga0182024, IMG submission 120480) | Permafrost microbial communities from Stordalen Mire, Sweden - P3-2 metaG (Illumina Assembly) | ecosystem: Environmental > Terrestrial > Soil > Wetlands > Permafrost | place: Sweden: Stordalen... | reverse complement strand
CAGGGTGCGCGGACGAATGGCCGAGTTCGTGCGCGTGAATAGCAGCGCATAGGGTATGGTTCGTCCGAAGGCTTTCTCCTGCTGACGGATCAGCTTGACGGCCTTGGCGGCCTCGAAGGCGTCGAGTTGGGAGCCCTGGGTCGGTACGATTACAAGGTCGGCTCTACTGATCGCGTACGCCACGGTCATCGAAGCCGTGCCTTCCAGATCGACTACCACAAACGTGGTTCGTCGCGCCGCCTGTTCAATAGTTTCGATGATTGAGGATTCCGAGACATCGGCGAGAACCGTCATATTCTCAGGACAGCCCGGTCTTCGCGCCCATTGGGAAACCGGCTTGTTCGGATCGGCGTCAATTGCTGTGACGCTGGCGCCTTTGAGAGCGAGCTGAGTGGCAAGTACGACGGCGGAGGTGGATTTTCCAGCACCTCCCTTCGGGCTTGCGAAGACGATGACCGGCATGAGGCGTTCCCATGTGAGAGTTGCGAGCGTCTCTAATAGTTGATCCCAGAGTTATCCGACGGTCAACCGAAAGCTATCTGGTACAGGAAAGCTATCGGCATTCCGAAAGCTTTCCTATAGCTACCAAGTAGCTACCGGAAAGCGTCTCGCGATTCGTTCGTATAGCCAAGTGGAAACGAACGCGCTGTCCGGCGATCGTTTTGGCGATGTGGGGACAGGGCGAAGATCCTGCATTCAGAAAGCTACCAAGTAGCTATCCGGAAGCTCCGCTGATTCGACTGGTGCGGTATTAGGGCAGAATGTGGTGGCTGGAATTGCGCTCACATTGTGACGAATGCCCGCCAGGCGCTACGTCCTGTCGCTTCCTTTATGATGTTTGCTTCGACCAATTGCTTGAGAAGACAAAGGGCGGCTTGGTGACTGATTGCCAGACGTTTTGCGAGGCTGCGCGCTGTGATAATCGGCGCCCGAATCACGGCGTCAGTTGCTTCTGGCAAATGTGACCGGGCGCTTCGGGTGAGTGTGGCGGCTCTCTCTTCGATGCGCCGGAGTCTGTCCAGTTCAGAGCGGGCCGTCTGGGCGGCCTCCGCGACACATTCCAGAAAGCCGACAAGCCATGGGATGCCTACGGCCGCAGTCAGGCGATGGTGTCGATGAGCCGTGGCCGACCAGAAAGGCAGACTGAGCGTACGACCGGAACCTTTTTCTCGCCAGACGCAGGCCGCGAGAAAAATAGCGTCTAGGGCTAGCGGGTCGGATTCAGGCTGGCTATTCATCCAATCGCGAGCGCAGCGTCCTGCCAGAAGGAGATCGGGAAGACTGTTACGACCAAGAATTTGACCAAGCCATTCTTGCATGTCCGCCTCTTCAGGCGGCCGGTGTCGCCATGCGAGAGATGTGAGTGTCTCGCGCACGGCGTTGATATCGGCCAGTGGCCGCCACGTCCGCAATTCGGCGAGCCGCCGCCAGAGTTGGGCGAAGCGCAATGCTGCCGCAACGTACTGCTCTGAATAAATTACGTCGGGTAAGGTGCCGGTGGTCGCCATCGACGGTAGTTGGGCGCTAAGGCGATGGCTCTTGCAGGCCGCGACATAGGATCCGGTCAGTCCGGAGTCGCGCAAGGCAAGGTCGTTGGGATGAATCCACGCGCTGACATGAGCGAGCCAGCCCGCGGCCTCTCGGTAGGCGATTCGGGCGCGGATGCCCTCGGCGATGGCAGGCGAAGCCGTCGCGACTGAAGCTTCCAGTCGCGCAACGGCATTCTGCGCATGAGACAACGGGAGCAGAAGCGGATGGTGCAGGTCTGTCTCAGCAGGTCGGGCGGCTTTTGGAAGGAGAGGCGGGTCAAGTTCGATCTCGTCCTGGGCATCTAGGGCGGGTCCCCAATAAGGTTGTTCGTCTTCGTCTGGACGGCCACTCATGGGGTTTTTGGGATTTTTGAGAAGGGTCGGTATAGCAAGATGTTAAGTTCCAAGATGAAAAAAGAACAGGGGTTTTCTTGTGCATGGGAGGGCAGGTTTTTAGAAAGATCTTTTCGTAGTCGTAACAAAATTAGTGTTGTTCAATTTCCACTTTGAGGCTGCTTTGCTCTGGCCCTCCTTTGGTAGACGATAAAGTCTGTTATCGTCTGGTACTCGCCGTACGGGCATACTGGAGTGGGCGGCGGTGTGAGAGGGGTGGCATGGGCGAGATCGTTCCGGTTAACACCCACGGTATGCTTGTGGCGCGAGTACCCGAGATTCTGGTCCGGGCGGGCGCGAACGCGGTCTTCGCCGCCGAGGAGTTTTTCAAGGCAACGATTAACAACACCCACACGAAGCGCGCCTACGGCCGCGCCGTGGCGCGGTTCCTCGTCTGGTGCGAGGAGAAAGGCGTCGAACTCCGCCAGATCACTCCGGGCATGGCCGGTGAGTATATCGGCCAGCTCGCGGTCTCGGCGCCAACAAAAAACCAGGCTCTCGCGGCGCTGCGCCACTTCTTCGACGGCCTCGTGACGCGGCACGCGGTTGCGCTCAATCCTTTCGCTTCCGTGCGCGGCGTCAGGCACAGCGTCGCCGAAGGCGCGACTCCCGAGATCAGCATCGAGCAGGCGCGCAAACTCCTGCGCTCGGTCGATGTGGCCCATGTCGTGGGTCTGCGCGATCGCGCCGTCCTCGGCGTTCTCGCCTATACCGGCGCGCGCATTGGCGCCGTCGCCAGGCTGCGCCTCGGCGATCTGCGGAATTTTGGCGAACAGCGTTCTCTCCGCTTCCATGAAAAGGGCGGCAAGGTGCGCGAGATCCCGGTCCGTCACGATCTGGATGTCTGGCTGCGGGAATATCTGGACGCCGCCGGCGTCGCCCCCAAGGACGACAAAATGCCTCTCTTCCGTGCGGCCGATGGCAGGCGCGGGAAATTGACCGCGGCGGGGTACGCTGCTCACTCCATGCGGCAAATGCTGAAGCGGCGTCTCGCGGACGCAGGCCTGCCACATCTCTTCTCCCCGCACAGCTTCCGGGTCGCGGTCGTGACGGATCTGCTCAATCAGAACGTGCCCCTCGAGGACGTTCAATACCTCGCCGGGCACTCGAACCCGAGGACGACGCAGATTTACGATCGCAGGCGGCGGCGCGTGACGCGGAATATCGTGGAGAGGATTTCGATTTAGGAGGAGAAGGGAAAGGTCATGGCGATGCTCCCGGATATACACAGACGTGTTGTAAACGCGAAATATGTTTTAGAGCGAGCGGCCAGAATTCAGGCGGAGAGCAACGAGATGAGCTTGTCTATCTCGCTGCTGCTCATGCACGATGCGGTTGAACTTCTGATGCTCGCGGTACTCGATCACTTGCAACCCGCTCCAAAAAAAAGGCGCGAGTTTATGGATTTCTGGTCCGACATCAAGCAGGCCGGTCACGCCGAGCCGCCGGATTTCATCCCGATGGAGTCATTGAACAAGCTTCGCGTCGGCCTCAAGCACAATGGCAACTTGCCACATCCACAAACTGTACGTGATCTTCTCCCCAGGGCGATGGGTTTTTTTGAGAACGTGCTGAAAGCTTATTGCGGACTGAGCTATTCGGAGGTGTCACTGATCGATCTCGTGCCTGATCAAGAAGTTTGCGCTCTGCTCCATGACGCCCAGAAGAAGTTCTCCTCAGGAGAGAAAGCGGACGCGCTGACAAATCTCAAAATTGCGCTGCACAAAGTGGAACATCAGAAGGGGAAGCACCTGTCATTTCTGCATGCGCCCGACAAACCGAGCCTCGCCGGCGAAGTGGCCAAGGCTGGATTGGGGAAATATTTGGAGGAACTCCATTCCTTTTTGAGCGAGTCCGCTTTGAGAACGAACGCTGTGATGCTCGGTTTCGATCCGGTTCGTTACGCCTCCTTTGTTCGAAACACTCCTATTGTCCAGTGGAGCGTCTCAGGCAAACCAACGGTGATTCGTACGAGTACCTACGCGGCGGTTTCGGAGGACGACTTTGCTGAGATGGTCAACTTTCTGATCGATTACGCGCTGAAAATGGTCGAAGCATAGCTTGCAAGGTTGGCGTACGAATTTTTCCGTTTCGTGACCAGACTCCAATCAGGAAACAGTGGTTAGAGCGTATGTGGATTCGACAGCTCGACATCCAGAACTTCAGAGGAATAAAGAGAGCCCAAGTTGACTTTGGTGAGCGCCAGACGGTGCTTGTCGGACCTAATGGGGCAGGCAAGAGTACGGTATTGGAAACTTTTGCGCTGCTGTTCGGCAGAGACCGGCTCGTCCGCATGCTGACCGAGCACGATTTCTATGGGAGTAACCCGCAAGCCAGCGATCGCATTCGGCTCATTGCGACCATGACTGGATTCAGCTCGAACATCGCTGCAGATCATAGCCAATGGTTTTCGGAACGGCGCGGTGTTCCCAAATGGTTGAGTGCTTCAACCGGCAAGCTCTTGCCGGAGCCGCAGTCCGCAAACGACGCGCTGTGCGTGCAGATCGGCTTCTGTGCGCGCTTTGATCGTACCGAGCTCAATGTAGAGACGATCCGTTATTTCCATGATGACGATGCTATCTCTGATCCCTTCGATGAGGAGGTTGTCCAAACTGTCCCGGCCCGGCTCTTGCCCGAAATCGGTTTCTTCCTGGTTCCGGCACACCGAACTTGGGACCGGCTAGTCTCCTTCAATTCTGAGCTTTTCCGAAGAATATTGGAGAGCAGCGGTTCACTCGAAGCTGCGGAAGTGCTCGCCGAACGGGATCGACTGCGCAGCGACGAACACCGGGTGGACCTTCAGGGTGTACTGAAGGAGCTTCGAGAAGGAATCGATGCACAGTTGAAACAACTGGTGCCGGGCAGTCCAGGGCTGGAGTTGAGGCTTACCGCGACAGACACGGACTCGTTGCTGCAGGCGTTGGTTCCCCACTACCGTTATGCCGACTCCATTTCCCTGCCCGCTGGCCGTCACGGCTCGGGTCTCCTGTCTCTCCAGACGGCCCTTTTGGTGCTCCAGATCGCTGAGCGCCGTCGCAAAGCGAATCAGAATGTCATTATCGCCGTGGAAGAACCCGAACTGCACATGCCACCGGGAGTCCAGGCTCAGGTCCTGCAGCGGCTACGGAATTCGTCAAACCAGTTGCTCTGCACTACACACTCGCCTCGGGTGGCTGCGGTGTGTCACCCGACTGACATCCGCATAGTGAATCCGGCGGGGGCCGCACCGACAACCGTCGTGCCCATGCTGAAAGCTGTCCTGCCCGCCTCCGCCAAGAACGGCGTTCGGAAGCTGTTTCAGGAGAATCGACAGTCTTTTATCGAGGCACTGATGCATCGCTTCGTGCTTGTCCCCGAAGGCCGCACCGATGCCGAGTGGCTGAGGTTGTTTTCTTTATGCGCCGCAAGCGAGGAACTCGGTGAGTGTGAGGATTCACTTCCGTTCGGGACGGTTTTTGGCATCGCGCCAACTCATGACGCGTGCGTTGTGGCTACGGTTGAAAAAATCAAGGACATACGAGCGGGCGTCGTTGTGTTGGTTGACGGTGACACCGCTGGCGATGAGTATGTGAAAACGCTGCTGAAGTCTTCGAAGCCTCCGGAGCACATAGCGCAGTGGCCTGTCGAATTCGAAATTGAAGACGTGGTTGGTTGGGTGTTGGGGAACGAGCAGAGTCTGCTGCAAGCCATTCACACAGAGATGCCAACAGCCCCGCTTACAGTGCCAGAGATCGTTGCGTGGCTCAAGAAACCGACGAAAGAACAGGGAGCAAAAACGGATCTTCTCGCCTATGAGGCAGTCACGACCGGCATTTTGATTTCAGCAAAAGCCAGATCCAGAGCGCGGAGTCTTTTAGGTGCATTCGTCGATCTGACTGGCGGGAAAACTTCCTCAAACCTTTTGCAGGCGGATAAATCCCGAAGCACAGGCACAACTTCCGTGTGGAGATTCGCGCTTGAGCCTTGAGTATTTCGAGGGACCGGCGGGCAGCGGAAAAACCTACCGCTTGATCAAAACGCTGGAGGCCCTTCTTGTGAGCAGTCCACTTGGAGAAGGAGAAGCAGTTCTTGGGCTAACGTACATGCATGGGTCACGACGGCGCATGCACAACCAACTTGCGAAGATCGCAGAGCTGAAAGGCAGGTTCTTAGCGTGTACCGTTGACAGCTTGGCGAGGCACGTGATTTGTCGGTGGCGAACCCTGGCAAGAGATATCGCGCCGAAGCTCGACTTCAGTGCTTCTGCAGACTTTGCCGTCATCTGCCATGTAGCGGCGCTTGTCACAGCCAAAGGAACCGTTTCCAGTTGGCTGCGACTTCGATATCCGATTGTTGTGATTGACGAGCTTCAAGACTGCAAGGGAGACCACCTGTGTCTTATCCAAGCGATAGAGTCGTGTTGTCATGTCATCGCTGCCGCTGATGAATTTCAGGACCTGCAGCAAACGGGGCCAAGTGTCGCCGTCGAATGGCTGCACGCAGGCGTCGGCAAGAAAAACGTTCTGTCAGGCAACCAAAGAACGAAGGACACGACTTTGCTGCAAGCGGCCGCCCGGCTCAGATCCTCTCAAGACTGCGGCGACATTCTGCAGAGTGCGCTGAGGGGTGCACTTAATGCGAATGTGGCGGCGGCACACGCAGCGCGCATCGTCTGCTGGAAGAAAGCAAAAGATGTTGTAATCCTTACTCCTACCGGTCAGGACAAGAGTTCGTTTGTTCGCGATGTCGTGGCGCGTTTGGTCTTGAAGCCGATCAGGCCTAAAGGAATGACAAAAGATGTAGGCCCGTTCCGTGTCATTTGGGAATCGAATATCGAGGCGGACAAGGAAGTTCTCTTGAAAAAGCTTGCATGCTCGGCGGAAGGCATCAGCTTGGCAGAACTGCGGCAGCTTTGTTTGAACGATAAAGGGCCGCTAGGTGACGTTTTTCAATGGGCCGAAAAGAAATGGCGTATAAAGGGACAATCCCTGTTCTCTGGTTGTGAACTTACAACAACAGTTGAGCGCGTCCTCCAGTCTCGACGAGCATTCCTCCCGACTGCACACCCAGGCAGCATCCGGGCAATGACAATCAACCAGGCCAAGAACCGCGAATTTGAAGGCGTAATCATTCTGTGGCCGTTTGCTGTTGGCGGTGATTTGCAATCACAAAGGCGTCGGCTCTACAACGCGCTGACTCGCGCCCAGAAGTGGGCTTGTGTGATTGTCCAGGACGCTCCCAAGAAGCCCTCGCGCCTCTCGGTGGCTCCCTTCTCAAAAGCGGCCAAGTCCTCTTTGAAGAACTAATCCCCCTCAAATCCCCATGCGCTCGACTTCATCGAGCGTGACCCCATCGGAGAGCCGATCGTAAAGCTGCTTGGTGCGGGTGCTGGCGTGGTTCACCGTCCCCGATCCCGGTGCTTTTTGGCCTGGCGGTCGAGCTCTTGCTGTTTCTGGCGGTCCTGTTGTTCCGGGGTCTCGCGCCTGGCGTCGGCGACGATCCGTTCGACCGCGCTCAGGGTGCGCTCTTTCTCGCGGTCCGGCGTGGCTGGGTCTTTGTATTTTTGTTCAAGTTCTCTCGTTTGCTCGCTGAGCCGGTCGTGCTGCTTTTCCGAAAGTCCGGCGAGCCGCTTCTGTTCGTCTGATGGCTCGTGCGTCAGGTTTTCTTTCTGGGGAGCGTCTTTTAGCTGCGTTCCATCGCGCCACCAGGATGAGGTTTCAAAGGCGCCGCGCTGGATCACAGCGGGACCGTCGTCGCGATGCAGCTTGCCATCGCGGTACCAGTATTCGGTGAGTTCCCCCTCCTTGTCACGATGTGTATGAGCGGGCCCGTCTGCGCGGTGGAGTTGCCCGTTGCGGTAGTATTTTTCGTCGACGCTGCCATCGGGATGGCGCTCGATGTCTGCCGGACCGTCGGAGCGATGCATTTCGCCTTTGCGGTAGTATGTCTCGGAGGTCGAGCCGTCGGGGTGGCGCGTAATGACTGCCGGACCGTCTTCGCGATGATATTGGCCGCGGCGGAGATAGAGTTGGGCTGCGATGCCATACTCGTCGCGTGCAGTAATAAAGGCTGGGCCGTCGGCACGGTGGAGGGTGCCGTTTCGATAGTAGGTTTGCTCGACGATGGTTCCGTTCGCTTCACGCTTGATTTCGGCCGGTCCGTCGTCGCGGTGCAGTTTGCCGTTGCGGTAGTATGCTTCTATCAGGCTGCCGTCAGCGTCATGCTTGATGCGGGCCGGTCCGTCGTCGCGATGTAGTTCTCCTTCGCGGTAATACTCCTCGGTCCGAGTGCCATCGGGCTGAAGAGCGGTGACCGCCGGGCCATCGTCGCGGTGCACCCTGCCGTTGCGGTAACAGTGCTCCGTTTTCGTGCCGTCGGGTTTGTTCTCGATGATTGCCGGGCCCTCGTCACGGTGGGTGACGCCGTCGCGGCAGTAGATCTGCTCGACGATAGTTCCATCCGGAGTGCGCTCGACGACGGCAGGGCCGTCGGCGCGGTGGAGCTCGTCGTGACTCCACCACTGCTCTGTGGATGAATCATCGGCGTAGCGGCTGATCCAGGCGGGTCCGCCGTCCCGATGGAGTTGGCCATTGCGGCAGTAGGTGGTCTCGATGGGGGTGCCGTCGGGGCGGCGTTCGATGATCGCGGGACCGTCTTCGCGGTGATGCAGCCCGTGATGGAAATATTCTTCGTCGCGAGTTCCGTCGGGCTGGTGCTTTATCCAGGCAGGTCCGTCTTCGCGATGAAGTTCGCCGTCTTGGCGGTACTCTTCAAAAATAGTTCCGTCCGGATCGGTCTTGCGTGTGTAACCGTCGGTCGGGTCCATCGGCGTTAACCTCTGTTTTGACTCGTCGGCTCTGTGAAAGTTTGTCGCGTTTCCATGCCCGTGACAACGGCGGGTCATGCACCCGATCCGTAGGACACGGCTTAGCCCTATAGCTTCCTCTTTCCAAGAAGCGCTTCGAGTCCCAGTTCGAGGTCGCTTTTCGCCAGAACGCTCTCGATCGTGCCTCTCTTCAATTCCTCAGCCAAAGCCAGAATAGTTGCGATACGCTGTCTGATCTTCGGGATCTGCGCCGCCAACCGGTCCACTTGCTGGCACTGTGGAGGCGTGAGATTCAGACTTTTCCATCGGGAGAGCTGCTCTTCGTAAAGCCAGAGATCTCCGGCCTGGGCGGAATAGAGTTTGATAACGCGACCGACGGTGTGATTGTCGAGCACATGGGGCTTGGACCGGCAGGCATGGAGGTTCACATACTGCTTTTCCACCTCGTCCAGAAAATCATCGATCATGGAGCCGATCAGCGGAAGCGCGCTGATGGGTTGCCAGTGGACTTCTTTTTCGGACATCGGATAGTCCTCCTGGTTCCACCCGCAGGCTCAACTCTTGATGAGGGGGGTGAAATCGGACCAGTGCTCAAGTTTGAAGGCCCGAATGTCGCGGACGGAACCCGGAAACCATGACAATGTCTTCAGCGCCTGGATAGATGCGAAGAGGTTAGCAAGGTCATCGCGCGGGGTGGTGTAAAGGCTGCCTTGCACACGCGTGAAGCCGAAGGCCGCAAGCGTTGAGCCGATGTCCGCATACGCCTGGGCGACCCCTTTGGGATGATTTGTCGCCGTGTCGGCGACCACCAGATCGAATGCAATTGCGAACATTCATAGTTCTTTCGGATCATCGAGGAGTTTGCTCAGGCGGTAATCGGTTTCTTCGCCGCTTTCGAGCACACGAATTTTCATGACGCGGTCGCCGTCCGTGAGAGGCTTACCCGTTCCGACGATCTCATAGACCGGTCCCATGACGCCGAATCGGCGCCAGGTGCCGATCAGTCGCTCGGGCTCATTACCCTGAATCATGCTCAACCACTAAGTCAATTGGCCTTAGGTCACTAGTCGTAACACTCTACTACAAAATATATGAGCGTTCTAAGTAATTTATAAAGGGACGCCTGCTATGAGTCGTGGGTCCGGCCTGGACTCGTTCACCGGTAGCCGGTCCTGCGCATGCCGCTGCTTGGATTTCGCGACTGCCCGCTGGCATGATCGTTGATGGTAGGTCGGCCTATCAGGCGTGGCCGGAAAATTTATTTTCAAAGCTTAACGATCTTTTAAGCTTTGTTCCGTATTTGTAATAAGCACTGGTTGTAATTTCGTAACGTTGTTGGAGTGATCAAATGGAAGTTCGGGTGTTGGTTGGTACGGTTGGTGGGGCTTTTGGTTCCTGGATTAATGTCAATGCGATCAGGCACGAAGAAGAAGAGATTGTTTCTGCGATGCCCGTGACGATGGTGTGCGTGGTCCGGCGCTCGCGCCCCATGCCCGGCTTGAATTTGTAAGTCCGGGGAGAAAATCCATGCAAAGGTTGGAATTTGAAAACGCGCTCAAGCGCGTGGCCGAGTTCGGCTGCGCCGAAAATGTCGACTGGATGTTCGATCAGTACGGAGATGTAGGTCTGTCGCAGACGGCGCTCAATGATGCGGTGAGCGCGGCGCTGACGCGCGGTTATCCGCAAGTAGCGCAAACGCTGCGGGCGCGTGCGTGTGTGTTGTCGTGATGGCGTGTCGTCATGCTGCTGTGCGCTCATGATGTCGGCTGGTGAGTGCGGCCTTTGCGGCGTTCGTCGGTCGACCCGTCATGGTATCCGCGCAGATAGTCCTTTGATCTGTCCGGCAGGAGTTTCTGGATTACCCAGACAAGCCTTTGCGACGCAGCCCGGTGGGTGGCGTTCTTAATCCCCGCTATGGTGGCGTTTGCGAGATTGACGACCTCGGTAATGCCCGCGAGACGGCCGGCAGCTTTCTGGGTTTGGCCCCATGCTGTGATGCGCTGCTCCAGCAGCTCGGCCTCTACCTTCGAGATGCGTCCAACGTCGCGCAAGCCCTGGGCGAGATCGTGCGGAGAAAGGAGCGGGTCTGGTGGCGCCTGCGGGCGTGTCATGCCTCGGATGGTAGCGCATTGGCATGAAAGCTTTATGAATCTGGTCGCGCAATGTCCGATGGAGATTGCGCGACTGCGATATCAGAGCATTGCCCAGGTGGAAAAATCTTAACCAGAGATTAAGAACGGCCTGCTGTGGTGAGTTGCGCCGCACCCTTGTTTTTGGACTTTGGTCTGTCGGTTGCCGATCTGTGGATGGCGCGGATCGTCGCCCAACTCTGCAGGAATCCGTTCTTGAAAGTCTGACCATTCGCGCGCGCCATGCAAATGCGCCCGCACAGCGCGCGAGGCGACGCGGTTTATCCATGAATACTGATAGAAGGTGGCGGGCAGGGGAGAAGAACTGTTTCTTCAGCGTCCCGCTGGCGCGGCGTTCTTGGTTACTTGCGCCCGTGCGACTTGTTCTGGAGAGCAGCCTCAAGGGCTGATTCAAGATCCTGGTTGGTTATGGCATAGAGATCCTGTTCGCCATCGGCCTTCAGGCGTTTGGCTTGAGCTCGAAGCGTAAACTCGCGGAATGTGCGCACGTCGCGGCCATTTGACCAATGCGGCGCGGCGCGCAGTTTCGAGAACAGGTCGGGGAGTATAGCTGCCACCTCAGGAGTGAGCTTGAGTTTCTGCTCAGCAACCAGGTCCTTGAAGAGTTGCGTGCATTCGTCGGGCGTGTAATCCGGAAAGTTGATATAGTTCGTAAATCGTGAGTTCAGGCCTTGGTTAGAAGCGAGAAATCCGGTCATTTCTTGTTCGTAGCCCGCGACGATCACGACAAGCTTTCCTACGTTTTCTGACATGAACAGCAATAGCGTTTCGATCGCCTCTTCACCGAACGTGTCACCTTCTTTCGCAAGACTGTAGGCCTCGTCGATGAACAGGGTGCCACCCAAGGCGCTCTCAAGTACCTTTCGGGTCTTTGGGGCAGTTTGGCCGGTGTATTCGCCAACGAGTGTTCCCCTTTCGGCGATAACGATGTTGTCGGTCGGCAAGTAGCCGATCTCGCAGAAAATCCGCCCCATGATTTTAGCGACCGTCGTCTTCCCGGTTCCGGGATTGCCGAGCATCACAAAGTTAGGCTGCAACTCCTTTCGCGGGTCCTGCCCGCGGCGTTTGCTGATTTCAATGAAGGTTTTATATTCGAGGATAGTTTCTTTGACGCTCGCGAGGCCCACGAGCTCGTCGAGCGTCCGGGGTTCTTCCTTGGTTGGCGCCGTCTGCCGAACGGGCTTCGGCTCTTCGCGTGACGAAGTGTTGAAATTATCGGGCGGCGGACTGTTGAAAAAATTCCGCTCACCTTGCTCTCGGGCGATCCGCTGGTTTTGCTGGTCGTCTTCCCACAGGAGAACTTGTTCTCGTTCCCGTGCGCGTTGCTCGAGCTGTTGCTTCTCGTCGCCGGTAAGGGGCGGCGCATAGAAGCGGAGAATACGGCTGACGGAATCTATGCTGTCAATCCACGGCATGCCCTCGCCGGCATAGAGAACACCGGCAATGACCGCCAGCCAGAACAGCCCGGCAAGGATCAGGGAGCCGCCTCCCAGCCAGGGGGACAGGTAGAGGCCGGCAACGATGGCGAACAGCGCCAGTCCGGCACGAAGGGTCCATTGCGCGAAAACCCTGGCATCCATGGCTGTCGTTAATCCTCATCTTACATGCCACGTTGCCGAAGAACGTACAAACGAAGTGGCGGCGGTGGTGGCGCTCGCGACGGCGGATTTGGTATTCCACCAAGGGTTAACGCCGGCCGCAGGCGTATTGAGGTGGAGCAAGCGTTCGATGGCGATAAGCCTTGAAGATTCCGCGAAGCACCTGTGGCGGGACGCACCGTACTGGCGGGTGTCGGTCGTGGCGGCGGCGGTGTTCACGGTGGCGTGGTTCGCTCATCTGGGGTATCTCGCGCTCGGCAATCCGGAAAGCGATGCGCGGTTCGCCGCGTATGTTTCCGCCGAGGAGCGGGCGCAACGCCTTGCCGCGCCGGGCGAGACCTGCGAGCAAATCGCGCCGGCCCTGTCGAAACTGACGCCTGCGGACAGGTGGCGCAGTGGCGCGAGACAGAGATGGGCCGCAGCTGTGGCGGACGGCAAAAGCTGCAGCGACAAGCTGGCGGGCAGCGATAGCCGTTTTGCCGCGCTCGAGCAGGCCGTTGGCGCCGCCGGGAACAACCCGGCGTCGGTGCAGGCGGCGGCGGATGCCTTCGCGTCGCTGGATGCGTTCGACCGCTCCCGCAAGCGCTTCCGCGATGAGGCGCCGGTTGTCGCGAAGGCCGAAGGATATGTGACGGCGGTCGCCGCCAGCGATCAGCGTCTGGCGTTGCTCGGGCAGCAAACGGCCGCGTTCGAGCGGAGCCGCAGCCCGGCAGACGCGCTTGGGGTCGTGAATGCGCTGAATGAAATCACCGACCTCGATCGCGCGCGGCCGTCCGGTTCGCGGCAGCAAATCTTCGCCGCTGCGAATGCGGCCAATCAGGCCGTGCTCGGTAGCCGCGCCAGATTGTCGGGACTCCAGGATTCGGTTCGGGCGGCCGAAAACGCGCAAACGCCCGAGAGCGAGCGGGATCTGGTCGCAGCCGTCGCGGCGGTGACGCCGTTCGATGAGGGAGTGGCCACAGCGGACCAGAGACAGGCGCTGGCGCGCGCTCGCACGGCAGCTGCGAGTGTCGCCTGGACGATGTTGCGCCGGGATGTGGCGGCGCTCGGCCAGAGAGGCGCGCCTTCGGATTATGATGCTGTTATCGTGCCCTGGGGGTTTCTCAAGGACACGCCGCCCGGCAGTCTCAGCGGAGACCAGCGGGATTTGTTGACCAAGGCGCGCACCGCCGCCGACGCCGTGGCCGCGAGCAACACAAGGTTGGCGGGCTTGATGAAGGCCGACACTGTCTGGCGGCAGCAGGGAGTCGCCGGAGGCGACGTTGTCTTGAGCGCGCTCGCTTCCATCACGCCCTTTGACCGGTCTCGCTTCGATGACCCGCACAAGCAAGGCTGGGAGGCGATGTCGCGGGCCGAGGTGATCCTTGATGGTCCGAAGCTCGGATTTACGGCGAGCACCAGGGATCGCATCCTGATTTTCGTATCTGCCTCGGACAAGTCGGCGCACACGGGTGAAGTCGCGGATGCCTTGAGCGGCGCGCTCCGGCGAGCGGGGTTTCAGGTCGCGTCCGATCAAAAGGATGCGGTGGTGGTCGCGGCGATTACAGTCGAAAGCGTCGATGATCCCAGGTCGGACCTGAGCGGGGGTTTCATGGAGTGGGTGTCGACGGCACACATAGGGGTTCGCGCCTTGTGGGCGGTGGACGAGAAGGAGTTATTTTCCGACGAGGTCGTCAAAACCGCGAGAACGCGCGACAAGGGAACGGTGCAAGCGCAAGCGTTACTTGCGGGCGTCGATGCGATTCTCGACCGGTTTACGAAAGCGGCGGAACGCTAGTCCGCACTTACTGGCTGGCAAGCGGTATCAGCGGAAAGCTGATGGTGACAATACCTGGCGGGCCGGCCTTGCCGGCCGCCGCCGCGCTCAACGTATCTTCGTGGCCGGGAGCGGAGCGCACGAGAAATTTCACGGTGAAATTTATATTGTCACTCTGGCTGGCAGGTTTGCCGCTTCCGTTAAAGTCATAAACAATTCCGAGTATGCCAGTCTGCCCGGCTTCAACGATGGTCATGTCGTGCTCATCGAATTCTTTGAGACAAAAGGCGACTTGATCGGTATTGGGGAATCTTTGATTGTAGCAGGACGGAAGGCCCGAGATACTTTGCTGATTTATTTGATAGACAGCACCGTTGGTCGCCATGAGGGTGCTGGCGCTTCCTCCAGAGCCCTCACCAACAACCGCCAGATAGACACTGCTTTGCCTCGTGTTCTGGATGATAAATTGAATAGTGATTTTCTTGTCTGCGAGCGCAATGCTTGTGATGGTCGCCTTGATGCCCTGGGACTGAAATCCTGACGAAGCGGCACCGGGTGTGGCGGCGGGTTGAGAGCTCGATGCCCCGCTGTCCTGTGTTGGAGCCGCAGCGGGACTCTGTTGTGCGGAGGATGGCGGGGAAAGAACCGCGATCCCGGCCGTGACGATGCTTGCGACAACCATCCGTGTCAGGGTTCGGTTGAGCCTGCCGGATGGTGCGTCGATCATAACGTGCGTGCGGAATTGAAGCACCGGTTCTGCTCCTCTCGCTTGGTGGGCTGCGTTTTGGGCGCGAATTTGCCGTAACGGATATTGGGCACAAGGAACCGCGCTTTTCAACACGGGCCGCGCCTGCGGATGTACTGCCGGTTTTCTGGCTATGACGGCGTGTCTGCGTCTTCGCTTTCAGGGAAACTTGCCGGGACTGAGGTGGCGGGCAGAGCGGCCCTTGGCCTTGGATTTGCGGATCTGCTTCGTCTTGCGGGGCCGCAGGTCGAGCGTCAGTTCGGCGGCCAGGTCTTTCCACCATTGGCGCAGGCGCAGACGCCACACGCCGGCGGAGAGCGCGAGGCGCTGCGCCGCACTGCGGAATGCGCAAAGCAGCGGAGGGACGATGCGGAAGGGTTGGTGAGCTGGCTCCGGCTGTTCCGCTGCGCCGGAGCGGGTCATCGTTCCCGCTCGCGGTCCTTTTGGGCTTTGCGCTCCAGCTCTTGCTGTTTCAGGCGGTCCTTTTCTTCCTGGGTTTTTTGGCCCAGGTCCTTGTATTTGTTCGGGGCAGCCTGCCGGCTTGGGGATGGCGCGGCCGTCTGGCGCTTCGCGTCGGCGACGATTCTCTCAGCCGCGCTCAGGGGTCGCTCCTGTTGCTTGTCCGGCGCCGCGCGTTCCGGCGTCTGGCGACCGGCGTCGGCGACGATTTTCTCAGCCGCGCTTTGCTGCGCTTGTTCCTTTGCCGGGACCGCGCGCCCGGCTTGCAGGTCGCGGTAGTGTTCACGAAGCTGCTGCGCCTTTTGTTTGTATCCGTCCTCGAAGCCGATTTGCTTGTCGTTTTCGTCGAGGATTTTCTTGCCGTTGATCTGCTCCCCCATACGGATGGATTCTTTGCTTGCGAGGCGTCCGTCAACGAGTTCCCCGCTGACAATCGCGCTCATTTTGGCGATGCGCTCGCCGGTGATCATCAGATAGTCGTAGCCTTCGATCAGCTTTCTGGTCTGGAGCATTTCGCGTTCTCTTGGATCGGTGGCCTTTGCAATGCTGCTGGCCAAAGTTTCCTGGTCAGTGCGGAAAGAGGCGTATTCCGCCATCGCGGTTTTGGCGAGGCTCTCGTATGGATTGACGAGAGTGTAGTTTTGGGCAAGGGCTTTGGCGTAACGCGCGCCGGGGTCGCGGATATCGCCCTCAAGGTATTTTTTCTCGTCGCGGGCAATGAGAGTCTGCCGATTGCCTTCGGCGGTTGACTCCAATTCGCGAAGGTGGGTGTCGATGCGCTTTGGATCCGGTTTCAGGGCACCGAGTTCTCTCTTCAGGGAATCGATTCGTTCTTGTTCTTTGCGGAATTCCTCGGCGAGCTGGATTTCTCTGTCGCGGAATTGTTGGCCAAGCTCCTTCAGGCGCTTGTCGTCGGCGATGAATGCCTGTTGCAGCCGGTCCTGCTCTTTGCGAGCTGCGTCCTGCCGGTCCTGTTCCTGTTTGTGGGCCTGCTCCTGGCGCTCCTGCTCTTTGGCCTGGGCGTCGGCGAGGATTTTGTCGGCTGGCGATCCTGAATCCGGCATGGGAGCTGCCTCCGGTCCGTGAGCATAGGACTGGGGACGGCGTTTTTCCATCTCGGGGCTTTGCGGCCCGCGGCGGGCGCTCTGTTCGACGCGTTCATATCCTTTCTCGACGGCGGCGACGATTCTCTGGATGCGTTCGATGGCGGCGATCCGGCGGTTGATGTTCGCCAGTTCGGCCTTGAGCTCTTCGCGATTGTCGTTTGCCCCTTTGCGCCGCCGGTTTTCGTCGCCGCGCTCTGTGGCGACTCCCTGATCCTCCAGGGCCTGCGCGTTTGGTCCAAGATGTTTAGTTGGTTCCCGGTCGATGCCCTGGTCTTCGAGGCTGCGATGGTCGACGCGCGCCTCAAAGCCGTACTTTTCGAGGGCGCGATTCTGATAGTCCGCCCAGCGCTCCCGCCAGTGCTCGATAAGGGCTTTCTGGTTCCAGTCTCTGTTCTTGGCGCCGAATCCGTCGCCCTCGATGTTGCGCATGGTCAGCAGCACATGGGCATGGTGGTTGGTGCCATCGCCGCGTTCGGGCGGGGCGTGAATGGCGATATCGGCGATCATGCCGAGGGCGACGTATTCGGTTTTGAAGTAGTCCCGCAGCAGTTCGACGTGCTGCTCGTGGGTCAGTTCGTGAGGAAGGGAGAGTTCGAGGCTGCGGGCGAGCTGGGCCTGGTTACGGCGGGTGCTCTGGTCCTCGCGGTGCTCGATCTCGTTCCAGAGGCGCTGACGGTCGAGCATCCACAGCAAGACGTTGTCGGGGGTGAGTATCAGAGTATTCAGGACGCCGCCGCGCCGCGAATAGTCCTTGATGTCGCCGGTGCGCTCGTCCAGTAATTTTTCGCCTGCCCGGTAGGCAGCAGCGGCGACAACGGACTGGCCGGCTGAACGGGAGATAATGGCGGCGGAAAAGCGGAATTGCGCCATACGTCACCCGCCCCGGCCGCCTGTCCGGCGCGGCGAAAGGAGGTCCTGGTCCAGCGGGGAAACGCTGGCCGTGGGTGTCGGGACGCGGAAGTCCCGACGCTGGGGTATCGGGGAGCAAGGCTCCCTGAGCGCCGGTCCAGCGCGGCGGAGCGCTGGCGCGGATCCAACCGGCGGACGGTTGGCCAGGGGTCTTGGGGCGGGACGCCTCAAGCCGGGGGTGCAGGGGCGCGGAAGCCCATGCCGGAGTCCAGAGGCAGAGCCTTTGGCGCACGACATTGCCCCCGGCAATGTATAAGTGCGCCCTTGCCTTCGGCTGCGGGACCCAGGCTGCATCCTGCCCCCCTTTGCTTCCGGTGGTTTGGCTCGCCTCTCGGTCGGCGTCGCCAGTCTCCCAGGATTATACGCTCGGAAGCGTAAAAATTAAGAGAATGGAAAGATTGCAAGCGTATGATCGAAGGCTGCGCAATTGGTTTACGAAGTGTAAAAACCAGTCGCGCAGCAACCAGAGCAGCACCAGAGAGGGGGCAACGCATGCCACGGACGCGCAAGACCTTCGAGGAGCAGATGGGACTTCTGAGCGGAAAAAGGAGCGAGATCAACACTCGGATCGAAACGCTGCGCAGCAGACAAAATGGCACCCGCCGGAAGCTGGACACCCGGCGCAAAATCATCGCAGGCGCACTGGTGCTAACCCACGCAAACGTCAATCGCGATTATGCGAAGGAGTTGTCCGCCCTCTTCGACAAATGCCTGGCGCCCAAGGACAGGGCAATCTTCATGGAGCTGATGCAGGAGTGGCGGCAACCTTCCGGAGCAGCTGCCGTGCCGGCAACGGGTTCGCTTCAAACGCACAACATTCGGGAGGACCCCGGCCGCAACGTCCCGCACAAGCGGCTGGACCGCCCGCCCGGCTTGTGAAGAAGCGGCGCTCGTAAACCGGTTGTGGACGGAATCGGCGCGGGCGGATTGCGCTCCGCGTGACGCGGAGCGCAAGATGGCGTTTGAGTGCGTTCGAAGAATTTCCGGGAGGGCCGGAGTCTATGCCGAAAACGCGCAAGACACTGGACGAGCAGCTCGAGGCGCTGAAGCAGAAAAAGGAAGCGATCGAAAGACAGCTCGGCGCCGTTGAAAGGCGCAAGCACGAAACCGACCGCAAGCTTGAGACGCGGCGCAAGATCATCGTGGGCGGCGCCGTTATTGCCCACGCGGTTATCGACCCCGACTTCCGCCGGGCGCTGCAGGCGGCCTTGCAGAAAGCGGTTGCGCCCAAGGACCGGTCCCTCGTCGCGGACCTGATTCGCACAGGAGTCGCCGCTGCCCCGACGGCGCCCGCTGCCTCCGGCGCGGTCGATGGCGACACCGCGGCGGCGCGGCCGACGCGCCCCGGTCCCCAGCCTCCCGGCAGCAGGCCACCGGCAGCGGGACAAAGCGGCTGACACGCGGTTAGCAGTTCCCGAGACGAAGACGTGGCCCTCCCCGTTCGGCTGACAGCGGCAGGGAGATTTGATTCAGGAGAGACGCGTTATGCCAACTGACGTGATGGGCAGCGCGGCCTGGAATGATTTTCCGGGCGATGACGCCAAAAATCTGGCGGCCAAACGTTATCTGCTCCTGGGCAGACCGGTCCTTTCCGGTTCAATGGAGCCGGTTTACGGCAAACTCCATTTCCGGAATCCGGCACACATGCTGTCGGTCGCGCCAACCGGCTCCGGCAAGGGCGTCTCGCTGATCATCCCGAATTTGTTGTGCTACAGGGGCTCGATGCTGGTGATCGACCCCAAAGGAGAAAACGCATGGGTGACGGCGAAGTGGCGGCGCGAGGGACTTGGAAACAAAGTCTATATCCTCGATCCGTGGGACGAGGTGAACAGCAAGTATGGCGCTCTCGCCGGAGTTGAAGAGACCGTTGCCCGTTTTAACCCTCTGTCGGCGCTCGATCCGAAGGCAGCCGACTACGTGGATGACATCACCTATTTCGCGGACGCGCTGGTTGTGACCAGCGAAAACGCCAAAGAGCCTCACTGGGACGCCAGCGCCAAAGACCTGATCGGCGGACTCATCGCCTATGTCATGGAAAAGGAGAACATCGAGCCGGGGGACAAGACGCTCAAGACGGTGCGCGACCTGCTGATTCTGCCCGACGACGACTTGCGCAAGATTTGCCAGCATGCGGCGGGCCTGGGGTCCGACAGTGTTGCGGCGAGGAAGCTCGGGCGGTTCGCGAAGGACACCACGGAGGTCTCCGGAGTCTTCTCGACTGCCAGGACGCAAACCAGTTTCCTCGACAGCGAGACCCTGCGGCGCAACATGGAGATATCGGACTTCAGCTTCGAGGAGCTGGCGACGGGGCTGGCGACCGTTTATCTGGTGCTGCCTGCGGAGAGGCTTACGACCTACGGCCGGTGGTTGCGGCTCATGGTGTCGGTGGGCATCCGGGCGGTGTCGCATACCAGGGCATCCCAGCATCAGCCGGTGGTGTTCATGCTGGACGAGTTCGGGACCGTGGGCAGGCTCGAAGCGGTGGAGAACGCCTACGGGCTTATGCGCGGGTTCGGCATGGCGCTCTGGGTCTTTCTGCAGGACCTCACCCAGCTCCAGCGCGACTATCCCAAATCGTGGCAAACCTTTATCGCAAACTCGGCCGCCGTGACCTGCTTCGGCGTCATGGACGAATTCACCGTCGAGCATATCTCGAAGATGCTCGGAACCAGCACGGTCGAGTATGAGACGCACTCCGTCTCGATCTCGGACTCGACCGGGACCAGTTGGTCAACGGGCGGGACTTCGAGGTCAACGTCCAGAAACACGTCCAGCAACACATCGGTGAATATGACCGGCCGTCCGCTGCTGATGCCGGACGAGGTGCGCCGGCTTCGCGCTGATCTGTGCCTCGTGCTGGGACGGTACAATCCGATTCTGTGCCGCCGCCTCGTGTACTACGAGGACTACCCGTTTTATCGGGCCGCGCGATTTGATCCCCATTTCGGCAGCGCTCAGCTGCAAACAAAAGCGGCCGAGAGCAAAACGGCGGCGGCGCTGGCCCAACTCGCAAGGCAGCAAATAACCGGCTTTGACAGCGCGACGAATGGATTGCTTTCCTGCGGGTTCAAGGTGGAGAAGACCCGGTGGGGCTCTATCACCGTTCGGCGTGGACAACGCGAGCTTGCCAGGTTCCGGCGCGAACAGGATTTCCTCCCCTGGGCGCGGCAAACTTTGGCGGAGGGCTACCGCCGGCTGGAATTCGTTTTCTAGCCCGGCGGCCCGAGGGCCGTTTTGTCCCCGTGTGAGGAGTGCAGGCCTCTCGAGCCGATGGCGCCGGTTGCCGACCCGACCTGCTGGATGGAGGTTGGCCCCGGTGCCCCTCTTCTGTGCGTCCGCGAGGACGATTTGTTAGTCGAGTGAAAGTCTAGACCATAGGAGGTCACAACCTGTGAAGCCGAAAGTAACTGCGTCGCCGTGAGGCGGGGTGGGGAGCAACTGGAGGCGAAAGGACAGCCCGTAGGATAACGAACCTGTTTCGGCGATGTGCTGCGGCGAGCCTGCAGAAGAATGGCGAAGCCCAGAGACGAACCGGATGCGCTGACGTGACGGATAAAGCGACATTCGGGCGGCATGTTGTGGTTGAGGATGGGATGTTCGGAAAGCAAATCGGAGTAAGCGGAGAGACCTGTGGCGCGTAAGCGAGCGGCGCAGGAGTCAGAACCCGCAAAGTACCGCAGCGGTGAAAGCCGCGAAAACCGCAGGAAGCAAAACTGCGGCGAGGGAAGGCGGGTAGGAAGGAGGATGCGTGAAGGACACGACTGAAGCACAGAAAACGGCGGCAGTGCGCGCGAGCGCTAGACAAGCCGTAGAAGCCTCGCCGAAAAGGGCGAAGGCGGAAGTTTTGGTGTGGACGGAACGCATGGTGGCGGCGCTGGACAACGGCGTCAAAGGAGGCAAGTGGTTCGGATTGATTGATAAAGTGTATGCGCCCAAAACGCTGGAGCTGGCTTGGCAGAAAGTGAAAGCCAACAAAGGCGCTGCGGGTGTGGACGGACAGAGCGTCAAAGCGTTTGAAGCCAACGCAGCAAAATATCTGGGAGAACTGGGACAAGAGATCAGGGAGAACCGCTATCGTCCGCAGCCGGTGAAACGGGTGGAAATCCCGAAAAGCGATGGGAAGAAAAGACCGTTAGGAATACCCACGGTCAAGGATCGCATCGTGCAGGCAGCAGCGAAAATGGTCATCGAACCGATCTTCGAGCACCAGTTTCTGGATATGAGCTACGGCTTCAGGCCAGGACGCGGATGCAAGGACGCCTTGCATGAGGTCGATAGCCTGATCAAGGACGGTTACACCTTCGTGGTTGACGCCGATCTGAAAGGCTACTTCGACAGCATCCCGCAAGACAGGTTATTGGAACGGATCAAGGAACGGATCAGCGATGGTCGCGTGATTGACCTTATTGATAGCTGGCTCAAGCAGGATGTGATGCACGGCATGGAACGATGGACGCCGAGATGGGGCACGCCGCAAGGTGCGGTGATCAGTCCCTTGCTGGCCAACATCTACTTACATCCGCTGGATGAAGCGCTAAGGATGGATGGCTACCGAATGGTGCGTTACGCGGATGACTTCGTCATCCTGTGCCGCTCCCGCAAGGAAGCCGAGGCCGCACTTGAGAAAGTGCGGACATGGGTGACGGCCAATGGCCTGACCCTGCATCCTGATAAAACCCATATCGGCAACTGTGCTGGATGGGTTGGCGCCTTTAACTTCCTTGGCTATCGCTTTGGGGCGAAACGACGGAAGCCGGTTGAAAAGAACCTGAAGTCACTCAAGGACACTGTGCGGGGTAAAACGCGAAGGACGCGAGGACAAAGTCTGAGCGTCATAATCGCGGATTTAAACCCAGTGCTCCGAGGATGGTTCAACTACTTCGACCACGGCTCGCCGGATACGTTTAAAAGTCTGGACAGCTTTATCAGGCGACGACTACGGGCAGTGTTGAAGAAACAGGAGAAAAGGCCGGGGTTCGGCTGGAGTCTCCGGGATCGGGAACGCTGGCCGCAAACCTTCTTCGCAGAGGAGGGGCTGTTCGCACTAAACACAGCCCACCAGAACGCGGGCTGCCCCCGATGAGGAAACCTCTAACTGGAGAGCCGTATGCCTTAATAGGGCCCGTGCGGTTCGGAGGGAGGGGCGGCTCACCACCGTCCCTACCCCTATTGTCGACAAGCCACTTTCTTGTGCGCCCGGCTTCGGGCGCACGCGCGCGCCGCTTTGCAGCGCGCGGAGCTTGCCACGCCTATGGCGCGGCTCAATTCCTCTTTCCTTCAGGCCGCGATAGCCCCGAGGGTTCTTCCCAGGCTGATCAGAGTGGCGTCTAACGAGTTTCCGGGGTCCAGGATGATGATTTTGGGTGGTGCATTAGTAGAAATCTTTTCTTGGTATAGAGTTCCAGCGGGATTTTCCGACTTATAAGCTTCGGACAATGTTGCGCATGGGAGAGGGTCGCGGAAAAGGTAGGCGTTGCTGACGCGGATGACCTGCCAGCGGTCCTTGTAGATTTTGTCGAAGCGGTTCACCCAATCGAGGATTCCGCTGGCCTCCAGGGCATGGATTGCTTCATACACGGTATCCCGGCAGCAGTGCGCGTGCTCGGCAATGGTCTCATAGCTCGGAAAGCAATGACCGGTGCGGGGGTTGTGGATATCCCAAAGCATGGCTTTGAGCACCCGAAAAAAGGCCCAGGTGATGGGGCCGTGATGCTGACCTTCCCTGCGGCGCCTGGCGTTGTAGCCTTTGGCGTAGGCATAGATGCGGGCTTTGGCGTTTCGATCGAGCGGGATGCCCGGTTTCTCGCGGAATACTTTTTCTCTCGGCATACAATTCCCCTTTCGATTGCGGAACAGCAACCTGCTGGAGATAAGGGGGCCATAAAATCGGCGCGAGTTTGCCCCGTCGCTGAAAAAAAGCGATTGACGGGGCGGCGATTTCGGGGGAACCTCGAATTGCGATCTTCGAGATTTACCCGGCCTCACCGCCGATATGCAGCCCGCCCTTACCGGCGGGTTTGCTATTTCTGGGTCTTGAATTCTCCAGATGATGCGCAGAACGGGATTGCCCAGCGCATTGAACAGGTTGGGGGGATTCCGAGAGTTAGTCCAGTCACATAGGAGCAGAGAGAAAGCCCCCGGCGCTGAGGCCGGGGCTTAGAAAGTCTATGCCGTTCGATCCGGCGGTTGCGCCTCGGCGATGGCTGCGCGAGCTATCGTGTGCGGGCAGTCGTCGGATGGGCACATACCATCATCCGGGATGTCGTCGCCAAAATATTCGCGTCCGCATACGCGGCAATTGCCATCCTTAACCGGTGGCAGTTCGCCGTTGCGGTCGATGAGCGCCGCAAGCAGTTTTGGCGATGCGGCGACGAGTGTGGCTGTTTTTAAGTCCTTTATGCCGTCGGCAACCAGGTCAGGTGCTGTATCCTTTTTGTGGACGGCATAAGTTGCAGGTCCGTCATCGTGAAAGACTACGGACGTGATCCAGTGTGCGCTGGTGAACTTTGCTTGCGTCATTGTCTGTCTCCTCAAAGTTGAGCGGCCCCGTGAACATTCACGAGGCCGCTCGGTTGGTTAATACAGTTCGCGGTCAAGCATTTCTTTGAGAGCGGACATGATCTCTTCCTGGTCCGCGATTTCGTCGAGCTCGAAGGATTCGAGCGGTTCAAGGTCGGTTAGATGTAATTGGTCCATGATTTTCTCCATCTGAAAAGTTGCGGCCCCGGCGCAATGCCGAGGCCGCTGGTCGATTATTCCGCGTCTTTCCGGTCCTTGCGGCGTTGACGTTCCCATTCCAGCGTGTATCCGGCTTTCACGCTCTTGCGCAGATAGCTGAAGATGGGACCGGTGAGCACGGGGGAGTCGATCACGACCAGGGTGTATTCACCGCGCTTGTTCTCCCGGTCAAACGCTGCGCCGATTTCCATGTCATCGAGGATGACAAGATAATTCGGAGCCTTGTCGTTGTCAGAATCGACGGGCTGAAGGTGGATTTTCTTCGGCTCGATGCCGATGCCGGAGAGCGTACCCAGAAAGCTGCCGTCCTGTTGCTTGGTCAGTTTTGCGATCGTAGTCATGATTAATTTCCTTTCGTTTCTTGAGTCCGCCCAATGCGGCCTCGACAGCAAACGGCCAACCCCTTGCCCTCTGACGGTCAACACCCGGAGCGCAGCGGAGGGCTTGGGAATTTTGCAGCGAAGCGGCAGGCGAGGAGACCCCAGCGAAGCGGGTCGGGGAAAATTTTTGTTGACTTCCTTCAAGTCAACAAAACCCGTAGGGCGCCACAGGCGATTTTGCAGCGTAGCGATCGCGAGGAATCGCGCTTGCGCGAGGGGAAAATTCCTGTTTACCGGCGGAGAGCAAGGGGTTAGTTTGCGTGCGTCGAGGATGCGGTTGGGGGTAGGACTTAAGACCGAAAGGGAAATAGTCAAGACGGCCACGATTGCAAGGCTGACGAACAAAAAGGATGGCGGCTTGTGGGTGCGCGACTCTGGTATGAGCATTCAGACGGGAAAAATCTGGCTTCGGTTCGGCGGGGATGATGACGGCGAGGCCCGGCCTGTTACGCGGCTTCCTCGGAGACAGGGATTTCGTCCGTAGCTTTTTTGAGCCGGAGACAAGCGGTTCGGTGGTGCACCCGGTCGAGCTCGATGCCCACGTATCGCCGCCCCAAGTTCTGCGCTGCGAGGAGCGTGGAGCCGGAACCGCAGAATGGATCGAGAACGATGCCGCTATCAGGACAGAAAGCGTGGATAAGCGGTTCCAGCGCCTCGATGGGCTTTTGCGTCGGATGCAGCACGTTTCCCGAATAGGGGAAATCAATGACATCTGAAATCGGCTCTGAGGTCCGAGGCGTCGGGCCTTTGCAGAGCAGATAGGCCTGCTCATGCTGGTAGAGAAGCAGGCGACGGGCTGAAGCGTAGGGCTTTCGAAAGACGATATGGCCGACGGGCCAAAGGCCAGCGGCTCGCAAGGCGGTCATGAACACGTCGGCTTTGTGCCATCCGTAGAAGCTGACGCAGAGCGTCGATTCCTTCATGACGCGATGGATCTGACGGAAGGCTGGCAGGAGCCATTCGTCGTTGTCGTCGTTGGCGATCGAGCGGCCAGAGCGGTCACGGTAGCGGACCAGATAAGGGGGGTCCGTCAGGACGAAATCGATGCTCTCGGCATCGAGTTCGGCCAGGCGCGTGACGCAATCGCCATGCATGACGGTGTCGAGGTGGCCATTCATGCCGCACCTCCGGTTTCGTCGATGTTAACGAGACGATAGTTGTCCAGAGCGATGTCGGCTGCGACTTCGCGGTTCTCATCATCGGTTATCTCAACAATGTGAGGGAGGATGCCGGTGTCGTAGTCCGGGGTGGTGAGATCCCATGTTTTTTCGCCTCGCTCGATCGACCGCCAGCAGGCCTTTGCCTGTGCAAGGGCATCTTCGTCGTTCTCAGCGTCGATTTCGACGGAGCCATAATGCGCAACGTACTCCGCAAAGATGACGGTGTAGGTTTTCATGCTGCACCGCCTTTCACTTTGGCGATGAGGCCCTGCGCTTTGTCGAAGAGCTCTGCAGGCATTTCATCGTCGTCGGTGTGGGCGGTGCTCTGCCACCAATGCATGACCGATTCCAGGGCCGTGAAAATGGCTTTGGCATTGTCGAGAGTTCGTTCATCGCGGGCGGTGCGCGCCCGCAAGAGCACGTATTCATCGAGGCGCACATCATGGGCTACTTCGCGGTGTTCGTCGGTCTCGTCGTATATTAGAACGATGCGCGCCGACACAGCGTTGTCGTGTTGAGCATCATGCAAGGGCCATGGCTCAGCGCCTATCTGCACGTCGCGCCAGTGCTTTTTGGCGCGGCGTAAGGCGTCCGCGTCGTTTTTGGCTTCGATTTCGACGGAGCCGTAGTGCGGAATATCTTGCGCGAAGAGGATGGTGTAGGTCTTCATGCCGCACCGCCTTTCGCCTGGGCGATAGTGGCGAGATTTTCGTCGAGCGATTTTTCGAGATCTTCGATAGGGGCGGTGAGGTCGCAGCTATCCGACGCTCTGAGGACTTCCTGAGCCCATTGGGATTTACTATCGAGTTCACTGATCAGGTCTTCGACGGCGCTGTATAGGTGGTCGGTATTGTTCCAGGCGCCGATGATTTCTCGGGTTATTTGGATCTGCTTTTCCAGTGCCTGCAGCAATTTCGGTGCGGCGAGTTGCAAACGGTATTCGTCCGTTTGCCAGATAAGGACTTCCTCTGCGTCTTCGGTCGCGATGCGGATTTCCTGAAGTTCCGGGCAATCGCCTGGGGTGAATCCGAAGCTCTCGTCGTCTCTGTCAAAGAGCTCCTGTGCGATGCGGAGCGTCTGTTCGGGATTTTGAGCTTGATATATGTCGTTGGCCGGTCCGGCGGTTGTTCGGAGGTAGGCTATGTATTCCGTAAGATCTGACGACGGCTTGGTGAAGTCTGTGACAGATCCTGTGTGGTTGCAGCTTGCACAAAGAGCAGGGCTTTTATCGTCCCATTCATGGGAGCCGTGACGTGCCAAATCTGGATCAGTGCCGTCATCAGTCAAGCGCACCCAGATGGCCGCCAGGACATCAATGGAGTCTTGCTCTCGGCATTTCGGGCAGCGAAGGTCGAATTGATTGCTCATGTGATTTCCCTTTCCAGTTTGTTCGGCCTCCACCATGGGGCTCACAGCGAAGCGTCGCGGCCCCGTGGTGGAGGCTGGGAGAAGCATGGGGACGTGAGGGCGCAAACGGGCTCAGTATTCCCCCGGCAGCATGATGGTGAATCCGTTGAACTCGTTTCGGACCGCCCAGAACGTGATTTCCGAAAGAGGGAAATCCGTGCAGGTGAGTTCTTCGGTTTTCAGGATTTCGTTGTTGCCGTTGTCTGTTGTAAGCGCGGCGGTTCGATCTGGATTAACGGTGAGTTTCCATACCTGGAAATCTTCGCGAGCGATTGCCGGTGATCCATGCAGAGCAATCTTGTCCAGTAGCCAGTAAGCCCCGGCGCGTTCGGCTACGAACTGCGCTCCCTCGGTATAGATGTGGTTTCTGCTCAGCCCGTGGCGGAAGAATTGCTCGCTTCCGCTGAATTGGGCGAGGTCGGCCAGTGTAAGGATCCGTTCGGCGGTCATCTGATTGTCCTTTCCGGTTTGGTTTGTGTGCGAGGGTTGCGAAGCAGTCAGTCGTCGTGTTCGGGCGGATGGCCGTATACGCGCTCGTAGAGCTCGTCGGTTGCAGTGCAAAGGGCGAATTGGGGTTCGCCCTTCGCCGGGTTAAAAGATCCGTAGCCCGCGAAAGATCCGCCTTCGTCGTAGCAAGCGCAGCGGAAGGAGAGCGCGGGGAACTCTTCAGCGATCTTGCGGAAGACGGGCAGAGGAAAATCCCAGGCGGTGTCGAAGGTGAATTCGAGCGGGGATTCGCTCACGATGTGGAGATGGTACGCGTTCCACTTCGTGTTCCAATGCTGACAAGACCAGTCGTACCAGTCGGCGAAGCCGGTTTCAGCGATAGCGCGCAGGCGCTTTTCGCCTTCGATGCGGTATTCGGGATTCTTCTCGAGCCAGGCCTTCGCGAGTTCGGCGACGGGCTCGCATTTCATGTCCAGGGTTTCGCGCATACGGTCGACGGTGGCGCAGGAAAGTTTCGGTGCGAGGCCATGATGCTGCGATTGCGGTGGGGCGCGGCCGTGACAGAGAGATATCAGGACAGAGCCTTCCTCGGCGGTCGTGCCGCTTTGAGTTTCCGCGAGGACCGAAGGCATAGGAATGAAGGCGTTAAAGTCAAAGGTCACTATTTTTTCTTTGATGGGAAACGCCTTGCCTCGGAACTGACTGCTGTTTTCGTCGGAGCCGACGACGACGCATCGCGTGGTGACATGATTGGGCATGGATGAGATTCCTTTCCAGTTTTGTGCGGCCTCCACCATGGGGCCCCGCAAGGGAACGGCCCCGTGGTGGAGGGTGAAGAGGGATGTGAGGGCGTGGTTCGAGGGCCTACCATGAGGCGCGATATATGACAGACCGGAAGACGGAAGACTCTTCGGTTTGCAACCAGGAGAGGGCCTTTTCGAAGATCCTGATGTCTTCTGCTATGCGCTCCGGGGATGTGTCGCTGGAGCCGAAGAAAAATCCCGTGGTGCAAGGAAGATTCCCGGCTTGGACTGCCGCGACTATGGTGCGGATGTCATCAGGGTCAAGGTCTATTGTTTGGCATTCGTCTTTGCCGCCGGCAAAGGTTTGTACGATATAGCCATGGAGATTCGGATGCTTGCGCCAGTACCCGAGTTCGAGGGTCCTGGAACGAACGCGAAAGCCGTCTTCTTGCGGATGGATGCCGGGATTCTGGTAGTCCGGCATGAGAAATTTTTCGCCGGTGAGGTACATGTCGAGACCCATGTCTTGTTCCTTTCTCTTTTGTCGGCCTCCACCATGGGGCCCCACTGCGAAGTGGGCCTCTGGTGGAGGCCGGAAAAATGGGTGGGGTCATGCCGACATGCTGGCGTGTGGGGATGCCGGAAACACAAAAGAGCCGCCGCACGCCCGGGAAGGGCGCACGGCGGCTTTAAGAACAGTGACTTAGTGGAAAGTAATCAGCTTAGCGAACCTAAAGTTTATATGCGGGCAGAATCCGGCCTGAGCAAAGAGACTCCCGATAAGTAGCCATTATCGGGATGAGATTTTAGTCCTGCAATTGGGCGCGGTCTGAATGTAAGTGTGTCGGATCACAGCTATTGATGAGACACGCGCTCCTCAATGGCTTACGACATGCTAGGTTGTATATTTCATCGTGCGACAGCGAATAGTTAATCGTGAGACAAAGTATAGTTATTGATGAGACATTCTCTTGTTCCAGGCATAAGACTGCGGGTGGGCGGGTGTTCTTGATAGCCTCCGACCGTTACGGCTGCTCGGCGAGGCTTAGCGTACGATTTTTTCCGTTTCGTGAGCAGACCCCATCCAGGATGCGGTGATGTACTTTGCATTATGAAATCCTTGCTGCAATGAACCTACCATGCGAGAGCGAAAGCAATTCTGCTTTTTTAGTACCGATACAAAAAAGCAATAAAGTTGCGCGGAATCAGAATGGAGAGAGCAGGGATTGGCGTAAAGATTCTGCTTTCGGATAGCTTCCTGTAGCTATATCCGAAAGCTTCCGCAGGCGGCGCTCACAGGTCATTTACAAATCGCTCTATCCTACTGATGTTTGGGCGATTGGCTTCAATTTTGAATGTCGCTCCCGAACGATCCACGGAAGTTACGGAGTATGTGAGATCGAGGTTGTCCCTTTTAAGCCTATCGAGATAAAGGGCTAGAGAAAGGGGAGAGTGCAACGCGCCTAATGTGACATTTATCGTGAATCTTGGCTCACTAGCTCCGCCGCCACCGCCACTCCCTGTTTCGCCCCATGTACGATTAGGATCATCCATGCTTATATCCATGTCATTTTCCTCCGGTATGATGTTGACTCTTTGTCGGCGACCCTTTGTCGCCTTAAGACATTTGTACATTACGGCTCTGAAAGTAAGTCGGCTTTTTTCAGGTCAGTGCGAAAAAGCAATAAAGTTGCGCGGCGTTCAGGTTGGGGGAGAGCAATTCTTCGCTGTTTCTAAGAGCTATGACGTGAGGCTCTGACTTAAGGTCGGGTGATTGGGTGGGCGTTGGTTTGGGGCGATGGATACAGGGGTTAGCTGGTTGGTAGCTATCCGGTATCGACTCGAGAGAGTCAGAGGCCTTAACTCAGGGGCGGTGCGCACGGACTGTGCTTAGGGCGTTATCCGGGGCAGGGTTTTGACCGGCGCCCAATCGAGAACCGGGGCGGCATTACTTTTGGTCTGCCGTCGCGACCCATGTGACATCAAAAGAGCCGACGGCGGTGTAGAAGTTCATCAACCACTTCTCCTGTTCATTGAGATT